>ULYA01009782.1_pt1 | contig 14373 bp, 10 predicted proteins | sample 1961821 | NCBI WGS metagenome assembly ULYA01 (sample SAMEA4835853, study PRJEB28245) | human gut metagenome | biome: gut microbiome; material: fecal sample | place: Denmark | collected 2008 | reverse complement strand
AACAGTTCTCTCGAATATTCAACAAAATTTTGAATGTATCTATTGCAGATTTCGGAAAGACAATTTTCTGCGTCATTTGCGTTTAACAGCTTTAAAATATGTTCATTTATTCTCTTATAAATATCCATTTTATCTTTTCTAAAACGTTTACTCAACGTTCCCGAGTCATACTGTCTATATATATATCCTATATTTTCTATACATTTAATAGTTTCTATGTTTTCCAGATACGTCAACACAAATTCAGCATCTTCACCATAGGAAATATCTACTGGAAATGTAATACCCCATTTTTCAATTATTTTTTTATCAAATAACTTAAAGCAAGGACCTAGCAAATAAGGAGGAATTAGAAATTTAATTAACTGATTACAATACTCTTTTATTCCCCCTGAAAATTGTGGGCAAAAATACTCAAGTCTAATATTCTTGTTCATATCATTAACTACATACCCACACATTACAAAATCGGCATTCTCACCCTCATTTATAAGCATTTCGACAAGATTTGGAGTTATAATATCATCAGAATCCAAAAAGACAACCTTATCAGATTCACACATTTTCAACCCTGTGTTCCTCGCCGTAGATACTCCACTATTTTTCAGCGAACAATACCTAATTCTTTCATCCTTTTTTGAATACAGTTCAATAATCTCTAAACTATCATCTGTAGATCCATCATTTACTAAAATAATTTCTATATTTTCATAAGTTTGTGCAATCGCACTTTCTATACACTCTCTTAAAAATTTAGAAGAATTATAAACTGGTATTATTATTGCCACTTTCTCGTTCATAATCTTTACTTTCACTTTCTGTTCATATCCTTTAATTTCCAGCTAATCTCTCAGATTTATCATTACTCGATAATATACAAGCAGAAATCAGCATGAAAAAGTACCAACTAAACCATTGCCAATCTGAGGATAAAACAAGAACAAAAATAACAAAAAAAGCAATATTTTCTCGTCTTATTCTCTTTATCATATTTAACACACACATAATTAGATAGCCTACGCCTAATATTCCGCAATTTAGAAGTGTTGTGACCCATACATTACCATACGATTTTACATTAAATAAATTTCCATATTGCGCAATTCCAACACCAACCATCTTTTGCAAAATAGAATATCTACTAAACAGCTCCACATGTCCAATAATTCTATATTTCGTAGAACTCATTCTTGTACCATTTAAATCTGAATTAAAATTAGTAAAACGCTTCATTATGTATGCTATGGAATCACCAACCGCCTCATTTGAATTACTTACCAATACCAGTCCTACAATAAAAACACCTATCAGGAACAAAATTCTTCTGGTCATTTTTGAAGACAAGTCGATTATATTTTTCATAATCAATATCAATATAGTTGTAGTGACAAGTATAATAATTGCTACTACTGATGTGGTCATTAACATCGAAATAGCATACAATAACATTCTTTTTATTTTTTCCTCTTTAAAGGCTTGCACATATGCTACTGAAACATAAATTCCTAAATATGACGCTTCCTGAAATATTCCATTTGGACGTATATCTCCTGTATTTACATCAATATAGCCAGCCCATCCATCATATTTACCTAATGCAAGTCCTGGGATTCTTCCATCCCACATTCCTATTCCTACATAGCCACTTACAAACTGTAATATTACAAGTATTGAAGCAATAATAGCTATTATCTCAATCCATTGCAAAAATTTATCTCTACAAGGTGTTTTCCATAAATAAGTCAGGCAAACTGCATATATCAACCATACAATCAAATTTTTGAATGAATTTGCCATATCGGTATTACTCGCTAAATTTCCAAATATGCCAATAAGCCCTAGTCCTAATAACCATATGCATAAAAATCCTGTTTTTCGTTCAAACCTATATGATTTTGAAAAACATAACATTGTCAAGAAAAGCATAATTACATCATTAATTTTTAAAGTAAATCCGCTACCGATTTCTATCACAATATAGGGGTCTAACACTGGAGCAATAGCAAAGAAAAAACCCACCGTTCCAGTTAACGAGATTATCCCCCATTTTCTCCTATTTACTGTTACTTCCATACTTTTCCTCCAAAAGTTTACACATTTTTTCCTTATATTTTTTTATGTAATATTGAGGATTATAATATGTATTAAATAATTCCATATATTCAGAAATTAACTTCTTTATTTCTATTTCTTCAACTAAAAGTTTTTGCAATTTCTCTGTCGGTTTAAAGTCTGACACTGGTACAACATATTCAAAACTATCTGTTCTGTCATAAAAGTCTTTTAAATACTTGCTAAAAATAGGAATAACTCCTGCGGATAAATATGATGATAATTTTGTAGGTGTTGCCACACGATTAACAGGATCGTCTTCCCGTAAAACAAATCCGAACTTTACATCAGCTAGTGCTTCTGTCATCTTTTCTGGCGCAACTGATGATACTGTACAATTTTTTATTTTTTTTCTTTCTACAATTCTTCTCGCTTCATCTTTAGCAAAAGTAAAAATCTTTAACTCTGCATTTGTATCAATTTTCTCAATTTGTTTATAAAAATCAAGTGTTTCTTCAAAACATTGCCATTTACTTAAAGAACCCACATAGGTAAATATATTCTTCTTATATTTTCTTTCATCTACTTGAAGTGCTTCTGTTCTACTTACATTAAAGCAAGGCATAATAAAACATTTTTTATCTGTACTAATACCAAATTTACCTTCTTCAAATTTTTTCATTTCTTCTGAAACATAAAAAATTGCCATTGCCTTTTTCATAGCAAATTTTGTAATAGCATCAAGAACAAAACTTCTCAGTTTGCTTCCGTTTCTCATATAGCTTTCTTCTGCATCTATTCCCTGCATCCAATAAATTTGATTTTTATACCCTTTAAAATATAATTTAACAAAATCGACGGAAGTAGGCGCAATAATAATATCCTTCTTTTTGCACTGTTTTAAGTCTATATCATCTTCATATTTTTTTTCACCACATGCCTCCATAAGTGAAGCTATTACATCTAAATAATAATCTGTGACTTCTGCATTTGTACTTGAACTTCTCACTATCTTAATCATTTTTCTTCTACCCATTTACTATATCAATTAATTTTTTTATTGCATTCGCCGGCAAATACATTTTGGCTTCAGATATGCAATTTTTTCTCATAAAATTCCATTTTTCCACGTCACTATTGATTGATAATATTGCATTTTTTAATTCGCTTATACTATGTGTTTTAGTAATCACACCGGTTATTCCTTGTTTAATTATCTCTGAATTGTACTTCCAATCACTTGCAATAACTGGAAGTCCCGCTGCAAAAGCATCAATAATTGTCCCCGCAAATCCTTCCCCTTCATAATATGTAGGGAATAACAAAGCATCGTAGTTTTTCAGTACTTCCGTACTCTGATTAAACGGAACCATCCCTTTATATCTTATATATTGAGGCGATGAAGCTTGCAACTGTTCAAACCATTCTTTTTGACTATCTTCAATCTGTCCATATATATCTAATTCTGCAAAAATGTCGTCATATTTAGAATTTATTTCACATACAGCTTGAACAGCATCCTCTATACCTTTTTCCTTTATCACCCTAGAAAAAGTACATAACCGGTATGGGATGCCCTCAGTATACTTTATTGTTTTCGTATCTAATATATCCAATTCCTTACAGTTCGGAATAACTTCTACATTATCATATCCCTGACTTTCTAATTGTTCTTTCATTGATTCCGTTTCAACAAAAATATAATTTATTTTTTTTAAAAAAGCACCTAACCATTTTCTTTTATTCACAAATTCTGGTAACCAGCCGCCTATTACGTCATAACATATATTTCTTTTAAATACTTTATTAAAAATAATTAAAAGTGGAGCTATAATTCTCAGTCCATTCTCCGCTGGAAGAATGATTACATTTTGGGAATGTATTAATGCATTCAATACAATGATTGGAGTTTTTACCAATGTTTTTATGCCTCCATATGTATCAACCTTCATCACTTCATTGCAGCCAAATGCATTTTTCATTTCTTTGTATACAATTTTAGTTTTTACCGTTTGCCCATTGAGCAAATCCAGTGTATCTGCAAAGCACCCTATGATGCATACTTTTTTCACAAATTCTTCCTCCCAGCTCTCATCACTACTCTCTCCAACTAATGTTCTCTTTTATCATTTTTGCAGGAACACCTCCATACAATACATTTTCTCTATCAATTGTATTCGTTACTAATGCGCCATACGCAACAACCGAATTTTTTTGAATAAGTGTTCCTTTCAGCAATGTTGAATATGCGCATACCCATACATGATCTTTTATGACTATTTTTTTTGAAATAATGGAATCTTTACCATTTTCTACAACATAATGTCCATCATTATTTTTTATCGTAACATTCCACCCCAAAACAACGTCATTACCTATTTCTATATCGGCATCAGAACAATCAATTGTAGTTGAGTAATTGCATCTAAATTTATTACCTAAAATTAATTTTGCATTATTTACACATATAACACATCCCTGAGATAATCCTAAATTTTTTCCTACCTGTATTACCCCCCCCGCTCAACACAAAGTAAACTCTTAGGCGATTCTCTTCTTGATGTTATAGAATCACCAAAGCCAATTCTCATTGAGCAGGTAGATAAATCCTTATCATTTGTCAAAAATGTTTTTCTGTTTATCCCTGACAATTTCACATGGTAAGATACAATATATGGGAATTTTATAGCCTGACTTATTGGTAGTACCTTAAAATTAAAATATATTGTTTTTGGAATAGATATTATTATTTCTACCAAATGAGTTTTTAAAAATTTTTTTGAATACTGATTCATAGCACATCACCTAATCAAATTTTTTTACATATTTTCTTTTTTTATAGTAACCAAATAACAAATTTCTTCCGGTATTAAATAGACTCTCTAATTTACCCATTTTTTCTGCTTCATGATAAAGCATATAGTGCCAGCCAATCATTGTCCTAATACTATGTGTACTTACACTTCCTACACGCCCTTTTCTATATTGTGCTAATACTTCATCTAACAAATAACAATCAGCCTTTTGGCAAACTTTTAACCACATTGCATAATCATTATTTTTTTTAATATCTTCAATCTGAATCAACCCAATTTCATTAGCATCATACATTACTGTAAGACATCCAGGCCAACAATAATTATACATTCCCATCTTTGTGATTTTTTTAGGTCCTGTTATCCTTACACCGGTTTTATTACTCGCCATATCAATTTCTTCATAATTCGTATAAGAAAACTTATATCCATTATTCTTCATAAAATTAATTTGTTTTTCAAGTTTATTAGGCAGCCAAAGATCATCCGAATCAAGAAAAGCAATCCATTGCCCTCTAGCCTCTCGTAATGCTTTGTTCCGACTTATTGCAGCTCCAGAGTTTTCTTTATTTTTAAAGTATTTGATTCGAGAATCTGTAATTGTAGCAAGCACTTCTTCTGTTTCATCAGTTGAACAATCATCTACAATAATCAATTCCCAATTAGTATAAGTTTGATTTAAAACTGACTGGATTGATTCTTTTATATATGAAGCGGTATTGTAAGAGGGCATAATAATCGAAACCATATCTTCTTCTCTCAGTATTCCGTCATTTTTATTTAAAATTTGCTTAGCCTCTATTTGTTTTTTATCGTATTCTTCAGAAGTTATTTTTTTATTTTTTAAAAGATAATCCCCAAAGTCCTCCGCTGTTGCCATATTATCCTGCGAAATCCCCTCTTGCTTAATAAAAGCTTTTTTAACCGTCTCAAGAATGATTCTGACATCTTCCTTGAATCCAACTTTTTTAATATATTTCTGATCCCATTCCAGCTTATCTTCCCATGTTATGGCATTTCTTCCATTTACCTGTGCAAGTCCGGAAAGTCCTGGTTTTGCGGTATGACGCATTCTCTGCTCTTTTGTCATAAAAGTCATATCGCGAACCAATTGTGGTCTTGGACCTATAACACTCATTGTTCCATTTAAAATATTAAATGCCTCCGCAAGCTCATCAAGGCTGGTTTTTCTCAGCCAGGCGCCAAATTTTGTCAGTCTGACATCATCCGGAAGTAACTCACCATTTTCATCTCTTTCATCAGTCATTGTTCGGAATTTGTACATTTTGAATACTGTTTCTCTACCGTCTTTATCTACCAATCCCGGTCTATCCTGAGTAAATATAACTGGAGAACCAAGTTTAAACTTCACAAGTAGTGCAACACCAATATAAAGTGGACTAAAACAGATAATGGCAGCTGAAGCACACGCCACATCCAGTCCACGTTTCACATACTTCTCATAAAATCCCATCTTACGTGGCTGAACTGGCTCTATTAACTCAGCCTTATATGTAGTCTTTTCTGCCTTTTTGCGCAACACATGTGCAGTGATTCCTGCTGCAAGAGCAGTTCCTCCTGCAAGAAATGCTATTGTTTTTTTCTTAGACACAACACTTTCCCCTTACTATCATTCAAAACAAGCTCTGATCACTTCAATAATTCTGTCCTGCTGCTCCGGTGTCATTTTGTTATCACTTGGCAGACATAATCCTCTATGGAAGATGTCCATTCCCACATCCAGCGGTCTGCCATCTTTTCCCACAGCCCCTCCGGAAATATAGGCGTTGGTTTTCGCACGTCCATTTCCTTCTCTTGTCACAAATCCGTTCATACGGTAAATTGGCTGCATATGCATTGGTTTCCAGATAGGACGTCCCTCTGCATTAATTCCTGCTATTGCATCCAGAATCTCTGTTGGACAGCTTTTATCAGTTTCAGGCACATATAATGGCTCCTGCTCTCCCCTTACCTGTTTACACATGGCATCTTTATCAATGAGCATGCAGGACAGCCAGAAGTTCGGCTCACTGGTTTCCCCATCAAATGGGTTCATGCTGACCGGAAGACCTTTCAGTCCCTCTTTGTATCTTTCATAAATTGCTTTCTTCGCCACAATATGCTCTTCCAGATGCGGATACTGGTTTCTTACTACACCAGCAATCACATTACTCATACGGTAGTTGTAACCCAACTCTTCATGCTGATACCATGGTGCATTCTCCCTTGCCTGGGTGGACCATTTACGAACCTTATTGGCTGCTTCTTCATCATCTGTCAGGAACATACCGCCTGATGAACCGGTGATAATCTTATTTCCATTGAAAGAAATTGCATTAAATGTTCCGAATGTTCCTGTCTGTACTCCCTTATAAGTAGCGCCAAGGGATTCTGCAGCATCTTCAACAATCACAGCTCCATATCTGTCGCAGATTGCTTTCAACTCTTCTACTTTTCCCGGTGTTCCGTAGAGATGTGCAACGACAACTACTTTTACCTCCGGATAAAGTTCAAAAGCTTTTTCCAGTGCTGCCGGATCCATGTTCCAGGTATCATATTCCGTATCAATAAATACCGGGATACCACCTTCGTAAACCACTGGGTTTACTGTTGCATCAAATGTCATATCGGAGCAGAAAACTTTATGGTTGTAAAGAGCCCCTTTTCCGGTCTCGGATTTACCATATATTTTTTCGCCTGCCAGTTTCACAGCCATATGTAATGCAGCGGTACCTGCTGATAATGCTACTGCATATTTGCATCCAACCTTTTCACAGGTCTGGCGTTCTACTTCATTGATATTTGCACCAACTGTTGACATCCAGTTTGTCTCATAGGCTTCCATAACGTATTTCATGCTGTCCGAATACATAGTCGGACTGCTAAGCCAAACCTTTGACGGAAATTTCTCAAACGTATCATTTTTCTTAAACATCATTTTCTCCTTTATAAGGCCGCAATTTTGTAGCCAGATTTTTTCAGTTTGTAACTGTCTTTTTCCTCAGCCTTTTCTTTCAAATCAGCTTTCCTGTTAACTTCTTCCGGTTTCCTGAAAGTAGGCACAGCCTTTCTCAATGCTTCACGTGCCATGTCATCATCGCTGGTATCACAGGCATCCTGCAACAGGGCAAGACGTTTGCTGATTTCTTCTTCACTCAGTGCAGTATCTCTTTCAATGAAAATCATGCTGTTTTCAGTCTTATCCAGTTCTTCTGTTTTAACCAGCAGTTCCTCATAAAGTTTTTCTCCTGGTCTTAATCCTGTTTCAATAATCTGCACTCCATGTACGCCAGACAGACGGATCATATTCTCTGCCAGATCATAAATCTTCACAGGTTTTCCCATATCAAGTACAAACAGTTCACCATTCTTTGCCATTGCTCCACTCTGCAGTACCAGCTGGGATGCCTCCGGAATTGTCATGAAATAACGGATGATTCTCTTATCAGTAACAGTGACCGGTCCGCCGTTTGCAATCTGTCTTCGGAACAGCGGAATAACAGAACCTGCACTTCCCAGTACGTTTCCAAATCTGGTTGCACTGTACTTCACTTTTCCATGGGTACTTGCACTCTGCACGATCATCTCGCACATACGCTTAGTTGCACCCATTACATTTGTAGGATTTACTGCCTTATCAGTGGAAACCATCATGAAACGTTCTGCCTCATACTTTTCACACAGTTCCACCAGATTTCTCGTTCCAAATACATTGTTATAGATTGCTTCCACACAGTTATGCTCCATCAGCGGTACATGCTTATGAGCAGCCGCATTGATGATGATCTGCGGATGATGTTTCTCAAACACTTTTTCCAGTGCTTTCTTATGAGTGATGGAACAGATCTCAATCTGCAGATTCAAAGCACCGCCATAAGCAATTTTTAATTCCTGCTGAACATCATAAGCACCATTCTCATAAATATCCAGAATAACAATCTTCTTCGGTGACATCTTTGCCAGTTGTCTGCACAGTTCAGATCCAATAGAACCGCCGCCACCGGTTATCAGAATCACCTTGCCTTTGTAATAATCGTTGGTACGCTCATCAGCCACAGCCAGAGGCTTCCTGAACAGCAGATCTTCCGCATCAAACTCTCTTAAATGTCTCTTTCCGCCTGCTGCATATACAGTCGGATAATCATAAACCTTTAACTTATATCCTGCTTTTTTGTAATAATCGTACAGAGCTTTTTTCTTATCTACATCCATGGACGGTATGGCAAAGACAATCTCCTGTACCTCATACTCGCCTAACTTTCTAAATGTTGCTTCATCCTCAGACCATACAGGGATTCCCTGGATCTCACGTCCTACTTTATCCTGGTTCGTATCAATAAAACATCTCGGTATGTAAGCAGCTTCTTCATTATTAAGCAGTTCTTCTGCAAAGCTGACTCCAACACGTCCAGCTCCGATGATTGCAATCTTAATCTTCTGAACTTCCTTATCACTGGCTGCCTTCACACCGGAAACAGTGTATAAAACCCACGACAGGAATCGTCCAAATGTTGTTTCCTGATTCCCGCATTTATACGCATAGCGATATGCCATACGGAGTGTCAGTGCACCAAGCAGGTTCAGGCATGCCAGACACAGCATCCTTGCAAAAGTAATCTTTTCTATCGGCAGCAACATTTCCAGACACATATAAAACAAAAAAGCTACCGCATCTGTACACAGTAATCTGATGTAACACTGAATGCCGCCATATCTCCAAATCTGACCATAAACATTTCCAATCAGCCTGCTGGCAAAAATACATACCAATGCCAATGCTGCCTGCTGCACCATTCCGTTATATGTAAGCTTGTCATTACCTCCATAGAGCCCCAGAAGCAACGCTGCCGCCAGAGCAAAAACAAGCAGATCATATAAAACCAGTGTCCAGCGAATATTTCTTTTTTTACGTTTCTTATCCTTCATCTGTACCTCTCTTCTCACCAGATTTCCTTCCTGTTATCCAGCACTTTTAATAAATATTTTTCTTTTCTTCTGTGAACATATTTTACTGGGTGAAAGACACAGCCAGACGCACCCCGGATCTTCGAAGTACCCTCTTATAACCGTCAGTTTTTACTTTTCCTGTCATATCTTGCACTACCCCCCACCAAATTGGAGCGTCTAATACGGCAGACAGCCTTTCTAAATCACCGCACAAACCAATGCTAAAAGACTCTTATTCAAACCTCCTTATCATGATTTTTCCAAACTGAAATAACCATCATAACGAACCTTGAACCTGCCATAACACATTTGACCATCTGTTTTTTGGTCATTACACAACAAACAGGCTTCCTACAGCCTAAACCACCTCAAATCCTTTGCATCTACAAGTATTCTGAGCTGTTTGTTCTAAACTGTCGCAATCCTCATATCACAGGAATACCACCCGAAACGGGTATGATTATCAAGAAAATTCATTGGACTAACCTCGCGAAACCCTCTGTTTTCAAGGCCTTTACGGGTTTGTCCTATTATATCGTACCCATCTAATGAAGACGCACGCAAAAACTTGCCATATTTATTCAACCGCAATTCGTCAGGAAGAAGATTTCCGTCTTTATCTTTTTTATTGCTCATTGTCCTAAATTTAATTAATTTAAAAATCTTTTCATCTTTTCCAGGGCGATTATGGGTAAAGAATGGATTTCCGCCCATAAACACAGTCCCCAATATCATAAGAATCAAAAGAACTGGTGAAAGACCAATTAGCGCGCATAAGCTTAAAATAAAATCAATTCCTCGTTTAAAATATTTCGCGTACACTTTTGATGCTCCATTTTTTATTTAATTTATTCAAAGCAAGCACGAATTACAGCAATAATCTTATCCTGCTGCACCGCCGTCATCTTATTATCACTAGGCAGACAAAGACCTCTTGCAAATATATCCATTCCAATATCAATTGGTTTTCCATCCACTTTACTCAGCATCCCACCAGCAATATATGCATTTGTCTTTGCACGACCATTTCCTTCTCTTGTCACAAAACCATTCATTCTATAAATCGGCTGCATATGCATTGGTTTCCAAATTGGACGACCTTCTGCATTAATACTGCTGATTGCATTCAAAATCTCTGTTGGACAGCTTTTTCTTGCTTCCGGTGTGTAAAGTACATCACACTCTCCTCTTACCTGCTTGCACATTGCTTCTTCATCAATGATCATGCAGGATAACCAGAAATTAGGTTCACTGTTATTTTCATCATATGGATTCATTTTTACTGGAAGACCTTTGAATCCTTCTTTATATCTTTCATAAATTGCTTTTTTCTGCGCAATATGCTCTTCCAGATGAGGGAACTGATTTCTCACTACACCAGCAATTACATTACTCATTCTGTAGTTATAACCAAGTTCTTCATGCTGATACCAAGGTGCATTCTCCCTTGCCTGTGTAGACCACTTACGAACCTTATTCGCTGCATCTTCGCTGTCTGTAAGAAGCATTCCGCCTGAAGAACCAGTAATAATTTTATTTCCGTTAAAGGAAATTGCATTATATGTACCAAATGTTCCCGTCTGTACGCCTTTGTAAGTTGCTCCCAGAGATTCTGCAGCATCTTCAATGATTGTTGCACCATGTTTCTCACAGATTGCTTTAATCTCATCTACCTTTCCCGGAGTTCCGTAAAGATGAGCCACAACAACTACTTTTACTTCTGGGTAAATTTCAAATGCTTTCTCCAAAGCAACAGGATCCATATTCCAGGTATCATACTCCGTATCAATAAATACTGGTACTCCGCCTTCATATACAACAGGATTTACAGTCGCATCAAATGTCATATCGGAACAAAACACTTTATCTCCCGGCTTTACTCCAGCAAGCTTTACTGCCATATGGAGTGCTGCGGTTCCTGCGGATAAAGCAACCGCATATTTGCAGCCAACTTTCTCACAAGCCATGCGTTCTACTTCATTAATATTTGCACCAACAGTAGACATCCAGTTTGTCTCATATGCTTCCATAACATATTTCATACTGTCTGGATACATTGTTGGACTACTAAGCCATACCTTTGACTCAAAAGGCTGAAAATCATTTTTGTTACTGAACATGATAACTTCCTCTTTTCCTGTTATTTATTTCCGGCTGCTTTTTCATACAGCTTCTTATATGTCTCCCCATGCAGTTTCAAATCATCCTTCGCCGCATGATAAGTGGTTACAATCTCTTCCACATAACTTCTGATATCTGGATCATTTCCATAAGCCACCACAGCCAGTTTCTCCATCTGCCGCAGGAACTCATCCGTATCAAACGGAATCGGCTTCCCAATATGAATCAGATCATTATCCGTCTTCGTCAACCCTTCCTCTGCCATCAGCTTCTCTTCATAAAGCTTCTCCCCAGGTCTAAGCCCTGTGTATTCCACTTTAATATCCACATCCGGTGTCAGCCCTGACATCTTGATCAGGTTTCTTGCCAGTGTATCAATCTTCACCGGAGCACCCATATCCAGGACGAAGATTTCTCCGCCTTTTGCATAGGTTCCAGCCTGAAGCACCAGACTTACTGCCTCCGGAATGGTCATAAAGTAACGGATAATGTCCGGATGGGTAACGGTCACCGGACCACCTTTGGCAATCTGTTTCTTAAACAGCGGAATAACAGATCCATTACTTCCAAGTACATTTCCGAAACGCACTGCCACAAACTCAGTCCTGTATTTTCTCTCGCCATTTGCTCCTGGATTTTCACAAGTAGCTGCCACCTCTGCAAGTGCTTCCTCGCTGTCCTCATAGTGGCTTCCCAGTAATGGAAGCAGATCTTCTCTTCCGGTTCTGCTGATCTTATCCATTGTCTGGATGACCATCTCGCAGAGACGTTTGCTGGCTCCCATAATGTTGGTTGGATTCACAGCTTTATCTGTACTGATCAGTACGAAACGCTGACAGCCATTTTTCAGAGCTGCATGAGCAGTTTTATAGGTTCCCATTACATTGTTCTTGATTGCCTCACATGGGCTTGTCTCCATAAGTGGTACATGCTTATGTGCAGCTGCATGATAAACAATGTCTGGCTTGTATGTTTCAAATACATCATTAATCTTTCTGGTATCGCGCACGGAACCGATCAGTACCACCAGATCCAGATGTGGATATTTGGAACGAAGCTCCTGTTCAATGTCGTAGGCATTGTTCTCATAGACATCGAAGATCACCAGTCGTTTCGGCGCGTGGGCTGCGATCTGACGGCAAAGCTCACTTCCGATGGAACCGCCGCCACCAGTTACCAGAATGGTTTTTCCACTGATGTAACGGAAAATCTCATCCATATTTACTTTGATAGGTTCTCTTCCAAGAAGGTCTTCCACTGCCACGTCTTTCATTTTGCTGAGGGACACTTCTCCGGTGACGAACTGATACACACCTGGAAGAATCTTCATTTCACATTTGCTTTCCTTGCAGATGTTCAGGATATCTCTTCGCTCTGCCGCACTTGCACTTGGAATTGCCAGAAGTATCTGGTCGATTTTATATTTCTTTGCACTTGCGAGAATGTCATCACGACCGCCTACAATGGGCACACTCTCCATATAACGTCCCCATTTATTCGGGTTATCGTCAATAATACAACAAACCTTTCCCTTTGGCTCTTTGGCACGTTCCACGTCGCGGAGAATGATCTGTCCTGCCTGGCCGGCACCAATCAGCATAATGTGATGCAGCGGACCTTCCTCTTCCTTCTGTTTCCGTGTTCTTTCCAGAAGGATAAATCGATATGAAAAACGGATTCCTGTAATCAGGCAAAATTGAATAATGGTTCCGAAGAGATAATAGGACATTGGCATTCTCTGAATGACAAATGTGATTCCAATTATCTGGAACAGGAATGTAATTACAGTAGATAAGCAAATTCTTAACAGCTCACTGTAGCTTGCGAAGCGCCATACGCTGTTATAGAGGCGCAATGCCCAAAAGACAAAAACAGAGAATACTGTATACCATGGTGCAAATTTCAGATAGGCAGACAAATATTCTCCTGGTATTGCGGAGTATGTACAATCAAAGCGGAACCACAGTCCGAGAAAGTATGCGGCGTTTACGGCGATCACATCATAAATCATCAGGTAAAGTGCGATTACCTGCCAATGCTCCAACTTTCTTTTTTTGCGTTCGGTTTTTTGTTTTTTTGTTGTCATTTCTTAATCATACGGACGGAGTTACCCCCCCCAGTCCTTTCCTCCCATTTTTTCATAACTTTGACCACTTACCAGATAGCTTCCTGTCTGGTGCTTCGGCGACTCCCATGATATCTTGGGGAAGTCCGGAACCCGCACCGGCGGTGGTCTGCCGAAAAAGCTGCGTCACTGGCGCAGCCTCTTTGCCCGGTTACCCGGTTTTATAGATAAGAGCGTTCGTAACGCTGCTTATTATCATTTTTCTCTTTGTTGTCAATAATTATTTTGTTCTACTTCCGCGAAAAAAACTGTCCTGGCATTTCCTGCCAAGATTTCTGGCGTCATTCAGGAAGCGGTTTCCCTGATGACCAT
>ULYA01033022.1_pt1 | contig 14525 bp, 5 predicted proteins | sample 1961821 | NCBI WGS metagenome assembly ULYA01 (sample SAMEA4835853, study PRJEB28245) | human gut metagenome | biome: gut microbiome; material: fecal sample | place: Denmark | collected 2008 | reverse complement strand
GATATTGTATTCTTATTTCTCTATGTGCTTATTTCACTTCCTCGAAGTCAACATCCGTTACACCGCCATCCTGCTTGTTGTTTCCGGCGTTGCCACCAGCTTGTTGACCGAAGTCAGGACCCGGTTGTGCGCCACCCTGTGCATTCTGGGCATTGTACATTTCCTGGCTTGCAGCCTGGAATACGCTGTTCAGTTCCGCCATAGCGGCATCGATACCGGCGATATCCTGAGCCTTGTGAGCTTCTTTTAGCTTGTTCAAGGCTGTTTCGATAGGAGCCTTCTTGTCTGCCGGAAGTTTGTCACTCAGATCCTTCAACTGTTTTTCAGTCTGGAAGATCATGCTGTCGGCTTGGTTCAGTTTGTCGATACGTTCTTTTTCTTTCTTATCGGCTTCGGCGTTAGCTTGAGCTTCTTCTTTCATACGTTTTACTTCGTCGTCGCTCAAACCGCTGGAAGCCTCGATACGGATGCTCTGTACTTTTCCGGTGCCTTTGTCCTTAGCTGATACATTCAAGATACCGTTTGCGTCGATATCGAAAGTAACTTCGATCTGAGGAACACCACGCTGTGCGGCTGGAATTCCGTCGAGATGGAAACGACCGATCGATTTATTGTCTTTAGCCAGTGAACGTTCACCCTGCAATACGTGGATCTCTACAGAAGGCTGGTTGTCAACGGCAGTTGTAAATGTCTCAGACTTCTTGGTAGGAATAGTCGTATTGGCTTCGATCAACTTGGTCATTACGCCACCCATTGTTTCGATACCCAATGACAACGGAGTAACATCGAGCAGCAGAACGTCTTTCACTTCACCTGTCAATACACCACCCTGGATGGCAGCACCTACAGCCACTACTTCGTCCGGATTGACACCTTTTGACGGAGCCTTGCCGAAGAATTTTTCAACGATGGCCTGTACAGCCGGAATACGTGTCGAACCACCTACCAGGATTACTTCGTCGATGTCGGAAGTGCTCAAACCTGCATCTTTCAAAGACTGGCGGCAAGGTTCGATACAAGCCTGGATCAGACTGTCTGCCAACTGTTCGAATTTAGCACGTGTTAGTGTCTTGACCAAGTGCTTTGGAACACCGTTTACCGGCATGATATACGGCAGGTTGATTTCTGTGCTTGTCGTACTTGACAATTCGATCTTTGCTTTTTCAGCTGCTTCTTTCAAACGTTGCAAAGCCATCGGGTCCTTACGCAGGTCGACGCCTTCTTCGCGCAGGAATTCTTCTGCCAGCCAGTCGATGATCACATGGTCGAAGTCGTCACCTCCCAGGTGAGTATCACCGTTTGTGGATTTTACTTCAAACACACCGTCTCCTAATTCCAGGATAGAGATATCGAATGTACCGCCACCCAAGTCGAATACGGCGATCTTCATGTCTTTGTTCGTTTTGTCCAAACCGTAAGCCAAAGATGCGGCAGTCGGTTCGTTTACGATACGGCGAACGTTCAAACCTGCAATTTCACCGGCTTCCTTAGTAGCCTGGCGCTGTGCGTCGCTAAAGTAGGCCGGAACGGTGATAACGGCTTCCGTTACTTCCTGTCCTAAATAGTCTTCAGCAGTTTTCTTCATTTTCTGAAGTACCATTGCGGAAATTTCCTGCGGAGTATAGAGACGTCCTTCGATATCGACACGCGGTGTATTGTTGTCACCACGAACTACCTTATAAGGTACGCGGTTGATTTCTTTCTGAACCTGATCATAGGTTTCACCCATGAAACGTTTGATAGAGAATATTGTTTTTTCCGGGTTTGTGATAGCCTGACGTTTTGCAGGATCACCTACCTTACGTTCACCTCCTTCAACAAATGCAACGATTGAAGGCGTCGTTCTTTTTCCTTCGCTGTTTGCAATTACAACCGGTTCGTTACCTTCCAATACGGCAACACAAGAATTGGTTGTTCCTAAGTCGATTCCGATAATTTTTCCCATAATTTTCTACTATTTTATATTGTTATTATTTTCCTGTATTTGCTTTTCTCTTTCGAGTTGCATTAACTATTCTACAAATCGTATGCCAAAGTAACAAGGATAGGTTTAGAAAAGTTCAGGTGGCAGGAAGTGTGACAATACGTCAGTTTCTCTTGCTGCCCCTAACGAAAATATGGATTATATTATAATATGTATGTTAGTAGATTTTTTTGTGGATATGGCAGAATATGAAGTTAAGCCTGTGCTTTGATAAAATGGCTAACCGTATGAGTAGGGGGTTACCTGTTGGGCGACCGAGAAGAGGTTGTCGCGAAGAATGTTTTTTCTGATGAAGATTTTTTTGTAATGTATTGAATCGTAGAAGCTTGTTACTTTTTTGTAAAAAAAAGAATATATATTTATGAATATTCAATTTTAGTCAATATCTTTGGCGCCCAAAATGAATATTCTTTTGATCAATTTAATTTAGACAGTGTAATTTGCTATTAACTTAGGACAATGATGTTATGAACATGTGCTGAATGTTGAGATATGTGTTTTTAAATTCTTGGTTTACAAAAAGTTGTTTACTTGTCTGGAATATAAAACTACATAGAAGGTATTGAATAATTTCCTCTTTAGGTCATTATTCGAATGGGATAACATGGTTTTAAGTAAATGTGTTAACGCGCACATTTGCAGTGAATAAGCTTGTCGTATTGATTGTTATGCGAATCTATAAATTCTAATATAAACTATCAAACTTAATACTAAACTGAAAAATTGTATGAAGAATCGTGTTTTTAGTTTCTTACCCCGATTTAGTATCTTGTTGCTATTTTTGGGGATGGTTATTGGCGAAGCCTATGCGCAATCGCAGACGATAACCGGTGTTGTTAAGGATCAGACGGGTGAACCGCTGATCGGTGTGAACGTAATGGAAAAGGGCACTACGAATGGCTCTATTACGGATGTGGATGGAAAATATAGCCTGACTGTCAATGGCAGCAAGGCTATTGTTACATTTTCTTATATCGGATATTTGTCACAGGACATTACGGTTGGAAACCAGAAAATGATTGATGTGACGATGAAAGAAGATACGGAAGAACTGGAGGAAGTTGTTGTGATCGGTTACGGTACGGCAAAGAAAAAAGACTTGACCGGTGCTATTTCGACTGTGAAAGCGGAAAACATGGAAAAGGAGACTCCCCGTTCTGTACAGGACCTTTTGCGTGCAAGTGCTTCCGGTCTTTCTATCGGTATTTCGACAGATGCTGCCGGTACGGCTAATCTGCAGGTGCGTGGTAAAAATACGCTGACTGCCGGATCTTCTCCTTTGTTGGTTTTGGACGGTGTTATTTATGACGGCGATTTGTCTGATATCAATCCGATGGATATCCAGTCAGTAGACGTATTGAAGGACGCCAGCTCCGTAGCCGTTTATGGTGCAAAAGCAGCGAATGGCGTAGTTGCCATTACAACTAAGAAAGGTAAAACAGGCAAACCGGTTGTATCTTTCAATGCAAATGTCGGTTTTGCACAGCCTTCACGTATTCCGGCAGCCTTGGATGGTCCCGGATTTATCCAGTTCCGTAAAGACTATCAGGAAGGTAAACTGACTCCAGAAGAAATGGCAAAAGTACCGGGTAAATTTACAGACCCGCGTCAATTAAGCGGCCTTGGAGTCGATCCGTTGACTTGGTATAACTATGACCAGTCAACTCCTGTAACGACTTTGCCTTCCGAACAGGAAATGCTGACAACCTGGTTAGGCCGTCTGGATTTCAAGACTGTTGAAATTGAAAACTATCTGAACGGCGTTGAAACAAATTGGGATGATATTGTCTTCCAAACTGCTTTACAGCAGGATTATACTGCCAGTATAAGCAATAAGAAAGAGGATCTTTCTTATTATTGGTCTTTAGGATATGCCGACCGCGAAGGCATTCGCGTTGGCGATCGTTTCAAGAACTTCCGTACCCGTTTGAACTTGGAATCGAAAGTAACCAACTTCCTGACTATCGGTTTGACTTCCCAGTTCGCGACTAAAGACAAGGGTGCACAGGCTGCCGATGTTACTCAGCGTACAAATAACTCACCTTATACCCCCAATGATATCGATGATCCGGACAGCCCGTATCGTATGTATCCTTCCGGTGACAACAATGGTAAGAATCCGTTTTTCGATAACATGTATCGTGACAAACGCGAAATTGAACATACGCTGAATGCAAATATTTATGCGATTGTAAAACTTCCGTTTGGAATTGAGTATCAGATGAACTATACCCCGAAATATAAATGGTATGAGTTTATGAAACATGAATCAGCCGAACACCCTGAATGGGCAGGAAAAGGCGGATATGCAGAGCGTAGAAATTCAAAAAGCTTTAACTGGTTATTAGATAATATCATCCGCTGGAAACATCAATTTAACGGAGGACATAATTTTGAAGTGACCTTATTGGCAAATGCTGAAAAAGGACAATATTGGGATACGTATGTAGGTGCTCAGAATTTCTCACCGAGCGATTTGCTGGGTTATCATAATATGGGAGCCGGGACTGTTCTGTCTTTTTTGAAAGATGAAGGTAGAAACCAGGATACATACAGGACTGGCGATGCTTTGATGGGACGTCTGTATTATTCTTATAAGGATAAATATATGGTGACGGCCTCTGTTCGTCGTGACGGTTATTCTGCTTTTGGTATGATGAACCCGCGTGCGACTTTCCCTGCTGTCGCTTTAGGATGGGTTTTCACTTCCGAGAAATTTATGGAACCGGCAAGCGATTGGTTGAATTACGGTAAGTTGCGTTTCTCATGGGGACAGAACGGTAACCGTGATATCGGTCAGTATGAAGCATTGGCATGGCTGAAATCATCTTTGAGTCCGTTTATCGATCAGAATGGTAATATCTATGTGACATCACAGGTCTATGTAGACCACATGGGTAACACGGCTTTGAAATGGGAGCGTACCGGTTCTTATAATATCGGTTTGGACTTTTCTTTGTTCAACGACAGATTGAGAGGTTCTATGGAAACCTATATGTCTGAAACGAACGACTTGTTGGTTAAACGTTCTTTGCCGAATATCACCGGGTTCTCTGATGTAAAGGCAAACTTGGGTGCTTTGACAAACCGTGGTTTCGAATTGTCTCTGAATGGTGATGTGATGAGCAGAAAGGACTTTAACTGGAATTCGAGCGTTACTTTCTCTTTCAACCGTCGTAAGATCAAACATCTTTACGGAGATATGGAAGACATCAAGGATGAAAACGGTAATGTGATTGGTCAGAAGGAAGCTGACGACTACAAAAACAAGTGGTTTATCGGTCATGACCCCGACCAGATCTGGGATTACGAAGGTGATGGCGTATGGCAGCTTGGAGAAGAGGAAGAAGCGGCCAAATATGGAAATAAGCCGGGTGACTTCAAATATGTAGACCAGAATGGCGATGGAGTATTGAATGACCAGGATAAAGTGTTCCAGAAGTACAAAACTCCCCGTTTCTACCTGTCTTGGAGAAATGAGTTCACTTATAAAGACTTCTCTTTGTCTTTCATGATGTATTCTCATATCGGAACATACGGTACATTCAATCCGGCTGCAAACGCCATTGAATTGGCAGACCGTCGCAGTGCTTTGGATATCGAACGCTGGACAGTCAATAACCCGACAAATGAATATGGACGTCTGGGATCGAAGAACTTGGGTAACCATTACGTGAACAAGTCTTTTGTGCGTATGGAAAATATCTCTCTTTCTTACAATGTTCCGAAGAACTTTTTGAAGAAGGTTTCCGTACAGAACATGCGTTTGTCTTTAAGCGTGCGTAATCCGTTCGTATTGTCTGGATATACATTCAGAGATCCTGAAGAAGATCCGGATAAAAACGACTTGTGGGTTCCGAGAACATTCAATATTGGTGTAAACTTTACTTTATAAAAGAGGAGATTGAATAATGAAACATATAAAGAAATGTCTTATTTTGGCAGTAGCCGGATTGCCTTTGTTAAATTCTTGTAGCGACAGTTGGTTGGAACCGAAGCCTCTGTCTATCTATACTCCGGAAAATACATATGTGGATGCAGATGGTTTGTATGCTGCATTGGTTGCTTGTGAACGTAATATGCGTCATGAGTTTTTCGGAGACGGCGCTCCGATCACAACCGACATGTATACGACAGACTTGGCTGTCACTGGTACGACCGATAAATCAGGGCCTTTGATAGATATGGATGCGGATCTGTTGCCGAGCCGTACAGCAAACGATGTGAATAAAAACAAGATCGGATGGTACTGGGATGAAGGATTCAAAGGAATCAAATATGCCAATATCGTTCTGAACCGTATGAAGAATGCGACGTTCAAAGATGAAGCTGAAGAAAACGCAGTACGGGGTGCCGCCTATTTCCAGCGTGCATATCGTTATTACAAGCTGACACATCTGTTTGGAGATGTTCCTTATCTGAGCCAGGAGATTGAAACACCGAAAGTGGATTTCTACACGTATGACCGTTGGAGCATTCTGGAACAGATAGAAAAAGATATGGAGTTCGCTTATCAGTGGGTACCGGAGAAGGTCGATAGAGGAAAACCTTCCAAATGGGCTTGCGGTGTATTGCTGATGAAAGTTTGTATGTCGTTGGGTCATTTTGACAGAGCGATCGAAATCGGAAAAGAAGTTATCGCTGCCAACCCGTTGATGACCGAACGTTTTACGACAAACAAAACAAAGCCGAATACGAACTTGATGCATGACCTGCATAGTGTGGAAGCTAAAATGGATATGTCAAATACGGAAGGTATCCTGTATGTCGTGTCTTATCCGGAAGTAGAAGGTCGTGACAGAATCAATACGATGCGTAATGCCACTCCTTATTGGGCGAATGGATCGATTAAGACTCCTGACGGTAAGACGGGTATGTCTATTGTTCCGGCAAATGAAGCCAAAGGTACCGAGTTGGATAATGATGCCAATGTAGGTCGTGGTATCGGAACTTGCCGTCCGACCAATTATTATCAGTATGACATCTGGACGGAAAAGGAGAAAAACGACTTGCGTGGTGTATATAACCGCGATAGCTGGAAGGGTGTATTCGACCTATACTATAATGCTCCGGCTCTTAAAGGAACAGAATGGTATGGTAAACATCCGGTAAAACCTGTCGGTATGTCTGTTTCGGATTCTATCCGTTGCTGGTTCCAGTGGCCTCATTATAAAACGTTTGTTCCGGACCCTTCCGTGACAACAGACCGTAGAGGCGGTGAAACTCCTTGGTATATTTATCGTTCGGCAGAAGTATATCTGATGTTGGCTGAATGTTATTATTGGAAAGATATGAAACAGGAGGCTGCCAATATGATGAACGTGGTGCGTCAGCGTGCCGGTGCAGAATCTCTGGCTGCTTCGGATATCAATATCGGTACGGTTCTGGACGAACGTGCACGTGAATTGTATTACGAAGAAAACCGCCATGTGGAACTTTCCCGTATTTCATATGTGTATGCTTTGACGGGTAAAGCATGTGAAGTATTTGGCGGTCATGTCTACAAATTGGATAATTTCTCTGGTCCGAAAGGTACGAGTGTAAATTGTAAGGATGCTGGCGTGAACTTCTATTTCGATTGGGTTTCTGCCAAGAACAATTTCTATAACAAAGGAATAAAGACAAACTATGCTGAATATCGTTTCAGTACGCATCATGTTCTTTGGCCGATCCCGGAAGGTTCTATCACATCCAACACCGGTGGCGTTATCAACCAGAATGTGGGCTATCCGGGTACTGAGAACAATATCACTCCGTTGAAGGTTGGTCAGGAAGTTCCTGAAAAGTTATAGATGAATCAGTAATTTTGTAATTCATATAGCAATAACGTGTAAAGGCACTGGGACCTGAATCATTCAGGTGTTAGTGCCTTTTTTTGATTAATTTATGGTTTTTGGTAAAATAGTATTATGATTTGCAAAAATACTCGGTTTTAAAGATGTTTTTTCTTATTAATATTGCAAAATGTTAAACTAAAAAAATATTAGTATGAAAAAATGGACAACAAAATCTTCGAGTGAGCACTCGAAGATAAGGATGTACAAATACATCCTTATCTTCGTCCTTAGTCTAATAAACTTTGGAAGTGCGTATGCACAAAGTTTTCTGATTACAGGAAAAGTGGTTGACACCTCGGGAGAATCTCTTCCCGGTGTTAATGTCATGCAAAAAGGTACGACCAATGGAACCATTACGGATATGAATGGAGCGTATTCCATTGCAATCTCAGGTAAAAATCCGATTCTTTCTTTTTCTTATATTGGTTATTTGACAGAAGAAGTTACTGTCGGAAATCAGAAGAAGATCGATGTTAAGATGAAAGAAGACACACAAAACCTGGAAGAAGTCGTGGTTATTGGTTATGGAACGGCAAAGAAGAAAGATTTAACCGGAGCGATTTCAACGATTAAAACGGATCAGTTGATAGCAGAAGCACCTTCTTCTGTTCAAGATTTGATGCGAGCCAACTCTCCAGGGCTGAATATTGGTATGTCGACAGGAGCAAAAGACCAATCAAGTTTACAAATTCGAGGAAAAAACACACTGAAAGCAGGTTCATCTCCTTTAATAGTCTTGGATGGAGTAATTTTTGAAGGATCCCTGGATGATATAAATCCAGTAGATATTGAGGCTATCGATGTTTTGAAGGATGCCAGCTCCGCAGCTGTCTATGGTGCGAAGGCTGCAAATGGGGTAGTGGTTGTAACGACTAAAAAAGGAAAAGCGGGGAAACCAGTCGTTAATTTTAATGCAAATATAGGGCTTGTTCAAGTTGCAAACCAGCAAGAGATATTGGATGGAGCAGGTTTTGTGAAATATCGTCAGGACTATGAAACCACCCGTAATTCGGCAGAATATCTGGCTAAGTATCCTGAAATTTTTTCTGATCCCCGTAAATTACAAAATGTAGACCAATTGACTTGGTATAATTATACGCAAAAAACGCCTGTCACTTCTGTTACGGAAGATGATTTGGTCCGTTCTTGGTTGGCCCGTCTTGATTTTAAAGCACCGGAAATAGATAATTATATGCTAGGCAACGAAACTGCTTGGGATGATTTGGTTTTTCAAACCGGTTTGCAACAAGACTATACGGCCAGCATTTCCAACCGCACGGACAATATGTCGTATTATTGGTCATTGGGCTATTCTGATCGTGAAGGTATTATAACTGGCGATCGTATGACTAATTTCCGTACACGCTTGAATTTGGAGTCGAAGATTACGAAATTTTTGACAATCGGCCTGCGCTCAAGCTTTTCTTCTCGTGATGAAAAGGATTTGAATAATTACGATTCGAACGGGAATAACGATAAAGATAAATATTGGCTTTGCGATTGGGAACAAATGATACGGATATCCCCTTACGGGTCTAATAATTTGAATGATCCGGAAAGTGCTTACCGCCGTTGGCCGACGGGAGATGCTACTCCGGTGAATCCATTTTATGATAATTTGTATCGTGATCGTAAAAAAATGTATTCGATATTGGATGCGAATATGTATGCTAAGGTATCGTTGCCATTTGGCATCGAGTATCAGATGAATTTTACTCCACATTATGAATTTTACGAATATTACAGCCATGAATCGTCTGAGAATGAGAATTGGGCAAGTAAAGGAGGAAGTTCTGAACGTATGACTCGCAAGAAATTCAGTTGGCAGGTTGATAATATATTTAGTTGGAGACGTGAATTTAATAAGTTGCATACGGTTGAAGCTACTTTCTTGATTAATGCAGAGAAAGGCCAATCTTGGTCTCAATCGGCGAAAGCATCTAATTATTCTCCCAGTGATATTTTAGGATATCATCGGTTACAAGCAGGAACAGTTCCTTTAGTAGAAAGCAATGATACTTATAAAACGGGTGATGCATTGATGGGACGTTTGTTCTATTCGTTTAAAAACAGATATATGTTGACGACGTCTGTCCGTCGTGATGGTTATTCCGCTTTCGGGCAAATGCATCCGAGAGCCGTTTTTCCGGCAGTAGCTTTAGGGTGGACCTTTAGTTCAGAAAAGTTTATGGAAAGAATGAATTCATGGCTGAACTACGGTAAACTGAGACTTTCTTGGGGGCAGAATGGTAATAGAGACATTGGTCAGTATGAGGCACTTTCTGATTTGACTTCCGGTTTGCATCCTTACATCGATCAGAATGGTAATCTTTATAATTCTTCTCAGTTGTATGTAAACCGTATGTCGAATATTGCTCTTAAATGGGAAAGGACAACGTCTTATAATGTAGGGTTGGATTATTCTTTGTTTAATGATATATTGGGTGGTTCCATGGAATTTTATATCGCAAAGACTAACGATCTGTTGGTGGACCGCGCTTTGCCTGAAATTACCGGTTTTAACAGCGTTGCGTCCAATTTGGGTGAAATCAAGAATAAAGGTTTTGAAATATCCCTTAATGCGAATATCATAAGAAAGGAAAATTTTACATGGTCGGCAAGTGGGAATTTCTCTTTGAACCGTCGTAAGATTACCCATTTGTACGGGGAGATGGAAGATGTCTTGGATGAAAATGGGAACGTTATTGGTCAGAAAGAAGCGGATGACGTCAAGAATAAATGGTTTATCGGTCATGACACGGAGCAGATTTGGGATTATGTCCGTGATGGTGTATGGCAGATGGACGAAGCCGACGAGGCAGCCAAATACGGTTGCCAGCCTGGTGATTTCAAGTATTTGGATTTGGATAAAGACGGTGTCATGACGGATAAGGACAAGGTATTCCAAAAGAACAAGACGCCGCAGTTTCGCTGGACATTACGCAATGAATTCACTTTCTGGAAAAATCTTTCGCTTTCGTTTATGATGTATTCGCAATGGGGGCACTATAACACATTCAATCGTGCGGCGAATGTTTCGAATTTCCCCGACCGTTGTTCTGAATATGTCCAGCCTCGTTGGATGCCTGAAAACCCGATCAATGATTATGCACGTATCGGCTCAAAGAATATAGGAAATAATTATGTAGACAAATCTTTTATCCGCTTGGATAATATAACGGTATCTTATAATGTCCCAAGTAATTTCTTGAAAAAATTCTATGTGCAGAATATGCGCGTATCTATGAGTGTGCGTAATGTAGCCGTGTTCTCTCCTCATTGGGATTTTTGGGATCCGGAAACAGGAGTTCCAACCCCTCGTACTTATAATTTGAGTGTGAATTTTACTTTGTAATTTTAAATTGGAATAAATCATGAAAAAGATAAGTTTAAGAAAATGTACAGTATCGACCGGTATAACGGCTTTATTGGCTGCCATGTTCGCCTGTAGCGATTCTTGGTTGGAACCGAAACCGTTGTCGTTCTATACACCGGAAAATGCTTATGTGAATGCGGAGGGACTGTATGGCGCTCTGACTTCTTGCGAACGCAATATGCGGCATGAATTTTTCGGCGATGCGGCTCCCATTGTAACGGAGATGATACAAGCTGATATTTGTGTGGAAGGAACGACTGATAAAGCCGGTCCGCAGATGGATATGGATAATACGTTGTTACCGGATATGGACTTGAATAACGGAGATAAAACGAAAGTCGGGTGGTATTGGTATGAAGGTTATAAAGCGATTAAATACTCCAATGTGGTTATTTCCCGTATAGATGCTGCGACTTTTAAAGATGAAGCTGAGAAGAATGCCGTTTTAGGCGCAGCTTATTTCCAACGTGCTTATCGTTATTTTAAGTTGACTCATCAATTCGGTGACGTTCCGTATCTTGATGGCGAATTGACTATTCCTAAATATGATTTTTACTCGTATGACCGGTGGAGTATCCTGGAAAAGATTCAGGAAGATATGGAGTTTGCTTATCAATGGGTACCGGAAAAGGTGGATCGTGGAAAAACATCCAAAGCGGCTTGTGGCGTTCTGTTGATGAAAATCTGCATGACATTAGGCGATTTTGACCGGGCATTGGAAATCGGCAAGGAAATAGTTGCGAACCACCCTCTGATGACGAATCGTTTCACGGCAAACCAATCGAAGGCACATACGAATTTGATGCATGATTTGCATAGTGTGGAAGCTAAATTGGATATGAGCAATACGGAAGGATTAATGTATGTGGTGGCTTATCCGGAAGTCGATGGCTCCGACCGGGTTCAGACAATGCGTAATGGTGTCCCGTTTTGGAATAGCGGTGCGATTAAAACACCTGATGGACAAACGGGCACAAGTGTGAATATTGCAGCAGACGAGACAGATCCGGAAATGGATTTGAATAAAACATATGGGCGTGGTATCGGCCGTGCCCGTCCGACCAATTATTTCCAGTATACGATCTGGACCGATAAAGAAAAGAACGACTTGCGTGGTCCGTTCAACCACGACAGTTGGAGGCGTATGGAGGATTTGCGCTATAATAACCCCAGCTTGAAAGGGAAAAGCGAATGGTATGGCAAGAATTTTGTCAAAAATCCGGCAATGTCCGTAGAAGATTCTATTCGTTGCTGGTTCATGTGGCCGCATTACAAATTGTTTGTGCCGGATCCTTTACAGCAACAATGGGCAGGTGGCGAGACTCCTTGGTATATATATCGTTCGGCAGAAGTCTATCTGATGATGGGTGAATGCTATTACTGGAAAGATATGAAGCAGGAAGCCGCCAACATGCTGAATGTTGTTCGTGGACGTGCCGGCGCAGACCCGTTGACTGCGGCTGATATTAATATAGGTGCTATCTTGGATGAGCGTGCCCGCGAACTGTATTATGAAGAAAACCGTCATTTAGAATTGGTGCGTATTTCCTATATATATGCAAGGACCGGCAAACCGTGTGAAGTTTTCGGTGGACGGACGTATAAACTTGATAATCTTTCCGGTCCCGGCGGTACAGGATCGAACGTGAAGGAAACTAGTTATAACTTCTGGTATGACTGGGTCGTAACTAAAAACAATTTCTATAATAAAGGGGTCAAGCACAAATGGGCTGAGTATAAGATCAGCGTGCATCATATTCTGTGGCCGGTTCCAGCAAGTGCCATCAATACCAATTATGGTGGAATACTGAACCAGAACATCGGCTATCCGGGTGCTGAGAACAACATCACCCCGTTGAAAGTTGGTGAAGAGACTCCAGCTGGAAAATAGTATAAGGAAAACGTGCACAATAACAACATCGCGTAAACGAGACGCACTCCCGCGGAGGCCTCAGGGCCTCCCACGGGGTGCGTCTTTTTTATATTCCTTCACCGCGTCGAACGAAGGGCAGGCCTTTTGGGGGTTCAAGTCGCAGTGTCCTACGGTGAGGGCTGCCGGGAATTGGCGGCCTAACTCCTGCAACAACTGCGTGAGGGTTGCCTTCTGGGCAGGCGTGCGGGTGTCTCGCGGGAGGCCTTCACCGTCCAGTCCCCCTTCGTAGCAGATGCCGATGCTGTGACGGTTGTGGCCGAAGCAATGCGCCCCCTCCAGGGAGAGCGGCCGGCCGGGGTGGGGAAGAGGGCGAAGTCTGTGATGAATTGGTTCTCGGAGGATATCTGCAAGTTGTAGCCGGGCATGATAAGATATAGGGCAAACATTCGGGCAGCCAGGAGAAATTTTGGTGGAGGAGCTTGGCAGTCATATGGACGAAAGTAATCCGGTAGCTGTGATTGTCGAATAAAATCTTCTTGTTTTATAGCGAAGTCATAGAGATGATTTTGTTTTTATATTATCTTTGTGGCCGCAAACAGTCTAATGTAAAAGCTTATCAATAATTTAATTATAATAGTATGAAAAACTATCTTGTATTTTCTATGGCGGCTCTGTTGGTCGGAGCTTCTTGTAACACAAAGCAGGAGAAGGCGGCTGAAGGCTTTACCGGCGCACCGGGAGAAGTTAAGTTGATCACGCTCGATCCCGGACATTTCCATGCCGCATTAGTGCAGAAAGTGTCTTATCCGCAAGTTTCTAAAGATGTTTATGTGTACGCACCCACCGGTTTCGACGTGGATGAGCACTTGAAACGTATCCAGGGATTCAACACACGTGCGGAGAATCCGACGGCTTGGAATGAAATCGTTTATACGGGAGATGATTACCTGGAAAAAATGTTGGCCGAGAAGAAGGGAAACGTGATGATCCAGGCGGGAAACAACGGCAAGAAGACCGAATATATCAAGAAAACGCTTGAGGCCGGCATCAATGTGCTTTCCGACAAGCCGATGGCGATCAACAGCCAGAGCTTTAAATTGCTGGAAGAATGTTTTGCTATCGCTAAACAGAAAAACATCATGCTGTATGACATCATGACTGAACGGAATGAAATCACTACGATGTTGCAGCGTGAACTTTCCACTATCCCGGCTATTTATGGCGAGCAGTTGAAAGGTTCTCCCGAAGAACCGGCTATCGTGAAGGAGAGTGTGCATCATCTGTTTAAGCTGGTCGACAATAAACCGCTGACTCGTCCGGTATGGTATCTTGATGTGACTCAGCAGGGCGAAGGTATCGTCGATGTGACGACTCATCTGGTCGATCTTGTGCAGTGGGAAGCATTCCCGGATCAGGTGATCGACTACAAGAAAGATATCGAACTGATAGATGCCA
>ULYA01011713.1_pt1 | contig 14610 bp, 8 predicted proteins | sample 1961821 | NCBI WGS metagenome assembly ULYA01 (sample SAMEA4835853, study PRJEB28245) | human gut metagenome | biome: gut microbiome; material: fecal sample | place: Denmark | collected 2008 | reverse complement strand
TCAGGTGAAATCGTTCTGGAAGAGATTCCATTTAATCTGAGCAGTATTTACAGGGAAGTATTTGTTGTAATCGAGCAGGTGGCTGCAGAACAGAATCTCCAGATTGTGTGGGAGAAAAAAGAAATCACACACCGTGATCTTATTGGAAGTCCAAGGTATGTGAAACGTGTGATGATGAATATTCTGTCCAATGCGATGAAATATAACAGAGAAAACGGACATATCTATATCAGCTGCATTGAAATTCCATCCGGACAGCCAGAAACGACGACAATGGAATTTGTCTGCCGGGATACCGGAATCGGAATGGCAGAAGAGTTCCAAAAACATATTTTTGAACCATTTGCACAGGAACATGCAGGAAGCCGCACAAGATTTTCCGGAACAGGTCTGGGAATGCCGATTTCAAAGAAACTGATTGAGAAAATGGGTGGAACGATTACCTTTGAAAGCGCAGAAGGCATAGGGACGACATTTGTGATCCGGGTTCCATTTAAAATAGATCTGGATGTGGATATACGTGAAGAACAGGCGGATGTATCCGAAAAATCTATAAAGGGGCTGCATATTCTTCTGGCGGAAGATAATGAGCTGAATATGGAAATCGCTGAATTTGTGCTTCAGAATGAAGGTGCTGAGGTGTCCAAAGCATGGAATGGCGAGGAAACTGTTGAGCTATTCAGAAAAAGTGAATCTGGTGAATTTGATGCTATTCTTATGGATATTATGATGCCAGTCATGAATGGATATGAAGCCACAAAGATGATTAGGTCTCTGGACAGGGAGGATGCAAAGGTGATTCCGATTATTGCGATGACAGCAAATGCATTCACGGAGGACAGGCTAAGAGCAAAAGAAGCAGGAATGAATGAACATATCGCAAAACCTTTTGATGTAAAACTATTGGTAAAGATAATTCATAAATTGGTGCATTAGAGCATGTTTGAAAAATAGTCTCAGAAGGGGGATTCGTAATGAGAAAGAAAAAATGGAACAGAGTTTTAGCTGTACTTTTAATGATGGTGATGAGTATATCACTTCTGTCAGGATGTGGCAGCAAAAGTGCGGAAAAAGAAGATGCAGAAACAATTACTGTGTATTTATGGAGCACAAACCTCTATGAAAAATATGCACCATATATTCAGGAACAGCTCCCGGATATCAATGTTGAATTTATCGTAGGGAATAATGATCTGGATTTCTACAAATTTCTGAATGAAAATGGTGGATTGCCGGATATTATAACCTGCTGTCGTTTCTCACTGCATGACGCGAGTCCCCTGAAAGACAATCTGATGGATCTTTCTACAACCAATGTTGCTGGTACTGTCTATGATACCTACCTCAGCAATTTTATGAATGAGGATGGAAGCGTAAACTGGCTTCCGGTGTGTGCGGATGCACATGGTTTTGTAGTGAACAAAGACCTTTTTGAAAAGTATGATATCCCTCTTCCAACAGATTATGAAAGTTTTGTCTCTGCCTGCCAGACATTTGACAAAGTGGGGATTCGTGGATTTACAGCAGACTATTATTATGATTATACCTGTATGGAAACACTGCAGGGTCTGTCAGCATCAGAACTGTCTTCCGTGGACGGACGAAAGTGGCGTACTACCTACAGTGACCCGGATAATACAAAGAGAGAAGGCCTGGACAGTACAGTCTGGCCAAAGGCTTTTGAACGTATGGAACAGTTCATTCAGGATACCGGGCTGAGCCAGGATGATCTGGATATGAATTATGATGATATCGTTGAGATGTATCAAAGTGGCAAGCTTGCCATGTACTTTGGCACCTCTGCTGGTGTAAAAATGTTTCAGGATCAGGGCATTAACACAACCTTTCTTCCATTCTTTCAGGAAAACGGTGAAAAATGGATTATGACTACGCCATATTTCCAGGTGGCTTTAAATAGCAATCTGACAAAGGATGAGACACGTCGAAAGAAAGCAATGAAGGTACTGGACACAATGCTTTCAGCGGATGCGCAGAATAGAATCGTTTATGATGGACAGGATCTGTTAAGCTACAGTCAGGATGTAGATCTCCAGCTTACGGAATATCTGAAGGATGTGAAACCTGTGATCGAAGAAAACCATATGTATATCCGCATAGCGTCAAATGACTTTTTCTCTGTTTCTAAGGATGTGGTTTCGAAGATGATATCAGGAGAATACGATGCAGGGCAGGCTTATCAGTCATTTGATTCTCAGCTTCTTGAGGAGAAATCCACTTCTGAAAAAGTAGTCTTGGATTCACAGAAGTCTTATTCAAACCGTTTCCATAGTAGTGGAGGAAATGCTGCATATTCTGTTATGGCAAACACGCTGCGCGGTATTTATGGGTCAGATGTGCTGATCGCAACCGGAAACAGCTTTACGGGAAACGTGCTGAAAGCCGGCTATACTGAAAAAATGGCGGGCGATATGATCATGCCGAACGAACTTTCAGCTTACAGCAGCAAAATGAGCGGAGCCGAACTGAAAGAGGCAGTTAAAAACTTTGTAGAAGGCTATGAGGGTGGATTTACTCCGTTTAACCGAGGCTCTCTGCCTGTGCTCAGTGGTATTTCTGTAGAAGTCAAAGAAACAGATGATGATTATACATTGAGCAAAGTTACAAAGGACGGAAAACAAATTCAGGATAATGATACTTTCACGGTAACCTGTCTTGCGATACCAAAACACATGGAGGCTTATCCGGCAGATGATAATATTGTGTTTGATGGAGGGAATACCTCTGTGGATGATACATGGACAGGATATATTTCAGATGGTGATGCCGTTCTTGCAGAGCCTGAAGACTACATGACTTTGAGGTGAGAAGGATGGGCATTAAGAATCATAATACAAAAAGAGAGAAGAATGTCATGATAAAACGGTTAAGGATAGCTGTCTTTATTGCAGTTTCTCTTGGAATTGTGTTGATAGTTTTCCGATATTTTGGATTTGTATCGAAAACTATTTATGAGGAAAGTGTTTCTCATTTGACGGAAGTTTTTCATCAGTCTGATAATATGCTGAGGGAACTGACAGATAAGAATCTGAACTATCTTCATATGTGGGGTGAGAATCTGCAGGATATTTCCAGCGAAGGTGAAATTCGGGATTATATAAAGAAAGCGCAGGAAGATGCCGGCTTTTTAGACTTCTTTTTTCTGTCAGCTGACGGGAACTATAAGATGGCAACAGGGGAAACCGGATACCTTGGATTACAGGAAAATATTGAAGATGAGATCCGGCAGGGAAATGATGTGATAGCGAATGCAGCGGTTCCCGGAAAATCCCAGCTGCTTGTTTTTGCCACAGCTAAGGCTCATGGAATTTATCAGGGATTTGAATATGATGCCATTGCCATTGCTTATGAAAACTCTGATATCGTAGATGTACTGGATATTTCTGCTTTTGATGGAAATGCCCAGAGTTTTGTTGTTCATCCTGATGGCCGTGTTGTGGTTGATCATTCTTCTGAGGCATGGGGGAACGTGTATAATTTCTTCGGTGTTCTGAGAGAGCATTCTGATATGTCCGAAAAAGAAATTAATGAACTTTCAGAGAAGTTTAAAGCAAGACGTACCGATGCAATGCTGCTAAATCTGGATGGAAGAAACTATTATCTGGTCTATGAAAAATCAGATATTCAGGACTGGATGTTTTTGGGACTTGTCCAGGCGGATATCGTCAATGCCAGTATGAACAGTCTGCAGCGTAGTACGATACTTCTTGTTGGTGCGGTCGTGCTCTGTATTGCCGCTTTACTTATTAGTTTTATTATTCAAAAAGGCAGAATAAACCTCAGGAAAAAGGATACGGAGATTCTGTACAGGGACGAGCTGTTTCAAAAGCTTTCAATGAATGTAGATGACGTCTTTCTGATGCTGGATGCAAAAACATATCAGGCAGATTACGTCAGCCCAAATGCGGAAAAGCTGCTGGGTATTACGGTAGAACAGATTCGTAAAGATATTTGTATTCTGGGAAAACTACATCCAGAGGAACAGGAAGATTCGGAGAAAAATTATATGGAGAAAATCCAGGTTCATGAGCAGAGGGAATGGGATTTTGAATATGTTCATCTGAAGACAGGGGAAAAACGCTGGTTCCATAATATTGTAATGGGCAGTGAGGTAAACGGAAAAAGGAAATATATCCTGGTTATGTCGGATCGTACCTCTGACTGGAAAATGAACCAGGCACTTTCTGAGGCGGTACATGCGGCGGAGACAGCAAACCAGGCAAAGAGTACTTTCCTTTCTAATATGTCTCACGATATCCGGACACCAATGAATGCGATTATCGGTTTTACCACACTGGCTGTAAGTAATATTGATAATCAGGAAAGAGTCCAGGATTATCTGGGTAAGATTCTTTCCTCCAGTAACCATCTGCTCTCATTGATCAATGATATATTGGATATGAGCCGGATTGAGAGTGGAAAGATACATCTGGAAGAGACAGAGGTCAGTCTGTCGGATGTGCTTCATGATCTGAAGACGATCATCAGTGGGCAAATCCATGCGAAGCAGCTGGAACTTTATATGGATGTCATGGATGTTACAAATGAAGATGTTTACTGTGACAAGACTCGGCTGAACCAGGTGCTGCTGAATCTTTTGTCTAATGCGGTTAAGTTTACACCTGCAGGAGGAACCGTTTCTGTCCGGCTGAAACAGTATCCGAAGGCAGTAAAAGGCAGTAAGCTGTATGAGATCCGGGTAAAGGATACCGGAATCGGTATGAGTCAGGAATTCGTGCAGAAAATTTTTTCTCCTTTTGAGAGGGAGAGGACTTCCACTGTGAGCAGAACCCAGGGCACAGGGCTTGGCATGGCAATCACCAAGAATATTGTGGATATGATGGGCGGAACTATTGAGGTTCAGACAGAACAGGGCAAAGGTACCGAATTTATTGTCTGTCTGCCATTACGGATTCAGTCTGAGCGCCAACGTATAGAGAAAATCGCAGAACTGGAAGGGCTTAAGGCACTGGTTGTAGATGATGACTTTAATACCTGTGACAGTGTGACAAAAATGCTTGTAAGGGTCGGAATGCGTTCGGAATGGACACTTTCCGGCAAGGAAGCTGTTCTCCGTGCACGGCAGTCTATGGAACTAGGAGATGCGTTCCACGCTTATATCATTGACTGGCGTCTGCCAGATATGAATGGTATTGAAGTCACCCGTCAGATCCGCAGCCTTGGTGATGATACACCGATCATTATCCTGACCGCATATGATTGGTCAGATATCGAGGCAGAAGCCAGAGCAGCAGGGGTGACTGCATTCTGTGCGAAACCGCTGTTCATGTCAGATATCAGAGATACCTTGATGACTGCTATCGGCCAGAGTCAGGCTGAAGTAGAAGATTCAATTCTTCCAGAAGCAGGTTCAGATTTCAGAGGCAGATGTATACTGCTTGTGGAAGATAATGAACTGAACAGTGAAATTGCGGTGGAAATTCTGAAAGAATATGGATTTCTGGTTGATACTGCCGAAAATGGCGCAGAGGCAGTGGAGAAAGTTAAGAATTCGACTCCAGGTAAGTATGATCTGGTGCTGATGGATGTGCAGATGCCGGTAATGAATGGATACGAGGCCACCCGTCAGATTCGTGCGCTGGATGATCCGGCACTGTCGGGAATCACCATCCTTGCCATGACTGCTAATGCCTTTGATGAGGACAGGAAGAAAGCCTTGGAATATGGTATGGATGGATTCTTATCCAAACCGATAGTTATAGAGGAGTTAATCAGTACTTTACACAACAACCTGCTGGATTAGAGCGTGTTTGATCAGGTGTTTGGAACTTCAGAAAATCCGCACGGATAAAGGAAATAAGGAATATGGATAAAAGTAGAAAAAAATCAGCCGTACTATTTGTATGTATATTGCTAGTTCTGGGAATGTGGATGATGTTATCAGTATACAGCCAGGCCGCTGGAACGAATAATGATGAAAAACAGGCACAGACCATTCGTGTCGGCTCATTTGAGGATACCTTTAATTATGTCGACAAAAACGGTGTAAGACGAGGATATGGCTACGAACTCATGCAGGCTCTGGCAGGTTATACCGAATGGAAATTTGAGTATGTGAAATGTGACTGGTCTGACTGTTTTGATAAGCTTGAAAATGGTGAGATTGATATTATGGGTGATATCTCTTACAGCGATGAACGTGCACAAAAGATGCTTTTTTCGGATGAACCGATGGGTGAGGAAAAATATATTCTTTATGCTGATTTATCGAATATGGATATTGGGATGTCTGATTTTAAGTTTATGGACGGGAAACGTGTAGGTGTGCTCATGGATACAGAGCCAGAAATTATGCTGACAGAATGGGAAAATAAAAATGGTATACATACAGAGCATGTAAATGTGAATAATGATAATGATGTCGAAAAGAAATTAGCGAATCATGAGATTGATGCTTTTGTATTTTACTCTTGATTATAATCAGAGTCTTACAGGTGGAGAAAAATCCTGGCTGGAAGAACATGGTGACATCCGGATGGGATTTTTGAACAATGATCCGGCAATCTTTTCCATGGACGAAACAACTGGAAAACTTACCGGTATGCTACCAGAATATGTCTCCTATGCCAAAGACTGTCTGGGAAATCAGACGCTGAAATTTAATATACAGGACTATGATGATTATGATGAAATGCTTCAGGCACTGCAGAATCATGAAATTGACATGATTTTTTATGCCGGCAGAAATCCTGATATTGCAGAAAAAAAAGGCTATGCACTTACAAACACAGCCTGGACCTACAATCTTATGGCAGTAACTGATGAGAAAAATTTTGACGAGGGTAATGTGTATACAGTAGCTGTGCCAAAGGAAAAAGAAGCTTTAAAACAGCAGCTTACCTTTAGTTATCCACAATGGAATCTTGTGGATTATGATTCGTTTGAGGAGGCTGCTGAAATGATTACTAATGAAAAAGCAGACTGTTTTCTCATGGGAGCAAGTCAGGCGATGGTATATGATAACAATCGAGATTTCAAGAGTGTTCCACTTACAAAAACAATGGAGGCATGCTTTGCAGTAAAAGGTGGAGAGGGAACTCTTTTGTCGATACTGAATAAAACTTTAAAGGGCATGCCGTCTGGCATGCTTACAAGCGCACTTGCTATCTATGACAGTACGGCAGATAAGGTAACATTTTTGGACTTTGTAAAAGACAATATGCTTGCTTTTTTTCTCGCCACAGGATTCTCTGCACTCAGCATCATTGTTATTATCCTCGTACTTTTACGCAAGGCAAGGAAAGCAGAAGCTGCCGCAAAGCTTGCTGCAAATGATACACAAAAACTTAATGAGAAACTGGAAATCGCTTTGAAAAAAGCAGAGGATGCCAGTCTCGCAAAGACCAGTTTTCTTAACAATATGTCACATGATATCCGTACTCCTATGAATGTAATTCTGGGTTATGCACAGCTTATGGAGAATGAACTAAATGGAAAAGACATACCTGAAGCTTTAGAACATCTGGAAAAACTGCAGCAGTCTGGAAATCTTCTTCTGTCAATCATAAATAATGTACTGGATATGGCCCGGATTGAGAGCGGAAGGATGGAGATTGATGAGAATTACTGCCGGATTGAAGATGTCTGGAAATCTTTGTTTGCAGTATTTGATGAGAAAGCAAGGAAAAAGAATATTTCGCTTCATTACACGATGAATGTAGAGCATGAGCATGTATTGACAGATGTTACCAAGGTAAAAGAAATATTGGTCAATATCCTGAGCAATGCTATAAAATATACTCCAGCAGGTGGTTCTGTTATGGTATATGTAGATGAATTACCTTGTGATGAGTCTGGATACATGATAGTGAGGATCAGAATCAGCGATACCGGAATCGGTATGAGTCAGGATTATCTGACAAAGATTTTCGAAGCATTCACGCGTGAGAAGAACACCACAAAGAGCAAAATCGCAGGAACCGGACTGGGCATGTCAATAGTCAAGAATTATGTTGACCTGCTTGGTGGAACAATAGATGTAGAGAGTGAGCTTGGCAAGGGCAGTACCTTTACAGTTACATTAAAACACAGGATAGCGGATGAAAGATATTATGTAAAAAAGCATATTGAAGAGCCTGGAACAGGAAATGAAATCCTTGAAGGCAGGAATATCCTTTTAGCGGAGGATAATGATTTAAATGCAGAGATTGCAGAGGCAATACTTGAGCGTGCCGGTCTTAGGATAGAACGTGTGGAGAATGGTATTCAGTGTGTGAACAGAATACTGAAAATGCCGGCAGGAACATATGATATGATCTTCATGGATATCCAGATGCCGGAAATGGACGGTTATAAAGCAACACAGGCAATCAGAAATTTGCCAGATAAGGATAAAGCATGCATACCGATTATAGCTATGACAGCCAATGCTTTTGCAGAAGATAAAAGAAAGACGATGGAGGCAGGGATGAATGCACATCTGTCAAAACCATTAAATGTACCGGAACTGATGGATACAATCCGAAAATTCTGTGATGGTAAGTAGATGTGTTAGTGACTGGGAAAAGAATAACAGAGATATAGCAGAATGAAAAAGAATTCTGTTGTTATATCATTCCGTAAGTGATATACTATAAAAGACAGAAAAAAACCGTGTGAAATTACAGTTTTACTTTCGCACGGTTTCTTTTATACAGAATAGTTAGTTAGAACTAATATCAAAATAGTATGAAGGACTACAAAATAGTAGTTATTCCGGTTTTAAAGAAAGGAAAGTGAAAAGCGAATGAATACTTTTTTTGGCATATTGATTCCATTTGTTGGAACAACGCTGGGTGCAGCATGTGTTTTTTTTATGAAAAAAACGCTAGGCAAATCAGTGCAACGTGCACTTACAGGATTTGCAGCAGGTGTAATGGTTGCGGCTTCAATCTGGAGTCTTCTGATTCCAGCTATTAAACAATCGGAGAAGATGGGAAACTTATCATTTGTTCCGGCAGTTGTTGGGTTCTGGATTGGTATATTGTTTTTACTCACACTTGATCATTTGATTCCACATCTTCATGTTGGAAGTGATCAGGCAGAGGGACCGAAAAGCAAACTTGGTCGTACTACGATGATGGTGTTGGCAGTTACATTACATAACATCCCTGAAGGTATGGCAGTCGGTGTAATGTATGCAGGATTTCTTACTGGAAATGCACAGATTACAGCAACAAGTGTACTTGCATTATCACTTGGAATTGCTATTCAGAATTTTCCGGAAGGAGCAATTATATCCATGCCGCTTAGGGCAGAGGGAGAAAGTAAGGGAAAGGCATTTTTAGGTGGTGTACTTTCAGGGGTGGTCGAACCGATTGGCGCAGTATTGACAATTATTGCTGCACAGCTGATAATCCCGGCATTACCATATTTGCTGAGCTTTGCAGCAGGAGCTATGCTTTATGTCGTGGTTGAAGAACTAATCCCTGAAATGTCGCAGGGAGAGCACTCGGATATTGGTACGGTTTTCTTTGCAGTTGGGTTTAGTTTAATGATGATTCTGGATGTGGCACTTGGGTGATAACAAACAGGAAAAGGTATTAGAATATAAATTTGCGGTAATCAATTATATCGGATTTCTAAGATTTTCATAATCAACTTTACAAAATCTAATCAGAATCAGTCCATCCATATTCCACATGGATGCAAATACCGGAATTTCTTTGATATCAGATGTCGTTTTTATCATAAGAAAATATCATTTTTCATCCCTTCTTCTGCAATATTATGATTATATGGTACATTATAAATGTGAAATTTACAAAGGTTAAGCGCATAACCCATTACAAAATTTGCATTCGATTTTTGTGATATTTTACTATTGCATTACGCATTTCCAGCAATCTGTGGGTTAATCATTAATGACATTCTTATCCCACAATAAAACTGTGTCGTAAAATGTGGTAAGAAAATCAGACGAATATATTTTTCCAAGAATTTGTCGTAAAAATGTGGTCAAATCAAGAAAATCGAGTGCGAAAGCAAGTGAGAAATCCCTGTGAAGCCCGTAAAATCAAAGCTTCACCAAAAAATCTCAAAAAATTAGCACTCGTCTCTTGACATGGCTAACAGATAGTGATATATATATGTTATACGAAGTGTAGAACAAATAAGCATCTTCGGGTTAGGAGGAACTTATATGAATATAAATAAATTTACGCAAAAGTCATTAGAAGCAGTAAATAGCTGTGAGAAACTGGCTTATCAGTATGGCAGTCCGGAGATTGATCAGGAGCATTTTTTATACAGCTTACTTACCATTGAGGATAGTCTGATTTTAAAGCTGATTGAGAAGATGGAAGTGAATAAAGAAGCATTTCTGTCACAGGTACAGCAGGCAGTTGAGAAGAAACCGAAAGTGTCCGGCGGACAGACTTATATCAGTAAGTCATTGAATCAGGTGCTTGTCAGTGCAGAAGATGAAGCGAAGGCAATGGGAGATGAGTATGTTTCTGTAGAACATCTTTTCCTTTCTTTAATGAAGTATCCGAATACAGAGATTAAGAAATTGTTTCAGGCATATGGAATTACAAGAGAGCGTTTTCTTCAGGCATTGTCTACAGTAAGAGGTAACCAGAAGGTTGTCAGTGATAACCCAGAAGCCACTTATGAGACATTGGAGAAGTATGGTTATGACCTTGTAGAGAGAGCTAAACAGCAGAAGCTTGACCCGGTTATCGGACGAGACAGCGAGATTCGTAATGTCGTTCGTATTCTTTCCAGAAAGACAAAGAATAACCCGGTATTGATTGGTGAACCTGGTGTTGGTAAAACAGCTGTTGTTGAAGGTCTTGCACAGCGTATTGTGAAAGGTGATGTGCCAGATTCTTTAAAGGATAAGAAATTATTTGCCCTTGATATGGGTTCTTTAGTAGCAGGAGCGAAATATCGTGGTGAGTTTGAGGAACGTTTAAAAGCAGTTCTTGAAGAAATCAAAGCTAGCGATGGACAGATTCTTTTATTCATTGATGAGCTGCACACGATTGTTGGTGCTGGTAAGACCGATGGTGCAATGGATGCCGGAAACCTGTTAAAGCCAATGCTTGCCAGAGGGGAACTTCACTGTATCGGTGCTACAACACTGAATGAATACCGTCAGTATATTGAAAAAGATGCCGCATTGGAGCGTCGTTTTCAGCCGGTTATGGTCGATGAACCTACGGTAGAAGATACGATTTCTATTTTGAGAGGATTAAAAGACCGCTACGAAGTATATCACGGTGTAAAGATTGCAGACAGTGCCTTAGTAAGTGCCGCTGTTTTATCTAACCGTTATATTACCGACCGTTTCCTCCCAGATAAGGCAATCGACCTTGTGGATGAAGCATGTGCGATGATTAAGACAGAATTAGATTCCCTTCCGGCCGACCTTGATGAAGTGCAGAGAAAGATTATGCAGTTAGAAATCGAGGAAGCAGCCTTAAAGAAAGAAACGGATCGTCTTAGTGTAGAACGTCTTGAAAATCTGCAAAAGGAACTCGCCGAATTACGTGAGGAATTTAAGTCGAAAAAGGCTTCCTGGGATCAGGAGAAATCCGCAGTAGAGCGTGTTTCCAAGTTAAAGGAAGAAATCGAAAGTTTAAATAATGAGATTCAGATTGCACAGCGCAATTATGATTTAAATAAAGCAGCAGAATTACAATATGGTAAATTGCCAGAATTGCAAAGACAGTTAGAGGAAGCGGAAGAAAGTGCAAAGAAGAGAGAATCTTCTATGGTTCATGAATCTGTAACTGATGATGAAATCGCAACGATCATCAGCCGCTGGACGGGTATTCCGGTAGCAAAACTTACCGAGAGTGAGAGAAATAAGACATTGAATCTTGATAAGGAACTCCATAAACGAGTTGTCGGTCAGGATGAAGGTGTGGAAAAGGTTACTGAAGCCATTATCCGTTCGAAAGCAGGAATTAAAGATCCGACAAAGCCAATCGGTTCCTTTATGTTCCTCGGACCTACTGGTGTAGGTAAGACAGAACTTGCGAAAGCACTTGCCGCAAGCCTGTTTGATAACGAACAGAACATGGTTCGTATTGATATGAGTGAGTATATGGAGAAATATTCCGTATCTCGCCTGATCGGAGCGCCTCCAGGATATGTAGGATATGAAGAGGGCGGTCAGCTTACCGAAGCCGTCAGAAGAAAACCATACTCAGTTGTTCTTTTTGATGAAATAGAAAAGGCACATCCCGATGTATTTAATGTGCTATTACAGGTACTTGATGATGGGCACATCACCGATTCTCAGGGCAGAACAGTAGACTTTAAGAACACGATATTAATCATGACCTCCAATATCGGTTCCCAGTATCTGCTCGAAGGAATCGATGAAAATGGCAACATCAAGACCGATGCAGAAACTATGGTCATGAATGACCTGCGTTCCCACTTTAGACCAGAGTTTTTGAATCGTCTTGATGAGATTATCATGTTTAAACCTCTTACCAAAGACAATATCGGAGGCATTATTGAGCTTATGCTTGCCGATGTCAACAAACGTCTTGAAGACAAGGAACTTTCTATTCATCTTACCGATGCTGCCAAGAGTTATGTTATCGAACATGGATACGAACCGGCATACGGTGCACGTCCATTGAAGAGATATCTGACAAAACATGTCGATACCCTTGCTGCGAGAATGATACTTTCCGGCGAGGTATATCCACAGGATACGATTGTCATTGACGAACAGGGTGGAGAACTGATTGCTTCTGTGGAACATAGACAATGATGATTTAATTCATTAAATAACGGACAAACAGACGAATCCATGAAATAAAATAATCCATATCTGTGGCTTTAGTCGCAGATATGGATTATTTTATTTCATGGATTCGTCTGTTTAGCCATTTGCTTACCGAATGGAACAGTAAACTACAATTCATTATTCACCATATAATAATAAACCTCCGCAAGGAACTTAGAATTCGTCGGAGCTCCTTTATCTGAATAAGAGGAGCAATGAAAAATTTTCTCAATCTCTTCTAAATCACCTTTTAAAAATCCAATTTCAATTGCATGCCGAATGTTTCGTTCGACCCGGGCGGCTGTACTCGAACATTTTTTAGCAACATCGACATATAACCCTTTTGTAATGTGGTTTAAATAATCAGGATCAAGTGCGATAAGTTCTAATGCGGTTACTATGTAAGAAAAACCAAGCATATTAGCGGGAATTCCGATTTGCATCAAAAGTTTTTGAATTCCTGAGGTTTCGATGCGTAAAACATTTTTAAAATCATTTTCACTGTTTATAGTAAAAATAAGTACTTTTTGATGATCTTCCATAGTGTCGATAAATCTGAAAAGGTCATCTTTAACATGGAAAATTCCCGCAAAATCAATAAAAACGTTAGACATATATTATATCCCCTTCCTTTTTGTTATCTTTTACATTTTAATATGTATATTGACATAATAAAATATTAGGAATAACATAACAATTATAAAAGTTTTTAAAAAGTTATGTCAGTAATGACCCGTGGGAGACAAGATGTTCAGTGATAAGATTCGAGAATTAATGATTGAGAGGGATATATCCCTTACGGATTTGGCGGAACTTTCTGGAGTTCCATTTGAGACATTGCGTAATATTTATTATAGAAAAGTAAAAGATCCAAAAGTATCGACTGCTTTTCAATTAGCAAGTGCGCTTGAAGTTACCGTTGAGTATTTATTAAAAGATATGAGTACGACAGAGGAAGAGGCGGAGAATTCAGAAGGACAGGAGGGCATAGAGGAAGAACTTCTTGAAAATTATAGAGAGTGTGGGAATCATGGAAAGGCAATTATTCGTTTAGTTGCCCGGTTAGAATGTAAGGCAGCAAGAAAAGAAAGATTGAATTTGCGTAAAATGAAACACAGAATCCCATGTTTTATTCCAGTAGGCCGTATTGGAGATGGTATTGATTACAATAGTTGTACGGTAGAAGACGAATACACAATGATTAAAAAGGTTTATCTGGCTATTGAGATTACTAATAATAACTTTGCTCCTGCATATTGTAAAGGAGACAGGATATTATTAGAGAATCGTTTTCCTGAATTAGGAGAATGCGCCGTCTTTACAGATGGAATGAAAGCTTATTTCCGCTATTTTAAAATGGAAGGAGAAATGTACTGTTTAAAATGCCTGAATGGAAGAGGGAAAGATATGCTGCTTCGGCGAATGGATGAAGTAGACTGTCTCGGCACCTGTATTAGTGTGATTAGGAAATAGGGCATATAGGGGTTCTATTGCTCGGCTGCCCTTCGAGAACATCAGTTTTGCTTCGCAAATCAGAAAATGTCAAATATTGAGTTTTGCATTATCTTGTGATACCATATAAATGGATAGTTGGACATTTCAATGAAAATAGCTAAATATTTTATAAATGGGGCAGATTTTGAATGAGTATGATATTGGGATATATAAAGGAACGAGAAATATCTTTTCTGTTCTTTCTATTGTTGGTTCTGTTAGTAATTGTTCTTTGGAATTTGTACAAAAAGGAGAAAAAGAGAGCAGAAGCAGCAGAACTCTCTGTAGCCGGTGAGCGGAAATATTACGTGGTGTGCATCCCGTCAAGTAGACAATTAAAAAAATATAAA
>ULYA01007063.1_pt1 | contig 14949 bp, 7 predicted proteins | sample 1961821 | NCBI WGS metagenome assembly ULYA01 (sample SAMEA4835853, study PRJEB28245) | human gut metagenome | biome: gut microbiome; material: fecal sample | place: Denmark | collected 2008 | reverse complement strand
TGAACGTATACGGAATACGGTTGGTATCGATCTTGGAATAAAACGTCAGCTCATTGATCAGGTGATCCATCTCATTGGTCTTATTATAAATAGTACGCACATACCGGTTCATCTTCTCCGGTGTATCTGCCACACCATCCATAATCCCCTCCACATAACCCTTCACCGCAGTGATCGGTGTCTTCAGGTCATGGGAAATATTACTGATCAGTTCCTTGTTCTCCTTATCCATCAGGATCTTCTCTTCCGTGGACTCCTTCAGCCGTTTACGCATCTCCTCAAAATCCTGGCAAAGCTGGGAAAATTCATCCTTCCCCTCAACCTCCAGCACAAAATCCAGATTACCCTCTTTGATGTTCTGGGTTGCCTTACGAAGCTTCACCAGCGGAACCGCAATACTCCTGTAGATCCAGAGACCTACAGACAGCGCTGTAAAAACAAGAATGATCGTTGCCGTCAGAATCATATCCTTGGCCATCAGCTTCACCTGACTGCTGGAAGACTGCGCCAGAGAAATATCATAGACCATCTCATTGGAATCAGCAGCCTGACTGCTGCTCTCCTGTACATGTTTCACCTGAGTCCGGCTGAAACCGTAAAGACTTGCTGAAAAAAGAAGCAGCGGCAGCAGGATCACTGCGATAAAGCCCACAATAATACGTGTTTTTAACTTCATCTATATCTCCGTCCTTTATTAATCAAGCGGATATTTGCAATCCACATTTACACACGTATTATAACATAAACTATATTACCCATCTCTAAATTTTCTATAAAAAAGCCCCCGGTAGTGCGAATACCGGGGGCTTCAATCTTTGTTCTTTTGGAACTATTATTATCTCTTACAGATATTTCTTCAAAGTCTCAACCTTGTCCAGATGCTCCCATGGAAGGTCAACATCTGTACGGCCAAAGTGACCATAAGCAGCAGTCTGTTTGTAGATCGGACGGCGAAGATCAAGCATCTTGATGATACCAGCCGGACGAAGGTCAAAATTCTCACGAACGATCTCAACAAGCTTGGTCTCAGAAAGCTTACCAGTTCCGAAAGTATTCACACTGACAGATGTCGGATGTGCAACACCGATCGCATAGGAAAGCTGGATCTCACACTTGTCAGCAAGACCTGCTGCAACAATATTCTTAGCAACGTAACGAGCTGCATAAGCTGCAGAACGGTCTACCTTTGTGCAGTCCTTACCGGAGAAAGCACCGCCGCCGTGACGTCCTGTTCCACCGTAGGTATCAACGATGATCTTACGTCCTGTCAGACCACTGTCACCGTGAGGTCCGCCGATAACAAAACGGCCTGTCGGGTTGATGAAATATTTGGTATCCGCGTCAACCATATCAGCCGGGATGATCGCGTCAAAAACATATTTCTTGATGTCCTCATGGATCTGCTCCTGAGTCACATCCGGATCATGCTGTGTAGAGCATACAACCGCATCGATTCTCTTCGGCTTTCCAGCCTCATCATACTCAACAGTAACCTGTGTCTTACCATCCGGTCTTAAGTATTTCAGAGTACCATCTTTACGAACCTTTGTGAGCTGCTGAGCAAGCTTATGAGCCATGTTGATGGCATAAGGCATATACTCCTCAGTCTCGTTGGAAGCATAACCAAACTGAAGACCCTGGTCACCGGCACCGATGGAATCCAGCTCATCCTCGTTCATGTTATCCTCTTTCTGCTCAAGCGCCTTGTCAACACCCATAGCGATATCTGTGGACTGTTTGTCAAGAGCTGTGATAACTGCACAGGTATCTGCATCAAAACCATAATCAGCATTGTCATATCCAATCTCACGGATCGTATCACGAACGATCTTCTGGATATCAACATTTGCCTTTGTTGTGATCTCACCCATAACAAGTACAAGACCTGTAGTAGTAGCTGTCTCGCATGCAACACGGCTCATTGGGTCCTGTGCCATCATAGCGTCAAGGATCGCGTCAGAAATAGAGTCGCAGACTTTGTCAGGATGTCCTTCAGTTACAGATTCAGAAGTAAATAAAATTTTCTCCATGTTTTTCTCCTTTTGTACTTATACAACGGTTATAAATCACATAAAAAACAGCCCGTACAATCGGACTGTTTAAATTCTGTAAACAATCCTCTTATTGTTCGATTGCTCGCTCAGGTTGGCACCTTCCTGGGTTATCCGGGGTTGCCGTGGCTTCATAGATCCTTTGTATCTCCACCACTCTGAATAAAAGGCTATCTTTTATGAAATTACTGCAACACATACAATATACTTCTCCTTACCAAATGTCAAGAAATTTTTTATGTAAAACTCTCTTTTGATAAAAAAAAGACAATATTCCCATTCCCTGTTGTTTATCTCTCATCCGCCGTTACAGTAAAAATATTCGTAAAACGGTTCTCCATATCCAGCGAAAGACCAGACATCTCTGTCTGGCCTTTCTGATGATCATTCTTTACAATGATTCATTTTATTATTTTTTCTTTTTTCTTTTTACTGCAAAACCTGCTGCACCGCCAACTACGATCGCTGCTGCAAGGATGCCAACCCATACACCGATCGGTGTATTATCGCCGGTCTTTACAGAAGTACGTCCTGTTGTTCCGCCTCCATCATTATTGGTTGATGTAGAACCTCCAGGTACTGGTGTACTTGTTCTCTCAGAAGGTGTTACTGTTGGCTGTCCGCTCGGTACCGGTGTATTCGTTACCGTCGGCTCCGGTGTTGTATTCTTACTGTTAGTGATATCCATGGAGTTTTCATAACTCTCACTTTCGTTCAGAATGATATCACCTTCACCGTCGATCTCATATGCGAAAGAATCATGATCAACCGGATTTCCATCCTTATCAGTCTCCATAACTGTATAGGTAACTGACTCAGGTTCTGTATTCTCCGGGAAAGAAATCTCTATATCGACAGAACCGTTCTGATTCAGTTCTCTGATCGTACCCTCAACAAGATTCAGAGAGTCATCTGCTCCTGTCTCAAATACAGCTGCATAGAAAGTATCCGGTACCGTTGTCTCCTGTCCGTCAACAAGAACCTTCTTATTGATCTTAATATGTCCTTTCAACGCAAATCCAGTCGGAATGAAAGAATAATAGTTATTTACATATGATACCGATTCTGTAGAACCATTCTGGCTGATCTCTGCCTCATTGGTCGCATTTTCATTGGAATCAGTTACATCATAGTAATAGGACTTTCCTTCATCTATAATGATCGAATCATTAATAGTCATCGGATCGCCATTCTCGTCCAGCTCAAATACATAATATTTTCCATCTGGTACATTTGCCCAGGTAGCCGTTCCGCTGCTTGCTTTTACAAGGCGGATATCTTTCATGTAGTCACTTCTGAACGGGATTGTTCCCTTATCATCCAGGAAAAGACCAACTTTATAGGTTGCATCATCTGCTTCCATTTCGATAACATCGAAAGTATCCTGATTAATATAGTACAGTCGTTTTGTAACCTGGATCTTTGTTTCCTTATCACCATCACGGGTTATCGTCTTCGGATATGCCTGCACATTATAAGTCCAGCCAGTACCTTCCTCTACAAAAGGAACCGTCAGTACCATCGGTGAAACAGATACATTCGGGTCATCCGGATTGCTCTGCACGATCAGATATACACCCTCAGCCATGTTATTGTACACGATGTTTCCATTGGCATCTGACTGCATCTCGCTTCCGCTGATCCCTGCTTTCTTTACTGCCGCGGAAAGAGTCTCCGCTGCTTTGTACCAGTCTTCTGCTGTTTTGATATTCTCGAAATCGATTCCTGTAAACTGAAGTGCGCCATCTGCCACAAAATGCACGTTTCCATCAAAGGTCACACCACCAACTTTATAAAGTGTCAGGTTCACATTTGGAATCGGTTTTGCTGTTCCGTCATCTCCGGTCTCCTGAACCGTCAGCGTGATCGTACCGGTTTTGCCGGCTTCATAATCATCTGCCAGAACTACCTGTGAAATACTGCCGATCAGCATTACAGCCATTACCAGAAATGCCAGAAAGCTGCTTAAAAAATTTTTCCGCTTAGTTCTCTTTTCCACTTTTTTCTGCCTCCTCTTTTCCTCCTGATACCCGTCGCTTTCCATTGCGGCGGACGATCAGATAAACCAGCAGTATCAAGATAACAAGCACTGCACTTCCCGCAGCCAGCACCTTCTTTGGATCTGTCTGTGCAAGCTTCTGCGGAATTGTATCATTACTCTTCTCTTCTTCCACATATTCCGTACGGGTTCCCCGCACAAGAAGTCTGTGTGTATTTACTCCATATGGGGTACAGGTCACAAGTGTTACATAATCTTCTCCCTCAACGATATCCAGTTCACTGGTCTCTTCCGGAAGAACTGTTTTTATCTGATCCACTTTATATGCCAGATTCTTTCCCAGGATATGCAGGATAAAAATATCTCCCACTTCCATCTGATCCAGATCTGTAAAAAGCTTCGCATTGGGAAGTCCACGATGAGCTGCCAGTACCGCATGAGTACTTTCGCCTCCAATCGGAAGACTGGTTCCCTCTACATGACCAACACCTTTTTCCAGTACATTTTTGCTTAATCCATGATAAATCGCCAGCTTTGCCTGAATCTTCGGGATCTCAATACTTCCCATCAGGCCATCGCCATTCGGATCAAGAACTTCATCGTAAGGATGCGTCGGTTCGTAATCTTCCTCTTCATTAAACGCATCTACAATACTGTTCACGGGATGTTCCGCATTATATTCTTCTGCTTCTTTCCAGAGCTTTTCATAGTTGTCATCAGAAAGATCTGTAACCGCCTGATCGTAAGTACTGATCAGCTGTGCATTTCTGTACTGATTCCACATATCACTGACCGTCGGATAAAGAAAAATTCCCGCTCCCACCAGAAAAGCCGCTGCGATAAAGATATTAAGGACAATACTGCCCTTTTTCTTCTTTTTCTTTTTAGCCATACATCATTATTTCCTGCGTCGTTTTTTGTTCTGAACAAAATTGACAGCTGCTACGAGCACAGCTGCGATCACAATACCGATCACAACACAAAGTATCAGCATCGGAAGTGTCGGATTGGAAATTCCAGTCGCCTTCTTCTCTGACTTCTGAACCGCTTTTGCAGCCTTAACAGTCGTTCTGTGTCCTCTGACCAGAATCCTGTGTGTGTTTACTGCATACGGTGTACAGGTAACAAGTGTCACATAATCTTTACCTTCTGTGATTGCCAGAGAATCCGTCTGCTCCGGAAGGACTGTCTGGATCTGATCCACTTCATAGGCAAGTGTCTTCCCCAGAATATTCAGGTAAAAAACATCTCCCTTTTCCACAAGGTTCAGATCTGTAAAAAGCTTGGCACTTGGAAGTCCTCTGTGTGCGGAAAGGATTGCATGTGTACTCTCACCACCAACCGGAAGACTGCTGCCAAACAGATGTCCTGCACCTTTCTCCAGTGACTCATCTGTGGTGTAATGATAGATTGGAATCTGTACATCGATCACCGGGATCTCCACATATCCCATCATTCCATCACCGTTCAGATTCAGAAGGGACTCATATGTACTGTCTGTCTCTCCATCCCTCACAGAAAAAGCATCCGGCACGCTTTCCTGTTTGATCTGCTCGTTATATTCCTCTGCTGCCTTCCACATGCTGTCAAGTTCCTCCGAATTATTATTCGAAGAAACACTGCTGCTATATTTACTGATCAGAAGATTATCCCTGTGCTTATTCCAGGCATCGCTGATCATTGGATACAGCAGTATGGACAATCCTATCAGAAACAGCAACCCAAGTCCAATATAATTTTTCTTTTTATTCTTTCTCATAGGTTTCTCCATACTGTTGTATTACCAGTCCCGGCCTCCGAAGAGGCCGGGCGGTAACTGATTTACTTAATTATTACTTTGGTTCTGTTGTTTATAAATATTTAGAAAAATCTGACCAAATAATCTGTCTGGATTACTCCTCAGATCCTTTTCTGCGGCTCATGAAGAATGCGCCAGCAGCACCAGCCATAACTACAACACCGATGATAGTGAAGAGATATGTTCCCATTCCACCTGTGGATGGAAGAGTACCAAGCTTGGTATTAACAACATCTGTTACCTCTGTAGTATTTGTAATTGTATTAACCTTTCCTTCAGCTGTGTAATTTGCTTTATAAGTAGAAGTTCTCTGTCCATCAATTGTAATAGTTAATGTGTCAAGTTCTCCTTTTTCTGTATATGTCGCAGCAATTACAACCGGGATTTCTTTGTTGCTGAGTGCAAATCCTGACGGAGCTTTTGTCTCAACGAGTGTATATTCTCCTGCATCAAGATTCTCAAATGTAAGTCCACCATCTGCACCTGTTGTAGCTGTGTAAGATTTACCAGTTTTCGTATTAGTTAATGTAAATTTTGCACCTTCTTTAACCTCAATTACTTTATCTTTGTCTAAGCCGCTCTCTGATGTCTCAGTACTGATTACTTTACCATCAGCGTCAACTTTGATAATCTGGTTAACTTTCTTATTATAATTCTGAATGCTTGCAGATAATGCTGCACCAATAGAGAATGTATAGGTATATGTCTTACTTTCTGTCTCTTTTGTAATATCTTTATCTAACGGGTTATTAGAGTAAACAAGTTTAGCAGTGTTGGTATTCGGATCAAAGTTTTTCTCAACATCATCATTTACAGTTGCTGAATATGTTACTGTAATTTCCTCATTTCCATGGGCTAATGCATAATTACTGTTAATAACAAACTCAAATCCTCTGTCACTGGTAGTCAGAGTTCCCATTGTTGCATCTACTGCTTTACCATTGATCAGAATACTATCTTTATTTAATGTAAGACCTTTGCTTAAAGTATCTCTGATATTAACAATTACTTCTGAATACTGTTTGCTGTAAGATGGAATATGTGTTGTGATCTCGTAATTAACGATATCACCAATTGCTACATCATTACCTTTTTCATTAAGGTTTGTATCTGTTGTATCTTTTTTCCCATCTGCTGTAGTAGAACCAGTGATCTTTTTGTCAATGGATGGAGCTGTAGATTTCGCATATGCCTCACCACTTAAAGTCCAGTTTCCATTGGCATATACAGGATCAGCTGTCATTTTATTATCAGTACCACTCTCACTGTAAGCTACACCAAGAAGCATTGGGTTGTAAACTTTGTTAACAGTTCCGCTGACAATTACAATCCAGTAACCAGGTGCCAACTTAGCTGTATAATCAACTAAACCTTCTGTTCCTGCTGGAGTCATAGCCTGTGTTGGAAGAGATGCAAGATTGCTGTTTACAATAGCAGCCACTTCATCAGAAGTTGGTGCAAGTACATTTGCTAATGTTACTCCCTCAACTGCCTCATAACCGAGAAATCCCTTTCCATTTGGATCATACTTTGCTTTTGTAATCTGGTATGCAGTAACTGTTGCTCCCGCTTCTACATTATGCACTACTGCTTCTGCCGTGTCGCTTTCACTAGGAATTGCCGCAAATACAGATGCAGCCATACCAAGCACCATAATCGCTGCCATCAGTATTGCACTGACTTTCTTAAATAAATTCTTCATGTTTCTGCTCCTTTCTTTCTATGCATTTTTTTCTTTTTCATTTCCCCTCGTATTGCCATTTACAATTAATGTGTTACGATCTTTCTGCTTCTTCCTACCTTCGTTTATTATTTATAAACAACAGGAGTGCAGTTGCAAGAATCGCTATACCACTGATTGTAAATCCATAGATTCCAGGACCTCCGGCACTTGGTAAGGAATAAAGTTTCGTATTTTTAATTGTTAAAACTTTATTTTCCAATGTCCACATCTCACCATCCTGTGCCGGATTACCATTTTCTTCGTTAACAAGTGTTACATTTCCTAATTCAACTTTGAAGTAAATACTGCTGCCTAATATCGAATATCCTTTTGGAGAAGTAATCTCTGTCAGTTTATAAATACCTGACTCCAGATTATTGAGTTCAATCTCTGAAGAATCATTCTTTACTTCTACTTCATTCTCAATCTGTATCCAGCTGTCACCCTCTTTCCGTTCTAATCTGAATTTAGAACCAGTTAAGAAATGACCTTCCGTATCTGTTTTCTGCAGATCCAGATTGGTTCGTGCCTCGTTCGTGTAGGAAGCAACCCCCTTTACACCACCAGCTGTATACGTGTACTCTCCTGTAATAACATTCTTTTTGTTTACGTCATTACCAAGTACAAAAGTAAGTGATTTACTTTCATTTGAAACATCGGATTTAGAATTTTCACAATCTGTTTCCGTACCAACCTCGAATGCACTAATTGTATAACCCGGCGTATTTGCTTCTGTTACAGTATAGCTTCCTCTTGAAAGGTCTGCCAATGTAACATTTCCGCTTGTTTCACCAGCCTTAACTGTCACAATTACCGGACTATTGGAAACATCATTACCATCCTTATCTTTTACATTAAATGCAAAGGTTCTGTTTTCACTAGATGCTTCTGTTACATTCTTTATGATCTGAAGCTGGCCCTTAATAACATGAATTTTATAAGTGCCATAAAGATTTCTGTTATTCGGATTGTAAGCTTTCTCATCTCCTACGAAATGCTGCATTCCATCACTTGTGGTGGTATTCTTCTTACTATCATCGGTTGATGTCGTATTCGGCTTATATGTTACCTCCAGATAATACTCTGTATCACCATCAGGTGTGGTTGCCATATCCTCTTCCTGGATATTGATTCTGTTTCCCTTCTCATCTTTCTTGAACCATTGCTTAATAATATGTCCGTTCGCATCTGCAGCACCTATTGTACCCTTTAAATACGATGTCTCTGATTCGCTAAACAGCTGATTCAAAATTGTATCATTTGTTGGTACTGTATCACCTTTGTAGATCCAAACTTCTTTGTCCTTGACTACTAAATTCACTTTAACATTAATTGTCGGCTGTGGCAACTCAACATCGCCATATCCTGTAGAAATCTTGGAGCCCGGTGATACGTTGGTTGTAACATTGTTTCCACCAACGAAGCTGTCTTTGGCTTTTACTTTGACTGTTTTATTCCATTCGCCATTTTTCTTCTTGTTTGGTATCGTCTGATCTGTCCACTCGATCTTATAACATCCATCGACCAGAGATACCGTACCACCATTTACTTTAACACCATTATTCAAGTCATCCTGTGTATATAACGTTCCATCATCTTTCAGAAGATCAAACCTCGAATCAATTATATCCGTAACTGTTGCTCCGGTAATTGCAATGTCCTGTGTGATCGTATTCTGAATGTCTCTGAAAATCTCGCCCAGTTTTGTTGCGTCATTCGCAGTAAATGCACAATTTGGAGAAGCTATTCCCGGATAATTCGTGCTTCCATCACCTGCTAGGAATTTTGCTTCATTGCTGTTATCATCGAATCCATAACCAATAATATAGACCGTGTATCTAGCCTCTTTCAATGCATTGGCTGCTGTCTCTGCATTTGTCTTCGCATCAGAATCCCACTCATCATCCGTTCTGTTTCCTGTTGGAGCTCCATCTGTAAACAGAATCACATATTTCGGATTCCCATCATTAGCTACTGCATCTAATAACTCTTTGGCCTTGTTTAGTCCAATCGCTGGTGTTGTACCACCATAAGCCTTTAAGTTATTTGCAAATGATATTAATATATCCTTATTCTTCTCCTCTCCTGTATTCTTTCCTGCTGGAAGCAACCCCTGCGTTGCACCATTACTGCTATGATCTTGGTCGTAATCGCTGCTGAATGCTGTAATTCCAATCTTGCTTTCCGGTGACTTCGATGCAGTATCTGTTATAAACTGGTCTACGGAATCCTGTAATGCCTGAAGTCTTGTTTTAGTTTCTCTTGTATAAATTTTATAATCAGTGTAGTAATTCGAAGCTTCATACCTGCCAATATACCACTCACTATACCGCTTACTATACTTCATTTCTTTATAAGAACCATCTTTTTCTACATAATAAGTAGTCTTTTTATCAAGCTTCTCTCTTCCTTCCGGCGTATTATCAGCAATATAAGTATAATTGTTTATTTTTTTATCCATCGAACCGGACACATCCAATACCAGCATAATATCCGCAACCGCTTTTGTTGTAGTCGTCACGGAACTGGTACTGGTCGATGCTGCCTTGATATTAATATCGTAGGTTCTGTCATTCCAGCTATCAACTTTTGCGGTCTTACTATACTCCATACTGGATTTAATGATTTCTTCCGGTGTCTCATTCACGATCTCGTTGTCTGTTACCTCATTACCTGAACTGTCTTTGAGTGTTGTAGTAACCAGTGTATCGCTCGTCTTTGTTACTTCGACCGTCCATACCGCATCAGATTTCACATAACCAGCCGGTGCCTGGAGTTCCTTCAGGTAATAGATACCTGCACGAAGCCTGTCAAATGTTACGGTTCCGTCTTTTCCGGATGTCACTGTTTCAAGCTGTGTAGTACAATCCTCATCTGTATAAAGAGCAAAACTTGCTCCGCTCAGTCCGGTACCGTCTTTATTCACCTTGTTAAATGTCAGTGTTCCAAGCGCGTCTGTTGTGACCTGTGAAATTCTGGCATTTGGAATGGTGAAGTTCATATAACAGTTGGAAGCACCTGCACCTCGCTCCATATAAAGGATCGTTAAGGTATGCTCTGCCTTTTTCTGTTCATCTGTCAGCTGGGTTTTGTCCTGATTTGTATTTAACAAATACTTCCACAGATCTACAGTAGAAGTAGCTGCGTTATGGATTCCGCCAAGATCAATAACTACTTGTTTTCCATCCAGAACGACCCACATATCATCATCACCGGTAAAACTATAACTTAATGGTCCTATATAATCACCAAGTTTGAATTTAATATCATAGCGCATACCAAAATAGTAATTGTGGATTTTATTATCCTCTGTAAGTTGACTATCTACCTTTCTGGTATAAGCTTTTTCATAACTTGATCGAACAGAATCCAACGGGAAGAAATCCGCTCCGGATTTACCATTTTTATCTAAATTATACTGTTCCGTTACATTTTTACCATTTCCGTCTGTTACGCCGGTTAATGTATAAGTATCTCCGCTTCTGTCAAAATTCAGCGTATAATCCCTGTAGACTTTTCTCAAATAATTATCCGTTGAATTTCCGGCCAATAGATCGGAATTTGTGAAAAAGCCCGGATCCGGATAATTAAATTCAACATTTCCGTCTGCATCCAGACCTTTCAGCAGTCCTTTAATGACAGCGTCACTTCCTGTCCATGTGTTAACGCTAAGACCGTCTTTCGTCCAATTATATCCGTAATTCTGGTAGTTTTGTTTTGCCTCACCCATGGTCAGCTTATTCTTGCTGTCTTTGTTCTTACCGTAATTACTTTGTTGGTTGATGGAATAGTCCGATCCGGCTTTTACCGTATAATCATAAAATGTCGGCGCACCGGCGAAATTTACAGTTACAGGTGTATAATATACTTTAACAGTAGCATCCTGTGCCACATTAAACTCACCCGGCTGAACTGTAGATGTTCCGTTAACAGTAACTACTTCTACCTTTGAAATATCCCAGTTCTCCGCTTTCTTACAATCTACCTTCTGACCAATCGTAAGTTCCCGGACATCATCCGCATAAATCTTGCTTGCCGGATTCGTCGTTCCGTCATAATGCTCTATTGTAACATTAATCTTACCATTACGCTTGTTATCTACGATTACATAAGTAGAAAAATGTGTAGTCTCAAACTCAACATTTCCATTCTTATCAACGTTTCCATCCATGTTTTCAATATTGTTCTCATCGTCTACATGGTATACGTCTGCGTCGTTGATCTTTTTCTCATTGTTGAGTGTTACCGCTACCTTCACCGTATTACCTGGCTGAACTTCTTCTCCATCTACCAGGAATTTGATATCGTAGGAATAAAGCTTTTCAATGGCTTTCTGTTCTTTGATGGCTTTTTCTGTGATCTGGGCTTCCGCTTCCTGTGTAAGTTCTACCGGTGTTACGGAAAGCTCTGCATTATCCGGAAGATCTGCCGGATCCGTAAGTGTGACTTTAACATTCACTTCGTCACTCTTGTAATCGTATCTGGTAATCTCAGGCTGAGGCTCCTCTTCCTGAATGTCCTCCGCAGGCTCCTGCTCACTGTCATCAACCACCTGCGCCATGTCACTTCTTATGTAGCCTTCCACATCTTCATAGGAAACCTTGTACCAGGTTGTTCCATCTTCTGCGGTAACCGTTTCCAGAACGGTAAGTCTTGTTCCTGCCGGTATGGTTGTTGCTACATCTGCTTCTGTGGATGGGCTTACCCGAAGATTAACATCTTCTCCAATCACTTCCACGATCACCGGCTGTGCTGCCGGTTCCGGTGTGATCGTCGCATCTGTATTTCCGTCATCCGGATCTGTAAGGTCATCTGCCGGTGCTTCCGTAACAGTAGGATCTGCTGCCGGAGTCTCGGTCGGTGTTACTTCCGGATCAGAAGTTCCATCACCATCTGTGAAATCTCCATCCGCTGCAGGCTCCTCAGCCTCAACAGAAATCTCATCCTCAGCATCCTGCACTTCCGGAGCATCCCACATCACTGCAAAAACTGCTGCATTGGAAGTCTGCACCTGAAGAGTCTGAAGCTGTTTGCTCTCATTCACATTCAGAACCTTTAATTCTTCATTTGGCTGTAAGGTAGTAACCTCTGTTTCACCTGTGTTGCTGTTATAATGAAGCTTCTCTGCCGTTACGCTGGTGCTGGCTGCATCGGTAAGTTCCGGTGCTGCCGGTGTCTTGTACTCAATCGTAACATTAACTCTGCCATTCGGCTCAACTCTGTTTCCGTCAGCATCTGCAAAATACACATCATACGCAACAAAACCCTTCAGGCTGCTGCCCTTATCTTCTGCTGCTTTCGCAAGTTTCTGAGATACCGTATCATAAGAAACGGAAGAATTCTCATTCACACTTTCAGCTCTTAATGTTGTATTCTGTGGAAGAGCTCCCTCTTCCTGCGCTTCTGCTGTTACTTTCACAGAATCGTTTTCATATGTAAGCGTAGATTGTTGCTGCGCCTGTTCTCCCTGGTCTGCGCTGCTTACATCCGGTGTCGCTTCTTCGGCCGCTGATCCGGAGACAGATTCACCATCTGTAAAATCCTCCGTTCCATCTCCAAATGTCTCACTTGCGGAGATCGTGTACGCACTTGGCACACAAGATACCATCAACGCCAAAGCCACCATAAATGCCAGGATTTTTTTGATCTTATCTTTCTTCAATCTTTTCATACCTTTCCCGCTTTCCTATGTGTGCATTAACGTGTACTATAATTTTTATTATCTTATTTTTGTTTATATTCCTCTTTTAAAAAGCTTCAAGTTTTTTAACTGGTAATGAAAGCAGTTTAGCCTTACCAACATTTTATATATATGCGTTTCAAGTGTCAATATGAAAACCATTTTTGGCACTCATATGTACATTTTTAGTATCCAAACGTACATTTTAGGCACTCAGAAAAAAACTTCTTTGCTTCTTCCCCTTTCTTATATAGTTATTTTTGTCTTTTGTTGATAATTTTCAATCAATATATATGTATTTGTGTTATTTATTATACAGCATAGACAGTTACTATGTAAGGCCCGTTCCAACGCAAAAAAGTGCCCCATAATACTATTTCAGCATATAATTCTTCAGTTCATCCCGCTTCTTTACATTCAATTTACTGAAAATATCCGTAAGATAATGCTTTACTGTATTTACAGAAATTCCAAGATGTGCAGAAATCTCTTTATTCGTCCATCCCTCACCTGCAAGCATGGCAATGGAAAATTCCATCGTCGAAAGTTCATTCGTTACTTTCTTTTTCGTTTCATTATTATGTATCACCATCCAGCCTCTGCTGAAAAAAAGGACTCCATCTGTAATCTTCCGGTATCCATCCGGATCATTCTTCCGGATACACGCCTCAACCAGCCCGCGCAAAAGACCATGGTGTTCAATAAAAGGCTCAATGAAATTATCCATTTTGGCAAGATTCCATCCCTTCATAAATTCAGACTGCGATTCCTGCATATCCTTCCTGTTGATCCGACACATCGCCATCATACACCGGATGTAGATCATACTGATCGGATAAACGTCATTCGTCATAAGCAATGCAGCCTTACACATTCCATAAGCACTCCAGTACTCCCCGTTCAGATACATCTGATGCGCCATCACATAAACCGCAAACAACCGCAACCCCTCCGGAAGCATCCCGCAATACCCCTCCAGAGACGGAATCCTCTCTGTAGGAAGATGCAAAAGAACAACACCAGCATACCCGGCCAAAACACAAACCGCCTGAACCTCCTTCGAAGCCCCTTCACGTTTCACCAGCTTCATACACTCCTGAATCCCCTCCAGACCACGCCGCGCCGCAGCCGAATTACCAAGAGAAAGATTCGAATAGCCATAAAGTATACACGCAGAAAGCCGCAGCTCTATCGCCTCATCCTCAAGATAAGACTCCGCAATCTCACAACATTCCTTCGCCCTGCCCGAAAAATAAAAAAGCTCAGCCCTGGCAATATTCCTGAAATCGCTATCTTCAAACCGCTCCACAACCTCCACAGCCGTCCCAGGTTTAAAAGCAGAATTCAAAAGTGGCAACACCGTATATTCACTCATACCTCAATCATCTCCTGTGATCAAATCATTACACCCTTGCAAACTCAGAATCCATATCCTCAAGTCCAGTTCAAAGCCCCAAATTCATCCTGTATTTACATAAATTATAATCCAAAACCCCACAAAAATAAATTCAAACTTTTCGCAAAAAATCCCCAGCCCATGCCGACAACATCCACAACTCAGTACCACCCTAAACCCTCAAAACACCAATACCCACACAAACTCCAAGCCGACAGCGCAGCGCCTCGGCCCACCACCCTACCGTCAGACACCAACAAACTCAGCCCTTGCGGCCATCCAGCGCAGCGCTGATGTCTCAC
>ULYA01016919.1_pt1 | contig 15377 bp, 8 predicted proteins | sample 1961821 | NCBI WGS metagenome assembly ULYA01 (sample SAMEA4835853, study PRJEB28245) | human gut metagenome | biome: gut microbiome; material: fecal sample | place: Denmark | collected 2008 | reverse complement strand
TTTCGGCATTATCGAGGTTTCCTTCCAAAAGCAGGGCGACAGCCTCGGCCAGACGTTTCTGGGGAGAATCCGGGGCTTTGGCCAGGTAACGGTGTGCCTGGTCGATACGGCCCAATTGCAACGCCGTGTTGGCGGCGTTCAGGTTCGACACCGGATCGTCCGGGAACATACGGACAGCTATCTCGAACACTTCGCAGAAGGCGTCACTGCCCGGTTCGTAGGTCTGCGCCACCTGGAACATTTCGTTCAGGCTCAACTGCTTCGGGTCGCTATAAAGCAACTCTTTCGCCTCGTCGGCCGTGAAGTTGCGAATCTTATATTGCACCACATAGTCCGAATGGCGCAAAGCCGGATAGACCGTTTGCAGTATATATCTGTAGGGAGCGCCGCCCGCCACCTGTCTCAGTTTCCATTCTTTTTTGTCCAAATCCTTTGGTTCGTCGGCACGGACGACAGCGAGCAGTTCGTCTTTCGCTTCGACATCGATCGTCTGGAGGCGTTTTTCAAGGCCTGCCCAATCTTCCGGCTCGAAATCGATCAACATCTTCGCACTGCCGAAGTCATACAGCCCCTGCACGTAGCCCGACAAAGCCTTTGCACGGTGTTCCGCCAAATAGGCGTTGTTGGCATAACTGCCTTCGGGAGAGGCATACCCCTTGATGCTGACTTCCGTAATCGTGGCATATTTGTCGTTGCGCACCGATTCGATCGTCTCACGGATCTTTTTCAGTTCCAACGGATTGTTGCGATATTCAGGATAGATCTCGGTCTTGTTCACCGGGAAGTCCAGATAGGCGCTCCCCTCTTTGGCACGCACTTTGACCGCCTCGGCTTCGGGGGTGATATAGGCCATGAGAGGGGCCAAGACGAACGGTTTGCCGATGTTGATCGGGAACAGGTTCGCCTCGCCGTTGCCGATCGCGTCCCAGCCGCAACCGCACGTATCGATCGTCATCACCAATTCGGATTTCTTCATCCAGTCGCGAAACTCCACACGGGCGTGATAGTCCATGCGCTGCTCCGTCCCGTTCTTGCGATAGACCTCGAACTCATTGTTTTCCATCCGGTCGCGATCCATCCGTTCGTAAAGGATATGGCGTGCACGGCCGTTTACGATCAATGGTGGAAGTACCGCCAGGCTGTCGCCGCGACGGACAGTTGGGAGATACTGAATGGAGCGGTCTGAAGCGACTTTCAGCGAACTCAAGTCCACCGTCATGTCTACTACCAGCCAGGAATCGGCGCGTTCCACCATTTTTCTTTCTATGACCAAGCGGTTATTTCCCGTTTCCTGTGCGGAAAGCAGAAAACAAGCTCCTAAAAAAAGACCAGTTGTCGTTAGTATGCGTTTCATAAGGGAGTTCGTTTAGAATAAATACATGATACTGATAGCGGCCTGCGTCGGACCGAAATAATGTTTGTGCCCGCTTTCGATCTTGGACCCGCAGTTGGCACAGGGATATTTGTCGTAATCCAGATAGAGGTATCCCACACCGACAGTCGCTTCCAGATTCCAATGTTTCGACAGCAGCCACTGGTATCCGTAGCTGACGCCGACACCCGTCCCCCAGCCTTGCGAACGCTCATTTTCCACTCCGAGCAACTTCACGTCCGACACGTTGTACAGCAAATATGGGATATGCAAACCGAGAAAATGTTTATGAAAACTTTCACAGAACCAATAGCGCAGTTCCGGATGCAGACGCAAGTGTTTCAATGAACGTCCGTAACTGCCGTCATCCTTTTTTCCATCGAAAGGGTTCAACCCGGCTTCCAGTTCCAACGTCCATTTTTTAGCCAGCCGCACTTCTACTCCGGCATTGAATGTTGCCGTTCCCCAATAAGGAATATTGGTTTTGACACCTACGACGGCTCCTTTATCTTCGATCCGGTGCTGCTCCTGGGCGTTCAAGGCAAATGTGGTACAAATCAAAACCACAAACAAAACAAGTCTGTTTATTTTCATTGGATATATCGATTATATTATATTTATGCTTTGTCGCTTTCCATATCGTCCGCCTGCCGGTTCAGCAGGTCAACCAGATGCTTCCCCGGGACGAATTTGACCGAGTTTCGTGGCTGGAAAATCATAGGTTCTCCGGTTTTCGGATTCCGCACGGGCCGACTGGCCTGATGCCATAACCGGAAACTTCCGAAGTTTTGAATAACGACTCTTTCTTCTTCCAAAAGACTGTCTGCAATAACGTCGGCCAACGTATTGATCACACTGCAAACCAGCTCATGTGGCATATTGAGTCGATCAGATATAATTTCAACCAAGCTATGTTTATTCATTGATTACTATTATTTTATGGTTCATTCTGTATATTATAGCCGTGTACTTTGTTTATCAACTTATTTGCGAAATAAGATTCGGCTATGTTTTTTTGACAAATTATCCTTAATAATCATAGATTTTGAAGTAAAATAACCAATACCAAAAGTATAATTACAACATACAGGCTTAATTAAGGCTTGATTATAGAGGATACAAAAAGCATATATAAACAGTAAAATCTGTTAAAAATATAGATGCTTTAGGAAAGTTACATTCAGAAATAGTTTTTTTAGATAATTATTGTTTTTCAAAGATAAAAACACACAATAAGCCCCCATTTGGTCTTTTATATTTCGTAAAAAAACCATCTGTAACGAGATAAAATGTTTGTTTTAATAAAATTAATCTTCTTCCTTTGTATTAGAAAACCAAAAGTCCGTTTTATTTATGGTAATCCCATTTAATAAACGCTTTATTTTTCAGGTATTTGTGGTATAATCGCACTTATTTCGCAAATAAGTGACATTGCTTGCCTGTCAACAACGTTTCCAGTCCTCCTGTCACCACCTGATTAGCTTTGTTCAATACCGAAACATCCAATTGAGCCAAATAGATCCGGGTTGTTTTTTCCGACGTATGCCCCATCGCCTGGCTGATTACGGCTATCGGGATATTGCAACGTAAGGCTTCCGATGCCCAGGTATGGCGCATGACATAAGACGTGAGTTTTGCCGGGACATTCAACAGCTCGCCTATCTTTTTCAAAGATCTGTTGTGACCGGCCAACAATAATTTATACCCTTGGTAATCGATCCCGTCCGTCAGTACCGGAAAGATATAAGGTCCTTCGTTTTGATATTTTTCCATCAAGAGCTGCATGCCGGTCGTCATTTTTATCCTGATTTGGACACCGGTCTTATGACGATTATAAATGATCTCGTCTCCACTTATATTTTCCTTTTTCAAATGGACAATATCCACAAAAGGCATTCCGTAGGCCATAAAACCGAACAAAGAAAGATCGGCAGCCAATTCCAACTTCCTGTCTTTTTTTAAATCCACGGCCGCTATCTGCTTGATGATATCGACCGAGACTGCCCGTTTGGCCGTTACTTCACGTTTCAGTTTCAGTTCACCGAAAGGATGATCTTTCACCTTAACCAACTGGCTCCGTAAAGCCGCATTGAATATGGCCCTCAAACTGCTCAAATAACTGTTGATCGTGTTCGTCTTCAACCGGAGGCATTGCAGATAATTGGTAAAATCCATGATCAGAGTCGAATTCAAATCCGATAGCCTACATTTTTCCTTTCCGCAGAAATTCCGAAAATGATAACCGGCTGCCTGATACAGATCGGCAGTGCTGTCTTTCCCGAGAAGACGTTTATCATGTGCACGTTCATTTATATAATCTCCAAATACACGAGTTCCATTCCTCTCTTTTTTGCTCAATCGATAATATTTTTCCATATTTCTTCCTTATATATATTTGTAATACAACAGATAATCCTTGAAACCGGTTCATAACCACTCTTAGGATAAAGCCGGACGACAATCAGGAAAAATCAGAAATAAATGACAATATCCCCCTCATTTGCCAATAATATATCTATACTACACTACCACATTACAAAAAAGAGCTGTTTCTTAAAAAATATTACTACCGCGGGTAATTTTATCTACATGGGGTACAAAATCGAATTAGACGCAATGGTATTTTCGATTTGGACCAATGGGGATTTTGGGAAATATACAATAAGAGGGTTCTGACACATTTACATTTGCAGTATTAAATATCCTAATAAAAATATAAGTGTATATTTGAAAAGAAGAGTTGCTGAAAACTAACTTTGACACTAGGCTCTAATGGCTATAGACTGAATCAGACTACAACTCTCTTAATCGGAAAACCTAACCAGTTAGAATTGTAGGCTCACGTCCAACAGACATAATAAATTATTAATTTTCAATTAATTACATATTAAATTCATTGAAATCCTAGATAATACAATCGCTACCTCCTCTTTTGGAGAGGAAACGAAGTACACACTCTTCCATGCTCGGGTTGAAATAAATCTGAATAACATCAGGCAGCAATATCGAGATGCCTTCGTGTACAGCACTATTTGCAGAGGGAATGTTGCGAACGCTTATTGGAGTCATAAGTTTAGAGGTTGGCTCATTTGACTTATGATACTTCTTATGCCAATAATGATAGGTAAAAGTTGGTATTAATACTTACTTAAGATACTCTTTCATACTCAAACCACTGTCTTATCACTTTTGTTACAACTTTAAGAATTTCAATTCGGTCATAATACCAAGCATGTTATAGTTATTGTTCAATGCAAGTGCAAAATAACAGCTATAACTCAATTGCTACAATATGTATTTTAATGGATGCTTACAATAGTTATAAAAGAAGAGAAAGAAAAGAGTTTTTCATCTTTTTTTCGTTCACATTATTATTCCAATATTTTCTGATCACGGAGAAAATCAGCTATGCGGTCAAGCCATGTGTAACTTCCGGTATCCGGTGAAGCCTGACGCTGAAAACAATGACTACGCAAAGCAAGCGTATGCAATTCTGACTGTATCCCCATTGCTCTCATTTTTTCCCAAACTTTAACCGAATTCATGCTGGCCCATCCATCGGCATCGCCATGAATAAAAAGCATTGGAGCAGTATTAATATCAAAGCTAAATTCAGGCACAAGGATGGCACTGTCGTCATTACCACGGGTGGAGTTATGGTCTTCACTACCATCGGTGAGCGCATAGGCGGGGTAAATTCCAATTCCCCATTGTACATTACATGGTAATCGGTCGATGGCATCATTAGGCCAATATGAATTATGCAACGAAGATGTGACACCCATTAAAGTTAAATGCCCACCGGCCGAACTGCCCATAATACCAATCTTGCTGGGATCAAGACCATATTTCTCAGCTTGTGACCGCACAAGACGGATGGTTCGTTGTAAGTCTTCCCAAGCTGTGATATGCTTATGTAAACCTTTGGGGCGTGGAGTACGATATCGAAGCGTTACTACTGTCATACCTAAATCGTTGAGATAACGACGTGCAGGAGCCACTTCGAAATCATTAGGATTATTACCTTCATAACCACCGCCACTGTAAATTATCTGAATAGCCTTTGTTTTTTGTTTTTTAGGAAAATGCCATTCTATATAGGGTGTCAATTGATGGTTTTGAGTATTTGGCATTTGACCTTTAACCCATACATCTTGACGTATCACTTCTCGGCGAGAATTATCACTGGCATATCGATCCATAATTCTTTCCTCCGGTTTTAATACTCCTGTGACACCTAGCTGCGTTAAGAACTCAATGCCACGTTCCAAACCGAATGCGCCATGTCCGCGATTGGGATAAAGATGCAACTCTGAGGGTATATTCATACTTCTAAGTTTACGATATATGAGAGTACTTCCATTGGGGGAATAAATGTCAGTACCGCCATGATGAAGACTCATCGGACATGTATTGGCATCAAACTTAAAACATGATGATAGTTTCACGTCCAAACCATACCCCTGAAGCCATGCAGGAGTACCGATTTCTCCATCGGTGGTAACATATGCCGGAGCATTTACAATGGCATAATTGATGTTACACGGCAAGGAGTCGAGTGCGTCGATGGGAGTATAAGCCGGAATCGTTGAACTTGTAGCCAACATCAAAGCAAGATGTGATCCTGCCGACATTGATACCGTACCGATCTTGTTGGGATCATATCCGCGTTTTTTAGCTTGGCTACGTACTAAACGCACTGCACGTTGCCCGTCTTCCCAAGCACTTTGATATATGGGTAAACCCTCGGGACGGGGAGTGCGATAAACGAAATTGACACATTGAAAACCCTGTTTAGTGAATGTTTCACGCCACAGATTAATGAGGTCTACATCGCAACAGCTCATATAGCTGCCACCGGAAATCAAGATCATACATCCACCGTTGGCTACCTCTTTCGGAGGCGTATCATACCATTCTAAATAAGCTCCTCTATGGTCATTAGCCTTGAATCCGGCTTTATTGGTTTCATTTGTCATGGCGGCTATTTGGTGCGGTTGTGCATCGGGCATTTTGTTCTTAGCCCACACTGCTTGACGTTGCCAAGCATTAGCATGTATAGTAATGCACAGACTAATTAAAAATAATAATTTTTTCATGAAAACAAAAAATTAAGAAGTTAACATATAATTTATGAGACAAATTTACCTATAATCTCTGGAATAACCGCAGAAAATAGAGGAAATATCACTAAATATACCCGTATGTAGGGTGTTTGAAGAGGCATAAGAGAACAGATAAAAAAATAGGATAATGCAAAGAAAAGTGGATTTGTGAAGTAGTACGGCTATCAAATCGTTATTGCTGTTTCTCAAACACTTCGTTAAAAAATTATTTATCAAACGGTCATAATCATAAGCATCCAATAAAGTACATATTGTAGATTCATAAAAATAGAAAACTCTTTTGATCAATTTTGTGCTTATTGAGAAGGGATACAAAAACCAACCAATACACAGCACACTGATCATCAATAATTTGACTTATTTTTATATTATTTACCGAATATCCCTAATATTTAGCCTACGATAAGCTCCAATCTTCTTATAGAATTGTTTAAAGATTTAACAACTACTTTATTTTTCTACTAATTTATGGATTTCCATTGCAGCAAAAAGAACAGCGAAAAGACCATGCGTATCATCTTCATAAAAAGGACGATTTATATAATAATTAACATCGTCTGTACACATAGTCCCATAACAGATATTATAAACAGTCCCATTTTTATCAATTTGCGTCTTAATTGCATTCCAGGCTTTTTCCACTACGGGTTGATAAATCTTACGATCCAGCCATTTTTCACGGATACCTCTAGCCATAGCCATTACAAAAATTGCTGTCCCGGAAACCTCATCACGTGACTCCGGATAATCCACTACATTCGGCCAAAAGCCCCGCTCATTCTGATAACGAATTAAAGACTTAGCATGTTTACGAAAATGTTTTAATATTTCCCTATAGTGTAGATGATTTTCAGGCAAATACAATAATACTTCGCTCATAGCCCACATTCCCCAACCATTTGCACGAGACCAATGAGGCATCTTTTTATCACTATCCGAATAACGAGCATGTACATATAAATCAGCAGTTTCATCCCAAACAATCTTATTGAAGTCTAATATTTGGTTGGCAGCATCATTAAAATAATACTCCCGATCTGCATCTGTATTTGAAAACAAAGCAGCTTGAATCAAAAAAGGAATCCCCATAAACATATCATCCACCCAAGTTGTATATTTTTGAGGTGTCACACGAGTAAAAAGACTGTAACCGGGCAAACGAATCTGTTTTTCCTTAGCATAAACCAACATACTATCAATAAACGAAAGATATTCAGCCCGATTTACAAAAGAAGCTTCCTTCCGCAAGCGATAAATAAAAGGGAGAGACGGAGCCAATTTAAAATCGAGTAATGGGGTATTAGTAAGTAGTCCGTTCGGCACATTATCTTTCCCCAATACATTCTTTTCATACGAAATAAAAGGAACACTTCTCAACTGAAAATCACAAAATTCATCAGCATATTTACCATACTTCGTTTTTCCCGTCATCTCTGATAAAACCTTCATAGCCCAAGCCAAACCACCATTATGGTAATTCCAATGATAATTAGTACCCCAAGGCTTAGAGTCAATCAAATTTCCTATTATATCAATTTTAGGTATTGTCCAAGTAATCGGTCCTTTCAAACCAGCATACATAAATCCAAACTCTTGATTTTTCTCAGGAGGATATATGGGGTTTAACCCTTTTTCACCTGAAAAAGGGCCGATTATCAACCAATTTGTTACAGAAGCAATCGATTTATCCACCTGTTCCATCCGATTCAGTCCAATTTCAGGATAATCCTGTTCCTCAACCACAGCTCCTTTCATCGTAGGAGGTTGTAAATAAACTTGCCATTTTTCACATCTGCCAACTGATTTGATGAGAAGAGTATTTATTCCTTTTTTCAACTTCAAGGCAACACGAAAAGGCAACTCGATGCTACGTTCTTCATATAAAAACACCAATTCACGACACCCCTCTTTCCGATACACCTCCTGTCCATTTAACCAAATCATACAAGCGTCATTATGACCTAGTTGGACAATAAATTCTCGATCTTCCTGAGTGGTTAGTTGCGTATAAGCATACGCAACTGCCGGTCTTCCAACCGTATAATTACGACCAAAATCGACCTTCTGAATGCCATTAAATATATTACTATTGCTTTCCAGTTCCAGCTTATAAGCAAACGGTGTTTCCTTCACCAATCTATCTCCAATCAAACAAGCCACATCCAAGGCACACATAGAAGAATCTATTTTTTCCTTCGAAACACATGGAATGCTCAAACTTGCAAAGAGTAAAAAAAGAGCCAATCGTACTTTCATAATTGTCCAACAAAAATTTAAAACATAAAAATATTCTATCAATTTGAATACCAAATCATATTACTTGAAACAGAAACCGGACGATTATCAGAAACCGTTCCGTAAAACTCAACAGCATTCTTCCCTAAATTTTGAAGAGGAATTAAAACCTCATAGTGATTTTTCTTTATACATTTAGCTGATACGGTCATCCATTTACGCTTAGTCGGAACTTCTCCCACAAAAGCATAATTAACTGTTGCTTGCCTTATTGGAGTATCGCTATCAACGACAAATGATACACAAACAAAAGATGTTCCTCTTTTTTCAGCCTTGATCGTCTTAATCTTAGGGAATCGCTTTCCATTTCCTTTCAAATAATAATCAAAATAAACTTCTTCCATTTCTGTCCAACCAGGTGAGCTTTCCTTCTTGTTTTCCGTTCCTCCAGGTAAGTCTATTTTATGACTGACATTTTGTGAGAAAACATGGTTAACGGGAGCCGAAATATGCTGAAGTGTATTTTTTACAGCTTGAGGATAAAACCAATTATCATTTGTTGCCGCTGCTATAAAAAATGGATTCTGAATACAATAAGCTCGCCTACCGGCATCCAGCCATCTCAACCAAGTAGCTTTATGGAAAGGATCCATTGTATCTAACTCCTTCAAAAATACCGTACTTGCATCATAAAATCCGGAACCAAAAACAGAAAAAGATGCAGCCACAGAAGAACCGGCAAGCCCAGAAATCATAGTTGTCAAATATCCTCCCCATGAAATTCCAACAACACCAATTTTATCAGGAATAACATCCGGTTGCTCTTTTAACAAATAAAAACCTTGTAAAGAGGCTAAAACTGCATCAAAAATTGTACTTGAAGTAATATCCGGTTTAACAATAAAACGATTCTCACCATACTTCAAATTATTCCATGGCCCCTTACTATTCGGGGTATTATCAGTATTGGCAACTCCCGGTTCATCCACCGTTACCACCACATATCCCTTGGTTGCCCATTTTTTTGCTTTTTCCACTTCTGCAGCACCCCCGCCTCCATGTAGTACCAATAATCCGGGATAACGACCGGGACGTTCCGGACGAGCAATGGCAGCAAAGATTTTTGTCGAATCTATCCCTGTATTTGTTTTATACTCACGAGAATTAAATACCACTTTATCAATAATCACTCCATTTTGTACTTCTGAACCTAAATGCATATGCAAAGACGGAGATTTACCCAAATAGGGAGCAAAAGGATCTACCTCTTTTACCTCCGATGTCTTAAATAGTCGAGCTGAATTTCCATCTTCTATAATAATATTGGTCAACCGACCTGCATTTTTATCCATAGGATCTTTAATTACGGTCTGCGTAACTCCTCGCTCGCTAAGCCGATAAGCATAATCCATATTAATGGATGTATTTCCATCAAATACAGTTCCGACAATACCCTTCACATGATTTAAAGCATCCATTGTCGTAGAGCGAACTTCATTCCAATAGCCTTCTCCGGGAATAAACGAACTCACGTTCGGACGAGAAGAAATAATCGTATTCCGACGAAATTCAATTCCCAAACTACCAATACCGGTCAAAGTGTCATTTTTTTGAATTGCCAACACAGAACAGATTGCTGCCGGTCGTTTTTTACCGGTTCTTATAACCGTATTTCCTTCCACAACAGCATTCCACATCAAATTATAACGACCAACCTCGACCCGCTGATCCGATCGCAAATAAATCCCCTCTGAATTATTCAACTGATTTTCAACAATTGCAATATCAGTTCCTCCACAATAGAACCAAATACCACGATTATTTTCCTTCAAAATATTGCCCTTCCCCAACCAATCTTCAGCAGACCAATTTGTAACAACATAATTACTACTTTCATCAGGAATCACCGCCCAAGGTCTTTCGATCCAAATGGTATGCTTATCATTCTTCTTTATCCGTCTCCACTGTCCGGCTCCTTTTCCTTTTATAATAGCGACAACGGAACAAGTCGAAAGATCAGAAGTACGAAGTTGATTCCAATTTTGTGTCCTATCTGTCACTGAAAATTCAGAAGCCTTTTCTACTCTCCCTAACGACTGACCTATAGGATTGCCTCCTTGGCTCAAAATTGTTTCCCCCATATTACGATCCACAATAGAATCCCCCTCCACATCCAATAGGTTATTCATAACAACCATATCTTTTGAAAAGTCAATATTAAAACCACCTGTTTCTCCCTTAAAAGCCTGTAAGTCACCCATTCGAGTAATATGATTATTTTCTATAATCCCATTAAAACTATTACTAAAGCCAAAACGTCCGGCACTGTAAAATACACGATTATTACGGATCACAAAATTAGTAGATCCATCGCAATGCCACATCCAAGGCCAAGTTATATTTGCATAACTTCTGAAATTACAATTTGCAATTAACATCTTATCCACATATCCCCATGAAATACCCCATGCAACAGACAAATCAAAATGACAATTAACTGCAAAAAAACAAGATCCGGAAGCCCCTTTCGCCTTATTTAACGGACAAATCGTTTTCATACTATGCCGCCACAGTCCGGATTCATTTACATTCTGAACCTTTAAATCAGACAGTCCGCTCAATTTAGTATGCAAAGGCCATAAAAAAGCGACTCCCTCATTGGTATAATCCGGCCATCCTCCAACACCAATCGGATCGGGATAAGAAGGAGGAATACCAAAACCATACTGAATAACAGTCTGCTCAGGCCCCTCACCTTTCAGCACAACATTAGAGCGCATAACAAGTCCGCAGCCTTTATCGAAAACTAACTTATAAACCCCGGCAGGTAAGTAGACTACTCCTCCCCCTGCTGCATGAGCCTTATCTATTGCATCTTGTAGTGAAATCCGATCATTAGATATCCCATCTCCTTTTGCCAAATGCTTTAATCGAGAATCCGTTCGCACATTATAGACATTTTTATAAAAAACAAAATCACTGCCCCAAGGTACTTGTAAAGAAAAAGGATCTTCGCTTTTTTCACGGGCAAACAAACGTTCTTCCGCCAGAGAATTTCCATAAGCACCTCCGGCTCCATTATTCACCATTACTTGATAGTGAGTTCCTGCTTCTAAATCAAAAGGAGCTTGAACCGTCAACACATAAGGTTCAGCCTTCACCACAACAGCCTGATGCTGCTGCTTCGAATTCGGATGAATAAAAGTCACAATAGGTTTACATCCCGGTAATGACAAATTTCTACCAAAAATACGAAACACATAACCCGGCATTACTTCTTCAAATTCTATAGTCACCGCTCTACTCCTGTTTAAAAAAAACGGTTCACTATACAGCTCTCCTTCTTTAACCCAAACAGCGATTAAGACGTTTTTCCTGTAACTCATCTCTAATGGAAAAACACCGGTCACACAGCCTTCATCCGCACTAATCATTTTAATCGGGAATGAAGGAGATAATGAGTTTTCATTGCCTTTAACTACAGTTCCCCATAATTCAACATTTTTACTCCACCCACTTCCCTGAACATTAAAAGCATCACCCGGCAGAGCGGTTTCATTATGATTAAAAACCATTGGCTTTTGCTGTGCATATATTCCATTCAAAACAGAAAGCAGCAACAATAACAAAAAATTGATCTTATACATATTTTCTCATTTTACATAATAAACACGACAATAACACAAATACTCCATATTTATTTTATTACCATAAAAACCGTTTCGTTAAATACTACTCTAAGGATTGTTCCTCACTAAAAAAGAAACCCGCCAGTCTGAATAAATCATTTTTCACCATTAACCAGCCTCCTAACGTAAGATAGAACATTCTTTCGCTCATCATCCGTTTCGATTTTGTTTTGTCTCTCTCGCAAAAACCAACAGACTTTCCAAACAATAGTATCTTTGGGAGACAGAGAAACGTACTCTCCTTGAATTTCCAATTCCATATAAGTTCTATTCTTATGAATATACAATTCCACCTCCGTTTCTCCTGGCGCTTCTTGCTCATAGCTAATATCAGGATATCGTTTGATAAACAGTAAACTATTTGTTTGATGAGCCAACCACCCTTCCTTCCCATTATAAAATAGTTTCTGATGATCATTAACCAACAACGGGTCAAAATAAAACCAAACTATGCCTTCATGCTTAATAATATTCAATTTAGACTGTCTCTTCCCTCCGGCTGGTCCTTCAGGAAAAAAAGTAATCCCCCCGGCAGGCACACGGGTCACTTCCCAGGGAGCATACTTTAAGATTATATCGGATTCATTTATAATTTTATATTCAATGACAAATGACGTATCTCCAACTACCGAATGAATCGTTTTTTCAATCTTACATTTCATTAAATCGTCAACCCCACTACTTAACATCAATGAATTGTTTTCAATTCGTACCGAATATCTGCCACGATCCAAAATAGCAGGTGGAGGCCACCCCCAATCCTGAGGACTTACCCAAAGAGTTGAACCATAATTGATAGGATTTATACTATCTTGCAACAACAATTCATGCCGATTACTCTTTAACGACACAATCCGTCCCCCACAACCTGCATCAATCAACATTTTTTGTCCATTCAAGGTTATCTCATAATACGATCCCGAAAGTTTCTCTATCGAAACTTGAGAAAACATATTGAGAGCATGACCAAGCAAAAATAATATCCAACCTATCCGTTTCACAAAAACTATTTCAAAGGTGGTTGATGTACTTCTATCGCCTCAATAGGTACAAGACCATCACCAATCGGGACTATTTCCAATGTATGGGCAGAATTAGTCAACCCTTGAACAATCGTTGTCTTGTAAACTACTTTTTCATCCTCAATTATAGGAGATTTATAAATATCCACAAAAAGAGGCTCTACTTTCCAAGTCGCCTCAAAGCCCGGCTTGGTGACATTTTTAAAAACTGCTTTAATTTTAGCAAACATAAAATCTTCCATTTGAATTACAACTCTCCCTGATTTTGAAACAAAAGAACGGTCACTGGTTCCGGAACCGTCAAAACCTGTTTTAGAGCCATACACATCGAATGACCAAACTGTTGAATCAGAATTTACTGCTGTAACTTTCAACGTCCAGGTTTCCGGAATCAAAGCTGATTTATGTTCAATTCGACGAACAAGAGGGAACCAAGTTCCGGGTCCTGCACTTGGCCGAGTAATTGTATATAATGATTTATTTTGAGAAACAGGTTTACCGTCAATAAAAATACGTGCAGATCCCCTTTTCTTTCCTGGCGGCAATATTCCCGCGACAATATCTACCCGACTGCCCTCAAAATCCAAACGCAATTTCCCTTTTTCACCACAAGCAACCCCATTTTCTATTTTCCAAGGTTCACCTATAAACCGAATCGGATTATCTGCATTTACATCTGACGCCGTATTCACATAATAACTACGAACCATCTTATACCAATCGCTTGGATATAAAGTGTTCACTTGTATATGACGACCTATCAACTGAGCCATCAACCAATTCCCATTTCGATTAGGATGTGTGTTATCACGTAAAAGATCTTTCACCTGTAAATTATTTTCTGTCAAATATCGACTCCAATTTCTAGTAACATTCACTAATTCACAATTATATTTATTCGCTATAAATTGCAAATAGTTATATGAAGAAGGATTGTACTTAATCACATCCTGACTCCCATTAATATGATGATTCATTAAAATGATATCAGCTGTAGTATATCTACGAACATTACTAAAAAAGGTTTCCAATTCTCCATGTTTTTCACCTCCATAAACATGAAATATTATCAAATCAGGACAAGCACGATAAACATCATGAACCGCAGGCCTTATCAACTGTTCACCACCAAAACCTCCGATAGAACGATTTTCAACCCGTATATTTGCATACGGAAATTTTTGCTCTAAATATTCCCGTATATTATCTGTAAAACTTTTACTACCTGTGATAGACTGACCATAAATCAGTACAAAAACAGGTTGTTTTCGTTCAGGGCTGCTTGTCGCTAATAATGTAGATGAACGCATTAAACGGGCACCGAATAAATCCTCATTCTCCTCTGCAACCAACAAAGGCATATTTATTTTAGGAGGATTGTTTTGTTCATACTTTTTTAACTGTTGCAACTCTGCTTGTTCCTGAGATAATACTTTTTGAGCATTAACATTACTCCCTCCCCATAACAGACCACAAAGAATTCCACAAAATACTTTTTTCATATTCATATTCATTTTATATCCGTAACTATATATTTTGCTCCCATTTTTTGTTTTTTATCGATCAAATCAAATATAGGATTCGGCACATTTTCCAGCTGATTCTTTTTTATTATTACATGATGAGTTCCCTTCCCTATAATGAAAGCATTATCTGTATTGATCGCGTTATTATATTCCCAAACACTCCCTAAAATACCCGGTACATTCACCCCGATCTTTGAATTTCCAGCGGCTTGTTCTCCCATATAATTCAAAAAGCCTTCTGCCTTAATCGGACTGTTCGTCACATTTGGAATATAAGCTTTCACCGTATTCCGACGAACAACCACTCCCAATGCTCCAATACCAAATAAATCTTGATCCTTTTCCACTGCTAATAACAAACTTACAAAAGCAGCCCTTCTTCCATCCGTATCTACACACTGATTTCC
>ULYA01010820.1_pt1 | contig 15917 bp, 24 predicted proteins | sample 1961821 | NCBI WGS metagenome assembly ULYA01 (sample SAMEA4835853, study PRJEB28245) | human gut metagenome | biome: gut microbiome; material: fecal sample | place: Denmark | collected 2008 | reverse complement strand
CACGTGATGCACGTATGGTTGAACGTAAAAAACCAGGTCTTAAGAAAGCTCGTAAAGCTTCACAATTCTCAAAACGTTAATTATCAGCGATATATCAACGTTTCAAGACATTCAAGATTTTTATCTTGGGTGTCTTTTTTTGCTCGAAAATCAAAAGTTTCCCTGAAAATTTCCCTGAAATTTCCCTCAACGCTTATTGACAATTCGAAATGCTGTTTCTCCAGCAGTTTGTTTAACTGTGTTTTTGGTATTGATATAGGTCTTAGTGATGGATTGGTCACTATGTGTCAGAGCTTCTGAAATCTCTTCAATAGAACGTCCAGCTTTTTTGGCGAGAGTAGCACCCGTATGGCGTAATTTGTGAGGAGTAGCAGGTGCCAGTTCTGAATGCCGTCTTTTAATAGAGTTCATACGATAATTTAGATAATCTATATGAACTACCTTGTTAATGTTGTTGCTTCTGTCATTATAGGTGAAAACAAATTGATTATTGGTTTGTTTAATTCCAAATAATTTGAGCTCTTCTTTTTGTTTATCCTTCCATTCTCTGAGAAGATTCATAAGTTCTAACGGGGCGTTGAAGAGTGTTTTCTTTCCACCTTTAGTGGTCTTGATATTTCCAAATCTATCCAGTGCATTTTCTATCAAAATTTCATTATTGTTGAAGTCAATGTGTTTCCATTGTAGAGCGTATGATTCTGATTTCCTATCTGATAAGAAGAATGTGGTATAGAAAAGAACGTAGTCTTTAAACTCAATCAATCCTTTATTTAAATCATCGTCAAAGGCTTTTAGCCAGAGGCGTAGTTCCTCTTCGTCAAGAGCCAAATCTTCTTCTCGCTTGTTTTCTTTAAGCATTTGTTTCTTTGTGGCTTTGATACGACTAATTGTCTTATGGAGTCGGTTGACGGGAATATATTCTAGTTCTTCTGCCCAGTCAAAAACAGAATTGACATAGCCTCTGAGTGCTTTAAAGTTGGCATAACTATTTGCCTTGCCTGTTAGTAATGAGAGAACTAATTGTTTATTCTCATTGAGATAACTTATGGAATACTTGCCAAGAAGTGGAAGAATGTGAAGACGAAACAGATTTTCAGTTTGAAAAACGGTCGCCAGCGTTGGTGGTTTATTTGTTGTGGTGGTTTGTCCTGCTTTATAGGGTTCTAGCCAAACATCCTTGTAGAAATCAGTAAAAAGAATATCTTCTTTGCGTATAGGCTTTTGATAATGCTTATTAAGTTTAGCTTTTTCAATATCAACAGATAATTTCAATTCAGCATCTTTTGCCTCTCGTCGTGTTTTGAAGCGCTTCTCGTAGTAAGCGCCAAGTCCTAATTTGGGTTGAACTTCATTAGGAATATAGACTTTCAGATGATAAGTCCCATTTTTGGTTTTCTTGATAGTCATAAACTGTCCTTTCTAGGCTGAGATTTCAAGTCGAGCCATCCATTGATTAACACTTTCCTTGTTGAATCGAATAGATTTACCTATTTTGATATAAGGTAGTCCCATTGAAATCCATAAGTCTAGTGTATTGTTAGAAATACCTAAATAGCCGCAGGTCTGCTTTTTGTTTAAAAAAGGAGAATCAGCACCGACTGACTCTCTCGCATTTTTGACCTCTGACTTTATTAGCTCACTAATCATGAGTTGAATTTCTTGAGTTTGTTCTTCTGGTAGAATAACTTGCATGTTGATTACCTCCATAAAAATAGTTATTGTTAAAAAATAACAAAACGAAAACAAGCCCATTTCTGGACTTGCTTCCTAGGAGATTATGAAAAAGAAAAGTTATTTAGGATTGATTGTATTATACGGTACAATCCCTAAAGGAATCTTAAGTCATAATCTCGCTTGTTGCTTCTGTACACCAATTTTTGAGTTATTGATGTATGTATGCAACAGTTATCAATCGTAAAAAAGATAAAGAATCGTAAAAATTCGTAAAACTATTGAGATACGGCATAGCTTTGATTGCTGGCTGGTTTCATGACTTGGTAGTGGACTTGGTTTTGGACGTTGTTATAATTACATTCTGAAATCAAGAAAGTTCCGTCTTGGTTCACAGCTTCAATAAAGGCAACGTGTCCATAGGTGCCTCCTGAGAAGGAAATGACTGCGCCGACTTGTGGGGAGGAGACTTGTTTCCAACCTCTTGAGACAAGGCTAGCTACCCAGTCTTGACCGTTTCCGTTATAGTTGTAAATGGCTGAGTTGGTACAGATACCTGTTTCAATCAGGCGATTGCAGACGTACCACGTACATTGACCAGTTGGATAAGTGTTGCTGCCTAAGGTGGTCATGGTGTTTGCTGTTGGAACACCGTATTTGAGCTTGCCATTGTACTCAGTCGGAAAGGTAAAGGAGGAGAGGATGGTTCCTGTGGTGAGTCCTGTTTCTCCTGAGAAGTCAGCGGATGTAGAAGTTGTTTCAATGGTGACATCAAAAATGGCATACCATTTCTTGGCATCAGCTTTCAATTCCTCAGCTTTAGTTTGTCCATCTGAAAGAGCCACTCCCTCATAGTGTTCTGACCAGTAAAGGGCTGCTTCTTGGGCATTTGTTGTCTTTTGCATTTCTTCTTTGACGGCTTTATAGGAACCATTGAGTTCAGTGGTTACGCGGTGAAAATGAAATCTTGAACGATTTTAAGATATACGCTCAAAATTATGTATTTGAGGATGGCTTAAGTTTCTATGATATTTATGAGATGGCACAACTTCCAGATCTTGTGGAGGTAGCAACTGAAATGCTAAACGAGCAATCATTTGATGATTGGAAAAGATAATTTAACATGATAAATCAACATTACATCACGAATATATGATATTATATTGAAATGAGGAACCTCCTGTGCTATACTGATATGAGAAAAAAAGCAAATATAAGTACCAATATTCTTGCAAAGATGGGAAAAAATGAACCTATTTCAATAGAAAGCTTATCGAAGATTGCAATAGCCTTGAACTGTGGGTTAGATGATTTGATTGAGATAAATAAGGAATGAAAATAAGAATTAAACTTATGGAGGAATAAAAATGAATGAGTATATCTTGAGCGATTTGCATAGATATTATGGTAAACACGATTTGAAAACTTTTATTATCGCATTTTTAAAAGATAGAACCTTTCGTTTTCAATGCGCTTTTAGATTGTGTAATGACAAAGGAATAAATAGAATAATTGGATTGGTTATGTGGAGGCTTAATAGAAGTAGGCACACGATTCAATTACCAAGGCAAACAAAGGTAGGATATGGATTATATATTGGGCATGGTGGACCAATAGTTGTTAATCCAACTACAATAATTGGAAATAACGTTAATCTATCTCAATTTACAACAATTGGATCAAATCACAATCATGCTGCAATTATAGGTGACAATACTTATATAGGCCCAAATGTATGTATTGTTGAAAATGTTGTGATTGGGAACAATGTTACTATTGGTGCGGGAAGTGTAGTTACGAAGGATATACCTGATAATGCTACCGCTTGTGGTAATTATGCTAAAGTCATTAACTATGATAATCCTGGAAGATATGTAAATAAAAGATGGAATTTAGATAATGAGACAAATTGTTAAAAATTCGATTAAATGTAACCATTGTGACGAAGTTATAGAGTCAACGAGCATTCACGATTTTAAGTTTTGTTCTTGTGAGAGCGTTGCCGTTGATGGTGGTCATGACTATTTAAGACGTTGTTTTAAGACTTCGCAAGATGATTTTGAGGAGTTAAGTGAATACATAGACATTGAAGATAATACATCCATTTAAAATAAAAATGGATGTATTATTTGACTTGCGTTCACTATTATGATGGCAATGGACGAACAGGGCGCCTGCTGGTGAACTTGGAGCTGATGAAGGCAGGATTTCCGCCAATTGATATTAAGTTTACAGACCGATTAGCTTATTACCAAGCTTTTGATACATTTCATTCAAAAGGGAATCCATCGGAGATGGAAGACTTATTCGCTCGTTATCTTAATGAGAGACTAGACCAGTATTTATTCATTTTAGAGTAATTTTCGCTAAGCGATTTTGTTTAATCACTTTAGATTGATTGTGGTTAGTAAATGGGCATACAAACTGAGACTAATTTCCATGATTGGCTCAAATTTAGTTGAAATTTATCAAAACTTTTGAGATAGTAGAGCACGAAATTAGTTGCAATAACAGCTTTTTCAAGTTATCTGAATGTGAAAACTATGCAACCAGGTCTCAAAAAAGCCCGCAAGGCATCACAATTCTCAAAACGTTAATACCCAGTTATATCAACGTTTCAGAGCACTTTGCGAAGATTTCGCAGGGTGCTTTTTTTGATGTTTTTGAACTTGTGATAACCTTTTTGATAACCCTTTAGAAACTTTATTCTAGAAAAAATCCCAATCAAGAGATATTATTTTGCTTGATTGAGATAGTCCGCAAATTTTTTGATGGAGTTTTGCTCTCCAGTTTTTGTTGTATGGGTATAGATATCAAGCGTCATTTGACTACTTGCATGCCCTAAACGTTTAGAGGTATTGGTTGGGTCAATTCCGATTTCTGTCATAAGAGTAGCATGAGTATGTCGAAATCCGTGTGGACTGATAGGTTTTAACTTGTATTTTCTGATAATCCGTTTGAGGATATTATTGAGATAGTCCGCATGTAAAGGTTCAATCTGGTCCGAGTTTGTCAAGTAGGTAAACATGTACTCATTAGAAAGGTCAATTTTTGAAATCGCTAACTGATTTTGTTCCTGCCTATAAAGTTCTTGCCAATGCTTTAAGATGTCAATGGTTTCACTATCTAAATATATTGAGCGAACTGAAAAACTATTTTTAGTACCTTTTTCGATAGCATGACCATCAATCCTACCGATACTCTTATTGATAGTTAGTAGATTATTATCAAAATCTAAGTCTCCCCATCTTAGAGCGTAAAGTTCTCCCTTCCGTAAGCCGCTATAAGCTAGTAAACGAAATAAGGCAAAGTGTTTATAAGGTTCTATCTCTTTTACGATTTTTAAAAAGCGATGCAATTCTTCAAGAGACCAGAAGTTTTCTGATTTCTCTTTTTTTATTTTTGGCATGATAACATTAGCCATCGGATTTTTGTCAATATAGTTCATGTTGATGGCAAAATCAAATATTTTAGATGTGTAAGACTTGATATGCTTCATATTTTTGAAGGTCTTTGATTTTTCTGTAATAAAATTTTGACATTCCAATGGACTGATACGACTAATTGTCTTATGACCAAAAATTGGAAGGATATGAATGCGGTATATATCCTTAGTCTTTGCAGCAGTGGTAGCTTCAACAGTATTTTGATAAGCTTGGAACCATTCTTGATATAGTTCCTGATAGCTGATCTTGGTATTTTGCTTGGATGCTTTTAGAACTTCTGAAAGTTGACCAGTTTCTAGCCTAGCTTCATATACCCTAGCCTCTTTTTTAGTTTTAAAGCCTCGTTTTAGATGTCTCTTCTTTTTTCCGTATTCATCTAAACCGATATAAAAGCTAACGTAATAAAAAAATCCTTTTTTTGTTTCGTATTTATGTATAGACATAACAGTTCTCCATTTCTAAGTTTTCGGAGCTTATGTAATTGAGAAACTGTTCGTTTATTTTTTGTGTCGATCTTCTTGCCTAATTCGGTATTCTTCAGTCTGAATCCAAGTTTGCCAAATTTCTGACTCTCGTTTTAAACTATTCATGTGTTTAGTGAAGGTTTTCATGAATTCTTCCTCATGATTAACCAAGTAACGAGCTAAAATGCGTCTAAAATCGTCTGAGAAGCCCTCATTTAAGGGCATAGACAAATGAATCTCCCCTAATTCAATTCCTTTCTTCAGCTTCTCCATATCGCTTTTAAAAGGTGTTACAGAACTAATCTCGGAAACCTTAAAGCTGTCTGTGATAATGTCCATAGTTGACGGCGCTTGTCTATTATCGTCAAGTCCTAAGATGTAAGCAACAGATACTCCAAAATAATCAGCTAATTTTTGAGCATTTCCTTTTTTGGGTTGACGAATGCCTTGATTGTATCCCGATAAGGTAGGATAAGCAATATCTGTAGCAGAACTAATCTCAGTTAGTTTTTTGCCACTCTCTTCTATCAGTTTTGCAATATGATTGGTCATAAATACCTCCTTGAGAGTATTATAACACATTTAATTCTTTTTGAATAAAAATAGTTGACATAAATTCCGAAAGAATATATAATTCAAAATGAATAATAAATAAATTTTCGGAGTTTATTTAATTGAGAAATAGAAATGAGGTAATCTTATGGCTGATGAAACCACTTTAGTTGTACAACTACCGAAATCATTGGAAAGACAGTTGAGAGCTTACTATGACGAGATGGTCAGTAGTGCCATCGCACGTGCTTTAGAGGATAAGGAACTCTATAAGCCAATGGTTCGGATGTCTGCCTTATCCCGCTGGTTAGATGTTTCAACGACTACGATTCAAAAATGGACACGAGAAGGAATGCCTACAATGGTCATTGATGGCGTGACTCTTTACGATAAACGAGCAGTTACACGTTGGTTGAAGCAATATGAAAGATGAGGTAGGGCATGGCTAATAGACGAATGTTGAGTAAGACAGTGGTGCAGACGCAACGCTTTCTACGCCTACCACTTGAAGCACAGGCCCTTTATTGTCACTTGGTAGTTAATGCGGATGACGATGGGATTGTTGAGGCATTTCCGATTATGCGAATGATTAACGCCAATGAAGATAGCCTAAATTTATTAACCCTTAAGCAGTATTTACTCTTGTTAAACAATGAGATGGTTTACTTTATCAAGGATTTCTTTGAGCAGAATACCATCAAAGCAGACCGTTACACACCTAGTAATCATCGTCAACTCCTTATCGATTATCTGAAGGATAATCAATTGTTAGAGAAGATAAATCTAGGTCCACGCTTAATCAATTACCTTCAAACTACTCGGCTCCAAGTTGGAACCAGTCTGGATCCAGATGGGAACCTCAATATAATTAAAGATAAGATAAGTAAAGATAGGATAGGTAAAGATAAGTTAAGTCAAGATAAGATAGGATTAGATAATGATCCAATCTCATCACGACTGACTGATGATATCTGGTTAATGGAAACGCTATGGCATCGAGAATTAACCCAACATGAGAAAGTATTACTAGAGGAATTAACAGTTGAACATTCCTTATTGCAGTTAGCTATTCAGAAAACAGCTGAGCTTGAATCAAGGAAACAAAACATGAGTTACGTCAAAGGGATACTAACGAATTGGGAAGCTAGAGGACTTATCACTGCTGACCAAGTGATAGCGTCTGAAAAAGACTACCATCCATTGGAAATTTCAAATGTGGAAGTATCTGAAGATTTCTTAGCAGCTATGGATTTATGGAAAGATTAGGAGGATAACTAGAGATGACAGTATATTATCAATTAGAGAATATGTTAGTGGCTGGTTTTAAGTCACAAGAGGAGTACGACCGCTACCTGGCCCTCAAGAAGGACTATGAAAGTGAGACAGAGGACTATAGCTTTTCGATTAGAGAAATCACAAATCAGCTTGAAATCATTTGTCAGGCCTTAGAGAATGATTTTCCGAACTTATCAGAAGCATTACTGACCGATTATTTAGAACTGGTAGAAGAGTTGAAACGATATGATACTAATCAGGCAGATAGCTATTTAAGGATGGTCCGTCATGTCTGAACGTGTCAGAACTATTTTAAAGAAGTTTTATGTGACGGAGTCGCAGAATGAAGTCCTTAATCAGTTAGTGGATGATACAGGATTAGTGACATTCTCTAATTATGCTCGTCGGATGCTCTTTAAGGAAACGTCGCTCTTTATTCAATTTGATGACACTCAGTTTGATGAAATGATTTATTCTCTGAGACGCATTGAAAATAATTTAAGGCAGTTATCTAAAATTGCAGAGCAGTCTCAAGATAGTCAAGCCTACAGAGCTATGGACTATAGCAGAAGGCTAGTTTCAAATTATGAAAAGCAGTTAACACGTTACCACAAGAAAAAGAAACGGAAATTATTATCTAAGGGAACTTAATGGTTAAAAAGAGAATTAGGAATGTTATTAAACAAGTCTTTTTGTCTGAAGAAGAAAATCAAAAACTGTTAGAGCGAATGAAGCAAGATGGTTTTTCAAACTTTTCTCGTTTTGCTAGAAAGCAGTTATTAAAACCTGATTTTGAAGTCTGGACAGTGAGCTTTCCAGAATATTTGTCGCTGACAGGTAGATTATTATTTGTTGGTAGAGCAATTAATAGCCTCGCTAAAAGCACAACCCAGTTTGGAAAAATTTCCCAACAAGATTTGATGAAATTAGGTCAGTTGATGGAGGAACTTGTAGAATTGGTGGAGAAACAATTGAAGGAAGACAAGCAACGAATAGCTAAGAAGTGATAATCTTCCAGTCATTTTGATGACCTCATTTCAAAATATGATAGCAAAAACGCTGATGCTGATCAACGTTTTTTATCATGTCGTCGTGAAAACTCCCTGTACGGACAATGTACGGCACCGTATCAAGTACGGAAATGTCCTTAAAATATCAAAAGGACTTTGCGAGCTCAGACAGTGTATACACACTATCATTAAAATAGAAACATCAGTAAAGGTCAGATTGACACTTTTAACTGATAGTTCAATTTTATTTTGGGGAGAATCCCCAAACCCCTGTGTATCTTATATGTTGATTTTTGCAACTTATAGACCAAAAGAACATAAATTTTATTGATGGAGTTATACTAACAATGTCAAAGGTGACAAATTTTAAATAAGGAGGAAACCTATATGAAACCCTGCAAACAAACATTTGCAATTTACGGATTGCTATCTGGTTTAATTTATGGGCTTGTTTTCTTATTTTGGAAAGGATAAAAAGTTATGGAACAACTAGAAATTTCAGAATTTCAAACACAAGGTTTTGAAGTCAAAAAACTAGATACAGATGATTTCTTATCTAGTGACCAAATGAACTGGAGTGTAACATTATGCTGCTGTCCATGTTGCTGTTGTTGTGGTTAATTTTTTAACCCAATTATTAGTTGTCAATAAAGCACTATAGTGATTCATTGCTTTTCAATTGGATTCTATAGTGCTTTTTTATCCATAAATTAGGGAGTTTTGAGTATGAGAACAAATATTACTTATTATATGTCATCAGAGGAAAAAATCTATATTAAGGATGGAACAAATATTTATGAATTGAAAGATTTCCCACAGAAAGAGTTTGAATTGTGTTGGAAAAGTTTACAAAACAGGAATCATGAAGATATTGATAATAATTTAATTCCTTTAAGGGAAAGTTTAATAAAATTTTTGAATTCTATAGGTGCCTTTAATGTGGTTCGTAGTATTGAAGAACAACTGAATAATGTTGGATTAAATGGGTCTGGTAAATTTAGTAATTTTACTGTCGGTGTATGTTGTGACCAAGATCTTGTTAAATATTACTGTAAACAATATAACACGACTTATAATATCATTGAGATAAAAACATTTACAGAAAACTTTGATTTTGGTTTGATTTTATCTAGGGATAGTAATGTAAAACAGTATTTACAATATAATAGAAAATTATATTCTACAGGAAAGGTATTTGATAGCTTATTATTTTCACAATTTAGTTTTCTTATTGGTCCACATACTGTTCCGAAATATACTTCTTGTATTGAATGTATGCGTCTTCATGAAGTTGATAATAATTTTTATGGAAATATTTTAACTGAATTTGATAAGATTGACATTGATAGTCAAGAATTTATTCCTGAACTAATGCTGAATCTAGGGCTTTCTTTTTATGAGATACAAGTATTGAAACAAATCTTAAGTGATAGAAAAGATGCTGTAGAAGTTGAAAATTCTCAGAAAGTTTTATCCTATCAATTGTTAGAAGGAATTTGGGAAGAACATCATTTGTTAAAACATCCAAATTGTAGTTGTTGTTTTCCAAGAGAAATGGCGAATAAACAGATTTTTGAGGTAAATGTAAATGGTAATTAGAAAAGCTCATAGATCGATATTTGTAGATGAGAGATATGGTCTAATAAAAAATATTTATAATTTACCAACTTTTGCAGGTCTACCTAGAGTACATGTGAAAATGGCTTTTGGAGGAAATTATTTCACAGCGGGTTTTAATGCCAGTGGAGCTGGTATTACTGAACAGTCAGCGGAAAATTCTGCAATTGGAGAATATATCGAGAGATATTCTTGTCTACATCCTAGATCAGAAATAATTACTTGTGAATCAGACAGAAAAATATTACCATCAGTATTTAATGTGGGAGCTGATGATGGATTAGAAAATTATGATTGGATAAATGCTATCAATGTTATTGATTCGACTCAAGTTCAAATACCAATTGATTGTGTGTATTTGACGTATAGAAGCAAAGGTAATTCGTGGGTTACGACTTCGACTGGTGCAGCTTGTGGAGAAAGTTTAGACCAGTGTATGTGGAAAGGGATTGCAGAGATTTTTGAAAGAGATGCTTTTCAATACATATGGCGTAGGCAACTTTCTTGTCCTAAAATAGATATTCATGAAAATAGTGAACTAAAAGTATTTTTTGATAAATATATCAAATCTCCAAACATTGAGTTTTCTATTTATAAAATGGAGTTAGACTGGAATGTACCGGCAGTTTTTGGTGTAGCTAAATTTCCTAATGGTGGATGTGTAGTTGGAGCTAGTGTAAGACGTACGTGGATTGAAGCTTGTAAAAAAACATTAGTAGAACTTTCTCAGAGTGTTATCGGATATGCTGCATTAATTTTTGATCCCAAACGTGAAAATATTGTGGATTATTCATTGATTAACGAATATCAGGACCATTCATTATTATATCTGTCAGATGGGATGTCTACACATTTGACATTTTTAGATAATGGGGAACGATTCGCTTTACCAGATGAATTAATTGTTGAGAATGATAAAGGAATTGCGGAATATTTTATCGATGCGGTAAGACGGATTGGAAAAGCAGCTTATTTTGTAGATGTGACTTCTAAAGAGCTTAGTTCTTTAAATTGGTTAGTTGGTAAAACGATTATACCAGGTATGTTAGATATTGAACCGAATTTTATTAAATATTTAGAAGCTAATCGTTTAGCTGAGATTGATAAGAATCTGATTGATTTAGGATTACGAACAGAAAAAGAGCTGGGAAACCCTCAACCAACTGTTCCTCATCCATTTCCGTGATTGGAGGCTAAGATGGACGATTTTAAATTTACGATGATTAGTAACTATCATGCTTGTAAATTATCTGATGATGACTATTTATTGCAATTATTTCATCAGAATACAAAACATGGAAATCAGTACTTGATGAGGAATATGTTCCAATCTAGAACTTTGCTAAATAATAAAAATTTTTTAAAGGCTAGCTCTGTTAGAGAGAAGCAATACCCCCTCTGTGAAAAAGTTCAACTACAGAATCGAACAAAAGATCTATTGATGGATTGTATGTATAATAGACGCTCACAAGTAAAGGAACCTGTTACAAATTATATTCTAACAGAAGAAATTATTTCGGATATTTTTTGGTCGGGTTATGGATTAAATTATAAACATACGAGGGTAGTTCCTTCAGGGGGAGCATTGTTTCCTCTTGAATTATATGGGGTTATTATGCAAGATGTAGGAAGGATAAAAAAAGGCCTATATCACTATAGTCCATCTTCTAATGCGTTGGAATTGATTTCAGAAGAAGAAGATGTTTTTTATATTGCTTCCTATATTATGATGTTACAAAATCTTGAGAATACCTCGCTAGTTCTGTTTACTACTGCTATTTTTAGTAGGATGACTTTTAAATATGATGCAAGGGCGTATAGGTATTTGTTATTAGAAGCAGGAGCAATGTTGCAGAATATTTCTCTAGTAGCTACTAAATATAAATTAGTTAGCACATGTATTGGTGGAACTGATGATAATAAAGTTGAAGAATTACTAGGGATTGATGGAATTAAGGAGAGCTTAGTTAATTGTTTACTCCTTACCAAAGATGGAAGTTGGCAATAAAATGAAATACTATACTATAAAAAGAGGTGAAAGAAGTTCTCACAGTACTATATATATTGTATGCTCTAATTTTGAAAAAGATAGATTTCATATCATGGAACATATGATTATGAGTTTTCTCTTCAAAAAAGACATTCAAGGCGTAGATGCAGTGACAACAGAAGACTTCATAAAGTTTAAAATTTTTAACCCGCTCATAGACTTACAGGAACTTATGAAAATTATTGATTCTGACTTGTGGTTTTCAGAAGAGTCATATTATTTTGCTTTGTCAGAAATAAAACAAGAGAATGCTTTAATTAGCTCTAACATCAGTAATTTGTTGAACAAAATTATTTGTACAAACTATAAACTAGGAGAGAATGTTCCATTTGAAAGTTATAAAGAGTGGTTTTATAAAGTATTATCTTCAATGAGTTGTATGACAATCTCTAATCAAATTGAAAAAAGTGCAGATTTCTCTAGAAAAAGTGCAGATTTCTCTGAATTAACAAGTAGTTCAAATAGGGGAGTTCTTAGCTATAATGATGTTGATTTCTTCTATTCATATATTAAGTTAGCATTTTCAGATATTCCCAACTTTTCTAGTTTTTATTTCTTACAAAATTTTTCGAATCATATTAATAAAAGATTGAAGAAGTTGAGGAATTCGGGTATTTATTATGCATTTTGCTTTTGTAAATATCATAGAGAATATGTAGAGTTTTTTATCGTTATTTCTATAAATAAAACAGTTCCAAATTGTTATGACTATATTATTGATGAACTAACTGCTATTTACAGAGCTTATGATTATCGTGAAAATCATGATACTGGAGTGCAGGAATTTAAAGAAGATTTGTGCGCAATATATTTGACAGATTCATTTATTGAGAGTAATATTCCCGAATTTACTTCTGTTCAAAGAGATTTTGTTAATAAAATAATTTTGATGTTGGGTGGTGATTAAAGTGAATAATGTTTTTGAAATATCAAATATTACCAAATCATTCAAAAATAAACAAATATTAAAAGGTGTTGACTTGGTTGTGAACAAGGGTGATATCATTGGACTTTTGGGTTTGAATGGTGAAGGAAAGTCCACTTTAATAAAAATAATTTTAGGTATACTTTCTCAAGATTCTGGGGAGGTTAAGAGGAATTTCGAGATTAAATCTGATGTTGGGGTTATGTTGCAGGAAATTTCTATGCCTGAGAAGATGAAGGTCTACGAATGGTTAGATATGGTGAAGCGCTTTTCAACCAATTCCAAATCAGTCGAAAGTGTTTTAGATAGTGTTAACTTAAGAACAGTGAAGAATAAATATTGTGACTCTTTATCAGGTGGACAACAAAGGCGAGTTCAATTTGCTACTGCGATAATTAATAATCCTAAAGTACTTATATTGGATGAACCAACAGTAGGGATGGATGTAGTATCAAAAAAAGCATTTTGGGAGACGTTAAACACATTTTCGTTCAGTAAGGATTTGACAATAATCTTGATTAGTCATGATATGGAGGAAGTTTCTGAGTTCTGTAACAGAGTACTTATTTTGTCAAAGGGGCTATTAGTTTCAGATAGTAAAATGACTAATGTTCAGGATAAAATCGAAAAACGCTCATCGTATTCAGTAGATAAGAGTCAAATAACTCAAAAACAATTAGAAGTAATTAAAAAATTTAGTTTTGAAGAGACTGATTCTGAAATAGAATTTAAGTATCAAATGATAGATGAAGTAGTATCTATAGGAAAAATTCCTATTTCGATTATAAAAAAGAATCAAAGTAATCTACGTCAATATTTTATGGAGGTATTAGAAAATGTTCCAAGCGAGTAGACTTTTCTTCTTAATATGGTTGGATATAAAAAGGGTTTTTAGAGATACCAAATATGTATTATTTATCATTGCTTTGCCTGTCATTTTTTATATTATATATACAGCGATTTTTCCTAAAAATGCTAATGTTAACGATGTACCGTGGTCAGAGTATTGTTTAATTTCTATGATTGCTTTTGGAATTATGGGGAATGCAATCAATCTCCTTGGTACTAAAATTGCAGATGAACGAAAAAAAAAATGGTATACTTATTTGAGAGTATCTCCAGTTAATTCTATTTACTATGTGATTAGTCATGTATTTTCATATTTGTTGATCTCAGTTGCTTTTACATTCCTTATGTTTGTAGTTGCCTACCTTTATAAAGGAATCAATTTAGGAGTACTTGAAACGATTAATATAGGAATTACACTAAATATTGGAAGTGTTGTATTTTTAATTATGGCCTTGCTAATCGGTAGATTAGATAGTTTGTCTCAACCAATCGGAACAATAACATATTTAGTGCTTTCTTTTTTGGGTGGTTTATGGATGCCAGTGGCAGCTATGCCAAAATTTCTTTCTCAGATTGCAACTTTCTTGCCATCGTATAACTACGCTCGCCTGGGGTGGCGATTGTTAGAAAATAAAGGTATTGATGTTAGATCTGTAACTATTCTCTTTATTTATATTATATGCTTCTTGGGAATCTATATCTTATTACAGAGAAAGGAGCAGGCTAATTAGGAGGCTTTTTTGAAAATAAACGAGTACTTTGGAAATATATCTAAATTAGAGAAAATGTTGTCCGAGTGGATTGATTTACCAGTCTCTTTAAACGTACGCTCAGCAGAAGCGAAAAATATAACATTTCTTTTTGAAAATTTTGGTGAGGAAGAGATTGTTAGTTTTTTTAAAGATAATATTCAACAGACTGAACATGCCGTTGTAGGTTATAGACAAGATGACACTTATGGAGATATATTAGGAAAATGCGACTATCAGGATGTGCTGTATTTTGAAGGTATTGGTGATAAGGTATATGCTTATGCTGACAATCTCACTTTGCGTCTAAAAAATAAGTTGTATGAGATAGAAGAGTTCAGCAAATTATATGTGAGAATTAGTAAATCTTTTATTGTTAATATATTAGTTGTAGAAAAAATTTATCCTTCTCTGAATGGAAAATTTCTCATTGAATTAACAGATGGTCAAAACTTAACGGTTTCTCGAAAATATAAAAAACAATTTTTAGAGTACTTGGGGGATTAGTGGTGAAATACTTAAAAAAACTTCTACTCTTGCTTTGCATTGGTGCAATCTATAATCTATATTTTACTCTTATAAATTCAGGTTTAACGTCTTGGATCAATATTATTATATTCATAGTATTTGGATATGTTGAAGTACTTGCTTTAGAGTTGTTATTTAAATACTCCATTAAATTTCAGAAAAGCATCTATATCCAAATACTTACTATATTTTTAATATCTAGTATAGTTGAAATAGCATATATGCTGGTTACTGGTTTGAGTTTTACTATAGCGATTCATTTTGTTTTGCTAGGAATACCTGTTACAATCATTGGTTTATTGTATTGGAAATATCATGTTGATAAAATTGAAAAATTATTAAGAGACAAAAAATCTAATCTATCGAATTGATTTTCATGATTAACATTGCTATTCGAGTTTCTAAATTACATAAGCTCCGAAAACTCATTTTTGATAACCTCTTGATAACCCTTTGTCTGAAATAATAGGTTAGAAGTGATAAGAAACGAATAAAGTATCTAATAGGTGCTTGGAATTACTGACATTTATCAAAGAATGATAAATGAGATAAAAAACCAGGTCTTAAAAAAGCTCGTAAAGCTTCACAATTCTCAAAACGTTAATCCGTTTTTCAGATTTGTACAAAAGAACACTCTTTGGGGTGTTCTTTTTTGCTTTTAAAAAATTTATTGGAGTAGGATTTTAGAGAAGGGGCACAAAATACAGTCATGTGCCTCTTAAAATGCCTGAAAGAGTTTTAGTGTCCTATAAAAGGGAAAAGTAATAGAAGGTGATTTGAT
>ULYA01029701.1_pt1 | contig 15921 bp, 10 predicted proteins | sample 1961821 | NCBI WGS metagenome assembly ULYA01 (sample SAMEA4835853, study PRJEB28245) | human gut metagenome | biome: gut microbiome; material: fecal sample | place: Denmark | collected 2008 | reverse complement strand
GGAGTCAGAGTCCGTTGCCTTACCATTTGGCGATAGCCCAATGCATCAACAGGTTGTATTATAACGCAACGACTCTGATCCGTCAACTGTTTTTTTCAATTTTTTTACTTTTTTAATTCTGATTTTTCGGATTATCCGAATCTTCAAATCCCGGTCCCCTTAAGTACGCCGGTGTTTTCGTCTCCGGCGCCAGCATTCCGGACGCGGCGGTAGTCTCTGTAACCGCTGCTGTTGTCTCCGGGGCTGTCGGCGGTGCAGTTTCCGGCGGCACAGTTTCCGATGCTGTAGTTCCCGGTTCCGCAGTTTCCGGCTCCGTAGTTTTCGGTTCCTCAGTTTTCGGTTCCGCAGTTTTCGGTTCCGCAGTTTTCTGCGGCACAGTCTCTGTCGGAGAGGTTCGGGAATTCGATGAATGCCGGTCTTTCTCATCCGGATCGCCCAGCTCCCTGTTCGTCTCCTGATCCACCCAGTCCACGCTCTCCCCGGCCTCCAGAGCTTTTCTCCGTCTCTGCATCTCGGAAAGTCCGTCATTTTTCGTGGATTCTCTCTCGTCACCCGTATCCAAAGCCCCAGATTTCTGTTCTGACACAGCTTCTGTTGTCTCTAAAGCTGCTGTCTCCTCCGTGGTCTCTTCGCTTGCTTTTTCGAAAGTTGTCTTTACGACCACCGGTTTTAAGGATATCTGATATTCCTGCTCATTGATCTCCCGGATCAGGCGTTTTGAGGAATACCCGGCAAGTTCTTCCTGCTTTCCTATCGTGATCCCCGGATTTTCCGAAAAAAGATGCTTTAAAAATTCTGCCTTCGTCACCGTGATCCCATATTTTTCTGCAATCTCCCGGGTTTTTGTGTCCTCTTCTGACTCAAACACATAGACCGTCGCCCTGGACTCCTTTTTCTGAAGCTCGGATTCCGTCTGCTTTTGCAGCTCTTTTACGATCTTTTCCGGTGACGCCTTTACTTCCGCGCCGGACTTCCGGACGGAGATCAGGATTCCCCCATCCTCTCCGAGACTGTTGTTATCCGCAAGCCTGTCAAAGATCTTCCCCACTGCGATTCCAAGGCTTTTCCCCTCAAACACGGTCATGGAGACTGCCTCATTTGATCTGGCCATCATTCCCTTTGCAGATAACACGGATCCCCGCCGGTTCATGGTAAATTCCATCATAATATCAGAATTTACTTCCATGATCAGTGACTCCTTCCGGTTCTTCCCCATCATCAGCACCGCCATCAGGCATACTGCTGCCGCGCAGATTGACAGAGCTCCTCCGGCCCGTCTGAACCACTTTTTCAGGGAGTCCATAGAGAATTCACCGTTTACGTCCATCCCGGCTTCCCGTAACTCCTGCTTCTTTTTCTTTTCCTTAACTGGCATGTCCTCATATTCTTTGTTCTGATTCATCATACCGTTTCCCTTTCGCCCTCATAGCCCACGTGGAGAAGGAATAATCCCTCGGGCGGAGCTGTTCTTCCCGCCATATCACGGTTTTTCGCTGCAATGATCTCTTTCATTTTCTCCGGTCTCCGCGTTCCACTGCCGACCTCCAAAAGCGTTCCCGTTAAGATCCGCACCATGTTATAGAGAAAGCCGTTTCCTGTATACAGGAATTCGAGCTTCGTTCCATGTTCCACGATCCGGATCTCATCGATCCGGCGCACCGTGCTTTTTTTCATTCTGCGGTTCGCGCAGAAGCTTTTGAAGTCATGTTCGCCGATAAGAAATTCCGCCGCCTGTCTCATCGCTTTCACATCCAGCTTCTTCCCGCAGCCATAGACATATTTTCGTTCGAATACGTTTTTCTTATCCCCGGTCTCCACATAATATCCATATGTCTTTGATGTGGCAGACAGGCGGCTGTGAAACCGTTCCGGCACGATCTTCGCAGAGAGGACCCTGATATCATCCGGAAGATACCGGTTCAGATATTCCCGTGCTGCCTCTCCGTCCGGACAGATTTCCGCATTAATATGGAAATTAGCTACCTGACCTCTCGCATGGACCCCGGCATCCGTTCTTCCGGAGCCATGGACCTCTATCTCTTCTCCAGACATTCTGAAAAGCACGTTTTCCAGTTTTCCCTGAATCGTATTGTCGGTATTTCCCTGTTTCTGCCACCCATCATACCGGCTTCCGTCGTATTCCAGAGTAATGCGGATATTATTCTTCATAATTGTTCCTTCCTGATCTCCAACTGAATGCGGCCCGTCACATTCAGATGTCCCCGCGGCCGCTTATTTTCTTTTAAACAAAAATTCCCGGCAGAAATTTCTCCTTATCCGCCGGGAATGTCTGGCTCATCTGCCTGTTACCGTTTGAAAAAGACTACTGATCTTCCAGAACCGATGTACAATGCGGACAGCGTGTCGCATGAATATTGATTTTCGTTTTGCAGTACGGGCATTCTTTTTCCGTAGCTGCTGCCGGAGCCGCCGGTTTATCGAATATTTTTTTAGCCCGGTTCAGTTGTTTTACCACCATAAAGATCACAAACGCCATAATAACAAAGTTGATGATCTCTGTGATAAACAGACCGTAGTTTACGGTCGGAGCTGCCGCTGCCTGTGCCTCAGCTAAAGTCGCGTAATGTTCTCCGTTCAGCGAAATAAACATATTGCTGAAATCCAACTTGCCCGTGAAAAGTCCGATCACAGGCATCACCATATCACTGACTAAGGAGTTTACAAGATCCTTAAATGCAGCACCGATGATCATGCCGACTGCCATGTCGATCATGTTGCCCTGAACGGCAAATTCACGGAATTCTTTCAGTATCTTTTTCATTGAAAGACCTCCTGATATTCGTTTTCCGCAGATCTCACCATTATTTTACCAATTTTTTTCTCTGTTGGGAATACCCGGAGACCGTTTTTTTATCTCTGTGCCTGTTTTTTTATCATTCCGCCGTTTTAGACGGGTTGAATATATGTGTCAGGAAAATAAACATCTCATGGGCGAACAGCGGCATGGCCGCAAGCACGAGCAAAGTTTTCCATTCCCCGGCATTCAAACGCACCGTCTGAAATGCCGCAACCAGAGCCGGCTGTTCCGTCACCATAAGCTGCAGAGCAAATCCAATGAATACTGCAGCGATCATCAGAGGGTTCCCTCCATGATCCATCCGAAATACAGATTTTTCCACATCACGCATTCCGATCGCATGAAAAAGCTGTGACAATCCAAGAACCGTAAATGCGTATGTCTGGCAGCATGCAAGAAGCTTTGGAGACTGTAAGACGTCCGCCACCGCTGCCGGGGTCAGCTGCCGTCCGCTGCTTACAAGAAGCTTTGCAGGAACGATCAGAAACGCGGTCAGACTGATCAATGCGATCAGGAAACCGTAAAACAACGTACAGACTCCGCCGCCATGCGCAAACAGGCTCTCTCCTTGCTTTCTCGGTTTTTCTTTCATCAGTTCTCTCCCGTCACATACATCTGTCCCCAGGGCCAGAGCCGGCAACGAATCCGTGATCAAATTGATCCACAGGATATGACTTGCCTTGAGAGGTGCCGGAAAGGAAAAAAGGATCGCAAAAAACATGGTCATGATCTCACCAAAATTCGATGATAAAAGAAAAATGACTGTCTTTTTAATATTGGCATAGATCTCTCTTCCTTCCCGGACAGCTTCCCGGATCGTTGCAAAATTGTCGTCTGTCAATACTATATCTGCTGCCTGCTTTGCCACATCCGTTCCGCTCATTCCCATCGCGATCCCGACATCCGCCGCTTTTAAAGATGGGGCATCATTAACTCCATCCCCGGTCATCGCCACGATTCCGCCGTTTTTTTTCAATGCCCGGACGATCCGTACCTTATGATCCGGAGAAACTCGTGCAAATACCCGGATCTCCAAAATCTTATCAGCAAGCTCCCCATCGCCCAGGCAATCCAACTCTGACCCTGTCATGCACTGAGAGGGAGAATCCGCGATCTTAAGCGTTCTTGCGGTCGCAAGTGCCGTATCCTTATGATCCCCTGTAATCATGACGGTCGTAACACCTGCATGGCGGAATTCTTCCACTGTTCCGGAAACCTCCGGACGGACCGGGTCCTCAAGCACTGCCATTCCCAGAAAGGTCATTCCCTTCTCGGAAAGATCCTTTCCCTCCTTTACCGCCGCCCCAAGAACACGCCCACCGGACGCAGACATTTTTTCTGCCCGCCTCATGTACCATGTTCGTTTCGATACTCCCATCGGATGAACTCCCATTTCGTCTCGGTAGGAGGTGCAATTTTCAAGGATTATGTCCGGTGCACCTTTCGTGAACGAAACTGTCCGCATTCCGTTTTGATGCACCGTTGTCATACACTTTCTCTCCGAGTCAAACGGACGCTCCGCAATTCTTTTCCACGCATCCCGGATCTGTTCGGACTGTTTTTCCCCATTCCTTGCATTTTTATCCGCATATAAAAGAAAAGCTGCTTCTGTAGGATCTCCGATGATTCCGTGCTTTCCCCATCTTGCATCATTGCAGAGTAAAAATGTTCGTAAAAGCCACTCTCTGTCCCCATCCAGATTCCGCACCGTCATCTGATTTTTTGTCAATGTCCCCGTTTTGTCCGAGCAAACCACATTAACCGCTCCAAGAGTTTCCACAGAAGGAAGACGTCTCACGATCGTATGTACCTTCGCCATCCTCGAAACAGAAAGCGCAAGGACGATCGTCACCACAGCCGGAAGTCCTTCCGGAACTGCTGCCACAGCCAAAGAGATCGCTGTCAGAAACATCTCCCCAACATCCCGCTTCTGCCAGACTGCCGCCAGAAAAAGGATCGTACAGAGACCCACAGCCAGAATACTAAGAAATGTTCCCAACTCTCCCAACCGTTTCTGAAGCGGTGTAATCTCTTCCGGTGTTTCATGGATCATTTTCGCGATTCGTCCGATCTCAGTTTGCATCCCGGTATCTGTAACAATCCCTTCACCGCGTCCGGCAGTCACAAAGGTTGACATATATGCCATATTTTTTCGATCACCGAGAGGTGTTCCGGTCGAAGCCACATACTGCGCATCCTTTTCCACCGGTACAGACTCTCCGGTAAGTGATGCCTCCTGTACCTTCATATTTTCCGAACGGATCAGTCGGAGATCCGCCGGTACCTGCTGCCCGGCATTTAAAAGCACCCTGTCGCCCGGCACCAGCTCCGCCGCGTCCATCTCCAAAAGCTTTCCGTCCCGCCGGACAAGCGCCTTCCTTGTTGTCAGCTTTTTTAATGACTCCAGCGCTTTCTGGGCCTTTCCCTCCTGAATCACACCAACCGTTGCATTGAGCAGCACAACTGCTGCAATGATCACCGCATCTCCTCGTTCTCCAAGAAATACAGAAATTCCTCCTGCCGCCAAAAGTACATAGATCAGCGGATCCATCAATTGCGAAAGCATCCGTTCTGCCACAGACGGAGGCCTTTTCTCCTCCAGCTCGTTCCGCCCATACTCCCGAAGCCGCTTTGTCGCTTCCTTCCCACTCAATCCCCCGTCATCCGACGATCCCAGCAGCATTTTTGTCTCAAAAACAGAGCACCGTTCAAAATCCCCCGGCTTTTCCATAAAAAAATTTCTCTCCATCCTCTTTTGCTCAAAGCAAGTTTATGAGGATGGAGAGGAAATCATGCCTGCATTCCCATTCTCCGACTGACCGATCAACGAAATTTATAATTTTTTATGATCGCCTGCAAGGTACGTGTCCCATTATATTCATTTACATCCGGATAATAGATCATGTCGATCGTATTCTGCCCTGTCTGCTCTTCCAAAAAACGATCTCCATCTGCAAACAGCAGACCATCGAACGGATGTCCAGTGTTCGTCACCAGATTCATTTTCACGACATTTCGATTTTTTCCAAGAACACGTACATTTCGAATCGTCAGACTTTTCTGGGCAAACAACGGTTTTTCATTTCCCTGCCCGAATGGTTCCAGACCTTTGAGCTCATCCACGATTTTTTCATTCACATACTCAAACGGCATCGGAACATCGATCCAGATCTGCGGAACGAAATCATCTTCCGTAAGCTTTGCATTTTCATTCAGTCTTCTCCTGAACTCATCAATATCACTTTCCTCAATGGAAAGTCCCGCTGCCATTGGATGCCCGCCAAATTTCACCAGCAGATCCGACACCTCGCAAAGCCCCTGGTACATATGGTATGCCTCTATGGAACGTCCGGATCCCTTCGCACTCTGCTCGCCTCTCGTCAGCACAAAGGATGGCTTATGGAAATGCTCCCGGAGTCTTCCGGCTATGATCCCGGCAAGTGATTCATGGCACTCCGGCAAGAACACCACCAGCACCTTATCCGACATGTAGAAACGTTCTACCTGTTCGATAGCCTCTGTTTCTCCCTTTGCCGTCATATCCTTTCTCACATCATTGAGTTCCTTTAATTCATCCGCCAGCCCACTGACCCGGTCCGGATCCTGTTCTAACAACATCCGGAGCGCAACCTTCGCACTTTTCAACCGTCCACCTGCATTTAAGCACGGTCCGATCACAAAACCAATGTGATATGCGCTCAGATTGTTTATATCCAGGTTGTTTTTCTCTACAAGCATTCTGAGACCGGTGTTCTTCGTCGAACCGATCTTTTTCAGTCCGTATTTGACGATCAGACGGTTTTCATCCTGCAGCTTCATGACATCTCCCACGGTCGCAATGGCCGCAAACTCCAGAAGCTCCATCCACTCATGCTCCGGAATTCCAAGATCCTCATAGATCACGTTTATAAGCTTCCATGCTACGACCGCACCGCAAATTTCATGGTACGGATACGTCTCCCCGTCCTGCTTCGGATCAACCACTGCATCTGCCGGCGGCAGAATCTGTCCATAAACATCTACCGGTACTTCATGATGATCGGTCACCACAACCGTCATGCCAAGCTGCTTTGCGATGCTGATCTCCTTTAATGCCGCGATTCCATTATCACAGGTCACAAGTGTATCGATCCCGTCCTCTGCTGCCTGACGGATGATGGATTCGTTGATCCCGTAGCCATCCCGGATCCGGTCCGGTATCTCATAATCAATCTGCCCATTTCCGGCAGCACGGTGAAATCCCTTGAGAAGAATATATGTTGAACAAACACCATCAATATCGTAGTCGCCGATGATCCGGATTTTTTTCCCTTCTATCAACTTCTTTTCAATGATCCCCGCAGCGGTCTCCATTCCCTTCATCTGTCGCGGATCATAAAGATCATCCAGTGTCCCGTAAAGATACTTTCTCATCTCACGTTCATCCAAAAGACCTCGGTTTCGCATGATCCGAACAGCCACCGGACTCACCCCCAGACGCATCGCAAGCCCGTTAAAATCTGCCCGTTTTGTCTGAAGCATCCAGATTTCTTTCTTTTTCTGCATCGTTTCTCTCCCTCTTTGCACTTCCTCATTCCGGCACGTTCAATACTTCTGGCCATTTTCCTTCAGCCATTGCCGCCGTTTTCGATAATCCGGCAGAATCTTCTCCACTTCATCCCAGAATTCCGTGCTATGGTTCATCTGGAGCCGATGGGCAAGCTCATGGACCACAACATAGTCCAGAATCTCCTCCGGCATCAGAACCAGCTTCCAATTAAAATTCAGGTTTCCCTTTGCACTGCAGCTCCCCCAGCGCGTCTTTTGCTCCCGGACCGTGATCGATCCATAGGAAACGCCCATGAGCCCTGCGTAATAACAGCATCGTTCTTTTAACACGTTTTCCGCTCGTTTTTTTCCTTCAAGACGTTCCGTTTCTGTGTAGGACGGACGCACTGCAAGGATCTGTTCTCCGGCACGGAGCCTCACCTCGATCCAATCCCGATGACTCTCCACAAACCAATCCGCAGTCTCCGGCGGTGTCCGGAAAGGAGCACGCACCGTAATCGTTCCGTCAAGCTCCACCTTCAAAGACATGGAACGGCGCCTGGCCCGGACCAGCTCATATGTAAAATGTTCCGTTCTTCTTTTCATGATTTCCTCCAGAAGCTTCTTCCTTTTTCACTGCACAAGTTTCACAGAAAGTTCCATCAAAAGTTCCCATGAAATCGAAAAAAGGCATCTGCAATTGCAGATGCCTTAATCAGCGCGCCAGAGAAGATTCGAACTCCCGACACTACGGTCCGTAGCCGTATGCTCTATCCAGCTGAGCTACTGACGCACACTCTCTGAGTTTCAGATGTCTGTCACTCAACAAAAAATATTCTACTATATATTTTCTTCTTTGTCAACACTTTTTAAATTTTTTTCAATTTTTTTCTTTTCCCTTACATCAATATCATAAGCCGCAAAAAAGCTTTGGGGCCATCACGCCAAAGCGTAACAGCCCCGTCCTTTTTTACTTCTCGTAATAGCAATCTCCCAAATAATGGAAGGACGTATTTTTGTTAAATTTGAATCCCTTAAGGTCTGATCTTCTTCCTACCATGCTATATTTGTAATACAGAGGTACCCACGGACAGAGCTCATTTAAGCGAACCTGAAGGTCTTTATATATCTGGAGGCGTTTTTCTTGATTTGTTTCCACCGCTGCAGCATCGATCATTTCATCTACCTTATCATCTTTGAGATATGCACGATTGCCGCTCATTCCACAGTTTCTTGAATGGAATAACTGAGTTACACTATATGCCGGATCACAAGTAGTATTTACCCAGCCAAGAATCAGGAGATCATGTTCTCCGGCATTGATCGCATCCTGAAATGCTCCCCATTCATACACATTGATGTCTACATTAATGCCAACCTGAGCTAACTGAGCCTGAACTACCTGTGCAGCACGACTTCGTACTTCTCCGGATACGTACATCTTAAGATCCAGTCCATTTTCATATCCTGCTTCTGCAAGAAGTTCTTTGGCTTTTTCCAGATCCTGAGGATATGGCTTTACGTCCTCATTCCACCCAGGCACAGTCTTTGCAACAACGGAGGTGGCTACTTCGCCGCGACCTTCTACAATCGTATCTACGAATTCCTGACGATTCGTGGCATAATTGATCGCCTGACGTACCCGGACATCATCCAATCCTTTTTTAGTTGTGTTCATAGCCATAAACTCTACAGAAGGTGCCGGCCAGCTTTCCAGAACAAGATCTTTACAGTTCTCAATATTGACAGCATCCACCGGATCTACGGCTAAGATCACATCAACCTCCCCTGTTTCCAGTGCGATTGTACGAGCACTTCCTTCCGGAATGATCCGGGTTGTAATCGAAGTGGCTGTAGCAGGTCCATCAAAGTAGTCATCAAACCGGACCAACGTCCAGTGGTCATTCGGAACCCACTCTTTAAACATAAACGGACCTGTTCCAATCGGAGCTTCTCCATATGTATCGCCAGCCTCTGTTACTGCCTTCTCTGATAAGATCTTCATACTGGTATCATTAAGGATATACAGGAATGCTGGACACGGATTCGAAAGATGGATCGTCACCTCATAATCCCCGTCAACAGAAACATGATCAATGGCTGATGCATTAGACATTGCTTTTGGCATGGTCTTGGCACGTTCTAAACTGAATTTCACATCGCTGGCCTTCAGTTCATCTCCATTGTGAAACTTTACGCCTTTCCGCAGTTTAAATTTGTACTTTGTGTCATCCACAATCTCAAAACTCTCTGCCAGATCCCCTACAGGCTCACGGTTATCATCAATTTTGATCAAACCATTATAAATATGGGAATTCAGCGTTGCAGATGGTGAATCCACACCCACCTGTGGATCCATAGACCGGATATCGCTGCTATTCGCTGTAATAATGTCTGTCCGTCCAATGGACTCTGTTTTTTTCTCTGACGATGTTTCCGCACCGGATGAAGCTGATGTCTCCGCCTTTGAATCCGCTGTCGATGTACCGGAGTTTCCCCCACTCTGTCCGCAGCCCGACAATACCATAGCCCCGGCCAATGCCAATGCCGTCAGTTTTCCATATATCCTTTTTCTCATGCACATGTCCTCCTTGTTATTATATTGTTACATAATTTTTTCCTTCTCGCTTTATTTCCCCCATCCAGAGATCCATTTCCGGCAATTCTCCGCAACTACGTTCATCTGTCCTGTAAGCCGGTTTCTCTGACGCACAAATCTTGTCTGGACTGCCAAATAATAATCTGCTTCTGTATTTTCCCTTGTCAGACCCTCTGCCATAGCAAGTCCGGCAAACACCGTTCCCTTTACCGCCGGATCCTGATGATATGGGCTGGATGTCGTGTACATGATCCTTGCCAATTCTCCTGCTATTTCCATGATGACATCGTCTGTATGTTTCTGATTCTCCATAGCGTTTTCAAGATCTGCAACCGCTTCCTTCAGGCTGCCGATCGCCCTCCAGACCGGAGAAAGATCAAATTCCGCACTAAGCTTCTGTTCTATAGAACGAAGCTCGTTTTCCATAAAGCTGACAAACCCGCTCATCTCTGCAGGAAGCTTCTCACAATTAGCGAAAATGGCGGTCAACTTTGCAATGACTCTTGTATCTCGCAGTGTCACCTCCGGATCTACCTTATCAAAGGTATCCTCTTTCGTATGCCACCAGGAAAATATTTTATGATCCTGTTTTATAAACTGCGGCATCATAGCAAACGGAATATCCGCTCCCCAGAAGGTCTGATCTGCGAATCGTACCATCGGCGTCGGTGCCTCCGGTTCTTTATCATTAAACTCCCTTAAAAACTCTCGGTCAAAGGCTTCGCCCTCCAGCATAGATGTCCGCATTCCAACCACATCCGAACCTTTACAGCCGCAAATATCCATATTAATGTGGGCCACACAATTTTCTTTCAGATCTTCCCAATGGTGATCATAATACCAGGTCGATCCGGAATAACGGGCATCTGAATGACCGGACCACCAGGCAAGCACTACAGACCGCTCCAGATGTTCCTGATTTTCTTGAAATACCCTGGCAATCTCCATCATAGCAGCATTGGCAACGCCATTATCCGTTATCCCCTCATACCAGGAATCATAATGACCGGAAACCAACACATACTTATCCGATCTTCCCTGAATACGTGCTACCGGCATGGTACTGGAAACGATTAACTGACACATTTCAACGTTAAGGCATGCCGTCAGTGGACCTTCTTCCAGTTTTTTCTGCAATTCCTTTCCTGCACTTTTTGTGATTTCCACAAACGGAATTCTCGGATAATGACAAGCCAGATCCTCCGGCTCAGGTGTTCCCCATACACCTCCAAGCGTTCCATGGTGTGCCAGATCCGCATGCCAGATTGTGATCACGCCCAAAACCCCGGCACGTTTTGCCTCACATGCAAACGCAAAGCTGTTCTCATATGTCAGAACGATCTTTCCGGCAAATTCTGCCATTCTCGCTCTCTGCTCCTTCTGGCTGCAGCCTCCGGTTGCGCTGATCCGGTCGAAAACCAGTTCAGCTTCCAGATTTTCCGCTGTTCCACTATACACATACGGAGTCAGAGGCACGATTGCTTCCGAAGAATCCCCTTGGATCCGTATGGATGCTTCTCCCGGAAGGCTTCTATATACCTGATAAATTTCCCGCTCTACCGGGATTCCCAGTTCTTCCATTCGTTTTGCGATTCGTTCTGCCGCTTTCTCTCCATCCTCAGAACCTGTATAGCGGTCCAGGTGACTGAAACACTCTACATCCTTCATGATTCTGGATGTTTCTAAGGCTTTATCAATTTTTTCAATAAGCTTATTTCCTTCCGATGAACAAAGCCTCATACCCTGCATGTTCTAATTTTCCCTTCTTCTTTCCCCATTCATTTGGGCACGATCCATTTCTTGTGTATTTGTCTGTTTTGTTGTAAAATAATTATTTTTGTCCTCATTATTTAAGCATATTATACAATATCAATTTTTATATCGTCTAATGCTTAATTCGAATATCATATATAATTTTTGCGAATACGATATAATATACTGAAATTATATTCAATTTGTACTATATGCAAAAAGCCCCCGGAGAATCCATATCTGATTCTCCTGGAGCTTTTTCCTAACGCTAAAATATCTAAAAAATGACTATGTTTTTACCAGAGTTCCGGTTTTACTTCCGGTGGAAGCGGATTCGGATACGTCTCTCCGTCCAGCTCTTCCAACCAGTCCTTATGAGCCTTTTTGATGAGTTCCGGATTTTCCAGAAGATCCGCTCCTGTGCATGCCATGACTTTTGCCGCCGTCAGCATGCCCTTATGGGCAATACTTGCCTTTCCCTGAGCAACAGCCTGCCAGGAATGAAGTGCTGTTCCTGCCGCATAGCAGCACACATTTGTCTGCACCGTCGGAACCACCCAGCTCACATCACCGACATCGGTAGAGCCACCACCGCCATATGATTCGCTCCGGTCCAGTTTAAAATCCAACAGTGGCATATCCAGGACTTCCTTCCGCTTGTCCTTTTCAACGACATGAGCGATCATGTCCTTTAAGCCCTCTTTGTCTAACTCCGTAACGACCTCTTTGAATTTTCCCGCGTACGCCAGCTCCTCTTCCGTATATCCGATCGGAATAAAATGGTCAAGATTTTTGTCCATGACCTCTTCCAGAACATCATTTCCGATCACGTTGGAATAAGCGGCAACCTGACGAATATCCACAGTCGTTCCCGTGATCAGCGCCGCGCCCTTCGCGATATCGCACATCCGCTCATAAAGCTTTTTGACCTGAGTTACCTTTGGTGCGCGGATCGCATAGAGTACCTGTGCCTCCGCTGGAATCACATTCGGGGCAATTCCACCGGTGTTTGTGATCGCACCATGAACTCTCGCTGCGTCGATCATATGCTCTCGCATATAATTCACGCCAATGTCCATGATCTCCACTGCATCCAGCGCAGAACGTCCAAGCTCCGGCGCTCCCGCCGCATGGGAGGAGATTCCATGGAAGGTAAAGAACACACGGAAATTGGCAAGGAATTTATCGTCTCCCATTGTTTTGTTCGTCGTGCTTGGATGCCAGGTGATAGCGATATCACAGTCATTGAAATATCCGTCCCGGACCAGATATGCCTTTCCGCCCGCATTCTCCTCCGCCGGACAGCCATAGTAGCGGATCGTTCCCTTCAGGTCTTTTTCTTCCATATAGGACTTTAGTGCATCGACAGCCGCCACAGATGCCGTTCCGAGAAGATGGTGGCCACAGCCATGTCCATCTGTTTTTCCTGCGATCGGACGACGCTCCGTGCAGTCTGCTTCCTGCTGAAGACTGGAAAGAGCGTCAAACTCACCAAGAAATGCGAGGACCGGCTTTCCGCTTCCCCACTCGGCAATAAACGCTGTCTTCTCTCCGGCAAGGTCAGCCCGGATTGAAAATCCGCGAGACGCAAGGTATTCCTGTTGTACCCTCGAAGATTCATATTCCTGAAAACGAGGTTCCGCATATCCCCAGATCTCATCCGCCATAGATGTATATGTGTCCTTCTGTTTCTCCACCAGTTCAGAAATTCTATCTTGATTCTTTGTTTCCATGCTGTCCACTCCTTCCTGTGTAATCCTTGTTCCTGCCACACACATTTCCATCAACAGGCACTATGTGCAACACTTCCATAAGCAGAAGCTTGTTATACCTATTTTTTTAGGCAGTCTTCTGAAAACCATCGCCCTTGATGGTTCTCATTCCGACTGCCTGATCTATCCTATTACCAGATCGATGGTTTTAAATCTGCCGGAAGCGGATTCGGATATGTCTCTCCGTCAAGCTCTTCCTTCCAGTCTGCCTTTGCCTTCTCAATTAATTCCGGATTCAGAAGAAGTTCCGCGCCGACATACGCCATAACCTTCGCTGCCGCCAACATCCCTTTGTGAGCAATCGAAGATTTTCCCTGTGCAACAGCCTGCCAGGAATGAAGCGCTGTACCTGCTGCGTAACAGCTGGTATAGACCTGTGCTGTCGGAACGACCCAGCTGACATCTCCGACGTCCGTGGAGCCGCCACCGCCGTAAGCACTGTTTTTATCGACAATAAGATCCCACATCGGCTGCTCTAAGAGCTCCTGTTTATGCTCTTTTCCTCCGATCACTGCCGCCTGATCCTTCATTCCTTCTTTATCCAGCTCTGTGATCACACCCTGGAATTTCTTTGCATATGCAAGCTCTTCCTCCGTATAGCCGATCGGAACCACATGCTCCAGATTCTCCTGAACAAGATCCGCCAGTGTATCATTATTGATCAGGTTGGAATATGCTGCAACCTGCTTGATATCAACGGTCGTGCCTGTGATCAGAGCCGCGCCCTTTGCAATATCGCACATCCGCTCATAAAGCTTCTTGACCTGTGTTACCTTTGGTGCACGGATCGCATAGAGGATCTGCGCCTCAGCCGGGATCACGTTCGGAGCGATTCCGCCGGAGTTTGTGATCGCGCCGTGAACTCTCGCTGCATCGATCATATGCTCTCTCATATAGTTCACACCGATATCCATGATCTCAACAGCATCCAGCGCGGAACGTCCAAGCTCCGGCGCCCCCGCCGCATGGGATGAGATTCCGTGGAAGGTAAAGAATGCCCGGAAGTTTGCCAGATGGAATCCGCCCTTCATAACTTTATTCATTGTGTATGGATGCCAGGTGATCGCGATATCACAATCATCAAAATATCCATCCCGGACCAGATATGCCTTTCCACCCGCATTTTCCTCCGCCGGACAGCCATAGTAGCGGATCGTTCCGCTCATGTGATTCTCTTCCATATAAGTTTTTAACGCATCAACAGCCGCTACCGACGCTGTTCCGAGAAGGTGATGACCACAGCCATGTCCGTTTGTCTTTCCTGCGATCGGGTGACGTTCTGTGCAGTCTGCCTCCTGCTGAAGGCTGGAAAGTGCGTCAAACTCACCTAAAAATGCGAGGATCGGCTTTCCGCTTCCCCATTCCGCGATAAATGCGGTCTCTTCTCCTGCGAGATCTGCCTTGACAGAAAATCCTCTCGCTTTTAAGAACTCCTGCTGAAGCTTCGTGGACTCGTACTCCTGAAATCTCGGCTCCGCAAAACCCCAGATCGCGTCACTGATTTTTGTATATTCATCGCGTCTCTGATCGATCGTCGTGCCGATCTCTTTTCTAAAATCTGTTCCCATATGTATATGCTCCTTTCTATGTTTCCCTTATCCATCAGAACCGTGCAGGCACGTTTCCGGCTCTCTTCACCTCTTTGTCCCATATGGGCTTCCGTTCGTGCACACACCCGTCCCTCATGTTATTCATGTCTTTTTCCAGTGATGTTCTCAGTTACGATCTTCCAGACCGTCACTGCGTTCACCATTGCCTCCGCAAACGAGTTCTCATCGAATGCCTTCTTCTGACTCATCTGATTCATGAGGCTCGCCAGAGCTTTTTTCTTCGATGTGAGATCTTCCACGAAATATGCAGTTCCGTTTCCGCAGATGCTCTCAAAGCTTGTCGTCGACTTGCAGGCTGCGTCATAATCGATCTTCAGGCTATTTTTCCCGTAAATACAATATGAAACCTGAGGATTCTCCCTGATCTTATCGATCTTCGTCCCTTCCTTCGCTCCGTGAAAATACAGGACCAGCTTTCCTTCTTCCACTTCTGCACCATAATTCAATGGAATTAAATAAGGACATGACTCATCGTGGAACGCAACGGTGCACACAGTCTCCCGTTTCGCGATCGCCACAATATCAGCCATGTCCTTTAATTCTCTGTCACTTCGTCTCATCCAGACCTCCATTCCAGTCATAAAGATCCTGCACTTTTGCCATTCTCCATTTCGATCCTTAAGGATTTTCATCGAAATTCCGCATTCAGTGCCATCCGCCAGACTTTCCGTAAGATGAGACTATCATATCATAATTTTTTTAATATCTCAAGTAATATACCGTTATCTTGTTCCTTCTGTCTGAAATTATCCCTCAATTCAGAATACTAAATTGCAGTTCCAGCACCACCGCAGACTGATCATGACCCATGATCACAATTCCAGAGCTTTCTCCTCTTATCCT
>ULYA01006622.1_pt1 | contig 16432 bp, 10 predicted proteins | sample 1961821 | NCBI WGS metagenome assembly ULYA01 (sample SAMEA4835853, study PRJEB28245) | human gut metagenome | biome: gut microbiome; material: fecal sample | place: Denmark | collected 2008 | reverse complement strand
ACTTATCCCCGAAATGATGTTCAAAACCCCCTTCTTTTTCCAGATCCTGATACAGGGTTCCGCCGCAGGCCACATTCATGATCTGAATGCCACGGCAGATCCCGAGGATCGGCTTTTTCTTTTCCATCATAAAATATCTGGAAATCGCAATATCCTGCTCATCCCGCATGGGCATGATCGTTCCGCAGTACCCTTTTGGAAACGCCCCGTACCGCTCCGGCCCTACATCATGTCCGCCGGAGATCAGCACTCCGTCCAGCTGTTCCAGGAACGGTTTCGCCGCCTCCAGATCTCCATACTGCGGGATCAGCACAGGAATCGCACCGGCTTTCTCCAGGATATACACATAATCACCGCTGACAAAGTCCCAGTCCTGCCCGGTGATCCCCATGCCCGAAACCATTCCAACAGCATCCCTGTAGTCAAAATTACAGGTAACGCCGATCACAGGTTTTCTTTCCCTCATCCTTCTCCTCTTTCCACCAAAAAATGGTCGCTTTTACAGATATTCTACCGCAAATCCATACTTCCTACAATAGTCATCGACTCTGGTATTTTTTCTGCACAGGATCTTTGTCCCTTTATTTATGATCCATTCTCCCAGCACTTCTGGATCCCCGGAAAATTCCACTGTTTTCAACATACTGCACCCGTGAAACGCCCATTTTTCCACAGTTTCCACATATTCCGGAACCCGGACATATTCCAGATTTCTGCACTTCAGAAAAGCGCTCTCTCCAATAAATTTCAGCTTTTGAGGAAGTTCCAGCTTCTGCAGTCCGGTCTGATAAAACGCCTCTCTTTCAATCCGCTCCACAGACTGAGGAATTTTTATCTCTGTCAGATTCCCACATTTATAAAATGCCCTTCGCCCAATCTCAGTGATCATTTCCGGAAGCACTACTCCGGAAAGTTCCTGGCACTCCATAAAAGCTTCTGCCGGAATTCGGATGATTTTCTTATTCTCTTCAAAAACTGTCTTCTGCAGTCTTTTACACCCGTACAAAACCCCTTTTCCAATATATTCTGTTGTAGCCGGGATTTCAAAACTTCTCAGGTTTACACAACCGGAAAAAGCTCTGTTTTTTATAACTTTTATTTTCTCTGATCTTACTGTTCGAAGCCTTGTACATCCGGCGAAACTTTCTCTGCCAATCTCTCTGACGCAGTTTTCCAGGCTCACTTCTCTGATCCGGATATTATTCTTCAGTGCCTCGTCCCCGATTCGGCTGTAAGGCTGTCCGATAACAAGAATTCTCTCTCCGTGTTTCTCTGCACATCCTCTTACAAATGTTTTTTCTCTTTCTTTCTGCGAACGCCACACCAGTGTTTTCTGCATTTTTTAACCTCTCAACAAAAAAACGGATGCAATACCCTGAAAGATATCGCATCCGTATATAATGATCATGTTTTCAACAATACCATCTGCTACCGCAATATCTCTGAATTCAGGAAATGTTTCTTTCTGTGTCCCGAAAAATAGGTACACAAAACCAAACAATCTCCCCCTCCATTTATCATTGCGTGTAATAACTGGTAGCAGCTTTAAGCAGGTATCCTGGCTTATGTAATCACGATCCCTCCCCTTCTCATACAGATCCGTACAATGGTTACAGAAAGATCTAAACAAATACAGTAGCACGACTGCCTGGGATTCTCACCCTGTTCCCTCTTGGCCCTGCCGATGTGGCAGAGAACTTAAAACCGGTAATTGTTTTTTCTCCATATTTAACTGTTCAGAAATTATAACACACTTCTTTTTCTGTGACAATCCCGTGAATCAGAGTTATAGGCGGGGTTATTTCATAATGATCAGTATTTATTTTACAGTTACACGGCATTTGTAAGAAACTTTTCCGGATCTTACTGTAATTACCGCAGTTCCTTTTTTCACACCTCTGACCACACCTTTGGAACTTACTGTGGCAACAGCCTTATTGGAGGAACTGTATGTAAGTTTTTCAGCAGATGTTATTGGTCTGCGTATCGGCTTTAAGGTCGTTGTCTTTCCTTTACTGATGGTTATTCTGGACTGCAGTCCGGTTATGGCCGCAGTTCTTACTGTTCCTTTCTGTACAACGACTTTCAGTTTCGCCGTTTTTTTGCTTGCCAGAGTTACTGTGATATAAGCAGTACCTGTCTTTTTCTGTGCGGTGATCACACCTTTTTTATCTACTTTTACAATTGCAGTATTGCTGGATTTCCAGGACTTCACGGAATCTCCTTTTGCAAGACCACTGACTTTCACTTTGCTAGTAGATTTTCCCGGATTCAGACGAATTCCATATGCGTTCAGTTTGATCGTTGATTTCAGTTTGCTTCCTGAATTCTTTGTTTCTTTTTTGGCACATACAGAACAGGTTCTTGTGATCTGTTTCGGTGCAAAAACAGTTGCAGATTTCGTTGTCTTCCAGGAACTCCACTTATGTGCTGCAAGAGCTGTTGATTCGGTCTTTTTCTCTCCGCACCAGGTACAGGTATAAGATTTTGTTCCTTTTGTCTTACAGGTGGATTTTTTTGTTACTGTTCCTGCATCCCAGCTGTGTTTTGCATGTTCTCCTTTGTTTTTCAGATCCCAGTATGTTGTCTCCTTATTTACAAAACGTCTGTAAGAATCCAGTGCCTGAAGTGCCTGTACTGTAGACATTTCGCTGGATTTTGAAATTGACATGGAATGTGAAAAACCATTGTCGCTCTGAATATAACCAGTCAGATTTGTGATCATATTCATATTTACAGTACCAAAATCATCGCTTAACGGATCAATTCCCATAGAAGTCAGTGCCAGAAGAACCTGGGCTGTACTTTCACAGGTACCATATCCGAAATCATCTCCCATGGCATTTGCCAGGTAAGTGAGTGCTTTGTCTGAAATATTTTTTGCGGCTGTATTATGGTTTCTGTAGACAGCAAGGGCCTGAAGCGCCATGGCTGTAATATCAGAGCTTCCTCCTTTTGCATCGGTAAGTCCGATTCCACCGGTTGTCGGATTCTGGAATTCTCCAAGTGCCCTGATGATGGAAGCACGGTTCCATTTCGCATTTCCCGGGATCTGGATATCTGCGGCATCCAGAGCGATCAATGCATAGATCAGTTCATTGGAACCATTTTTCAGTTTTTCAGAATTGTAGATCATCGCTGCAAGGTTTACACCGTCAACATTTGTGATGTCTTTTCCCATAGCTGTTAATGCAAGAGACACTCGCTCAATATCTGTAGGTTTCTGGTCTGCACTCCAGCCTTTTACAGTCGCACATACAGACTCGTAATATGCGTCCAGTTTATCCTGGTCAATGGTCTGTCCGCTGCGGAGAAGAGCATATACCACCCACTCATCTCCATACTGATATCCTTTTTCCTGATGAAGGTCTGTAAGATAAGAAACTGCTTTCTCAACGTCTTCAGACGCAAGTTTTTTGTTGTCTGTATCCTGTCCGTCACCTTTTGTTACTGTGAGCCTGATCTTTACAGGTTCCGGAGAATTGGTCTGGTCAACCGGTGTACCGGTAGCGATCACCGTTCCCTCGCCGATTCCCGTGATCCTGTAATCGGTTCCGATAAAGTAGTTGTTTGTATCTGGTGCTCCATCCTGACGTTTCCAGTAGCCGCTTGTTTTCTTTGTAATGACTACAACACCTTTTTTGTCAAAAGTCCATTTCATGGATGGATCTGTCACGTTGTATCCCTGGTCAGAAATCTCTCCGGTAAAGCTCAGATCGATATCCTGACTTTCTCCTGATCTTACGGTTACCTCTGTTACAGGAGAAGTGACTGAAGTCAGTGGATTCTTATATACAAACTCAACCTCAGAAGTTCCGGTAATGGTACGTGTCTTTCCTGTTTCCGGATCTGTATCTTTAATTTCTGCTGTGTAAGTTACTTTTCCGGACTGTTTCGGAACAAATACTTTGGAACCGTTGCTGTAATATCCGATCGTATCATCACTGCTTGTAATGGTCCAGTCAGATGCATAACTTGCATTGGTCGGAGTTACTACGGCACTTCCCGGAATCGGGTTAAATGCAACTCTGCCGTCCTCTTCCTGACCGTCACTGTTTGCATTTCTTCCATGGATCACCTGCTGTCCGGACATTCCCGGTACAATGGATTCGATCGGCACATATGTAGATGTCAGATCTACTTTTGCAGAGATATCCGGCTGTGCCTTGGAGCTTACGGTGATAGAGGAAGTTCCCGGTTTCAGGAAGAAGAAGGAACTGTAACTTTCATCATTACTGATCACCGATCCGTCAGCGGCTTTATACAGGAAACTTGAAAAAGCCATATCGCTGAAATCATCTTCCCCTGTATATTTTCCCTGAACCTGGATCTTCTTAGTCTCGGAACCTGCTACCGTAAAGCTTCCGTTTGTTATATCCTGTCCGTCAATAAGAAGTCTGACTGCTTCGATCTTCTTTGTTGTGGCGATCACAGAAACATACGCAACAACTTTACTGGAACCGTCACTGTTTATCTGTGTTGCTGTGATAAGTGTTTTTCCGTTTCTGTATACATACAGATCTCCGGAAGAAAGGTCCATTGCCATTGCTCCGGACGGCTTCATCTCTGTACAGTTCCACTCCAGATGACTACCCTCCGGTGCCTGATAATCCTTAAGGCTTAATCTGCCTGCAACTTTAAATGCATTGACAGAATCCGGAGATACCTGCAGACGGGAATCTGTCAGGGTTTCTTTTGCACTTCCATTATAAGCAGAAAATTCTACCTGATACTGATTTTCTGCTGGAAGTTCCGGCCACACTTCAGTGTCCGGTTTATAGGACTGGTTTTCTCCAAAGTACGGGAATCCTTCACTGCTCTGTCCCCATTTTGTACCATTGTCTCCACGTCCGTTATTCAGGACATCAACCAGATCCAGCGTCTTCATTTCTGTCTCATCCCTGGATGTGGAATTTACCAGAACTCCCTCCGGTACAGACGGCATGGACAGGGTATCTGTCCAGTAACAGTTCTTTACAAGTCCTGGATCATCCGCAGTTTCATACTGTGCAAACAACGCGCCTTTCGGGCTCTCACCAAAAGAAATACTGTTTGCGATAACTCCGCCTGATAATTTCTTCGCGAAACCGCAGGCATAACTTCCGGAAATTTCCACAGAACAGTTCAGTACCGCACCTTTGATGCTTCCGCCAAGTGCACCTGTATTTTCCCATACATTTCCGATTGTTCCTTTAAATGCGGTATTCTGTACAACACCGCTCTCTCCCACTCTGGTAAAAAGTCCCTGGGAATCTTTCAGCGTAACAGTATGACCCTGGCCGTCAAACACACCATTAAATTCACAGAAGTTCATATAATCACCTGTAAGAGTGATATCGTTATCCAGCACATAATACTGACCTTCTGTACCGCTCCAGATATTTTCGATCTGGTCTGCAGAAGTAATATGTGTAACGGTTACACCTTCCGGGATTTTTACCGGCGCTTCCGGTTTCTGTTTCTTCAGTGCGTTCACTGCATCGCTGAGTTTCTTTGCAGCTGCGTTTACTTCTGACTGGGAAGCTGTACCTGCATCCAGCATTTCCCTGGCCTCAGCAAGAGCCTCGGAAACAGCTTTCCAGCTGGTCTCTGTGTAGTCAGACTCTGTAAGTTTCTCTGTAGATTCAATGGCAGCTTTCAGGCTGTCCCAGTTTACTTCTGCCGGAGTCCCGGAACCTTCTGTCAGTACCGGAAGTCCGTTGTTGCTTCCATCAGAAGGAAGTGCCCATCTGAAACCTGTAGACGGGATCTCTGTATTCAGGATATCCACACTGGCTTTGATCTGATCTGCAGTCATTTTGGTTTTGCTGTCATCAGAAATATTATCGGTTCTTCCCATACCAACCGCAGACATACCGGATGCCCAGAGTGTATGGCTGATCTTATAGGAACCTCCATTTGTAGCAGCGATTCCTCCACCAAACATATCTGTATTTCCTGCAAAGTAACAGTTGGTTACTGTTCCCTGAAGATTTCCCACAAAACCTCCGATGGTATCCATATAATCACTTGCCGCATTGGAGGATACTGTAGAATAACAATTCTGGATCGTTCCTGTTACTGTATTTGCCACACTGCCCTGTCCGTCTGAAAGCGTCAGTGTGCTGCTTCCTGCAACTCCAAGATTCTGGATCGTTCCGGAAACTTTATCTGCAAGCGGCTTATCCGCAAGAGTGATCACATGGCCTTTTCCATCCAGCGTACCTGCAATGGAGCTGATCTGCTGACCGGAAGTCAGAGTGATATCTGCCGCAAGTTCATAAGTTTCGCCTTCCGCGATTCCTCCTGTCGGAAGATCTGCTGCTGTACTTATCACATGGGAAGCAGACTGTACTTCTGCCACAGCAGCCTTAGAGCTGTCTTCATCTCCTGCCGAAAATTCATCCGCCTGATCTTCCTGTCCTGCTGAAAAATCTTCTGCCCCATTCTCAGTTTCATCTGCCGCAAAATCTGCGGTATTACTTTCTTCTGCAGTGTTTTCTTCCGGATAAAGCTCCATGGAAGCACTTTCTTCTGCGGTCTGATCCGAAAACAGATCTGCGGCCTGTACCGGTGCAGTTCCTCCCAGCATCAGCGCCATTGACAAAGACACACTAAGCGCCTTTTTTCCATAGCCTTTTTTTGTTTTTTTCATTCTTTTTTTCCTTTCCTTTTATTTCCGCACTAAAAAAGTTCCCTCACTGAAATGAGAGAACTGATTTTCTATCGGTTAGTTGTATTTAATTTTAGCTGAATATCTCAGATACTCTTATCCCCTCTGCGAAAAAATAATGTAAATGACGTGGCAGAGATGCGATTCAGACCTCACGCTGGAATCCTCCTTTAAGAACTGTCTGTGGCAGTTCACCTCATCTGAAATATGCAGTTGTTTCTTCTGTTATTCTAACAGTTTGGAAATTTTATGTCAAATAATTCCCGGGATCGCTGTAGATTTTCTTTCCGTGTCCTGCTGATGTTATGAAGCACACGAATTGACTGCAGAACATCCTTTTTGCTGCAACACTCAATGGTCCACGTCCGCTCCCTGGTTTCCGGAAGCAGTCCCAGTACCCTTTCATAAGGGATATTTCCGGCCCCCAGGGCAGCATGGGAATCCCGGTCACCATTGTTGTCGTGAACATGGACATGGGTCACATAAGGCGCCAGCTTCTCTGTCCATTCCAGAACCGGGATCTTCGAATAACAGTGGGCGTGCCCCATGTCAAAACAAAGATGGAAATTCGGATATTTTTCCCCAAGAAGTTTATAAACATCCAGAACCGGATCGATCTGCGGGTCAAACACATTCTCCATCACAACTTCCAGCTCTTTATGCTCTTCCAGAAATTCTCCGAAAAACTCCGCAACTCTCTCAGGCCAGCCCTGAAGATAGTGGACATAAGGGTTCATGCAGGTATGATAGATGATCTTTTTTGCCCCAAGTTCCATACCTGCTGTATAAGTCTGGTGAAAACGCATCATCGTAATTTTACGCACTTCGCTGTCAAAAGCCGCGGGATCGATATTCATAAACGGTCCATGCAGGGTCAGTCCCCGACAGTCCATAAATTTCAACCGTTCCCGGTAGCTGCCAATGGAATCATTCAGATGATCCAGATTGTCTGCTATCGAAAATTCAATACTTTCGATTCCCACTCCTGTCTGCTCGATAATCTCGTTCATCTCATGATCCGGCAGAAGATGACTGATATATATCATAATTCTTTACCAGGGTAAGCACTTATGGCTTCCCGTCCTTTCTTTCAGGTATTTCTGTACCTGTATACAATTTTTGCCGGCCCTGCTGTTATGGCAAAGACCGGCTTTCCGTCATTTCCAATACCTCTGAAACGTACAGGAAATGCCTGTTATTTTATTATAATCTGACATCCTCACAGGGTCAAGCCGACATCTGACTGGCTATTTTTCAATAAAAAGCCCCAGAGATTTCCAGTCATTTACTGTTTCATTTCTGAGCTTCAGATCATAGGGTAAAAGTTCTACCGGCAGATCATTTTTGATACAGGTTCCGATCAGCGGAATGATCCATCTGTTATCATCCGAAATCTCCACTCCATTTGCAAAATGATCAAAGCAACAGCTCCCGTCTCCCTGAACTTTTCCCGACATCATACGGATCGTATCAGCTCCGTTCAAATATGACAGATAAACTGTCTTATCTTCATCCTGAAAACTACCCGGCAGTTCTGTCTGCGCGATCGTAATTCCATTCTCATCCACAGTAGTTGTGTAATCAAAGATCCACCCAATATTTCCATCCCCATCTGTCAGACAAAACGTGTGGCTGCATACGATCAAATTCCATACATCCCAATATTGCAGTTTCTCATCAGATGAATTTATCTTAACAGATAGAAAACGATAAGCCGGTGCGTCACAGCCTTTCGTTACTGCTGTGAGAGCATCCATTTTTCCAAGCGCATAGGAGATATCAAGGCTGTCCAGTCGATTACGCAATGCCTGATAGCAATCCATTTCTTCTCCATCCGTCATGCTTCCATAAACAGAACAGTAAATTCTATCATTTATCTTATTCTCTCTGACCTGATCTTCCCCAAAACTGCTGTCATCCGTCTGCCAGTCCACCTGTTCTTTAATAGAAATGGAGAAGCTGTGTTCCAGTGGTGGATGCGTCAGATTATACTTAAGAAGATCTGAAAAAGCACCATTATCATTATCTGTCAGATAACAGCCTCTTCCATCTTCCATAGGAATGGTCGTATAAGGAGTTACTGACGGAATATCATCAGGATCCTGATAAATGGCATAATTATTATTCCAGGATCTTATCTTTTCTCTGTTCCGGGAGAGAAAATCTTTTGAAAAGATCACTTCGTAATAACCATTGGAGTTCTGTGTGGAAGTCATCGCGCTGTCAGATTCCACCTCCGAAACGGACCCTTTGTGCCAGGTCAGGGTAAAGTCCTTCGTCTGATCCAGTTTCAGATTTTCGTTAAAAGTATCTCCTTTTTCGCGGCTTTGAATGATCAGATCTACAGCCCGGGTAAGATAAGCTTTCAGGACATATTCCGGAACTGAAGCTGAATCAGTATCTGTAGATTTGTAATTATTGCCACCGGCTGTATTTTTCGGAAAATCTTCCTTCAGCAGGAGCATGGTAAGAACTCCTTTATTTTCTGTTAAAGAATACCTTCCACTTTTGACAGCAAATCGCTTCAGACGTTCCTCCAGAATTTTTATGGATTCATTATATCCGACTACTGTAAATTTATCGTCCGGAGTCAGAGTCACCTGATACATGGTCTCCGCATTATATTCCAGCGGTGTATTTTTCCGGTAAAGAAAAACACCCAACAGCGTAAGTATCGCAAAGAGACAGAAAACACCACAGGCAAAAAACACCTTTTTTCTTTTTTGAGGTCTTTTTGCTGCTCTGCTGCCATCGCCTGCTTTCTTCACAGCCTGCTCTCTGCCCACGATCGCCAGCATTTCATCAATACTCTGCGGCCGGTCTTCTTTTTGCAGGGACAGTCCTCTCATCAGAATATCTTCCAGCTCAGGATCGATTTCTATCCCCAGATTGGAAGGCGCCTTCAGATTATCATCCAGAAGACGACTGTACGCTCCATCCGGTATCTTACCTGTAAGACAATACCATAAAGTAGCTGAAAGAGCATAAATATCTGTCGTCGTTCCCTGGTTTCCCTGAGAACTTACCTGCTCTATCGGACTGTAACCATCCTTCAGAGTACAGGTATATTCATCCCTTCCACATTCCCTTGCTGTCCCGAAATCAAAAAGTTTCAACCGCAGAGTCTGCGAAGGTCCACCGGAAAAATCCGTGCCCAGGACCATAAGATTGTCCGGAGCAATATCTCTGTGAATCAGACCACGCTTATGTATCAGGGAAAGCCCCGACAGGATTGGAATAATCGCAGAAAAAAGCTGGTCTGCCGGAATTGGTCCATATCGCTTTACATATTCTTTTAAGGTTATTCCTTCCAGATATTCAAGTACAATATAACTGGTTTCATTTTCCTCAAAATAATCCAGAACTTTTACAATACTGTCACTCTTTAACGTGGCAAGAATTCTTCCTTCCCTGAGAAAAGTGTCTCTGGATTCTTTTATAAAAAGTTCCTTGATACAGACTTTAAGACCAATAGGCTCCTGGACTGCTTCATAGGCAAAGGCAAAACCGCCCTGTCCGATAAAACGAAGAATTCTGTATTTATTATTCAGTTTACTTCCGGGTTTCAGTTGCTGCATAATATTAGTTCCTTCTGTTTTCAGAAATTACTGCATCAGATTCATTTGTCCGATCATCCTGTTGATCGCTGATCTTTTGGCATCAGAACAGAGAACGGCAATCAAAAAACTGTCAAGACTGTCCTCTTCCGCGCTCTCATCCAGTACCTGAAATCTGCAGGCCTGAAGAATCTCATTCATTCGTCTTACTGTCAGGATCAGTCCCGGATCAGGAAGTTCTGCTTCACTTCCAAAGAATAAGATCATGAGTAAAAGAAGTGACCGGGAAATGCAGTCTCCCTGAAGAATCCTGTGCATAAAGCTGTACTCTTCCCAGTTCGGATCATTGGCATCCGAATCACTGAGGAGAATATAGGAATAAAATCGGTTCAGAAGTTCAAACAACTTATTAGGACTGATCTTCGCTGTGGCCAGACACTCTTTTATCTCTTCCTCGGACATATGAGCATGTCGATTCGGATCCATTTTGGAAATATTGCTGAGTGGAAGATCAAGATAAATGTTTCTTTTGATCCGTCGGTTTTTATCACTTGCCATATAATATTTGATCCTGGTATTCAGATAAAAAAGAAAATATTTGCAGATATAATATCTGGATTTTTCTCTGCCATCACAAAACATCCGTATGTTTTCACACATATAAGAAACAAATTCCTGATTCTCACCCAGTCTCCCGAGATCCTTTTCCACAGTAAGGGTTCGCTGAAGTGTATACATAGTCTCCGCATAAAAACAGGAATTCATCTGCACATAGTTTTCCATACGTGCAAGAGGAAACGCTGAATAGGAGCCATTGAACCCATTAATAAGAAATCCATCATAAGAACCACTGCTTTCAAATTCGCGGATCTGCACGATCAGACTGTACCAGTGATCAAAGGTCAGTTTTTTCTGAAAAGCATAGATCAGACTTGCCTCGATCAGATCCCGGGCATAGAGAACTTCCTCATTTTTTTCCTGTAATGCAGCGTTAAGCTCAGCAAGACTCCACTGATTGCAGAAGCCTTTGTAAATGATCCGGTAACGCAGGGGATAGCTGTCAATCTTCTTCTGGATCCCTTCAAGGGAATCCCGGTCCTGCAAGAAATCCTTCTGGATTTTTTCGAGGGATTCCAGGCACGCAAGAGCATCTTTTCCTTTGAGACCGATAATGATGTCATCAAATATTCTTTTTGTTTTCTTTCTCATATCCTGTTCCACCCCCTGATAGATCCACATACTTCTTCATGTTTATGCTTACCATTCCTTTTTTATTCCATCAATTTCAGCAGTTACTTTCTGCTGAATTTCCAGGGGAATGATTCCGCAGGCCAGCATTTTGAAATCTTCACGTACACTGTCAGCTGTTTCCTTCCCGGTCTGCAGAAATATACTTCTGGATTCTGTATCTTTATATTCACTTTCCTTTAGATGGATGATCAGAAAACATTCTCCGTGAGTCAGCTCATAAGAATAACAGCTCTGAAACAGTCTCTGGTTCAGATAATTCACATACCATTTAAGGGTTCGGATAGCTGCCTGCTCCGGATTGTAAGTGGTGATGGAAATTACATACTGGTAATAATCTCCACCTATTCTTTTTTCTACATACATAGAATTTCCCTTCCTGACGGTGAAAGCTTTTTACGAGGAAGTGCGTTTACTCATTAACTGTGTAGGTAAGGCTGTCCGGCATTTCCGTTAATTTCAGTTCCTGGCGCCCACTGTCAATCATGGACTGGCATAATGTCTCTGCATTTACATAGTTATTTTCTGTGAATCCATCATCTAATACGATAATTCCGGCTCCGTCAAGAGCTTTAAGATTTTCGTTTTTCTCAAGATTATTAAATGCGAGCACATATCTGATATAGTCACCTTCATCAGTAACTTCTTTTGTCATGAAATCGAAATTTTCAACCCCTGGATAAACCTGGCTGACATCAATACCCTGGATGCTTTCGAGAGTATAACCTGCAGATTTGTAAAAAAGAGTTTCATCATTTAACTGCACAAGCTTTTTGCTTCCACTTTCATAAAAGATCACTATATATTCCGGATGTTCTGCAGTGTCGTCAGTCTTAAATACACGGTGCTCTATTAACAGAGAATCCGTAGCCGGTGTTGCAATGGCAGTTTCTGATGTGCTGCTGTCAGAAGTGACGTCAGAATTTGCTGAAGAATTCATGATCTGAGAAGCAGCTGAAGAATCTGCTTCATTGGAAGTGGAGGACGTTGAACTGGCAGTCTGACTGGAAGCCGCCATTCTTGTTCCTGTAAAATAACCGACCGACCGGCCGATCACCGTAGCAATTGCAATCACTGCAACAGCTTTTACCACATTAGACATCTTACTCATAGCTTATTTCTCCTTCTCTTCTGTAAATTTATTATGTATAAACAGTATAGTAAAATATTTCTGCATATTTTTGCGAAAAATATTTCTACCTGGATTATACCATAAGCTTAATTACCCCTGGATATAATTTTTGCCGGCCTCTGCTGCTGCAAAGACCGGCTTTTTATCATTTCCTCTGTAGCTGGAGTACATTGGAAATGCATGTTATTTTGAGAATTTTTTTTACAAGAATTATACGAGAACTTTCTCTACCGCATTTTTCCATCCGCTGTATTTCTGCTCTCTCTCGACCGCATTCATGGACGGGATAAACTGGTTGCGGTTTTTCACCTCAAAGATGCTTTCCATCTTGTAAAGTCCACAGCTTAATCCTGCCATCAGGCCAGCTCCGAACGCGGAAGATTCTTCACATCTTGGAAGGCTTACTGTTGTTCCCAGGATATCACTCTGGAACTTCATCAGATACTGGTTTCTTGTAGGGCCGCCGTCTACGCAGAGCTCTTTTACTGTCATTCCATCTTCTGCCTTCATCATCTCCACAATGTCTGTGATCTGATATGCGATGGATTCCAGCGCTGCTTTTACAACCTCTTTCTTTCCGGTTGTTCTGCTCATTCCGTAGATAATGGCTTTTGCGTCGGATTTCCAGTAAGGTGCTCCCAGACCGGAAAATGCAGGAACCAGATAAGTAGTATCATTCTTATTCGCCTGCTCTGACATTTCCTGAGTCTCACCTGGAGAAGTGATCAGTCCCATGTCATCTTTCAGCCATGTGATCACTGCACCTGTGTAGTTGATGTTTCCTTCCAGAACATAAGTAATTTTGCCGTTAAGCCCCCATGCAAGAGAAGTTACAAGACCAAGATCTGACATGATCGGTTCTGTTCCTGCGTTCATCATAACAGAGGAACCTGTTCCGTATGTAGCCTTAACCATTCCCTTTTCGATGCAGCCCTGTCCGAACAAAGCACCCTGGGAAGTTCCGCTTACAACCGGTGCGTCCGGAAGTGCAATGTTCAGAACTTTACGTGGGCACTCAGCGCCAACAACCTGGCTTACCATGGAACCAAGTCCGCCAAACGGTGCGTGTTCCTCAGCAGTTACAACAACTTTTGCATTGGATGCTGCTTTTACGATTGCTTCTTTGTCCAGAGGTTTTACGCAGTACATATCAAGAACTGTTGCGTGAATACCGTCTTTCTCAAGAAGTTTGACAGCCTCGTAAGCCAGGCGTACACCATCTCGCCGCATGCGATGATCGCTGCGTCTGTACCATCTGTAAGAACCGTTGCCTTGTCCATTTCGAACGGGCAGTTATCCTCTGTATAAATATCCTCAACCGAGTTTCTTCCTACACGGATGTATGCCAGTTTCTCATCTTTCAGAAGTGCCTCGATCAGTTTTGCTGTCTGGAAACGGTCACTTGGAAGATAAACTCTCATGTTGGGGATTGCGGACATAGCGGCGATATCCTGTGCGGAATGATGGCTCATTCCAAGAGCACCGTAGCTGATTCCACCACTGATTCCGATAAGTTTTACATTTGTGTTGGAGTATGCAACATCGATCTTGCACTGCTCATAGCTTCTTGCGGAAAGGAAGCATGCAGGAGAAGCTGCAAAAGCTTTTTTGCCACAGTGTGCAAGACCTGCGGATACGCTGACAAGGTCCTGCTCAGCGATTCCCATCTCAACGAACTGCTCCGAATATGCGTCTGCAAAAGGTGCCAGAGATGCAGATCCTCTGGAGTCACTGCAGAGAACAACGATATCTTTATCGGTTTCCGCTTCTTTTAAAAGTACGTCACAAATTGCTTTACGGTTTGGAATCTTATTCATAATTACAGCTGCTCCTTTCTCTTTCTCTCTTCAAAATCTTTCATGATCTGCTCATACTCTTCCTGGCTCGGTACGTGATGATGCCAAGCAGCCTTGTTCTCCATAACTGCAAAGCCTTTACCTTTAACAGTGTTTGCGATGAGGACTGTCGGCTGGCCTTTTGTCTGTTTTGCTTCCTCAAATGCTGCGTGGAGCTGCTCAATCTTTTATCTCTTTCCTTTACAAACCATACTCTTTATATAATTTCCTGCAAGCCTCCGCACTGTCTATAATTTTCCCAATCTCATCCATTCGGCCATCCGCAATCAGACGATTGATCAGCATTCTCATCCGCGCTTCGCCAATGGCCTCACCCTCAGCTTTTCCTTCCGCTTTACCTTCTGCCTTTCCAATAATTTTTCCACGCGCTTCTCCTAACTCAAGTAATCGTTCCGATTCCAACTGTAAAACCTTTCCGCCCATAACTTCATCCACTCCTTTCCTGATTTTTTCTTCTTTCCGGAAAATATAATCGGATATCCTTACGATTAGTCTATTCAAATCTGTATATAATTCTGACCTTCCCGCCATCGAAAGCTCTTTCTCCAGATTTACCCGGATATCCTCGTACTCACTCAACAATTCCTGTAACTTCTCTGTATTTTCTCCTATCGTATGCGCTGACTCTTCATATCTCATCACATAAAACGGCAGCAACATCAGTAAATTCTTCTCAAAAATGCTATCCTTTGTATAACGCTCCACCTTCACCGTCGGAACCCGATATACACACACCTGCCCATCCGGAAGCTTTAGCTCCACTTCCTCAACATCCGGCGTATTCTTCGTAGTTCTCAAATAAATCACACAGGACCTGGGAAACTCCACAAAAAATCTCCGTCCAACCCTCCGCCTGCTCTCCAGCGCAATAGCAAGATCATACTCAAACATCCGGATTGCCATCGTAGCATCATCTGTACTCTGACACTCAATATGATACACCTTATCCCCGATCAAAAGCCGGGCATCCGTGATCAATTCCCCGTCCTCCAGCTGATGCTCATTCCGAAGATGCACGATCTTCACATCCTCCGGATACGAAGTATGGAACACCTCGTTGATAAGCGGAACAAGCAAGTACGTCATCTTCTCCACCATCGTCCGGAAAACGTCATCGAATATAGTATTGTTGTTCATTAACACTCCTATCGGTATATATGAATTATATCACACAAACAAAACATGAAAACGCCATAAACCGGCCTTTCATAAATTCACAGAAACAAAAATGGAAAATGCTTCAGAATACGAAGCTCCAAGAATGTCCATACAGACAAAAGATCTTATAAGATATAACAACCATATCACATACTATAAAAAAAATCACTCAGATTTCATCTAAAAATCCCACTATAATTCGACAAACAGACAGCAGAACCCCTCGATTTACTTCGTCAGACAGCCGGAAATTTTTTCGCTTTTCAAAGCTGAGGAAATTGCGAGGAGGGGAAGCATTCGTAGTTGCGAAAGGCCATTTCCCCTCCTCGCGCTCCTCCCCTCCGGCACGCAAATTACTGTAGGTTGTGGAGATGTGTTCAGATACTGGCGGGGCGATGGATGCTGCGGTATTGGATATGAAACGCTGTGCCGATCTATTCCTATTCTCCACAACTTTTTCCAGTCACTCACTTACTCCCATCAGGTCACAAGGAACCCCAACCTTTCCTCCCTGCCGTCCAGCGCAGCGACAACGATCCCAAACATCTCCCGTTAAACCACAAGCAAACTCAGCCTTTCCTCCCTGCCGTCCAGCGCAGCGACGACGACCCCAAACACCTACCGGCAAACCACAAGCAAACTCAGCCTTTCCTCCCTGCCGTCCAGCGCAGCGACGACGACCCCAAACACCTACCGTTAAACCACAAGCAAACTCAGCCTCTCCTACCAACCGTCCAGCGCAGCGCTGACGGCTCATCCAACTCCCGAGCAGCCCCACACACACTACCGCCATGAAAAGCCAGCCCGTGAGGCGTGTGCTGCCTGTCGA
>ULYA01018698.1_pt1 | contig 16522 bp, 18 predicted proteins | sample 1961821 | NCBI WGS metagenome assembly ULYA01 (sample SAMEA4835853, study PRJEB28245) | human gut metagenome | biome: gut microbiome; material: fecal sample | place: Denmark | collected 2008 | reverse complement strand
TTTTCGGGTGGACAAGAGGGTGATTCTTGGTGGGACGAGAACATAGTATCTCGAAATAATTGGAATTATTTCGAGAAAATGGCTTTTGGGCTTGGAATTAAATTGAGTTTTTGGCTTTGTAGGCTTGGTGGAGAACCAATTTCTGGGAAAATAGCAACCAGAAACTCGGAATAAATCCAAAAACTCGAAATAAATACCAAATTCTGGGAATAATTCAAGCCCAAAAACTCGGATTAAATGGAATTAATCGGAGAAAATGGCACCAAAAACTCGGATTAAATGGAATTAATCGGAGAAAATGGCACCAAAAACTCGGATTAAATCCAAATTCTGGGAAAAATAGGGACCAGAAATTCGATGAATATCCAAAAACTCGGATTAAATCCAATTTCTGGGAATAAATATGCCAGGAATTTCGATGTAAATCGCAAAAACTCGAAATAATTCAGTAACGGTCTGCGTCTGTCTCTGAAAATTAGCATCCTAATGGTTTGAATCAATTCAATCTGAATAAACCATAAGGAGAACTGAATATGGAAAAAGCTGGAACGAAACGTAGGGATATTCATTTCAAGAGTGATAAAAACGGAATCGTGGTGTGCGTACACTCAAGGGAAGCCAGGGAGTATGCAAGGTACTTGGAAGCGTCTGCGGATGTTGCTTCTTATGAGGCCGGAACCGTATTGGATCCTGACAAGTACCCATTCATAAATACAATCGGGATCCGTAAAGAATATTTTGACACTCAGTGGACGTCAGATTTTGTAATTCATTTTACAGATGGAAGGACAGGAATCCGGGAACTGACGCACAAAGACGGACTTTCCAAACGGGCAGCTATCGAAAAACTGGAGTTTTCCAGACGGTACTGGAGTACCACAAAGGTTGCGGAGTGGAAGCTCGTTGTCATGGAGAAGGGAGAGTGCTGAGATGTTCTTAGAAAACTGTGGAGAAGTAATTCGGGTATTATGCGGAAACGAAGAAGGGAACTGGGTGATCTCCTATGATAACCCATGCACACCGAAGTTTGTACTTAGGGATGACCTAAGAACCATGGAACGCATAGAGCCACCAAAAGATTTTCAGATGAGGATGACGCAGGAGCAGACACCGGGACAGAAGAAGCGGCAGGAACTGATCTCGGAACTCTTGGAAGAGGAATCCTATGTGTGGGACCGTACTGGACGCAACACAAAGATCCGGGAGATTGCAGCCAGGGAGAAGACGAGTGAACGGAGAATCCGGGAACTGTATTTCCGGGCGTTGGCTGGAAGAGCCTTAGTGGAAGAAAGAAAAAAGGCGGAGAAAGAAGAGACGAAGGAAGAAAAGGACTTTCTATGGGCAATCGACACGTTCTACTATACAGCGAAGAAGTTTTCCCTGCGGAGTGCGTATGATATGCTTCTGCTTTCCAGATACACGGATCCAGACGGACATCTACTGAATGTCTATCCTTCCTGGCATACCTTCCGCCATTATTTCTACGATAAGAACTTCCATAAGAAATCCAGGAACCTGATCGCCAGAAATGGACTGACTGATTATCAGAGAAATAAGCGTCCATTGTTTGGAAGTGCATCGGCTTGGAAAGAACAGATAGGAGTCTTTCAGATGGATGCAACGCAGGCTGACATCTACCTGGTGTCACGTCTGGACCGCTCTGAAGTGATTGGAAGACCTTATATCTACTTAGCCGTGGACACGGCAACTCAGCTGATTGCCGGAGTTTATGTGGGAATGGATGCTGGAGAACAGGCGGTCATCAACTGTCTTTCCAATGCGGCTGCGGATAAGGTTTCCTTCTGTAAACGATATGGACTAGACATCAAGAAAGAAGAATGGCCAAACACGGGACTTCCGGGAGAAATCATCACCGACAAAGGAAGGGAGTTTATTGGCACCCGGATGAACGAACTTGCAATGAAGTATGGAATCGAGTTTGAATCCCTGCCACCATTCCGACCAGACGGAAAAGGCTTGGTAGAAAAATCCTTCGATCTGATCCAACAGAGATATAAACCAGCACTCCGAGGAAAAGGAGTCATTGAGACTGACGCACAGGAACGATGGGCGGTGGACTATCGGAGTCAGGCTGTCTTGACCTTAGAAGAGTTTACGAAGGTCATCCTCTCCTGCATCCTGTACTTGAACAGCTACCGTGTGATAGAGAACAGTTTCTGTAAGGACGCAGACCCAGTGGCGGCCGCAGTGTGGATGGAATGTGAAAAAGAAAAAAGATCCCTAGTTATCCCGATCAACAGTGAAGAACTGTATCGGTTTGGACTTCCAAGGACATCAGCCACATTGAACCGGCGTGGAATCTGTTATCAGGGACTTTGGTATGTGAGTGAGAATTACAAGGAGTTCTTAGAGAGTCACAACATAGGCGAGACTGTGCGAATCTGCTATGACCCGGAAGATGTATCGCGTCTGTTTCTGTTGGATGGGATGAACTACATTCCGTTCGAACTTTCCAGACATTCAAAGCAGTACGCCGGAGCAACTGAAAGCGAATATCAGATGAAGCGCAAGGCAGAACGGGACAGCCGGAAGGAATTGGAACTTAGGGATACCGAAGGACGGATCCGGCTTTTAAAGGATATCGAGTCCGTGGTGAAACAGGCAGAGTACCGGGATAAGAATAAGATTTCAACGAAACGCATGGAGCAGGCGAAGGAGATGGAACGGGCATGAAAAAGTATCAGAAACAGAGTGGAATGACCGTGGACGCAGAATATAGAGAAGAACAGGGAAATCCCTTCTTTGAGGCATTGCCGGAGATCCTTGGAAAAGAAGAGGTGATGAAGCGGCTTAGAAGTCAGATCCCTTATCCAAAAGACATTCAGAAGAGGTCACCGGAGGAACGGAGAAGAGAAGTCATGGAGATCTCCAAGTGGTTCTATCCCATGGATTACATGTATACGATCTATGATATGCTTTATCGTGCGATGTCAGCAACCTACCAGACAAAGAACATCGTGGACCATATCCGCCAGATGAATGACCTGTATATGGATTTCCGCACCGGCCGGGAACGGGAGTTTCAGTATGCGACCCAGGCATACACCGGAGCTGTCTTAGGTGTCCCTGGAATCGGAAAGACATCGACGGTCCAGAGATGTCTTTCTCTGATGCCACAAGTCATTGTCCACAAGAATTATGGTGGGAAACCCATGTATACCAAGCAGATCAACTATCTGTTCGTGGAATGCCCGTCTGATTGTTCCGTGAGAACCCTGGCATTCAATATTTTCTCAGCAATCGACCGCGCAATCGGTTCCGACTACTTAAAACAGGCAACCTATCAGAGGGCGGTGGCAGCCAGTGCCACGACAACAAAGCTGAAGATTATCTGCATGAATCATCACATTGGGCTGATCGTCATTGATGAGATCCAGAACGCAATCCAGACGGCGGTCAAGAACCGGCAGCTTAAGCCCTTAGTAAAGTTTTTGGTGGAACTTACGAACGAGACATCAACAGGGATCTGCTTCTGCGGAACGATGGAGGCTGAAGATCTCTTCATGAGTCAGGAACACTTGAAGCGGAGAACCAGAGGATTCCGGCTTCTGCCATTAAAATATGATGTGACATACCGGAAGTTCATCACAGAACTCTGGGATTCCCAGGTGGTGCTTCAAAAGACGGAACTCTCCGAAAAGCTGATGAAGCAGATCTATGATCTCTCGGCCGGGATCCCGTCCTACATCGTGAAGATCTTCCAGGAGGCACAGGTCCAGGCAATTCTCACAGGGAAGGAGAAACTTTCCTATGAGGTGTTGAAACAGGCGGTCCTGTGTCTTGGAATCGAAGTGCCGAAAACATATGGATGGAGTGGAACTTCCATTTCTGACTTTACGGTGCAGGAAGTAACCGTGAATGAAGAAGCGGTGGAATCCGTGGAGATAGAAGTGCAGACTACCGAAGAAACATCCCTGGAGGGAGACTGCCAGGAAGAGATTTCCTTAGATTCCGTGGATGGTAGAAGGGATAAACTGGATGCAGAAAATATCATGGACGAAGAGATACCAGGGATCGCAGAAAAGACCTCTTCAAAGCGATTCTATGCAGTGAAACGCGGCCGCAAAAAATCCGAGCGCGATGACTCGGATCTTCTGGAACTTTGGGCGGAGAACCCGTCTGCGGATGCGCTGCTTCTGAATCTTGAACAATTCCATATGTTAGAAAGGAGGTGCTTCTGATGCTTCAATATTTTCCAACGCCTTACCCGGACGAACTTTGGTACAGCGTCTTAGGAAGATATCATGTCAGATCCGGCAATCCGAACAGCGCAACGACACTCAGGGAACTATTTGGAGCGGAGAGCGTCGGAGGAATGGGAAACTTCCTGCCAAACTGCGGGATCCGACGAGTGGCTGAGAAACTGCCGGAGGGAGTCTTAGATGAGAGAGATATTGCCTTGCATCACACACTGTTTCTGTATACCTTCCGTTTCCAGGACTTATCAACGAAAGAAAAACTACTGGAACAGGCGTTAAACGAAAAAGTGAAATTTCCAATCAAGCTGCCTAAGCCATACACATCCACGGTACTGAAATACTGTCCGCTCTGCATGAGAGAGGACAAGGAGCGCTATGGAGAGGCTTACTGGCATGTTACCCATCAGATTCCTTATGTGACCATATGCACGAAACACAGGTGCAGACTAAGGATGAAGGATGGCATGAAAAAATGGACACTCAACGATAATCTGTTCCTTCCGATGGATAAAGAGGAGATAGAGGCAGACTTGGACATTACGGAGACAGAAGCAGAACTCTCCGGTATTCTTGTGAAATATCAGGAACTTCCAATAGAAAAAGGACCTATGGAAACCCACAATAACCTTTACGAGGGATTATTGAACTCCGACTATGGGATCGCCCGGAAGGACAAGAACTTTTCCATTGATTACAAGAGCGTGGAGACGGATCTCCTGGAACGCTTCGGAAAGGACTTCATAGAGGAACATTTTGGAACTCCCGTCATGCGGGCCGCAATCTTCGGAAATATCCGCAACTGGAACTATAAACTTCCAGAAAGATATGCGATCCTGTCCACGCTGATCCATCAGGACCCAGAGATTACTTTTTCGGAAGAGCGCTTAGAAAATAAGACGGTCAGCCTGTTTCTGCGGATGAGCAAAGAACCGGTGATCCGATCCAAAAAGTATGTTGCGAGATCCCTGGAAATGAAGGAAAAGCACTTGGATATCCTGGCACACAATCTGAACGTGGTCCCATTCTGGGAGCAGAAGCCAGACGCAGAGAGAGCGAAGGAGTACAGAGGGTATGTATGTTTTACGGAGGATGAATGGGCGTATGTTCAAGACTCGGTTTCGAAATATGGGTTTCAAAGTTCGTCTGCGTTCATCCGGTTCTGCGTGGGACAGTATCGGGACAGGGAAAACATGCATTTCATAATAAATGATTGAAAACCAGTTCGATTCTGTATAAAATGAAAATAGAAGCGTACAGAATGAAATGGTGAAGAGGTGAAATGTATGGATTGGTTAGACTATCGGGAAAAACTAGGGATAGGATTTAACGATAAAGGAAAAGTAAAATATTTTTATAACAAAATTTCTAATGTATTGCGCGATTTGCATGGACGCGGAGTATGTATGCTTACCGCAGATGAATACATCAAATTTTGTAACATGACAGGAACTGTTATGAACATGAGTGGAGTTGATGGAGTCTATTTTGTCGATGAATTTGGAGAGATAGTTAAGGTCTTGTTTAATCACATGAAATCGCTGAATGAATTTTTAGCTTTTTATATTGCATTTTTGAATTGCCAAGACAATACAATTGAAAGATATTATTCTCGTGACAATTTTAAAAATTTATTAGTTACTGGTTTAAGAGAAGCACATATCCAGCATGAAGTATTAGAGGACCAGGACGGATATTTTGTATTTCCGGCGGGTGATCCGATGATGGACAAGAATCTGGTTTCCGATGTATTGTCATGGTTAGATAAATACCCAGGTGCTAAGAAAACATATGTCAATGCATTGAAACAATATGCGGATGGCATATATATAAGGGATGCTGCTGATAACCTTAGAAAAGCATTGGAAACTTTCCTGCAAGAGTTTTTACAAAATGATAAGAACTTGGATAATAACAAAGGTGAAATCTGCAAATATTTGACATCACAGGGTGCCGATCCAAGCATAGGTGGAATGTATAAGTCTATAATTTCCACGTATAAAGACATCAATGATAAAACAGTTAAGCATAACGATAAGATTGATGCACGTCTGTTAGAATTTTTATTATACCAGACGGGATTACTGATCCGTATGGTATTAAGAGTATCTGGACAGATAGAGGGCAACTAAATAGTGTTATAAGAGTCAGGAGTCGTAACAGTTTCCCTGACTCTTTTTCTTTACCCATATGTTGGGATTTTTATGTCGATCAATTTTATATTCTTGGAATCCTGGTATGCGGAGTATGAAGTCACGTTTCCCTTTGAATCAAGCAATGCACATACAAAAGAATTATCGCCGTCATCGACTTCCCGCATAGACATGGGCGAGCGGTGAATCTTGCGGAGATCTTCGCTCCAGCTGTTTCCCATTGGCAGGATCTGCTGATAAGGGAGATTCGAACAGACGGCCGGAGTCTGGGATAATGCAAGGATTACTGGACGCGACATAAGATTTTCTGTTGGGAAGGAATGAACCGCATAGTCCAGGTTCTTCGGATCCAGGGACGAGAGAGCAACGTAGATTCCCGATTCCTTTGTAAGTTCATAGAGGCTTATGGCATCCAGAGGTGACTCGCAGATGAAAAGCGGGTAGCCATCCTCATAGGTTTCAATGTTAGTTTCCATCATGGAAAAAACGTGATTGATGGAAAGAAAGGTATCAGAGGAGAACCACCAGAACCCTAGAGGATTCTTTGCATAAATGATCTTCTGAGATTCGCTCCGTTTTGTATTCTGGAGGAGGTAGTAATTCTGGTCATCGTTTGCAAAACAGGCATAATGACGTCCCTCACCTGGGACTGCCGTAGCATATAACTTTTTCATGTATATCAGATTTCGAAAGATACGGTTGCTGATGTTACATTCGTTGATGATATAGTTTTGGAGAGTGCTGATGTCGCCAGTGTCAGGCGGAACACGGAAGGTGTGGACATCCGGTTTCAGAGGTGCCGCGGGCTTTTTATATTTGTGAGTGACATCATGACCAAGTGAAAATTCAAGCAGCGAGGAGACGGCATCCACCCAACCGTATCCCTGGTATTTCGTCAGGTATGAGATGCTGTCACCGGCTTCATGGAGAGAGTAGCGAAAGTAACTGTCATGATAGATCACCAGACTGTTGTGATTACAGTCGCGGAGCGTTCCGGTACGATAGAAGACCCGCTCCGGGTGTTTTGCCAACATATATTGAATTAAGTCGGCCTGCTTTGCAAGCCGCATATCGTTTTCTGTAAATTTTATGTATGAACTCATGAATAAGCTCCAATCATTTTGTATTTGAGAAGGTAGAGGAAAGATTTTCTTATAGATATTATGTAAGATCTGAGAAAAAAAGTGCCATAAAATTACAAAAAAGTAAAAATATTTTTCAAGAATAATAAAACTATCCTACTGAGAGTACCAGTACCATATAGAACAGTACACCATCTTATGATGAAATGTATGACACTGAGAGTGAACCACTTAGAAGAGGAATACCTTAGAAGAAATATCTTAGAGATTCCACCTTAGAACAGATATCTTAGTGTACCAGATGAGACACTTAGGACTGAGGTACTTAGCTTTCAACTCTTAGTGTGACCAAGCGGTGAGCAGGCAAGGGATACTTGACGCGAACAAAACCAAGCTTCTAAGAAAATACCAAGTGCTGAGTATCCACGCTTGGAAAATCCCTTGGGTTGTTCATGCGTCCAGTTTTGTGTAACTCACCGCAATTCCTAAGCATCATCTAAGGAATGAAATCTAAGTATCCAAGCATATAAACTAAGCAGCTAAGGTTCTTCATCTAAGGTGGAACACTAAGTATAATATTCTTATATTCTTCCTTCTGTTAATGAGTAATAAGCTTATAGGATAGAGCTTATTGGTTTACTAACTCAGGGAATAATAGATGGAGAGTAATGTTCCAGTATTTCAATGATATCAGTGTACTTCCAAGATCTAATTATGAGACAGAAGATATATATAAAATAAAAGGACAAATATTGGAAATCACGAGAAAACCCAGGCCTGGTAAGGCTTTCCAGAATTTTACCGGGTATCAGATTTGCCACCGTAAAGTATCATTTCAGTGTCTCAAAATCAGTAATTCCATTCATGCCATCTCGGCCGCAAATCCCACTCAAAAAATTTTTTGAAAAATTTGCAAAAAAAGTTCTCCATTTTTCCCAAATCTTACATAATATCTACGAAGGAGAGAAAAGAGATGAAAATACCAAGAGAAATTCCGTCAATGCGACGGACAGATAACAGCTTAAAAGAAGCCATGACAAATTTGTGTAACCAGAAAAATTTCCGAAGAGTCTTTTTAAACCAGACGATCCCTGTACTGCGTTTATTTGCGAATCAGCCAACTATGGTGCTTCTATATTTTATATATAACGCCGACACCAATAATATGATTTACTGTACTTACGAGGACATCATGCAGGACTGCTCGATCGGAAACAAGAGAACCGTGGCAAATACGCTAAAAACACTTCAGGAGACAAGAGCAATTGTAAAAATCTCTAAGTCTCATTACATGTTAAACCCAGCCCTTATGCTTCAAGGGAACAACGAAAAGTTTGGTTTGCTGGCATTTGAATTCAATGATTATATTTCTTTATATGAAAAGGAGAAACGCTATGTATCAAAATGACATGAAAGAAAAAGCTAAGAAAGTCAACATTATTGATTTTTTACGAGAAACCTACCCAGAGTTGGTCTTTGAGAGAAAAGACGGAAGCTTTGCGTACAGTAAAAATCCGGCAATGACCTTTTTCGCTGGTCGTGATGGTTATTATCATTATTGTGATAATGCAGCCAAGAAAAAAGGAGCTCAATATTACTCCGGCGATAACATCAAATTCTTGATGGATTATATTGGTGGATACACCTTTTTAACAGCGGTAGATGCTTTAGCAGAGTTTGCGGATATCGCATAATTAAATAGAGAATCCGAGAAATCGGATTCTCTATTTATAACACTTTAGATGAATTAAAGAATGAATTTTTTATCCCTAAATAAGGGATAATTTATAAAAAAACAAAAATAAAATAGGCTATGATGCATTTAATATTTGATATATAATAACTTTGATGCATTTGTAAATTAATGCAAAATGGCATGTAAATAATTATACGTTAATTCGCTAAAATACATATAAAATGACAAAGTACAATAGCTCTGATTTGACATCATTAAATGACAATCTGTTAGAGAAAAACTATGCGCCTGCATATGGAATGGCGTGGTGGCAGCTTCTACAAAAATACATGCGTATTGATGGTGATATAAAAACTCAGTCCGTAACTATGACCATCGTATACCGTGATGTCACGGACAATGGACACATTAGATACAAAACGTATTACATCCCGCGTCCAGTAGATAATAACGTCATCGCTTACTCGATCCAGATTCTTGATGATAAAAATGAAATCACAGGGAACTCCAAGAGAATTTTAGCTAACACCACACATGAATATGAGTTGAAAATGCAGAGGCAGGATATTCGAAAAATACATAGAATTTCACAGCAGAGCACAGGCTCTTTTTTTTATGTCTTAATCTAAGAAATAAAAATCTTAGCTTTTCTTAGTAACGGTGAGCTACACAATACTGGACGTAGGACTAAGACAGGCACAGACTCTTTTTCCAATTCAAAGAATCTAAATGAAATAACTTATCTATTTGACATTCTTAGAAATACCTCTTATAATATTCATAGAGTTATTTTCTGCTGAATCTGACATACTAATATTAACTAAGAAACGTATTTGAAAGAATGAGGAGATAGAGATTATGAATAGATTAAAAAAGATGGTGGCGGGAGCAGTCGCAGGTGCATTAGCAGCAGCAATGACACTCACAAGTTTTGCCGCAAATATTACTTATACGGAACAGGGAAGTGTTACAAACTACATTAAAACAGACAGTTACAAAGGATATGAGAACTTCCCGTGCTGGATTTGGTATCAGGGATACTGTTATTACTACGATCAAAACGGTAACTATTTAACAAACACGACTACGCCTGACGGCTATACGGTTGATGAATTAGGTCGTTGGACTGTCAATGGTAATCCGATCCACAATGGAGCAGGTAACTATAAGATGCATACTGAGGATTACAATGGCAAAAGCGACGACGAGATCTGGAGCTTAATGAAAGAGAAACTAATTCCGGTATATCAGGATGCGATCGTAGAAAAAGATTACGATGGTTTAGATGCCGATGGAAAACAGATCCACATTGATACATATTCGTATGGATATGGCAACGATATTATTTGGCATTACAATGATACGAGTACATATGGTGGATATGGAGAAACCGCGGTAACTCATAATGACCAGAGATTTGGTACGTTTGTAACAGCTCATATTGGAAATGAATGGTCTGATTTAGAACGACTGTTTAATGACGCTATTTCAAAAGCCTCGTATGCAAACTCTGTGGATATTAAAGAAAAAACAATCAAAGCAGTTGTTGGAGATAACATCGGTACAGAGTTATTCAATTATATTAAGCAGCATGCAGACAAAATTATTCCAGATGCTGAATGGAATCCAAACAACAAGCCAGATGGAATTATGCCAAGTAAACTTGACTTTTCTGCTTGGCAGAATCGTAAAACTGACTACGGAAAGACATTTTCAATTGAAGTCATTGGTGAGAGCATTAATATTAAGGTTTACAAATAAATAAAACTCATATAAAATTAAGAGGAGCCCAAAAGGCTCCTTTTTATTATGCTTATTAATTTGGGAGGAAGGTATGGAGAAAGAGTATATAATCACAGTAAGGAATACATACTTAGTAAAAGCAGACGTTGATGAAGATAATTCTACGCCGTCAAAGAAAAACTATAATGAATATATTGAGTTTAAAATAGCTAATGTCCTTATAACAATATTTTTTCCGATAAAGTGGATTATTTATGGCCTGATATTTTTATATAAAAAATATCCTGTCCTATTTAGATATCCTATTATTGTTTTTAATGTTTTAAATAATATAATAAATGTAGTTTATCCATATACTGTTATAAGTGTTTACATAGGATATGGGTTAGCATTTTTCTGTGGTATGGTACTGGTAAATCAACGAATTAGTTTATTAGCAGGAATGGTCTCTATGTTTCTTTCAATATTTCTGTTAAATGATTCAAAATGGTATGACTCAAGAAATGCAATATTATTTTCATTTCTATTTGGAGGAACTTTGTTTTGTACTACTATATATTTTAGTAAATTTATTGCATTACCAGAAATATTAAGTTTCTTAAGACTTGTTAATTTAGGAAATACTATCACATATGGATGCTTGTATTTAACAATTATATATTTGTTAATACTCAAAATTTATAAAAAAAAGCATTGATAACACAAAAATAATATTACCTATAACAATTCCAAAAATTCTTATAAGTATATTATCTTTTTTCAAAAGAAAAAGATATGGATTAACTGTAAGGCAGTTACCAATTAAAGCAAGTATTAAAATTTTATACATGTTTATTTTGTCACTGGGATCCTTTGTAAATAACCAAATAAAAAACTGACATAATTTATTCCATATAACTGGTAACGTCTCTACCATAGGTTGATTTATAAAATCCATATAATTCACTCCTTTTCTAAACAATTTTAACTTTCTCGCCAAAGTGTCCAGAATAATAATATTCCAACCAATATCGTTATTGTTATTAAATATTTAATTGCTCCAAGAATAATCCATAAAATAAAATTTAATACACATATCGGTGCAACAATAAATATATAAACAAAAAGAAAAACACTTATTATATCACGAAAACTTTGTTCTTCAGATATAGCCGCCCATAAACTAATCACAAAATATGTTATACTTGAATATAAAAAAATTTTAAGAACTTCTGGAGCTAAAGGATCAAGCTGTGCAAACTTATTTAAGAACTCAGACATAAACGGAATCTCCATTCTGTATTAGTATTTATTTTTTAAAGTTCACCAAAAGATCACAAAAATCTTTTTTGTCTCTCTAAATATTATGTAAGAATTAAGCCTATTTGCACATAAAATCTTACATAATATTAGAAAATAACAAAGGAGGTTTTTGTGTCATGTCAAAACACAAACTCTTGAACTTCTCCCGCCTATAGAGGCCGGAGATTCTCGCTTCATCCGGACAGCGGAACAATGTTCCGTCTTACATCCGTCCACAAGATTTGTAACTCTGCTTTAATGAGAGTTACGGCGCGTTCCGCAACCAACTAAACCCTAACTAAAGTTAGGGTTTAGTTCTACAAGCAACGAAGCCTAACAAAGTTAGGGTGAGTTCTGCAAGCTAAAATAGTTAAGCTGAAATTTTAATCTCTAAACCTAAGATTCTTAATCCTTCGATTAATATATTAAGAGCGGCATTGATATCACGGTCGTGGTGAGTACCACAGGCCGGACAAACCCAGGCTCTTACACTAAGATCCTTGACCTCTTCATTCTTATAGCCACAACAGCTGCACATCTGACTTGATGCAAAGAACCGTGAGACTTTTACAAGCGTTCTTCCATAACGCTCGCATTTATATGTCAGCATCCTCTGAAATGTGCCAAACGCAGCATCAGAGATCTGCTTTGCCAGCTTATGATTCTTTAACATTCCTTTCACATTTAAGTCCTCAATACAGATGATCTGATAGTTTCTTACCAGTTCGGTTGTGAGCTTATCTAAGAAATCCTTTCTTAGATTTGCTACACGTTCATGAAGTCTTGCTACAAGAATTCTCTGTTTTTCGTAGCGGTGGCTGCCAATTGTTTTTCTTTTCAGCTGCCGCTGCGATAGAGCTAATCGTTTCTGCATCTGAGAAAAATACTTTTTATTTGGAATTTTATTTCCATCAGAAAGAGTTGCATAATCCTTGATTCCTAAATCAATTCCTACGGAATTTGATTTTACTGGTAAAGGACTAACTTCTTCTTCACAGAGAACGGAAACATAATATTTCCCGGTCGGTACGCGGCTGACCGTCGCGGATATGATCCGGCCGTTACAGGGTCTTGAGACCTTTGTTTTTATGTATCCAAGTTTTGGCAGCTTTAAGGTTTTTTCAAAAAACCTTATGCTGTTGTTATTATTCTTTGAGGTATAACGATCTTTACGCTTTTTCTTTGATTTAAATTTAGGATACTTTGAGCGTCCCTCAAAGAAGTTTTTATAGGCTGTGTCCAGATTCCGAACTGCGGATTGTAATGCAGTTGAGTCTACATCGTTAAGCCACAGATAAGCCTCATCTTTTTTAAGATCAGTAAGAATTTTAGCACAGGCATTATAAGACAAAGACTTGCTCTCAGACTTCCATTTTTTGATCCAGAGGTTCAAAAAATAGTTATATATGAATCTGGAACAACCAAATATATTTTCTAAGAGCTGCTTCTGCGTCCGATTCGGATAGATTCTGTACTTATAAGAGTTCTTAATTAACAAAAAATTCATCTCCCTTCTACTTATTCTATAAGTAGTATGTGAGATGAATTAAAAAACAAAGCGATTCATCTCTGACTTATAGAAGTCAGAGTCTTCTTGCTAAAGATGATAAAAATATTTACTCCCATTCTTCTGGGATTATCTATATTAGCACATCCTGCGTCTGCTTATGCAGGTGATTACCGAGATGCGGGAATTATGAATAAGGAAAAAGGAACTTATGTCTATTCTTCTTCAAAATACGATGGTGTAAAATACGAATCTCATAACGAAGGCGGTTTCAACGTCTATGTTCCATATCAAAGTTTTAATATTGGACAAGACAAATTCCGTAGAATGTTTTCTTATTTATTTGATATTTACAAATCAGGAGTTGGAGTAGCCTACCAAAATGCGGCTATGCTATGGAATGCACCATTGCATTCAACCATAAATGGAGTAGAAACAAGATATCCTGAAAAAATAACAACCACCGGAAACAATAGAGCATAGGCTCTTTTTTTACATGATGAGTTGTACAATACTGGGCGCAGAGCTAAGACAGTCTCAGAAGTTTTTTCCCTTCAAGAAGTTTCGTGTAAATCACGTATCTATTTGACATTCTAAAGAATACCTCTTATAATACTTATAGAGTTATTTTCTGCTGAATCTGACATACTAATATTAACTAAGAAACGTATTTGAATGAATGAGGAGATAGAGATTATGAATAGATTAAAAAAATTAGCGACAGGTGCAGTCGCAGGTGCATTAGCAGCCGCAATGACACTCACAAGCTTTGCAGCAAATATCACTTATACATATAACCCAGGTGGTGTAACAAACTACATTAAAACAGACAGTTACAAAGGATATGAGAACTTCCCGTGCTGGATTTGGTATCAGGGTTACTGCTACTACTACGATCAGAACGGAAACTATTTAACAAATACGACTACGCCTGACGGCTATACTGTCGATGAATTAGGTCGTTGGACTGTCAATGGAAATCCGATCCACAATGGAGCAGGTAACTATAAGATGCATACTGAGGATTATAATGGCAAAAGCGACGATGAGATCTGGAGCTTAATGAAAGAGAAGCTGATCCCGGTATATCAGGATGCTATTATAGATTGGGATTTTGACGGTATTGATGCAGATGGAATTCATAGACATATTGATAATTATTCTTATGGATATGGTGCTGACATTATTTGGACAGATAAATATATGGGCACATATGGTGGATATGGAGAAACTGGAATTGAACATAACGATAATATGTACGGTACATTTGTAACAGCATGGATTGGTAATGATTGGTCTGATTTAGAACAGATGTATGATAATGCTATTTCAAAAGCTGTATATTCTAATAAGCCAGATATCAAAGAAAAAACCATTAAGGCGGCAATTGGTGATAAAATCGGTACAGAGCTGTTTAACTATATTAAGCAGCATGCCGATAAGATTATTCCGGATGCGGAATGGAATCCATATAATATGCCAGATGGAATCATGCCAAGTAAACTTGACTTTTCTGCTTGGCAGAACCGCAAGACAGATTACGGAAAAACATTCTCTGTTGAAGTTACTGGTGAGGTAATCAATATTAAAGTTTACAAATAAATAAAACTCATATAAAATAAAGAGGAGCCCAAAAGGCTCCTTTTTATTATGTACATGGGAGGATGAGTATGAGTAGTTGGCATTATTATATCAAATCAAAGTCTAGAATAAGGATAACGGATAAGAACGATAATAAAAAATATGTTTCAATAGATAATGTCGTAAGTGTTAAAGAAAATGAACGGATGATTATAGATAATGAATTTAATCAAGGTAAGAGCCATTATATATTAAATTCTTTATTTTTAGTAACGATTATAATTATAGGCTTATTATTTATTCTATTGGTAATTGGAAATGATTTTTTGAATCTCGAAGACAATGTGTATATGCTTATAAATGACATGGTGGCATTTACTAGTGTTATTATAGTATTAGCATCAATTGAATCATTCAGATTTAATTTAAATAAATATTTAAAATTCGGCCCATTTGGAAATAAGTTATACATATCCATTTGTTTTTTGCTTATTTCATTATTGGGAGGTTTTCTTTTATATAAACTCAATATAAGTGGAAGGCTTGCCAATACATTTAGCTTAATGTGTTTTGCTATATCTTGTAAAAATTATTTTCATTCTTCATAATTAGAATTTAAATATTCTAAATATGACATATAACATGCTAACAAACCAACAATAAATATAATAAAACAATATCCTAATATAAATTTGGTATCTGTTATAGTATAAATAAGATTTAAATAAATTAACAAATGAATATAGAGAACAGAAAGAAAATGCATAATTCCAATACCAATAAACGGAAATACCTTCCAAGATATAAAATAAATAATTTTATAATCTTTATGGGTAGGTTTATCGACGCCTTTAGAAATACGATATTCATGCTTGATCCAATTGGTTATTCTTTTCATATAATCACCTCATCATAAAGTTCACAGAAATATCACACAAAACCTTCTTTGCATCTCTATATATTATGTAAGAAAATCCATTTTTCGCGTACAAAATCTTACAGTATATCAGGATGCGATTGTTGGAAAAGACCTTGACGGTTTAAATGCCTATGGCATACAAACTCATATTGATCAGTATACTTATGGATATGGTGCAGAACTATATTAAGCAGCATGCCAATAAGATTATTCCAGATTCAGAATGGAATCCATATAATATGCCAGATGGAATTGTGGCAAGTGAACTCGATTTCTCTGCATGGCAGAACAGAAAAACCGATTACAGAAAAACATTTTCTATCGAAGTTATTGGTGAAGGGAT
>ULYA01031945.1_pt1 | contig 16691 bp, 16 predicted proteins | sample 1961821 | NCBI WGS metagenome assembly ULYA01 (sample SAMEA4835853, study PRJEB28245) | human gut metagenome | biome: gut microbiome; material: fecal sample | place: Denmark | collected 2008 | reverse complement strand
AGCCACGGCGAAGGCTATAATTTATACAAATTTGATGCGCTTTTTCACGGAAGATGAACCACGGTTCACGAAGGATGGCGAAATTCTTTGGAGTAACAGTTATTTAAAAACTATCAAAAAAGAATTAAATTACCATCAAATGAATATTGTCAAAAAAGTAGAAGTGCAAAAAGGCGGTTTTTCAAAAGAGTCGATTAAACCCAAAGGACCATCGAATAAATTGATTCCTGTCAAAAATGGTTTGGATCCCCAAAAATATGGCGGTTTTGATAGTCCTGTAGTTGCTTATACAGTGCTATTCACGCATGAAAAAGGTAAAAAACCTCTTATTAAACAGGAGATACTGGGCATTACGATTATGGAAAAAACAAGGTTTGAACAAAATCCTATTCTTTTTTTAGAGGAGAAAGGCTTCCTGCGGCCTCGTGTATTAATGAAATTGCCTAAGTATACACTGTATGAATTTCCAGAGGGACGCCGGCGCTTATTAGCTAGTGCTAAAGAAGCGCAAAAAGGGAACCAGATGGTTTTACCTGAACATTTAATTACATTACTGTACCATGCGAAACAATGTTTATTACCAAATCAATCAGAAAGTTTGGCTTATGTAGAACAACATCAACCAGAATTTCAAGAGATTTTAGAGAGAGTGGTTGACTTTGCTGAAGTGCATACATTAGCCAAGTCAAAAGTCCAGCAAATTGTGAAACTTTTTGAAGCAAATCAAACAGCAGATGTGAAAGAGATTGCGGCATCCTTTATCCAACTTATGCAGTTTAATGCGATGGGCGCACCAAGTACGTTTAAATTTTTCCAAAAAGATATTGAGCGAGCACGCTACACGTCAATCAAAGAAATTTTTGATGCCACTATCATTTACCAATCGACTACGGGCCTGTATGAAACACGCAGAAAGGTTGTCGACTAGATGGGCTGGCGAACGGTAGTGGTTAATAAGCATTCAAAATTATCCTATAAAAACAATCATCTTGTTTTTAAAGCCATTGATCACCAAGAATTAATTCATTTGTCTGAGATTGATGTTTTGTTGTTGGAAACAACGGACATTTCGTTAACCACGATGCTATTAAAACGATTAATTGATGAAAAAATATTAGTGTTATTTTGCGATGATAAGCGTTTGCCAATTGGTAAAATTTTGCCCTTTTATGGACGGCATGATAGTAGCTTGCAATTGACACGTCAGTTGGCTTGGACGGAAGAACGAAAAGGTCAAGTTTGGACAGCGATTATTGCACAAAAAATCACCAATCAGAGTTTACACTTAGCGCAACGAGACTATAGCCAAAAGGCTGCTGCTTTGTTAGCTATGCGCGCTGAATTACGTCTGTTTGATCCAGCCAATCGAGAAGGTCATGCAGCTCGAAGTTACTTTAATACTCTCTTCGGCAATGATTTTACACGTGAACAAGAAAATGACATTAATGCTGGTTTAAACTATGGTTATACGTTGTTATTAAGTATTTTTGCTCGAGAGTTAGTCCAGACAGGTTGTTTTACACAACTAGGACTAAAACATGCCAACCAATTTAATGACTTTAACTTAGCAAGTGATCTTATGGAGCCTTTTCGTCCATTGGTAGATCAAATCATTTATGAGAATAGAAAAGAAGCCTTTCCGATAATGAAACGTAAGTTATTTGCTTTGTTTATGAATACGTATATGTACAAGAAAAAACAAATGTTTTTAACCAATATTGCTACCGATTATACAAAACATGTAGTAAAAGTTCTGAATCAAGAGGAGGAAGGAGTTCCAGAGTTTGGGATATGAGTTATCGATATATGCGTCTATTATTAATGTTTGATATGCCAACGGACACAGCCAGTGACCGGAAAGCGTATCGGAAGTTCCGGAAATTTTTGATTAATGAAGGATTTATTATGCATCAATTTTCGGTTTACAGCAAAATTTTGTTGAATGATACTGCTAATAAAGCAATGTTGGCTCGCTTAAAGCAGAATAATCCGCAAAGAGGACTAATTACACTATTAAATGTAACAGAAAAACAATTTTCTCGAATGGTTTATTTGCATGGAGAACAAGACGATCGAGTTGCTAATTCAGATGAACGGATTGTCTTTTTAGGAGAAGAATAGATGAGAGTTAATTTTTCTTTATTGGAAGAACCCATTGAAATTGAAAAAGCCACCTTTTTAACGATTAAAAACGTTCAAACCTTTGCCCATCTAGTGAAGTTAATTTATCAATATGATGGGGAAAATGAGTTGAAACTATTTGATGCGCAACAAAAAGGGCTGAAACCAACAGAATTATTTGTTGTTACGGATATTTTAGGCTATGACGTTAATTCGGCTGCCACGCTGAAATTAATCTATGGGGATTTAGAAGCACAATTAAATGATAAACCAGAAGTCAAATCAATGATTGAGAAGTTAACTGGAACAATTAGTCAATTAATTGGCTATGAATTGTTGGAACATGAAATGGATTTGGAAGAAGATGGCATCACTGTGCAGGAACTTTTTAAAGCTCTTGGAATCAAAATCGAAACAACGAGTGATACGATTTTTGAAAAAGTTATGGAAATTACACAAGTACATCGTTATTTATCAAAGAAAAAATTATTGATTTTTATTAATGCGTGTACGTATTTAACAGAGGATGAAGTGCAACAAGTGGTAGAATATATCTCTTTAAATAATGTGGATGTCCTGTTTTTAGAACAAAGGGTGGTCCAGAACAGATTCCAATATATTTTGGACGAAAACTTTTATTTGAGTTATGAAAAAGCTTAAATTGTTATTGATTAGTGGTTCATTCTAAACTGAAATCTAGCTATGGATAAGTGATGCGAGTACGGAACTTTGGAGAAAAAATAATTCTCCGAGGTTTTAGAGTCATGTTGTTTAGAATGGTACCAAAACCAACTAAAGCACAGAAACAACAATTTGAGGGTTTTAGAGTCATGTTGTTTAGAATGGTACCAAAACTGTCCGTTTTGCGGGAAAGAAGTTAGGAGTGTTTTAGAGTCATGTTGTTTAGAATGGTACCAAAACATTTACCAGATGATGTGAAACAATTTTGGGGTTTTAGAGTCATGTTGTTTAGAATGGTACCAAAACATTTACCAGATGATGTGAAACAATTTTGGGGTTTTAGAGTCATGTTGTTTAGAATGGTACCAAAACAATTTGCAGAACTGCAATTTCGTCGCTCGAGTTTTAGAGTCATGTTGTTTAGAATGGTACCAAAACAATTTGCAGAACTTCAATTTCGTCGCTCGAGTTTTAGAGTCATGTTGTTTAGAATGGTACCAAAACAGAAATGAAAACTTCTGCTGAAATACAATTGTTTTAGAATCATGTTGTTTAGTTTTCGCAGATACGATATGATTGATGTAAAAATATCGTTAATATGTATAAATGTGATTGTTATATAAAAAATATAAGTAATAAATTGAAGCTTTGCTAAAGCAAGTGATGCGATTACGAAATTATTTAATTTTAGAGTCACGTTATTTATTACTTTATGAATAGAGAGTACGATTAGTTAAATATTTAGTTTTACAGCTATGTTGTTATTATATGTGTTGAACGAAGTTATTGATTTTGAAAGTAGTTGTTCCTCCTTTTTTTATATGCTACAATTTTTCTATATTAATTATTAGTTAAATATTTAAGGAGGTGATTATAATAAGAAGGAAAGGATTTAACAAAATAAAAAAAGAAATGGAATATGTTAAAGTAGTTACGGATTTACTAATGGTATCAAAATTTTTTACGCTACAGTCCGATGAAGATTTACATACATTAACTCTGTTTGGAACATTACTTATTTATATTTATAGACGCTCTGTAATGAATGCGTTTTCTACGAAACTGGATAATAAAAATTGGCATTTTTCAAATGCTACTTTATGTAGTTTACTTTTTTATAGTGGCTATGTATGTTCGCATTTATTTCTTTTGAATAAAAATCACTTATCTATAAATCAAGAACTAATCCCCAATTTATTGAAAATGACACTCCCTGTTTTATTAATATTTCATGCTTTTGTTGTACTATTTGATGATACAAAAAAGTAAAACTGAGGACCCAATTAAAGTCAAGTTAACCACATTGAAAGATAAACCTTTCAATGTGGTTAAAGATGCTTAATGAGATTCATGAAACATAGAAAGCGGATTAATTTTCTATGCTCTTTATTTGTATATTTTCTTGGGAATCATTATTGATTGTGGATTAAAAAGATAATCCGCTCCCCGTTTCACCACAGGCATATTCGTAATAGCTAAAATGAAGAGGGCTAAGAAGAAAAGTGCCAGGATTCGGAAAGTAAACCATTCTTTAAAGAGTGTGTCTAATTGTAAACCACTTTCCAACAGAATAATTAAGGGCATATGCAAGAGATAAGGGTAAAGGGTATCTTTTCCGAGGGCGCTTAAAGGTAACTTTCGTTTCGGCAATAATGCAAACCAAGAAAGAGACACCAATGCTGCAGCAACGTAAAAGAACAGCTGAATGAAACTACTGTATTCAAAGGCCGGACTAATTTCAGCGTAGGAAGCCCAACCAGTTAAGAAGCCCCAAAATTTCGTTGCCAATGACCATTGACTATTTACAAATAAAAAGGAGCTTAAAATTACACCTATCGCTGCCCATTTGACTTTGCGATGATCTAAAAAGGTTTGCAGCTTTTGAATATCCATTAAGTAGCCACAATAGAAGAAAGGGAAGAAGCCCAGAGTCCGTCCTAAAGACAAGAAACCTTCCACAGGTAAATAGCCTGAGGCGCAGCCGATAACAACGATAATTGGCAACATGATTTTCGGCTGAACGCGCTGAAGAAAGATGGTAATTAAGTAGAAACTTGCTAAGGAAAGTAAGTACCAAGGAACGCCCGTTTCGTTCAGTAAATCAAAATTCATTTTATTTGCAAAGGCGAAATTAGCAAGCGTAATCAACAACTTCGCTAAGAGATAAAGCCAAACAAAGGAAAGTAAACGGAGATATTTTCGTTGTTTAATGGCATGTTTACTGAAGAGTCCAGAGACAAAAATAAAGGCTGGCATATGGAATGAATAGATCCAAAAGTTGATCGTTTCCATGAGTCGTGAAGGAGAAGCTTCACGATCTAAAATATGCCCAAAAATCACTAAGAAAATTAAAAAAAGTTTCACGTTGTCCCATTTATAAATTCGCTTGTCGTTTTCCATAACGATCACTCCTTTTAGTAGAAAACAGTTCACTTTTGTTTAAGGCAGAAGAGGACAATTTTTCCATTCATTGAGTAGATAATTGTAGATACGAACCGGCAGTCGTTAAATGAGCCCCACATACTTGCGCTTAAAACAAAAAATTAGGCAGGATGTTAGTCTTAAATTATACTGAAAGAGTGACGATCCTCCAAAGATTTTGTTTATTAAGAAGTGAAAGATGCGGTGAAAATAAATGATAAAATTTCAAAATGTTTCAAAAGTATATCAAGAAAATGCTGTTTTGTCCGATGTGAATTTAACAATCCAACAAGGCGAATTTTTTGTATTAGTAGGGCCGAGTGGTAGTGGAAAAACGACGACTTTGAAAATGATTAATCGGCTCATTGAGCCAACGACAGGTGAAGTGGCTCTCAATGAACAAGCGGTAACCAATTATCCTTTACGTGAATTACGACTAAAAATTGGCTATGTTCTTCAGCAAATTGCCTTATTTCCTAACTTAACCGTGGCGGAAAATATTGAGTTGATTCCTGAAATGAAAAAATGGCCCAAAGAGCAACGCAGAGAGCGAACCATTGAACTATTGAAAAAAGTTCAGCTGGATCCTGAGGAATATCTGCATCGTAAGCCAGCAGCGCTTTCAGGAGGCGAGCAACAACGTATTGGAATTTTACGCGCCATTGCAGCTGAACCAGAAGTGATTTTAATGGATGAACCTTTTAGCGCGCTAGATCCGATTTCAAGACATCATCTTCAACGTTTGGTGAAAGAACTTCATCAGGAATTAGCGAGTACCATTGTTTTTGTGACCCATGATATGAATGAAGCTTTATTGTTAGGGGAGCGCATCTGTATTATGGACGCTGGCAAAATTATTCAAGTCGATACGCCAGAAGCCATTCAAAAACATCCGAAAAATAACTTTGTCGGTCAATTTTTCAAACAATCTTCGCCAGAACTAGCGAACTATTGTGGCGCTGACTTGACTGCATTTTTAGAAGCCGCAGATGAGACGATTGAGCCAGTGCCGACTGTTTTCATGGAAACCAATTTAAAAGAGATTGTCCAACTCATTAATGCGCAAGAGAAAGCAAATTTAGTAGAAAAAAAACAAGTTTTAGGGTGTATCACCTCAAAAACGATTACTCGTTTTATGGAACAACTGTTGGAAAGCGAGGGACAGTAGATGCAAGCACTGATTGAAACTTTTTTCGCTCGAAAAGAAGAATATCTGCAAGCGTTAATCGAGCATATGCAATTGTCCTTTATCTCGTTATTATTCGCTGCGTTGATTGCAATTCCTTTAGCCATTTATTTAACGAGTCATCGTAAGTTAGCGGAAAGTCTGTTACAAGTGACTGGGATTTTCCAAACCATCCCTTCTTTAGCCTTGCTAGGCTTACTGATTCCGTTAATTGGTATTGGTCGACCACCGGCAATTGTTGCGCTAGTGATTTATGCCTTATTCCCAATTTTACAAAACACCTATACTGGTTTGACGGAAATTGATCCTTCGTTAGAAGAAGCCGCAGAAGCATTTGGTATGAGTAAAAAAGAAAAATTGTTTAAGTTTGAGATACAAATGGCGTTACCATTTATTATTTCTGGGATTCGAACGGCTACCGTTTTAATTATTGGTACGGCCACGTTGGCGGCGTTAATTGGAGCAGGTGGTTTAGGGACCTTCATTTTATTAGGAATTGATCGAAATAATTTATCGTTGATTTTTATTGGAGCCCTTTCATCGGCTGCACTAGCAGTCTTGTTTAATTATGGAATTCATTGGTTGGAAAAAGCGAATGGGCGGCGACTAATCATTGGCGGTACTATTTTAGGCCTTTTGTTAGGTGGTTCATTTTTCTGGAATCAACAAACTTCTTCAAAGGAAAAACAGCTGACAATTGCTGGCAAATTAGGAGCGGAACCAGATATTATTATTAATATGTATAAAGCCTTAATTGAAGAAAATAGCGACATTCAGGTGACGTTAAAGCCAAACTTTGGCAAGACTACTTTTTTATATAATGCCTTGAAATCAGATGAAATCGATCTTTATCCGGAATTTACAGGAACAGTGATCGAAACCTTTTTAAAAAATCCTCCTCAGCTAGACAATCAACCTCAAGTAGTCTATGAAGCGGCACGCGCTGGCTTGAAAAAGCAAGAAAACCTTACTTTGTTGAAACCGATGCGCTATGAAAATACGTATGCCGTCGCAGTTAAGCGCTCATTTGCAAAAGCGCATCAATTAAAAACGATTAGTGATTTACAGAAAATTAGCAATCAGTTGAAAGCAGGTTTTACGTTAGAATTTATTGATCGGCAAGATGGTTATAAGGGATTACAAGAAAAATATCATTTAAATCTGAATGTCCAATCGATGGAACCGGCGTTACGCTATCAAGCGATTAATAATGGTGAGGTAAATGTGATTGATGCCTATTCAACGGATAGTGAATTGAGACAATACGATTTAGTAACGTTAGAAGATGATCAAGCGCTATTTCCGCCTTATCAAGGAGCACCACTTATTAAAACAGCAACGTTGGAAAAATATCCAGAATTAGCAGAAATATTGAATAAATTGGCAGGAAAAATTAGCGAAGAAGAAATGAGTGAAATGAATTATCAAGTCAATGTGGAAGGGCAAGATCCTAGCATAGTGGCGAAAGACTATTTAAAAGAAAAGAATCTTCTTAAATAAGTATTTTTTACTGAAAAAGACTGGTATATAAACATTTATCCAGTCTTTTTCAGATAAATAAAGAGTTTAATGTGAAAAGTACCTGTATTTTTACTCATTTTTGGATATAATAAAAGAAATGAATGGAGAGGAGTGGTCTATATGAAAAAAGCAGAACGTCAACGTTTGATTAAACAATTAATTATGCAACAAGAAATTGAAACACAAGATGAATTAATCACTCGTTTGGAAGAACTTGGCGTCCGAGCCACTCAAGCGACTGTTTCAAGAGATATCCGTGAAATGAGTATTGTTAAAACACATGGTGCAGATGGTCGTGTCAAATATGCAATTTTTTCTCAAGCACAAGGCACAAGCAGTGAAGAGAAATTACGAGAATCAGTGAAAGATTCAGTTGTTCGAATGGAGCGAGTACAATTTATTGTCATCTTGCATACAGAGATGGGAAATGCCGATGTGGTGAGTAACTTTTTAGATGAAGTAGCTTATCCAGAAGTGGCTGGTACAGTGGCTGGTGCGGATACGATTATTGTGATTACACGTTCAGAAGAGGATGCGGAACACTTTATCGAACGCATCGAAAATATGATTTTTTAAAATTGAAAGCATCAATAGAAGGGAGTTTTTTTCTTGGTAGAATTGAAAGCGCTACAAAATGGTTCGGATATTCGGGGAATTGCTTTGGATACGGAAGAGCAAACTGCAACATTAACCGCAACAGCAGTAGCCGAGATTGCGGTGGGCGTGGTTCGTTGGTTACAGGATAAAAAACAGCTGCCACGAAAGGCACAACAGCGCCTGACAATTGCAATCGGACATGATAGTCGTCTAACGGCGGAGCCGATTAAGCAAGCATTAGTAGATACGTTTCTTTCATTAGGTATTCAGGTGATTGACGTTGGTTTAGCTACGACGCCTGCTATGTTTATGGCTACTCAATTTCCAACGCTTCAATGTGATGCAGCGATTATGATTACAGCTAGCCATTTGCCTTACTATTTTAATGGCTTGAAGTTCTTCACAGCAGAAGGTGGAGCAGAGAAAGAAGATATTCGGTATATTTTATCTCATACTGATCCGCTGACGGCCAATGAAAATGGCACACTGATGAAGCAAGAGTTACTGCCAATTTATGCGGAGCATTTGGTGGCAAAAATCCGCCAAGGAATTCATTCGCTAGAAGAGAAACCTTTACAGGGCTTTCGAATTATCGTTGATGCGGGTAATGGGGCTGGGGGCTTCTTTGCGGAGCAGGTTCTTCAAGTTTTGGGCGCTGATACGACGGGATCACAGTTTTTAGAACCAGATGGGCATTTTCCTAATCATGTACCTAATCCAGATAATTCTGAAGCAATGAAAAGTATTCAAACGGCTGTTTTAGCTAATCAAGCAGATTTGGGCATTATTTTTGATACAGATGTAGATCGTTCGGCTGTGGTGGACCAATCAGGTGAGGTACTAAACCGAAATAATTTAATTGCTGTTTTAGCGGCAATCGTTTTAAAAGAAGCGCCTGGTAGTTATATTGTGACAAATTCGCCAACCTCAAGTCATTTAAAAACATTTATTGAAGAAAAAGGCGGCCAACAGATTCGTTATATTTCTGGTTACCGAAATGTCATTAATAAAATGATTGAATTGAATCATGGGGGCTTTCAGACACCGTTAGCCATTGAAACCAGTGGTCATGCAGCGTTTCAAGAAAACTACAATCTGGATGATGGTGCATATGTCGTGGCGAAAATTTTAATGTTGTTACCAGAATTGAAACAAAATAATCAAACGTTAGGTGATCTAATTGCTACATTGAAGCAACCGGCAGAAACCAACGAATTTCGCTTTAAAATTACTGCGGAGGATGTTACTTGTTATGGGCAACAAGTCTTGCGAGACTTTGAATTGTTTGTAGAAAATCAAGCAGACTTTGCTGTGGACCGTGAAAACCAAGAAGGTGTTCGAGGAAACGTGTCTGGTCAATATGGCAGTGGGTGGTTTTTGCTACGCTTAAGTCTGCATGAACCGTTGCTTGTTCTTCAGGTAGAGAATGACCAAAACGATAAAAATGCGTGTGTCATCGAAAAAATTGCCACTTTTTTACAAAAATATGAGGAAATAGATAGTCAGCAAATAGAAAAATAATCTAGGAAATTAAAGGTGTTCTTATGGAAAATGTCTTAAAAGGAAAACACATTGGCTTTTCTCATTTTAGAGAAGAATATATCGAACATATTGCAAAACAGCAATGGGATAATGAATTGCTTCGGCATTTGAGCTGGGATGCTTTACATCCGTGGGGGCTTGAAGAATGGAAAGATTTCACGATTAATAAAGGAGAAGATGATCGATTTCTATTTGCTATTTTAGAAAATACGACAGAAGAATTTATTGGTTGGGTTTCGTTGTCTGATGTACAGTTGAAAAATAGAGGGGCCAATTTAGGGATTGCTATTTTACAAAAAGAGCAACGTGGTCAAGGATATGGCTTTGAGGCGGTGTCTTTAATTTGTAAATTTGCTTTTTATGAATTGGGCTTGCACAAAATCAGATTAGCTGTCAATAGTAACAATCAAAAAGCGATTCATGTTTATGAAAAAGTAGGCTTCAAAAAAGAAGGAATTGATAGAGAAGCGTTATTTCAAGATGGCCAATGGCTGGATATCTACAATTACGGAATTTTACAAAAAGAGTGGCTACAAATGATTAAGGCTGAGAGTTAGCTCAGGAACTGTTTAACACCAAGACACTGAGCAAACGCAGATATACCGTTCTCAGCAGTGAATGTGCGGTAAAATAAAAAAACAGAAGAAATCGGCGGTTACCGTCCGATTTCTTCTATTTTTTTACCATAGGCCAGGCGCTGCAGTCACAACGATTTGTTTTTTTGTAAACGGATGGAGTAAATGAAGTTGTGAAGCATGGAGCATTAAACGAGCTGCCTGCGATTTTGGGTTGTATAACGGATCACCAATAATTGGATGCCCTTCGCTAGCTAAATGGACCCGAATTTGGTGCGTCCGACCTGTTTCTAAAACACAGGTAACTGCGGTTTGATTGTTAGAAAGAGCTTGGACCACTTGGACATGTGTAATCGCTGAATCCCCTTTTTGAGGATCAATCCGTCGTTTCCGGCGATCATGTCGATCACGACCAATCGGCTGATTGATTGTCTGCTCTTTTTGGTTAAAGTGACCAGCCACAATCGCTTGATATTGGCGGTAAATTTGTTTTGTTTCTAATAAACGCCCTAAAATAGGTAAGACAAAAGGATTTTTAGCAAAGACAATCGCACCACTGGTTTCCTTATCTAATCGATGAACGACATAAGGGACCTGATTTTTCTCGGCTAAATAGGCAGCAACATGATTTAACAAGGTGTCTGTTTCCTGTGGCTGATTTGGATGGGTTTTAATGCCATAAGGTTTATTTACAATCATTAAATGTTCATCTTCATATAGAACCTTCACACGCGTTGCTTCCCCCAAATGAATAGTGGGACGTACATAATCGGTTTCTTCAAACGTTAAGGTGACACAATCGCCAGCTTGGACTGGAAAATGAAAAGCAGCTGTTTCTCCGTTGATTTTGACATTTTTTCGCGTGCGTAAAAAATGGCGCACTTTTCGAGGGACTAGCCACTCATTTTCTAATAGTTCTTTTACAGTCATTGTTGAAAAATTTTCAGGTAATCTCATTGAATATTCCACCAAATCCCACCTTTCACTGATTCGCTATTTAGTGTAACAAAGCTACTCAAAAGGTCAAGTCAGAACGGAAAAAAAGCTGAAATTTGTTAGAAAGGCAGTTCCTTGAGAGATTCTTAAACAAATTTACATAAAAAACGAAGAAAAGCATGATAGAATAGAGGCTAAATAAAGACTCGTTTCTAAGCGTAAGCAATTATTTACCTCTAGTGAAGGCCATATTTCCTTTGCTACAGCGAAAAGACCATTGAAATTGTTTTTCAAGAATTTTTCATGCTTTAGACCTAGGTCGTACCCACAAGAATATGGTAGACTTAGCCAAGAAACGTAAACAGAGGGAGTACTATGGATAATCTTAAACAATTTTTTAGTAAAGTCGGTGTCGGATTACGTCATTTTTGGACGTGGATAAAGCCTTATTTAATACAATTCCATCAAGCCAGAAAGCGGATTTGGAAAAAGTATCAAATCAATAAAATTTTCTTGTTAATTGGTTTGGTAGTCGCTTTAGGTGCCAGTATTTATTTATTTTACTTAGCCAAGTCCGCAAACGTTGAGACCCTAAAATCGGGGCTAAGTGAATCAACGCGCGTTTATGATGAGTCAGGAGAGGAAGTCGGAAAATTATTCGGACAAAAAGGGACTTTTGTGGAACTGGATAATATTTCTCCTTATATTCAAGATGCGGTTATTTCAACTGAAGATCGCGGGTTTTATCAACATAAAGGGTATTCCATTAAAGGGATTGCTCGTGCGGTTGTTGGAAAATTGACCTTCGGGAAAATCGGTGGCGGTGGTGGCGGAAGTACAATTACGCAACAATTAGCCAAAAATGCTTACTTAACGCAAGAGCAAACGTTAGATAGGAAAGCCAGAGAATTATTTTTAGCGATTGAAATCGAAAAGAAATATTCGAAAAAAGATATCTTAGCAATGTATTTAAATAATTCTTATTTTGGTAATGGTGTCTGGGGCGTGCAAGATGCAGCTCGTAAATATTTTGGCGTGGATGCGTCCCAAGTTACAGTGGGGGAAGCCGCAACGCTAGCGGGCATGTTAAAAGGGCCAGGAATCTATAACCCAATTGATTACATTGACAATGCCACAGCGCGACGGAATACCGTTTTACAACTTATGGTCGACAATAAAAAACTGTCTCAAGAAGAAGCCAATCAAGAAGCGAGTGTTAACTTAGCGAGTCTATTAAATGACACCTATGTTGGCGACGAAAATAGTTACAAATATCCATATTATTTTGATGCGGTAATTGATGAAGCAGTCAATCGTTATAAATTTAAAGAAGAAGATATTTTAAATAAGGGCTACAAGATTTATACTTCTTTAAATCAAAAATATCAAGATGCGATGGATGCAACTTATAAAAATGATGCACTATTTCCACCCAATGCAGAAGATGGTGCCATGGTTCAGAGTGGTTCTGTAGCCATTGATCCGAAAACCGGCGGCGTGCAAGCACTGGTGGGCGGTCGAGGGGAACACGTTTATCGAGGCTTTAACTTTGCAACGCAAACAAAACGTTCACCAGGCTCGTCCTTAAAACCAATTTCAGTCTATACGCCAGCTTTAGAGGCTGGCTATAAACCAGACTCTGTTTTAGAAGATAAACCACAAGATTATTATCCAGCGCAAAACTATAGCCGCACGTACAGTGGAGAAGTTCCTATGTACCAAGCCTTAGGAGAAAGCTTAAATTTACCAGCGGTATGGTTATTACATCAAATTGGTTTAGATAAAGGCTATGAAAAAACAGAGAAATTTGGCATTCCATTATCAGAAAAAGATCGGTACTATGGTTTAGCCCTTGGGGGATTACAAACGGGTGTTTCGCCACTAACTATGGCGGGAGCTTATAGTGCCTTTGCCAATGAAGGCTATAAAACTGAAACGCATTTAATTACAAAAATCGTCGACTCAACTGGCGCAATTGTAGTTGATAATACTAAAGTCAAGAAAGAACAAGTCATTACCAAAGATGTTGCAGATGGGATTACAAGTATGCTACTAGGGGTCTTTAGTTCTGGGAGCGGGGTCAACGCACAACCAGCAGGCTACGTAATGGCTGGTAAAACAGGTACGACAGAAACCAACTTCGATAGTAGTAAAACGAACGATCAGTGGGTGATTGGTTATACACCAGAAGTTGTCATTGCTACTTGGTTAGGCTTCCAAGAAACCAGTAAAACCCATTATCTGGAAGGTAGTAGCGCCACATATGCCTCTCAGGTGTTCAACAGTCAAGCCAGTGGCATCTTGCCACAAGTCAAACAAGCACAATTTCCTGTCGCGGATGCTTATGCCACAGGTGGGAAAGTTGTTGATAGCAACGATAGTTTAACCGGTGGTGCCAATTCTAATTGGCGGGATAACTTAAAAGACTTTGGAAACTCTGTTCAAGATGGCGCTAGCAATTTCGGAGATACATTGAATGAAGTTGGGGGACAAATTAAAGACGGCGCGAAAAAAGTCAAAGACAAGATTGAAGGAATTTTCGGAGGCTTATTAGGAAATTAGTTGGGAAAACCTAAGAGAAATGGTACAATAAAGATGAAACTATTGAGAAAAGAGGGATTCCATTGAGTAACATTTATGATACAGCCAATCAGATTGAACGTGAACTACGTGAGTTAGACGAATTTAAAGCATTACAAGCAGCGTATGAAGAAGTAAAAGCAGACGAAGCAGCTTACACATTGTTTAAAGAATTCCAAGGATTCCAACAAGGACTTCAAGAAAAACAAATGCGCGGCGAAGAATTCACGGATGAAGATGCTGAAAAAGCACAAAGCATTGCAACGAAAGTGCAAGAAACAGCAGTTATCAACGAATTAATGCAAAAAGAACAAGCGTTTAGCTTAGTTGTCAATGATTTAAACCGAATTATCATGACTCCTGTGCGTGATATGTATAACGATTAATAATAACCCCCCAGATAAGCAAGTGCTTCTCTGGGGGTTTATTATTATTTAATTTTGTGAATAGCTAGCTACTCTTGGTAATTTTGAATCGATAATTCTATAAAGTTTGTTAGCCAGTTTCCAAAATTTAAAATGTAAGCATGAGGGCCAATTAAGGTAATTCTAACAAGGTTTCTAGGCAAAAGCTGATATTCAAAACTTTTGTTTTGCTGATTACTACCGTAAACAGAGTTGAAATGTTTTAGTATTTTATTTTTAACGAATTCAATATCACTTTCTGTGTTAAGTGAGAAAGTCAATGTTACAAGGCCTTCATTGTTTTGTGGAACATCTTTTACATAAGATTCGATAGCGGTGTTCTTTACAATGATATCATCTGATTTTCCTAAAAAATCATAAATATCTCGTTCTGAGAAACGCCATTGTCCACCAATTTTTGTTCCTTTTATTTTTCCTTCTTTCAAATAATTTCGAATGGTTCTTGTGGTCACATTTAATTCTTGGGCTAATTGTTCTACAGACAACATATTTAGAAGTCTCCTTTAAATATTTATAATTTTATTAGCGTATTGACTATTTTTTTTATCGTGAGAGGTAAAGATGAATATTTTATCTTTGACACATTCTAATAATGTTTCAAAGATTGCTTGACTGGATTCTTCATCAATATTACTGGTACTCTCGTCTAAAATATAAACATCGGCATCCGCTAAAATAAGTCTTGCGACTGCAATTCTTTGTTTTTCTCCACCAGATAAATTACTACCGTTTTCAGTTAAAACAGTTTCCCAGTCCTTAGTTTTCAAAATAGGATTAAGAATGCCTGTATTTAAAATAAGTTGTTTTTGTTCATAGGATAGAGGCGTTCCCATACCAATATTTTTTTCTAAAGTTTCTGTGAGTATTGTTGGTTCTTGTGCCAAATAGGCAATTTTGTTTCTCAAACTTTTATTATTTATTGCATTGATTGGTAAATCGTTAATCATAATTCCTGCTGATTCTCGAAACTTTAGTAATAGTTTTAATAAAGATGATTTACCACTTCCAGATTTTCCCGTTAAATAAACTCGATCCCCATTTTGTAGGTTTTCTTGGATCCTGTATTGAAATTGGTTGCCGTCTATCTCGAATGTTGGAAAAAATAACTGGATGCTTGCAATAGCATCTATATCTATGTCACCATCTCTTTCTATATTTTTGTCTAAACTATCTTTTATAAATGTATTTGCTGTTGTTAAAGTATTTAAATCGATAGTAACTTTAGATAATTCACTCAAAGAGGAAAAAAACAAAGGCAAAAGGATACTTAATATAATTAGACTGGAAATGGGCAAGTTATCTGCCGCAATTAACATACTTGTTCGAATATAAACAAAAGTTTGGAAACTTTGATTAATAAAAGCAACAATACTACTAGTGCTTTGAGCGAATTTATTAGTACTAGCTACGGATTGATACATTAAATTGATTTTTTCGTAGAGTAAATTTTCTAATATTTCAGCTGAAATACCGGCTTTAACAGCATCTTGATTTGATAACGTAGAAATTAAATTTTTGTTTGCAACAGCTGCATTTTTTTGCATGTTTTCCATTCGAACTTTTAATTTTTTATTTATATACTTAAATCCAAAATAGTTTAAAGGAATCAATAAAACCATGAATAAAACAATTTCAATAGAAAGATAACTGACCATAAGTAAAGATAAAAGGATAGTGAAAATTGATTTAATTGTCACACTGAAGCTAGATATCAAAAATAAATAAAGTGCATCCACAGCACTAAAAATACGATTAATCAAATAGGTTGGCTCAAGAGTAATGTAAGAGTCATACTTAAGGTGTATCATTTTATTAATTAGAGTAAATAAGTAATTGGAATTGAATCTTGCAGCAAAATTTTCTTTATAAACCATGATAACTAATTGTATTACTAAAGACAATAACATGGCTAAGAAAATATAGATCATTGCCTGTGAATTAAGGTTTTTTTTATTTGTTAGATATTGAATGATAATTGGTGCAATTAAAGAGGTTAATGTGGTGACTATAGCAGTCAAACTAACTAGAAAAACAAATTTTTTATTTTTTTTCATAATCTTTTCCATGATTTGCAACTCCCCTTTCGTACTTAAACACATTGTATAT
>ULYA01036761.1_pt1 | contig 17585 bp, 20 predicted proteins | sample 1961821 | NCBI WGS metagenome assembly ULYA01 (sample SAMEA4835853, study PRJEB28245) | human gut metagenome | biome: gut microbiome; material: fecal sample | place: Denmark | collected 2008 | reverse complement strand
AACGTCCGGGGTAGTCATACACTTCATACTGCGTGCGCTGGTAGTCCTGGTGCTGGCCCTCCTGGTCAAAACGCCCTGCCCAGCCGGGACGTTTAAAGGTGTAGTCTTTTGTCACCACGGAAGAAGGACGGATTAACGTGGTTAATTACTACTTACAATGACCTGCCGTTAATCCCAGACAGGCAGATGCAGCTCACTTCACGGAACCGCATCATTTTTCAGTATTTTTTACATACAAACCGAGCTAGAATTTACGGTTGTCGTAAAAACTATTTTTAAAATCATTAAATCTCTTATTCAGCAATAACTTAATAATATATATCTGGATAACCATACCCAACTGTTCAAAGTCCGTATTGCCTCCATAAAATGGCCAAAGCTGAATCATGAATAAATATTGTATTTATCCTTTATGAATTATCATTTTGATAATTTTTGAGATATTCCTTAAAAATACCCACTTAATCAATCACAAAACAAATATATAAACAAGCAATCATCAGATTATCTTATGTTTAATGAAATTATTGTATAATTCAATAAGTTACATAAAAACACTATATTTAAATTATTGCCATAATACACCTGACGCGAATTGCACAGGTTCACACAATCTATTTAACGCTTGCAGAATACCCCTCTTTACGATCGATAAAAAGTCCTTTTCTTATTTATTTTGAAGCGTAGAATGCGGGGTGATGAAGGAGTGGTGATTTTATTTTCACCGCCATTAGGGCGGCATTGCCGATATTTTTTTGCGGTACAAATATGCCGTGTTCATGGCCTGTACGAGATAACATGACGGATCACTTTTATGAGCAAAAAATTTGAAGGCAGCGTCGCGCCTCGCGAGCGTATTAATATATCGTATGTCCCAAAAACAGATGGCCAGACGGCTGAAGTGGAACTTCCGCTTAACATGCTCGTTGTCGGCGATACCGGAAATACGCAGGAAACATCCCCACTGGATGAACGTCAGGCAGTTTCCGTTAACAAGCACAATTTCGGTGCAGTGATGGCTGAAGCAGCCATTGGCCTCAATTTTACCGTCCCCGCCACGCTGAAGGGAAGCACAACGGACGATGAGCTGAATGTGGCGCTGAATATCAAGTCACTGGATGATTTTTCACCAGATAGCGTGGCCCGGCAGGTTCCGGAAGTGAATAAATTGCTGGAACTGCGTGAAGCACTGACTGCACTGAAGGGGCCGATGGGTAACCTTCCGGCATTCCGTACCCAGCTCCAGGCATTGCTGGAAAATGAAGAGTCCCGCGAGCAGTTGCTCAAAGAAATCGGCCAGGTGAGCAATAAATAACCACCACTATTTCATTAAACAGGGTTATCCAGGCATGACGGCACACAAAAATATCTCCGGGACATACCACCTCTCTGTTGCAGACATTCTGCAGGTGGTTTACCAGGTATGTTTCAGCCCGTCCGTTGAAATCAACCAGGATGGTGTGGCTGCGCTGATTACAACACTGGATCGCCGTATCAGTGATCTATTGGATGAGATTATCCATTTTTGTGAGTTTCAGCAGAGCGCGTCGCACTGGCAGCGCGTACTTCACTGACGGCGAAAAGCCGGTTTCAGAAACACAGCTAAAACAGAAGGATTTTCAGTATGTCTTTACAGGAAGAGGAACTCGTTTCCAGTCATGCCGGGCAGCCTGAGCAGGCATCGTCGCTGCTTGATCAAATCATGGCACAGACCCGTATTCAGCCCGGTTCGGAAGGTTATGACGTTGCCCGCCAGGGTGTGACAGCCTTTATTGCCAGCATCCTGCAATCCACTGCATCTGCCGAACCGGTCAATAAACTGGCCGTGGACAGCATGATTGCAGATATTGATGAACGCATCAGCCGCCAGATGGATGTCATCATCCATGCGCCTGCCTTTCAGCAGGTCGAGTCGTTCTGGCGCTCACTGAAAACCATGGTGGATCGCGTTGATTTCCGTGAAAACATCAAGGTCAACGTGCTTCATGTCACCAAGCAGGAACTTCTGGAAGACTTTGAGTTTGCGCCAGAAATTATTCAGTCCGGATTTTATAAGCACGTTTATTCGTCCGGTTTCGGACAGTTTGGCGGTGAACCCATCGCTGCCGTGCTGGGCGCTTATGAGTTCAAAAATACCGCGCCTGACATGAAACTGCTGCAATACGTCAGTGCCGTGGGCGCAATGGCGCACGCACCGTTCCTGTCCTCCGTTTCCCCGGAGTTTATGGGGCTGAACTCGTGGACCGAACTGCCTAATATCAAAGATCTTTATGCCATCTTTGAAGGTCCGGCCTACACCAAATGGCGCGCCCTGCGTGACTCGGAAGATTCGCGCTATTTAGGGCTTACGGCACCCCGCTTCCTGCTTCGCCAGCCCTATTCACCAACAGATAACCCTGTTAAGAACTTTAACTATTACGAAGATGTCAGCCAGAACCACGAAGATTATCTGTGGGGTAATACGGCCTGGATGCTGGCATGCAATATCGCAGACAGTTTTGCCAAATACCGCTGGTGTCCAAACATTATCGGTCCGCAAAGCGGCGGCGCAGTGAAAGATCTGCCGGTGCATCTGTTCGAAACGATGGGGCAGATTCAGGCCAAAATCCCAACCGAGGTGCTGGTCACCGATCGCCGCGAATTTGAACTGGCTGAAGAGGGTTTTATCACCCTTACCATGCGTAAAGACTCTGATAATGCAGCCTTTTTCTCTGCAAACTCGGTACAAAAACCGAAGCACTTTCCGGGAAAAGATGCAGAAACCAACTATAAGCTGGGTACGCAGCTTCCTTATCTCTTCATCATCAATCGGTTAGCGCACTACATCAAGGTGTTGCAGCGTGAACAACTGGGGTCATGGAAAGAAAGGAGCGACTTAGAAAGAGAGCTTAATACCTGGATCCGTCAGTATGTTGCCGACCAGGAAAACCCGCCTGCAGACGTGCGCAGCCGCAAACCTCTGCGCGCTGCCAAAGTTGAGGTTATGGATGTAGAAGGCGAACCCGGCTGGTACCAGGTTGCGCTAAGCGTGAGACCTCATTTTAAATTTATGGGGGCAAATTTTGAGCTTTCCCTGGTTGGCCGGTTAGACAGGGAGTAACACACCATGATACCGGATCGGGAAAGAACCACAGGTTCTCTTTTTGAGCGTATGGAAGCCTCTTCGGCCAGAAACCGGCAGGGAGGCAGTATTCATTCGCTCAGGCAATCCATTCGCCAGAACCTACGAAACATTCTTAATACCCGGTCCGGTAGTTGCCGGGGTGCGCCTGAGCTGGGCATTGATGAACCGGAAGGGGCTGAAAACTTCCGCGAATCCATGAGTCGGGCCATCGAGCAATGTATAGAACGCTATGAACCCCGGATCTCACACGCTGAAGTGCAGGCAGTGGTTTCATCCGCCTCCAGCCCGCTGGATATGACGTTTCATATTACAGCCTGGGTGACATTTAACGAAACGCATGAGGTGCTTGAATTTGATATGGCACCGAATGGCAGCCAGCATTACCGGGTGGACTGACAAATGGAATTTGAAGAACGCTATTTCCGGGAAGAACTCGATTACCTGCGCCAGCTTAGCAAGCTGCTGGCAACGGAAAAACCCCATCTGGCCCGCTTCCTGGCCGAAAAAGATGCGGATCCGGATATTGAACGCCTGCTGGAAGGGGTGGCTTTTCTTACCGGCAATCTCCGCCAGAAAATTGAGGATGAATTCCCAGAACTGACGCACGGGCTTATTAAGATGCTATGGCCTAATTACCTGCGTCCGGTTCCGGCAATGACCCTTATTGAATATACGCCGGATATGGATAAGTCTTCTGTACCGGTGTTAATCCCCCGTAATGAGCAGTTTACAACCAACGCCGGGGAAATCAGAGTTGATGAAGTGCTGCCCTCTGATGCTAAAAAGGAGGAGCCGCCTCCCTGTACCTTCACCCTCTGCCGGGATATCTGGCTGCTGCCCGTTCGCCTGGAGCAGATTGAAAACCGCAGTACGACCCGTAATGGTGTTATCAACATCACCTTTTCGGTCGCACCGGGAACGGACTTCCGCACGCTGGATCTGAACAAACTTCGCTTCTGGCTCGGCAATGACGACAACTATACCCGTGACCAGCTTTATTTATGGTTCTGCGAATACTTGCAGGGTGCCGACCTGACTGTGGGTGAACAGCATATTCGCCTGCCTGAGTTTATGCTAAAAGCTGTCGGTTTTGAGCCGCAGGATGCCATGCTGCCCTGGCCGAAAAACGTCCACAGCGGCTACCAGGCGTTCGATAAGGGCGAAATGGCAGACGGTGAAGGCCGCCTGATTGACTGCAAAAATATCGTCTTCTTCCTGACGTCCAACCTCGGCTACCAGGTAATAGTCGAGCATGCCGATGACCCGGAAACCATGCAGGAAGTACTGTATCCGGTGCTGGCCGACTTCTTCAAACCTGCCCTGCTGGCGCGTATGGAAGTGGTGCCGTATCTGCCGCTGTCGAAAGAGACGCTCGCCACCATTATCGCCGGAAAACTGGCCCGTCTGGATAACGTGCTGCGCAGTCGCTTTGGTGCAGAAGTGGTCATTGAACCGGAAGTGACGGACGAAATCATGAGCCGCGTCACCCGCGCGGAAAACGGCGCGAGGATGCTGGAATCGGTCATCGATGGCGACATGCTACCGCCGCTCTCGCTGCTGCTGTTGCAGAAAATGGCGGCTAACACGGCGATTGCCCGGATTCGGTTGTCGGCAGTGGACGGCGCATTTACGGCAGATGTGGAAGACGCTCTGGACGACGAGTCCGTCACAGAGGATGAACCGGTTTTATGAGCAGGTTGCGCGTTTTCCGGCAGACAGGATGGTTTATCGCGGGCCTGATGACGGGCTTACCCGCCACTGCCGCGCCCGCAGAAGCATCGTCAATGGCCGGTGTGGCGGTCGCCGTCGCCACCACGACCCCGCCGGATGCGACAGCCACGTTACAGGCCATGCAGTCCTGTCGGCGGGAGTCCGCGGCGCTGGAGCGGCTTGACTGCTATGACCGCCTGCTGGCACCGCTGTCCCCGTCAGGGTTTGACGGGGCGCTGGTCAAAGCCGGTTTTGTGGGCGAGGCCTGGACCCGCGCCACAGAGCAGGAAAAACGCCGCGAGGGCAACACCACAGAACTGCTGGTGACGCAGGTGCCGGGGGAGCGCCCGACGGTGGTGATAACCACCCCGGCTATCGGTCATGTTCCGCCACGCCCGGTGCTGATGTTCAGTTGCGTGGACAATATCACCCGGATGCAGGTGGCGCTGATGCACCCTCTGGATGTCCATGATATCGCCGTCACTCTGAATGCCGACAACCGGGCATTGCGCAGCCACTGGTTTGTGCGCGAGAACGGCACCCTGCTGGAGTCCAGCCGGGGGTTATCCGGGATTGATGAAATTAAGCAACTGTTCGGCGCAAAAACGCTGACGGTGGATACCGGCGCAGACAATGCCGCCGGAAACAGCAACAGGCCTCGACACAATGGAATGAGGCACTCAAAACCCGCGCACAGAGAAGCCCGTAGTTGCGTGGCTGGTTGCAGACCCGCCAGGACTTACATGCTTTTGCAGATCTAGTGATGCAGCGCGAGAAAGAGGGACTAACCCTTTCCTATATCAAAAATGTCATCTGGCAGGCGGAGCGGGGACTGGGGCAGGAAACACCCGTTGAGTCTCTGTTGACGCAGTACCAGGATGCCCGTGCGCAGAAGCAGAATACAGATGCGCTGGAAAAACAAATTAATGAGCGACTCGAAGGCGTGTTAAGCCGCTGGCTGCTGCTGAAGAATAACGTCATGCCAGAGGCGGCAACCGGTACCACGGCCGAAAAATAATTATTTAATTAAAGGAGATTATCATGGCAAATATAAGTTATTTATCTTTGAGTGGAGAGACACAAGGGCTGATTTCAGCAGGTTGCTCAACGCTTGATTCTGTCGGAAACAAAGCGCAGCCAGAACATAAAGATCAGATCATGGTTTATGCGTTAATGCATTCCATCTCAAGAAGTCAAAATGTCAATCATCATGAATTAATTATCACCAAACCGGTTGATAAATCCTCACCATTGCTGGCAAAAGCACTTAGTGACAATGAAAAAATGGCAATATGTGAATTTATACTCTACCGAACCAGTAAAGCGGGTATTTACCAGCCTTATTATAAAATAAATCTGTCAAAAGCCCGAATATCAAGTATTGATTTTGTCACACCGCATGCTGTCCTGGAAAAAGAACTGGAACCACAGGAGAGAATTGCCTTTATTTATGAAGATATTTCCTGGGAGCATACGTTAGCCGGTACGAATGCAATGAGTAAATGGCAGGATCGTGTACAGTAACTTACTGTAATAACATAATAAATTACTATTGCGGAGAGATAAAATGGCTGGTTTAAGGAATAACAACAACACACAGAATGCACAGTGGGCTGATTATGTGGGTGACATTCTTCGGGGGGCTCAGCCGATAAACCAGCTAGTACCTCAGCACCCTTATCTTAACGACGTCCCACTCATTGATGAGTTAAGGCATCAGAACACTCATCATGTTATTCTCTTGACACTTGATGTTGCAAAAAAAATACTCAGCCCAATAACATCATTTGATTACATTCATTTTATCACTACACATCCTTCAGGTATAAAAGATACACTCGCCTGGTTAGTTAACGCGGGTAAATTAATGACTGAGTTTGATGACAATGGGAAAATTATATTTAACCTTAATGCCTTAAAGTATACAAAAGCAAGTTACTTTGAAATACTTGGAGAGAAATATATAAAAATCACAACATCCAGCCCCTGGCTTTTAGAAAAGCTCGGTAAATATATTTTCTCTTCACGAGCGCCTCAAGTTCTGGAACTCGCTATTGGCTGGCGAGGAGCTTTATCTGAATCAATAAAAGGAGTTAAGTTCTGTATCTGGTTTTCAGTAGCCTGGAGAACCATAGAATTTATTATGAGTTCAGAGCGAGATCTGGTTAATTTTCTTGGCGATTTTTCAATGGATGTGGCCAAAGCAGTTATAGCCGGTGGTGTTGCAACCGCTATTGGAAGCCTGGCTTCTTTTGCCTGTGTTAGCTTTGGCTTTCCAGTAATTCTTGTCGGAGGAGCAATTTTACTGACAGGGATAGTGTGTACAGTTGTTTTAAATGAAATCGATGCTCAATGCCATTTATCAGAAAAATTAAAATATGCAATTAGAGATGGACTAAAACGGCAACAGGAACTTGATAAATGGAAAAGGGAAAACATGACTCCATTTATGTATGTTCTTAACACTCCACCCGTGATATGAGGATTAACCATGCGTTTACATGTTAAATTAAAAGAGTTTCTTTCGATGTTTTTTATGGCCATATTATTTTTCCCTGCATTCAATGCTTCTTTGTTTTTTACCGGAGTTAAACCTCTATATTCAATAATAAAATGCTCCACGGAAATATTTTATGATTGGAGAATGTTGATTCTGTGCTTTGGTTTCATGTCGTTTTCCTTTTTAAATGTTCATGTAATTTTACTTACGATAATAAAATCATTCTTAATCAAAAAAACGAAGGTAGTCAATTTCGCCACAGACATAACAATACAGCTAACTCTTATATTTTTACTAATAGCTATCGTAATAGCACCTTTAATAGCTCCTTTTGTCACAGGATATGTCAATGCTAATTATCACCCCTGCGGTAATAATACGGGGATTTTCCCAGGAGCAATCTATATTAAAAATGGCATGAAATGTAATAATGAATATATTTCTCGCAAGGAAGATTCAGCAGTTAAATAATTAAATATTCTAAAACAAACAGTTTTTAACTCCGGATTCCATGTCCTTTCTTGCACTGTCTTTGTCAAGAAAAATTTCTTATGCAAAGAATTTTGTATTATTGCCGCCAGAAATTCCTGGCGGCAGATATAATTTATTATTGATAGCGGTTAACCAAATCTTTTACCATCGCTTTATAGGTCTTTTGCTTAAGTTGCATGATTTGCTGCTCTGTCATATCAGTCGTACTGGCTTCATTCTTGTCGGGCAATGGTGGAAGCACTTTATATTCATAATTCACCGGCGACCAGGTAGCCCACTCACCTGTTGCCACATCCACCAGCGTGAAACGTACCAGGTAGCGCAGGGAGATAGCGTCGGTGAGTTTTTCATTTTTATAGTCGGACCATACTGTTGATTTCAGCGCAGAGTCATATTTTCCTGTCTGCAATGTATCCTGGTAAACAATAATCGCTTTCTGATGTCCTTTTGCAGCCACAAAACGCAGTGCCTGCATCCAGTTCATATTCTCAGCACTGGCAACATCCTCGTTCTCATTTTTATCTTTGTTTTTGTTACAAGTCAGAGGCTTTTGCCTGTCCGGGATACCAGAGAATGTGGAAACAGTATAATATTTTCGCATCTCCTCCTGCATAATGGTTTCCGGTGCGCGGTTGCCGGATTGAACAAGTATTACAGGAGAATTAAGGGGAACGCGGAACTCATCTCCATCAAGCGCAGCTTGAATATCCTCTTCGGATACGGCCAGAGTGGTTTCATTACCGAATAAATCTTTGTCTGTCAGTTGCTGGGGAGTGTTTTTATTAATATTACTTTGTGTGACTTGAGCTTTTTTCTTCTTTTCATCAATAGAAGATTCAGAGGCACATCCTGCAAGCAGCGAGAATAACACACATATGCAACAAAGCTTTTTTGAATTCATAATTGGACACTCCCTCGCCTGTCATAATCATGGTAATGTTTAGCTAACGATTTTTAATTATATACTCCACTTGAATCAGAACAAACAAAAATAACAGTATATATAAATTCATTAAATCAATAGAAAAATGAAAATCATAACATTCAAATATATTTAAATTGAATGATTCGATAGTATGATTAAATATTAATGATATGGTCTACCATATGTGATTAACACATTTACAGCATAACAAAACCATAGACCGAAGAAATAGCGGGATTTAAATGCAAAAAAAACCGCAAAATTAAAAATCTTGCGGTTCTCTGAACTCATTTTCATGAGTGAATTTGGCGGAACGGACGGGACTCGAACCCGCGACCCCCTGCGTGACAGGCAGGTATTCTAACCGACTGAACTACCGCTCCGCGTTGTGTTCCGTTGGGAACGAGGCGAATATTACGGATTGCCTCACCCTTCGTCAACGGTTTTTCTCATCTTTTGAATCGTTTGCTGCAAAAATCGCCCAAGCCGCTATTTTTAGCGCCTTTTACAGGTATTTATGCCCGCCAGAGGCAGCTTCCGCCCTTCTTCTCCACCAGATCAAGACGGGCTTCATGAGCTGCAAGCTCTTCATCTGTCGCAAAAACAACGCGTAACTTACTTGCCTGACGTACAATGCGCTGAATTGTTGCTTCACCTTGTTGCTGCTGTGTCTCTCCTTCCATCGCAAAAGCCATCGACGTTTGACCACCGGTCATCGCCAGATAAACTTCCGCAAGGATCTGTGCATCGAGTAATGCCCCGTGTAGCGTTCGTTTACTGTTATCTATTTCGTAGCGGGCACATAACGCATCGAGGCTGTTGCGCTTACCAGGAAACATTTTCCTCGCCACCGCAAGGCTATCGGTGACCTTACAGAAGGTATTGGTCTTCGGAATATCGCGCTTAAGCAACGAAAACTCGTAGTCCATAAAGCCGATATCGAACGCTGCGTTATGGATCACCAACTCCGCGCCGCGGATATAGTCCATGAACTCATCGGCTACCTCGGCAAACGTGGGCTTATCGAGCAAAAATTCATCGGCAATACCATGTACGCCAAAGGCTTCCGGATCCACCAGCCGATCGGGTTTGAGATAAACATGGAAGTTATTGCCCGTCAGGCGACGGTTCACCACTTCAACGGCACCAATCTCAATGATCTTGTGGCCTTCATAGTGCGCACCAATCTGGTTCATACCGGTGGTTTCGGTATCGAGAACGATCTGGCGTGTAATTGCAGTGCTCATAGCGGTCATTTATGTCAGACTTGTCGTTTTACAGTTCGATTCAATTACAGGAAGTCTACCAGAGATGCTTAAACAGGTAGAAATTTTCACCGATGGTTCGTGTCTGGGTAATCCTGGACCTGGGGGTTACGGCGCTATTTTACGCTATCGCGGACGCGAGAAAACCTTTAGCGCAGGCTACACCCGCACCACCAACAACCGTATGGAGTTGATGGCCGCTATTGTCGCGCTGGAGGCGTTAAAAGAACATTGCGAAGTCATTTTGAGTACCGACAGCCAGTATGTCCGCCAGGGGATCACTCAGTGGATCCATAACTGGAAAAAACGTGGCTGGAAAACAGCAGACAAAAAACCAGTAAAAAATGTCGATCTCTGGCAACGTCTTGATGCTGCATTGGGGCAGCATCAAATCAAATGGGAATGGGTTAAAGGCCATGCCGGACACCCGGAAAACGAACGTTGCGATGAACTGGCTCGTGCCGCAGCGATGAATCCCACACTGGAAGATACGGGCTATCAAGTCGAAGTTTAAGCCTGTGGTTTACGACATTGCCGGGTGGCTCCAACCGCCTGGCGAATTCGTGGCTTGTTTTTACTCTGTTTCATCGGGTTTAGCGTTAAAGGAATAGTCCGTTTCCGGGCAACAATAAGTTGTAAGCAACCAAGCGCAGGAATATGCGCATTCAATAGTTTTCCTCCGTGTTTGTTCCACGGGAGAACGTGGAAACGGCTGGCGTGCAGCACTTCAAAATTCAACAAAGAGAGCCAGTCCAGTTGCCGCATCAGAGTAAACATCCGGCTGTTATAGGGCGAGGTTTTTCGCAATACCGGCACAAGTTTGCGTAATCCCATTAAACTGATGGGATTGAAGCCACTAATCACCAGCCAGCCATCATCAATCAGTACCCGATCGGCTTCACGCAATAAACGATGCGGATCGGTGCACCACGGCAAGGTATGTGCCAGTAGACAAACATCAACGGATTTATCGGCAAAAGGAAGATGAAGTGGATCTGCCTGCACCTGGACGGGCATTCCTTGCGCAGAAACATTCACTTGATGAGAAACCGCGCACGCTTCGCAATTGATTTCTGCGCTTAAATTGCCAATCTTAAGCAGATGAAAACCATACATTTTAGTGAACCACGGGTTGAGCTGGCGCTCCAGCGCCTTGCGATAAAGCTCTCCCCAGGGCAAATCGCCCCAGCAATCAGGAGCCACGACAGTTTGAGGGACTCTTGCCGGTTTCATCACAACCTTCCGTTTCACACTGAGAGGTAATCTATGAATCTTAACAGTATTCCCGCCTTTGATGACAATTACATCTGGGTTTTGAATGATGAAGCAGGTCGCTGCCTGATTGTCGATCCCGGAGACGCAGAGCCGGTATTAAAAGCCATTGCCGCCAATAACTGGCAACCAGAGGCCATATTTCTCACCCACCATCACCACGATCACGTTGGCGGCGTAAAAGAACTGGTGGAAAAGTTTCCGCAAATTGTGGTGTATGGTCCACCAGAGACACAAGATAAGGGAACAACACAGGTAGTCAAAGATGGCGAAACTGCCTTCGTTTTGGGGCATGAATTTAGTGTAATTGCCACGCCGGGTCACACTTTAGGACATATCTGTTACTTCAGTAAACCTTATCTATTTTGCGGCGACACGCTGTTTTCTGGTGGGTGTGGTCGGTTGTTTGAAGGGACAGCATCACAAATGTATCAATCACTTAAAAAGTTAAGTGCGTTACCTGACGATACATTGGTATGTTGTGCTCATGAATATACGTTATCAAATATGAAGTTTGCTTTGAGTATTCTTCCGCACGATTTGTCCATAAATGATTATTATCGTAAAGTTAAGGAGTTACGGGCAAAAAATCAAATAACACTACCCGTAATTCTGAAAAATGAGCGGCAAATTAATGTTTTTTTAAGAACGGAAGATATTGATTTAATTAATGTAATTAATGAAGAAACATTATTGCAACAACCTGAAGAGCGTTTTGCATGGTTAAGGTCAAAGAAAGATAGGTTCTGATAAAACTTTCTTGTCATCGGCTCCGTTCGCCGTTATGATCGGTCGTCTTTTAAGCAACTATTGACACACACATGAAGGCAAAAGCGATATTACTCGCCTCTGTCCTGCTCGTGGGTTGCCAGAGTACCGGCAACGTTCAACAGCACGCACAGAGCCTTTCTGCAGCTGGTCAAGGGGAAGCAGCAAAGTTTACAAGTCAGGCACGATGGATGGACGATGGGACGTCTATCGCGCCAGATGGTGACTTGTGGGCTTTCATTGGCGACGAGCTAAAGATGGGAATTCCGGAAAATGACCGGATTCGCGAACAGAAACAGAAATATTTACGCAATAAGAGCTATCTCCACGATGTAACTTTACGGGCAGAGCCGTATATGTACTGGATAGCAGGGCAAGTTAAAAAACGTAACATGCCTATGGAACTGGTACTACTACCCATAGTGGAGAGCGCTTTTGATCCTCACGCAACGTCTGGCGCCAATGCCGCAGGCATCTGGCAGATCATTCCGAGCACGGGGCGCAATTATGGTTTGAAACAGACCCGCAATTATGACGCGCGTCGCGATGTTGTTGCTTCAACAACTGCCGCGCTGAATATGATGCAGCGTCTGAACAAAATGTTTGACGGCGACTGGCTTCTGACCGTAGCGGCTTATAACAGCGGCGAAGGTCGGGTCATGAAGGCAATTAAAACGAACAAAGCGCGTGGGAAATCCACGGACTTCTGGTCGTTACCGTTGCCGCAGGAAACGAAGCAGTACGTGCCTAAAATGCTGGCATTGAGTGATATTCTCAAAAACAGCAAGCGTTATGGCGTACGTCTGCCAACGACCGATGAAAGCCGTGCTCTGGCGCGTGTGCACCTGAGCAGCCCGGTTGAAATGGCGAAGGTTGCAGATATGGCGGGGATTTCCGTCAGCAAGCTGAAGACATTCAACGCTGGCGTGAAAGGCTCCACGCTGGGCGCAAGTGGGCCGCAGTACGTGATGGTGCCAAAGAAGCATGCAGATCAACTGCGTGAATCTCTCGCTTCAGGCGAAATTGCTGCTGTACAGTCGACGCTGGTTGCCGACAATACGCCGCTTAACAGCCGTGTTTACACCGTACGCTCTGGCGACACGCTTTCAAGCATCGCTTCACGTCTCGGCGTAAGCACCAAAGATTTGCAGCAGTGGAACAAACTGCGCGGATCTAAGCTGAAGCCAGGCCAAAGTTTGACGATTGGTGCAGGCAGTAGCGCACAGCGACTGGCAAACAACAGCGATAGCATTACGTATCGTGTGCGCAAAGGCGATTCGCTTTCAAGCATTGCTAAACGCCACGGCGTGAACATCAAAGATGTGATGCGTTGGAACAGCGACACTGCGAATCTGCAACCAGGCGACAAGCTGACGTTGTTTGTGAAAAACAACAACATGCCAGATTCCTGACAAACCAGTTAATAAAAAGGCACCGATTCCCCCGGTGCCTTTTTTATTTATGCCGCTTTATGTGCTTCTACCATGATGATATCACTGGTGAAAGAGCCGTCATTCTGCAAGGCAAAATACGTTCTCACCTCTGTCGATGCGCTCTGTTGGTAAATGCGAATAGCGTCTACTAACGCTTCTGGCGTACGCATTCTCGCGACCCATGAAGAAAATTCCAGCGGTAACTTATCTGTAATTAAATTATCAACTATCAGATTGGCTTCATTGATTAACCTCAACCACTCACCGCTGGCGTAGTTTCGTACGTGAGAGGTATCGCGTAATGCTTCTACCGTCTGTAACCAGATGTCGCGCACTGGATGACCCGGAGACATTACGTCCATCACAATCATCCTACCGCCAGGTTTCAATATCCGGTTCACTTCACGCAGTGCTGCACCAACATCATGCCAGTGATGGGCAGAATAACGGCTGATAACAATATCAAATGCGTTATCGGCAAATGGCAGACTTTCGGCATATCCCTGGCGGGTGGTGATATTTTTCAGTTGCCGGGCTTCGGCAGCTTGTGCCACGACATCCAGCATTTGAGCAGATAAGTCATACGCCACCACCGTGCTCACGTTTTGCGCAGCGACAAAGCTGGCATGCCCTGCTCCGCAGCCCATATCAAGTACACTTGCACCAGGATAATCAGCCAGACGCACCGCCAGGCGCTGTAAATCTCGCCCGGATGCATGTACGGTACTGGTTAAATACTCACTGGCCTGCGAGCTAAACTGCTTTTCTACGTGGTCATGGTGGGATTGTGTTGTCATTGCGCTGTCCTTTTGTTGTTTGAGTATAAAAGGACAGCGCCAAACGTTGGTCTGCCCTGTGGCAGACCTGACATACCTTATTTATCAGGCTTGCCGGGACTGAATTCAACGAGTAGCGGATTGTGATCGGAAGCGCGCGTAACCAATACAGAAGCTTCGCTGACGTTCAGACCACGGTAGAAAACAAAATCGAGCGGGCGGCCAAACGCCCGACGGCGCTGATCATCGGTAAAACGCACCTGGCGCAGCGACATTTCCCGCGCAAAGCGATATAACGCGTTCATCCTTCTACGGCTCCAGGCATTGAAATCTCCTGCCATAATGACCGGGCCGCTGTGGTGAGCTATCTGATCACCAATAGGAAGTAACTGCTTACTATAGACATCCACGCCCAGACTGAAGTTGACGGCGTGTATATTAACCACCATCAACAGGCGGGTGTCAGGTAATGGATAGACCGTCACCAGTGCCGACTTCGCCAGACGCAAAATGGGTTCTCGTTCACGTAACGGGCAGCAATACACTGGATGTGCCGCCGAAAGGGTCATTACGCCAGAAGGATGTTGTGGCAGTACGAAAGCGGGTACCTGATCGGCGGCAAGATAGTTAGCGGTCGCAAACTGTACTAACTCTGGCGTTGTCTGCGCTTCCTGCAATAACACCAGATGTGCATCTTTGCCGTAGTTCTTTAATACCGACAACCATTCAGCGCGTTGCTGTTTGTATATGTTCCACACCAGGATCCGAATACGCTCTTCGGTACTTAACGGTTCCCCAGGTGGTAATGCCTGGCCGATGCTCGCAAAAGACCCCGGCGGTAAGATCCTTTCCGCAGGTTGTCCGGCAACATAGCGCATGGCATAGGTGTTTTTTCGCACTTTTGACTTTGAAACCTCTATTACGTCAACCCTTCCGCACTCGGGAGGGTTCTACTGTTATAGGGATTTTAGCTCACTCTTTCAACGAGCAATTGTATATTGTTATGTAAGCAAGTGCTTACACCGGTCAGAATTTTGCTCATTGTTGAGAACATTAAATCGGATGACATATCACGCATCCTGATGGTTTAATGACAAATAAATTCAAAATATCTCTTCTATTTTGCAACAGGAGCAAAAATGAAAGCCACGTCGGAAGAACTCGCCATTTTTGTTTCGGTCGTCGAAAGCGGCAGCTTTAGCCGGGCAGCGGAACAATTAGGGCAAGCAAACTCAGCGGTAAGCCGGGCAGTGAAAAAGCTGGAGATGAAACTTGGCGTTAGCCTGCTTAATCGGACCACGCGACAACTTAGCCTGACGGAAGAAGGCGAGCGTTATTTTCGTCGCGTACAGTCAATTTTGCAGGAGATGGCAGCGGCAGAATCAGAAATTATGGAGACGCGTAATACACCGCGTGGACTGTTGCGCATCGATGCCGCAACTCCAGTGGTGCTGCACTTTCTGATGCCGTTGATTAAGCCTTTCCGTGAACGCTATCCGGAAGTCACTTTGTCGCTAGTCTCCTCCGAAACGATTATTAATTTGATCGAAAGAAAAGTTGATGTCGCGATACGCGCCGGTACGTTAACGGATTCCAGCTTACGTGCCAGGCCGTTATTTAATAGTTATCGAAAAATTATCGCCTCCCCCGATTATATTTCCCGCTACGGGAAGCCAGAAACGATCGACGATTTAAAGCAACATATTTGCCTGGGATTCACTGAACCCGCTTCCCTCAATACCTGGCCGATAGCCCGTAGCGATGGACAATTACATGAGGTGAAGTACGGTTTGTCATCCAATAGTGGGGAAACACTGAAACAGCTTTGCCTGAGTGGCAACGGGATTGCGTGTTTGTCCGACTACATGATCGACAAAGAAATCGCTCGCGGAGAATTGGTGGAGTTAATGGCAGATAAAGTGTTGCCAGTGGAAATGCCATTCAGTGCAGTCTATTACAGCGACCGTGCGGTAAGTACGCGCATCCGGGCTTTTATCGATTTCCTTAGCGAGCATGTAAAAACAGCTCCCGGAGGAGCTGTCAGAGAGGCTTAATCCCATTCAGGAGCCAGACCTTCCGGGCTAACCAGGCGGTCGTTGCAATCCAGTGCGGCGATCGCTTTTTTATCTTCGGCATCAAGCTGTAAATTTTGTGCCTTAAGATTACTTTCCAGGTTTTCACGTTTAGTAGAAGAAGGAATTACTGAGTAACCTTCCCCCATAGCCCACGCCAGAATCACTTGTGCCGGAGTCGCATTGTGTTTAGCTGCGATACGAGCAATAACCTCATCTTTCAGGGCCTTACCATACGCCAGCGTCATATAGGAAGTAATATGGATGCCGTGCTGTTTAGCCCAGACAACCACTTTACGGTTTTGCAGATAAGGAGAGAGTTCAATCTGGTTAGTAGCGATGTTTTCAGCGCCAACAGCAGCAATCGTTTTTTCCATCAACGGGATCGTGAAGTTGGAAATACCGATCTCACGTGTCAGACCTTGTTTTTTGGCTTCCAGCAGCGCCTGCATAAACTCTTCAACAGAGACTTCATCGTTTGGTGACGGCCAGTGGATTAGCGTCAGATCAACATAATCGGTACGCAATTTTTGCAGGCTCTCTTTCAGACTTGGGATCAATTTGTCTTTGCTGAGATTTTCAATCCAGATTTTAGTGGTGATGTAGAGTTCATGACGTGGCACGCCACTTTCTGCAATCGCCTGACCTACTGCGGCTTCGTTATCATAGATTTGTGCGGTATCAATTGCGCGATAACCAAGTTCAAGCGCCGTTTTCACAGATGAAATAACAACGTCGTCTTTCAGACGGAAAGTACCTAAACCAAATGCAGGGATAGCCATAATATGCCTCTTTTAATGCTATTTTCGTTAACTGAGGTGATTATGGGCTTCAGACTGTTGCGGAAAAAGAGCGTAAAACGCAGAGGATTTTTGCGATTCTGGCAATAATAGATATCCAGACGAAAAAAAACCTCGAGCGTTAACTCGAGGCTTCTTAATAAGTGGCGGAACGGACGGGACTCGAACCCGCGACCCCCTGCGTGACAGGCAGGTATTCTAACCGACTGAACTACCGCTCCACCGAATTCTTTTACAACCACCGGTTTTATGACCGGCTTACTGCTTAATTTGATGCCTGGCAGTTTATGAATCACTTCGTGATTCACCCTTCGGGCCGTTGCTTCGCAACGTTCAAAAGCTTTCGCTTTTGTCCTACTCTCTTATCGAGTAGTGAACTGCCTCAAAGATCAGTGCCATTCTTCGTAATTTGATGCCTGGCAGTTCCCTACTCTCGCATGGGGAGACC
>ULYA01027703.1_pt1 | contig 18715 bp, 17 predicted proteins | sample 1961821 | NCBI WGS metagenome assembly ULYA01 (sample SAMEA4835853, study PRJEB28245) | human gut metagenome | biome: gut microbiome; material: fecal sample | place: Denmark | collected 2008 | reverse complement strand
GACGCAAGAAGGACGCTGAAGAGCTTAGTTGCGGATTTGAGGGTAATTTTTCCCCAATCTGAGAAACCGGCATGTCGGATAGCTCACTGGCATCAAGCTTACTCATAGCCCCTGTTACTGAACGTGCTTTTTGAGTTCCATAGGCTACGACGACCACTTCGTCTAGGGCTTGTGTATCTTCTTTAAGATTTACGTTAATTGTTGTTTTATTACCCACTGGTATTTCTTGGGTATTGTATCCGATGTAGGAAATTTGCAAAATGGCATTTGCTGGTACTTCCAACGTATATTTACCATCCATGTCTGTAATGGTTCCATTGGTTGTCCCTTTTACGATGACATTTGCTCCGATGGCAGGATCTCCATTTGTGTCATAAACAACACCGCTGACTTTTTTGTTTTGTTGAGTCACCATTGAAACCAATGGATTGTCTGGAGTCGCAGATTCCATTGCCGCAATACTGGCAATTCCCGGAAACATGCTAAATAGAATAATAGGAAGGGTGCTTTTTAACATTGGAACACCATTGCTCTTCCTTGTTGCGAAAAGGATGTTTTTCATAATTTAAATAATTAAATTATTGGATTGATATTAAATTGTTGGTGGTAAAATGATTACCGGTAAAATAGGTGATTTAAAGGTCTAATACTTTTTATTTCATAGGCAACATCTAATTTGTTATTAGTACTATCGGAACTATGAGGTTTATAGATGTATTTATGGGTTTATAGCCATATGAAAAAGATATTTATTGTAAAAACAATATCATTTATCAAACATTAAATATCATTTTTTTAATATACGAATCCTGATATTTTTAGAATTTTGCAAAGAGAGAATATAAAAGAGACATAGTTCCGATAGAACTATGATATTTATAGAGTGATCATGTTAAAGGTTATTCGCAAGGGAAGTTATATATGGACGGTTCCAAGGAATCTTATCTGTTAGAGGTGTTAAGATGATCTCTTAAGCAATCTTTATGACTGGAATATTTAATAAAAATCCCGTTTTTTCCAGTTTGCTAGCAAGATGGCCTATTCCGATAGCGCAATGATGCGATGGACCAGCTTTGCTCCAGTTTTCCATAAAGCTTTTTACTCCACAAGAAAAACGATACCGGCTATTTGTATTGCCTATCTCCAGAACAGGACCTGGAATAGCTTCTCCTTCGGCTACCAATAAAAATATTCCCTCCTTTCCTTCACAAACAGACAATAGGGTGACAGGCCCATTTTTGACGGTCATTTGAATGGATAATCCTTTGCCCGGTTTACCATGATAAACAGGAAGAGGCACGAGTTTTACTTTACCATCGGACATGGCGAAGTGGGCAGGGCCATCATGACCAAGTAATATGACATCGTCTTTAAAGTCCATGGCATAAAACTCGGAAAAAGATCCGCCGGCTTTTAGCAGGGAGAGTATTTTCATGGCTTGAGCATTCTTAACCTCGCATTCGCCGGCTATCGGTATGTTCTCGCCGGTCAATAAGGTGTTACCTGCTATAACGGAGGTTACGATATCCTCATAATCATTGCCGGGATAACCTTCGTAATAGTAAGCCATTGAGCCTAGCTGATGGCTTTTGATTAATTTGTCTAATGCGACGGATGTGCGAGCCGCACGTATTAGCTCCGTTTCTTCACATTCAGCGGCTACCTCGAACTTACGTTGGAATTCCATTATTTTTTCTTTGATCTCCTGGTCTGATACCGCATCTCTATAAGCTTTTAGCTCGCACATTTCCAGTAGTTCGATATGTGTGCCGAAAGAAGAGGATTGCTGGGATATATCTGAGTAAACATCCAACATCCCGCAATAATAATGGCCTAATATACCCATACGATGCTCTCTCATACCTGCCATAACCACGGTTGCGTCGAGCCAGTCGTTTAGCTCGGCCCAAGTCGCATTGTCTTCCAAATGCCCCGTCACGATCTTAAAAGGTAGGCCAGAACGGATAAGTATATTCGCGAATTCAGGGACGGAACATGCTTGGCAATTCGCTAACCATTCGCCTGTCATGAGACCTCGGTCTCCTAGACTATTAATATACGTATAGTCTATCTGAGAAGAGGGCTGTATGTTTAATAGTATTATGGGAACTTTTAGGCGTTGTGCCAACGGTAATATCGTAGATGATAGCGCATACGTCGAGATATAAACAAAAAGTACTTCTATATTTTCATGCGATAAGACATCTGCGATGTTTTTGGCTTCCTCCGGACGATCTAAGATCCCAGCGTTGATTATACTTATATCCGGACGTGTTAAAGAGTCTGCTATCTTTTTCTGATATTTGCAAAGTCTTTCATAGAGTCCTTCAAATTGGGACCAATAGGTATTTAATCCCATCCCAACCAATCCTACATTTATTTTTTTGTTTTCCATGTTTTATAGATTGAATTTTAGTTTCGTATTATCTTCTTTGACCAACAGCAAAGATATAGGGTTGCTTTTGGTCTTGTTTTATCTATTTGATTTTATATTTTAGAAAAGTGATAGTTTAGGGAAGGTGAACTTCCCTTGTCGTAGAAGATATACTTTAAGCCCCTTAGGATATATACTGCATCGGGCAAGTAAGTAGTACTTCATATCTTCTGCCATGTGTGTGAAAAATATATTATCTTTGGTCACTATTTAGTAATATTACAAGGAGGAGATCTTTTTATGAGTACACAAAATAATAACATTCGTTATCTGAATGTTAGTCCGATGGATGAGCTATGGGGGATGATGGTTACAACAGTCGGTTATCAATCCATACCTCCGCATAGTATTTACCCCGCTAGGCAACAACATCCTCAGACTTATTCTTTCAACCCGGAAAAAGGACGTATTTTAACGGAGTACCAATTGGTGTACATTTCTGAAGGTTGTGGGTTCTTTGAATCCCAGTCTTTTAAACGAAAAAGGATTAAAGCAGGAACGATGATCCTATTGTTTCCGGGAGAGTGGCATACCTATTCTCCAGCGGAAAATGGTTGGTACGAGTATTGGGTGGGTTTTAGGGGTAATTTAATAGAGGGTTGGATTTCTAATAAATTTTTCTCAAAAGAGAACCCTGTTTATGAGATAGGGGTGAATGTTACGATTATAGGTTTGTATGAAGAAATAGTTTCTCATGCCATAAAGGAGCGAAACGGTTATCAGCAACTTATTTCTAGTATCGTGTTTTATCTGATGGGGGAGATATATTATAAAGAGAAGAATCGTTTTTTAGGGCAGTCGGATGCGGTGGAGAAGATCAATGAGGCGCGAGCTATCATGAAGAGGAATATTGATAATCCTATGCCGCTGGAATCGATCGCTCAGAGTTTGAATGTGAGCTATTCTTGGTTTCGAAGTACCTTTAAATCTTATACGGGTGTATCTCCCGCTCAATATCAATTGCATTTACGTTATCTTCGGGCAAAAGAGCTATTAAGTACTTCTCAATTAAGTATTTCAGAGATAGCATATGCGCTTAATTTCGAGACCGTATCGCAGTTTTCTACTTTTTTCACGAAGAAGGAGGGCTTATCTCCCTCGAAATTTAGGAGACAGAGCCAACAATAGAACGGTTTTTGTTTGCCTCTTTCGGTGGAAAGATGTTATTTTGCATCCCGAATTAAAAGAATAGGCGTTATGTTGAAATTCTTCAAGACATGGACACTCCCTATCTCCATGTTAGCGGGTGCGATAGGGTATTTTGTTTTCGCCAATGTTACTTTTCTGGAGCCTACAAAGCCGTTCATGTACACTTTAATAGCGTATCTGACGCCCTTTTTGATTTTTGCGCAGTTGCTCCTGACCTTCTGTAAGATCTCTATCCGGGAATTGATGCCCAGCCCTTGGCATGGTTGGCTATTGCTTATCCAAGCGATTTCCAGTTTGGTGCTTGCCGCCTTATTGCTCTGGCTGCCAATGAGAGAGGAATACCGGGATGTGTTCGAGGGAGCGATGGTCTGCCTGATTTGCCCAACCGCTACGGCCGCCGCCGTGATTACGGGTAAATTAGGGGGAAGCGCCTCTAGTCTGACTACTTATACCTTATTATCGAATCTATTAGCAGCGATTGTCGTGCCGCTGGTCTTCCCATTAGTGGAACCGCATGCCGAGATTACTTTCTTCGCCGCATTCTTGAAGATCTTGGGAAAAGTCTTCCCATTGCTGTTATTCCCGTTTTTCCTCGCTTTGTTCTTGCGTAGATTCATACCACCTATCCATCGCTTCCTTGCGGGGCTTCGGGATATGGCCTTTTACCTCTGGGCCGTCGCTCTAGCTATCGTGACCGGGCAGACCGTGAAATCCTTGGTCAATAGCGAGGCGGAGATTTATGTAGAAATCCTGATCGCTTTAGGCGGCTTGATAACCTGTATCGCGCAGTTTTATTGGGGAAAGCGCATCGGCAAGAAATACAATGACCGTATTAGCGCCGGACAAGCCTTGGGACAAAAAAATACCGTGTTAGCTATCTGGATGTCTTACACCTATTTGAACCCCTTGTCTTCTGTTGGCCCGGGGAGCTATGTCCTGTGGCAAAATATTTTTAACAGTTATCAGCTGTGGAAAAAGAGAAATAAAGAATTGGAAAATTAAATATCGATAGCTGATATATAATAATTTGACCACAGAATATTTTCGTCTTTTTTTTGCGTATTCACTATTTTTTCTATAAATTGCCACTGTTTATCAGTGAGGTTGGTTGAATATTGTTCCATAACTTAATGTTTTAGTAACCACTAGGTTACAAATAATGTGTTGGTTAATCAACTGATATTCAATATAATAAATAATCACATAGTAATTATTTTAATTCATTTTTAAACAGTTTCTTAATGTCTGAAACGATTGTTGACTTGAATTTTCTTGAGGCTGGAGTTCAATGTTTCCCAATGTATCACTATGAGGAACGTAAAATTGAGAGTAAAACTTTGTTTGATGATGCCGAGGACACCATTCAGAATAATTATATTCGTCGTGATGCCATCTCCGATTTCATTTTAGAACGTTGTCGCAAAGCCTACGGTCCACATGTGAGTAAAGAAGATATTTTTTACTATGTTTACGGCATTCTGCACAGCACGGAATATCGCACCGCCTTTGCCACCGACCTTAAAAAGATGTTGCCCCGTATTCCATTAGTGGATGAAGCCCGTGATTTTTGGAGTTTTAGCAAAGCAGGAAGAACCTTAGCGGAATTGCATTTGAACTATGAGAATCGTCCTTCGGCAACCGGAGTCATCGTGACCTATAATACCATTCCGCAGAGCGAAATAGAAAAAGCGATGCAATCAGGCGAGATAGGGGCAATCAATTATCAAGTTGAAAAGATGCGCTTTCCCTCCAAAACGGATAAAAGCAAAATTATATACAACAGCCAGATAACGATTGAAAATATACCAGCCACAGCTTATGAATACATAGTAAATGGCAAAAGTGCTATCGAATGGATTATGGAACGTTATGCCGTCACCATTCACAAAGATAGCGGCATCACCAATAATCCTAATGACTGGGCAACGGAACATGACAATCCCCGCTATATATTGGATTTGCTCCTCAGCGTTATTTTATTAAGTATAGAGATGATGGAGATAGTGAATGGATTACCGAAATTAACCTTTTAAATATGGCAAAAGAACGTTCAGCAATAGCAACAATCAAAGGATATTATTATCAATTTGACTATTTTATCCTTCAGTTACTAAAATGCAATAATGAAACTGATTCCATTTGTATTGAAGGCATCGAGGATGTTGATTTAAAAACAGTTGATGAAAGTACTGCTATTCAATGCAAATATTATGCAGGAACAGAATATAATCATTCTGTTATAGCTCAACCATTGCGATATATGTTAGATCATTATCTATCAAAAGCTAATAATGGTATAAGATATAAGATTTATGGGTATTACAAATCAGGTCAAGATAAACTTATATTACCTATTAATATAGAATTTTTTAAAAGTAACTTTATAAGTCTAAAAGCATTTAAAGGTCTTTCGATAGAAGATAAACAAATAATATCATTTTTATCAAATTTGGAGATCGATATTGCAGCAAGAGAGTTTGAACAGCAAGAGACTGACATTTTTAATGAACTAAAAAGACTCTTTAGCTGTAATGATTTTGAAGCAGAATACTTTTATTACAACAATTCATTAAGAATAGTAAAAGAATTATCGATAAATCCGGATATTTCTCAAAGAAGAATAACAAAACGTGAATTTATTGATAAAATCAATAGTAAGGATATATTTTTCAACCAGTGGTTCTTGATAAAAAAAAGCGTCAAAGAATATTGTTTAATGATTAAAAGAGAATATTTTTCTCCTTCAAATTTATCTCCTTTTGAACGTTTTTTTGTTATAGAGTGCGACTCGATAATTTCTGATACAGAAATAAAATCTTTACTAATCCAAATTGGAAATAAATATTCAAAAATAGAAGCAAAAAATCCAAGTCCATTCTGCCCTTATGTATATCTATATGGTTTACCTGAGAATAGATTGAAAAATATTTTAAAAAGTCTACATGATGACAACTTTATTTTTATAGATGGCTACGATTATAAAGATGCTGAATTTTCAGTCGATTCAATTATTAAAAAGGCTACTTGTTACAATGGATTAAAACTTAAAATCTTGTACAATAAGGAAGATTTAGATTCTGTAATAGATAGCATACAAAAGACTCGAAAGATTTATCAATTTTATACAAGAATACCTTTTTATGAAAATACGAACCATGAACATATCAAGATATTAGTTGAACAAACAATTCATATCAATAAAATAATATAATTATTATGGTAGAACAAGAAAAAATTAATGCAGAAGTAATATCTGTATTTCCCAATAAGGTAAAAATATCAGTAGATAAATTAGAAGATTTCTGTTTAGCAGAAGAAAAGCTTAAAGTTGGTTCATATTTAAGAATCGCAGACAATGATAATGCTGTGTTAATTGCCATTATTGAGAACTTTTCCATTGAAGTGGGAGCAGATAAGGAAGGAAATGCAACAAGAAAGTATATTCTTGAAGCTAATCCCTTAGGATTGATTCGTGGTGACAAGTTTGAGCGTGGTGGAGATACAATAGCTATTCCACCTAAAAAAGTTGAGCCTGCTAAGAAAGATGAAATTTCTAAAATTTATGAAGAATCTCTTGAGGCAAAAGACAAGTTCACTTTCTCTAAACTTTCTACAAATAAAGATATTTCGGTTCCTGTAAATGGTAATAAGTTTTTCAATAAGCATATTGCCATCGTAGGATCAACAGGTTCAGGGAAATCCCATACTGTAGCGAAACTAATTCAAAGTGCTACACATGAAAAAACAGGAGAATATTCTGGTTTGAATAATTCTCATATTATAATATTTGATATTCATTCAGAATACAAATCAGCATTTCCATATGCAAACTTTATTGATATCAATAATCTTATACTCCCATATTGGCTTCTTAATGGGGATGAATTGGAAGAGCTTTTTTTAGAATCAGGAGATTTTAATAATTACAATCAGGCTTCTTTGTTACAAAAAGTGATAACTGAAAACAAGAAAAAATATAATTCAGAGCTAGAAAATATATCTTTTGACACACCCGTGAAATTTATTTTAAATGAAGTAATTACCTGTTTGTCAAATCTTTCTAGAGAAACAAAGGATTATAAAAAGACAAATGAAATAGCAATAAAAGAAGCGCATCAGTGTTTTAATGATGAGTCAGCTAAAATTAATCATTACTTTACGAAAATATATACATTTGAAGAGCCAAAGAGCCAAAATTATTCAAAGGGTACGTACGCAGACGGAAGCATTGACAAATTTATCTCTAGAATAAAAAGTAAAGTTAATGATAAAAGATTAAATTTTCTTTTAGGTGAAATCACTGAAGACGTTACATTCGAAGATACTTTAAAGCATTTAATTGCTTATGAGGAAACAAAACATTCCAATATCACAATTATAGACTTAAGTGGGGTTCCATTTGATGTGTTAAGTATTACCGTTTCTTTGATTTCAAGGATAATATTTGAATATGGTTATTTTTATAAACGACTAAGATGCTCAAAGAATGGTGAGGAAAGAATTAATAACGATGTCCCTATCTTACTTGTGTATGAAGAAGCTCACAAATATGTTCCCAATAGTGATTTGGCAAAATATCGGTCATCTAAGCATTCCATTGAAAGAATAGCAAAAGAGGGACGTAAATATGGTGTATCTTTACTCTTAGCTAGTCAGAGACCTTCTGAAATATCAGAAACAATATTTTCTCAGTGTAACAATTTTTTAGCCATGCGATTAACAAATCCAAACGATCAAAATTATGTAAAGAGACTGTTGCCGGATACACTTGGAAATCTTATTGATAAAATGCCAACACTCAAAGCCGGAGAGTGTATATTAATAGGTGAATCAGTTATACTACCTTCAATAGTTCAAATAGATCGTTGTAGCCCAGAACCATCGTCAAATGATATCCCTTATTGGAAATTATGGAAAGAGGAATGGAAAGATCTCAAAATAGATGAGATAAAAAAAGAATGGTATAAATAATAATAAATGAAAATAATCCATACCGCAGATTGGCATTTAGGGCAAACGTTTTTTGAATATGACCGTAAAGGTGAACATACTCTATTTTTGACGTGGTTTTGAGAGCAAGTGAAAGTTCACGAGGTGGATGGGTTGTTTATTGCCGGAGATTTGTTTGATATCCCAAACCTATCGGCTGAAAAGAGTGCAAGTGATGTACAGAGAACTTTTTGATATACTACCTATGCCGGACAAAAGTAAACCTTTCATTGTAATGTGGTATTTGCAGGCTACGTGTTCGAAGATTTTAGAAAAGAACCGTGCCGAACGCACTATTATCGGAAGGTTAGAGTGTTTTTCGCCTGAAGTATTCGACGAAAAGATTGCATACACGGCACTCGGACATTTGCACCGTACCCAAGGGTGTCGAGGCATGAGAATGCCCGATATGCTGGTGCTCCGTTACCGATGTTATTTGTTGAAAAAAATAACAAAGAAGGTGTTACTGAAGAAAATATAATAGATTAGCATTGAAAAGATTCATGATATGGCAAAAGAAATAAGAATAAATGATAACGAGTACGCTCAAATATTGCAGCAGGCGGTTTCTGAGATTCAAACTGCTCGCACGACCGTTGCCCGGCAAGTAAACACTACCGTCAATTCTGTATATTGGAATATCGGGAAGTTACTCTTTGATAGAAATTTAGAGAGTGGATATGGTAGTGGCGTGGTTAAGCGATTGTCAGTGGACTTGAAAGAACAGTTTCCGGATATGGGATTGTCTCCTCGTAACCTTTGGAATATGAAACGCCTATACGAGCGTTATTATCAAGAAGATACAAAACTGCTACAAGCTGTGGCAGTTTTACCTTGGGGACATAATTTACTACTGTTGGATAAGTCGTTGTCAGCTAATGAAGCCTTATTCTACGCAGAAGAGTGCTTGCAAAAAGGTTGGTCGAGAGATATGCTGCTCAATGCAATAAAGATGAATACCTACGCAGCCCGTCAGACGAAAATCAAAACGAATAACTTTGATGCCGTACTGCCGATGGCGCATGCCGACTATGCTAATGAAGTATTTAAAAGTTCGTACAACTTAGGATTCCTTAGAATAACAGAGCCTGTTAAGGAGTTGGAACTGGAGAAGCGATTAGTATCTAAAATCAAGTCGTTTATACTGGAGTTGGGCAAAGGTTTTTCTTTTATCGGAAACCAATATCGTCTGGAGTATAACAATAAGGAATATGCAGTGGATATGCTCTTTTTTCACAGAGGTTTGAGGTCGCTCGTTGCGATTGAATTGAAGCTCGGGGCCTTCAAGGCAGAGTATGTAGGCAAGATGAATCTCTACCTTTCGCTGCTTGACCGCTTGGAAAAAGGAGAGAATGAGAACCCGTCAATCGGTATCATTCTTTGCGCCGACAAGGACCACTTGGATGTAGAGATTGCTTTGCAAGATATAAACAAGCCGATTGGGGTTGCCGAGTATCAACTGCTGCTGCCCAAAGACGAACTTCAGGCATTACTCATTCAAGAAATTAATTCCATCGAGGAGAGTGGTGATGTAAGCGAGGAGTAGCAACTTTTGTTTTGCTACTCCAAAAACTTTCCTACCTTTGCATTCGAGCTTTATTTCAGAATACCGTATTGGTGGTGAACAGGTGCGATTATTCGCAAGCTGAGGTAGAAGATTGGGCATCTACATTCGATGTTTGTTCACAAGGACTTCCAAAGTAAAGGTATCGTTACGATACTTTTAAACGATATAGAGCGGTATGCGATTACGGCTGGTATCACACGAGTTACATCGGAAGTGAGCCTAACCGCTCGCCTTTTCTTTGAAAAAAAAGATATATAGTAGAAGTGGAACGAAAACGCAAGGCTAATCAGCTTTGTCTTATTAATTTTTGGATGGCAAAAGAGCTTGATAAAGGTGAAAACTTATAAGATTTCAAGGCGAAAAAAAGTAAGTTAACTTTGCGGCCAAGTAAGTTGACTTAAATGATGAAGTAAGTTAACTTACTTTGGGATTGAAGCTTGCTTGTTTTGAATGCGTGTCTTTTATCTATTTTGAAGATATCCTTCTTGCTCATAGATACGACGGTAGCGGTGGATCATCGCTACGAGTGGTTTCAGCCGTTCGTCAATTACTTTCATCTCTTTAAAACGTTCGTACTGTAGGTTGTAAAGGAGGGTGTTTCCCGTTTGAAGACGCGTCTCGATGTCGGAAGGTATAAAGAAGCGGGCCTTAAGACCGAGATGAGTGAAGAATTCAGTGAGGAAAATGTGAATGCCGGCAAGATCGAAATCCCCAAAATGAAGATAGGGATTGGAAATGGCCCGCAACCATGTGCGAAGATCCGAACTCTGGGGATAACGAGAGACAAATAATACCTTGATATTTTTGAACAAATGCCTCATCTGCTCTATATGCTGGAAGTTTTCTCCATTCTCGATACCTACCACCGTAACATCATCCGCCAAGCGGAAATGCGTGAAATCTTCTATAAAGAGAGAGAGTCCCTGCGGAGGGTTGATTAGCAGCGGTTCTCCATACAGCGACGTTTCAATGGGCTGATAACTTTTAACGAGGAATCCGGTAAAACTACGGGTACTTTTCGCCTTAGAACGTGATGTAACTTCTACTTGTCTGGCACGGCTCACCGTTTCGCCACTCTCCATTACCTTGATCCACTCATCCAGCGAGACTTGTATCCCATATCGCTGTGCTAAATAGATAGATAACGCATTTGCGTCTCTCAGTTTGAATTTTCTTCTGCTACCATAGACTTGCTGCCAAATCAAATCCTCGGAGAGCAGTTCTTCTGCCATCTGTTTGGAAAGCCCGGAAGAGGGCACGCTCTCGCCTTGCATCATTTGCGACAGTTTACGGGCATCGCCCAAACGTAAATTCTGTTCTCTATCAATCATGGTTCCTAACATTAATTATCATATTTCAATAATGGCGTAACTTTGGTGTTGGCTCCACTGTCCTTACCCAACAAATATGTGTAGCGATAGCTCTCTACATTATAGGTAGTAGGTGAGGAGTTGATAAGCAAAATGTTGCGACTGTTGGCGAAGTCAAGGATACCCTTCACGTTGGTGGGGTGCAATTTCCCGATCTCATCCATCATGCAATGCAAACGAAACTCTCCAAACTTGTGTGAGGCTTTCTCTTTGAAGACATTGATGAGCATAATGTTCACCATGGCCTTTACCAGGATGTCCGTTCCATCCGAACCTACATTTGATATCTTTTCTACCCATCCCGTATCGTTGTCATTCTCCGTGATGCGGAACTCCAGTTTAAACGTATCGGTGAGCAGCAACCGCTTACGGGACGGTTCATTTTGCAATTCCTTCATGAGGTTGAGCAAATAGCGCACGGCCTGCCTGTTGATGACCTCGCGCAGATCCATTTGCGAGAAGAGGTCTACTTCACCCATATTGAATTCGTTCTCATCGCAAAATTTCTTTATTTCCTTGAGGAGTTGCATCAGTCGGTCGCTGCTGGGTTGTGCACGGAGTTCTATTTTGCGTATCACTCCCGCAAAGTTACGGCGCTCGAAATCCTTGTTGATATTGCCTATGGTACGATGTATCTCACCTTCATTCTGGGTAAGCTCGCCTACCGCTTTGGAGATGCGCTGAATGATGTGTGTATAGCGTTCGCTGATTTGTTTCTGAAAATCGAGGATCTTATTATTATCCACAAACTCGCAGAGGTTGGAGGCAAAATCCAGATAGTCTTCCTCCGTAGACAGATCGGTGCGGAAACTGAACGTGTTCTTGGCCGAGAAGTTGCTTTTAAACAGATTAACCATCCGTTTGAATTCTTCCAATTGTTTCATGCGGCCGGTGATATGGTCTTTCAACTCTTGCACCAACTCTGCGCAACTCTTCCAGGTCTGCCTCTCTTCGGTCACTACTACTTCGGGTGGGCAGAAAGTGGAGTCTTCGTGAAATTTGGCGGCCTGTGCCAAACCTTCCTCCAAGCTTCTCTTTGTTTCGATGCCCTTGCCTAATAAGGCTTGCTGATGTTTTTCTTGTATGTTCAGTTTCTCGCTACGCAAAGTGAAACGTTCTTCAAGCGTGGCCAATTCATCCTCAAGCATCTTCTTTCTACTGCGAAGTTGTGGTTCACGATCAAAAAGTTCCTCTTTGTCCTTTTGATAGCGGATGGTGTCGGGGAAATGTTTCTCGATGTAAGCCAGCTCTTTTTGAATCTGCAGGATGCGTGCGTCATATTTTCCGATGGCTGCCGTGTCGGCGCCTTTTCCGCTAAGCTCCGCTTGTTGGGAAGCCTCCAGTTCTTTACGGCGTTCCAGCGATTGCTGCTTGTGAAGTTTTATTTCTGTCTCGATACTGTTGCGGTAGTTATTCAGTTCCTGTTCCAGCCGGAGCTTCTTCTCTTTGTAACTTTTCTCGCATACCTTAAGACGATGCGCACGATCAGCCTTCAACTTCTTTATCTCTTCCTCGCAAAGCGCCAGTCGATGAGCCGTATCGTTCTGTTTCATCCGGATTTCAACCATACGCTGTTCACGCCAATCGTCCGTCTTCTTTTGCCATGAGGCGGATTGTGCCATGGCGTTCTTGATGAATGCGGGAAGCTGAAGTTGTTCGGATTCTTGCAGACGCTGTCGGTCTGTTATCTCACGCAAGCGCTTGTTGTATTGTTTCTTCAAAGCCTCCGTTTGCTCTGCCAATTCTTGGTGTAGCATATTGATCCGCTTGACGCACTGTGACAATGCTCCTTGGTATATGGCCAGTTCTGCTTTCAATTCCTCGGGGGTACGGAAATTGCGTTCCAATGCCGTAAGGTCTATTTGCACGCCATACAAGGAAGCCTCCCCTTGGTTGGTTACCTGCGGCGCCAAGTCATTGCGATAAAGTATTTTCTCTTCATCGGCTATTTTTCCGATCGTATCTTTCCATGCGGGTTTGTTCCTGTCCAGCCATTCGGCCAGCGAACCTTTGCGCCGTTCGATGAGCGACTCCAGCCGGGCTATTTGTTCCTCTATCTCTTGCTTCTCTTTTTGTGCGTTAGCGAGAGGCTGAGCCTGTGCCAACTCCAATTCCCGTAACTTCATTCCAGCCTCTTGACGCAGGCTTACAGCTTGCGTAGAGAGTTGCTGAATGGACATTTTCAACTCCTGCGCACGAGTATTCAGTTTGTTCAGTTCCTCGTCGGCTTTGGCATGTTCTTCTTTATAGGGAGCTTCGTGGGCTATCCGTAGCAACTCATTGTTTTGTTGCGATTTCTCCTCTCGTAGTTGCTGGAGTTTGTCTGCCGAGAGTTGCGATTTCTCCTCAAAACGCGTATATACCTCGTTCTCTTCATTGCGCCGTGTCTGCATCAAGCTCTCGTTCTGCTTATTTGTCGCATATTCCCTTTCGTTCACCAATGCGTGTTGCGCATTCTCAAAGGCTCGAAAGTCGGTATCTACCCGTTCTATAAGTGCGCTGTATTTGGCTATGACATCATCGTAGGCACGTGTGAGTTCCTGCCTCCGTTGCTGTTGGCGTGTTAATTCATCGGTAACCGCACTTTTCTGCTCTACCCTGCGAATTATTTCGGTAATGTTCATCTGCTCGTACTCCAGCTGTTTCTGCTTGGCACGTTTTAAGTCGGCATCAACCGAGCCTTTCTCTTTTATCAATTTGTCCCGTCCCTCTTGGTATTTCTTTGTCTCCTCACTTTGTAAGCGATGTACACGTTCCAGCTCGGTTTTGTGTCTGGATATTTCCTCGTCAATTAATGGGCGCTGCTTCAAGGCTGATTTCTCTGCATAGCATAATTCGGCACGTCCCTTGGCTATGTGGCTATCCATGTACAATAAGTCGCGATAGCTTTGCATCACTTTCCCGGCTTGTCTTTGTACCGGCGACCCTCCGGGTTTTTCATTGTCCAGCCAAAGCGTAACGTCATTGTAATTCTGTTCGAAATCTTTCGTCTGGTTACGGTAGACATCAAGGTCTATATTCACCTCTTCCTCATTCATGGAGCGGATTATCGTGTCCTTGATGAAATCGGCATCCAGCTTGGAGTTGAGGAACACATTCTGTATGGTTCGGGGGATATTCTGATAATTGGGGCTTTCTACGATAGCGTATTTACGGAAACCTATGAGATCGGGACGACGATTGTTGCCGAAAATAATATCCCGGAACTCTTGATAAGAAACGACGATACGACTGATTTGCGTCTCTGTGCCAATGGCTTTGCGAATAGAGATCCAATCAGCACGAACCTCACGGCGCTCGTTGACGAACCATGACGACTGATAGGGTGCGTCAATAAATCGATAAGCCACACGCCCTTGTTGCTTGAAAGCCATCACGCAATAAGGGCCGTTTTCACGCATCACCTCGTAGACGATGAATGAGTTGGCATAAGGAAGGTAGAACTCATCGTAGCTTCTTTTCTCTTTGGGTATGCCTAGCCTCAGCTTATCGGCGTTGTAAAAGAAAAGAATAGCCCGGAGCAGCGTACTCTTTCCTACACCCTGCGTACCAATGAAATGCACGTTTCCGTCCAGTTGAATCTCGGAATAAGGGATATGCGCACTATTCAGGAAAACTATTTTATTCAGGTATCTCATCTTGTCCCTCTTCTGTTATGTTAATACAATCTACCAACTCTTCTATATAATGAAAAGCCGTTAGTACCTTCCAAGTGCCTTCGTCCTCGTCTTCATACTCTATAAATCCCATAGTCTTTAACTCATTGATGAGCTTATCAACGATTTCCTCGAAACCTTTCTTGTCGCTAAAGAGTTCCTTGGCTTGCTCCTTCAGCTCGATTTCGGTACTTATTTGTGTCACTATGTCCGACTTGCTGAATACGAAACCGGGGCCGAAGGCTGAATTGTAGGTTTTCAAGAAGCAGAGATAATCTATCCAGCGAGCGGCGGCTTCGAGTTTACGATCTATATCCGCCTTGCTTTCTTTACGTGCGAAAAAGTAGTAGCCATTGCCGCTTTCAAGATAGAAACCTATGCCTTTATAATATTCATAATAGTCGGTCAACTCCTCTTCGATGGCATCGTAGTAGCGACGGACTGCGGGCGAAAGGCTATTGGACGAGATAAATCCGCCATGGCTCAATGTACTGTATATTTCTTCGGTATATTTCATGGTTGATGAATTATTTAGGGAAAACTAAGGGATACTCTACCTGTCCCTTACATTCGTAACGGTCGGAAAAGTTCAAATCTTCGGCATATTCAGAGGCTATCTGGCAGAAAAAGACGAGCTTGTCTTCTGTACTTACCGCATTCTTATAAGCGTAATTCATGACAAAAGCGAAAAGATGCTCGCCGGAAGCCACAAACGAGTTGTACACTTCCCTCAAGTTCACTTGATCGATCACTTCCGCCTTACCTTCCAGATATTCGGTAGGTATTGCTTCCGCTACGTCTCTCGATTTATCGTCACGCCTTTTAAGCTTAGTGGCGAGTTTCTTGATAAGTGTCAGCGCTTCGTCCGAATTGCGCAGGTAATCTATTGAAAGTTTGATGCGATAACTAGGTTGCGGCTCCATCCACACATGGTTACGTTCAGCCAGCACTTGCTTGATATTCGTATTCTCCTCCAGCAGGAATTGCTCTTTAAGATACTTCAGCTTGCGTACTTTCTCGAAGATTCGATTTTGGTATTCGATCATGTTGAGGTAATGAACGATTTGCCGCTGTATCTCCATGAGGTTGTGGGAGGAGTCGATGAGTTGCAACTTCACGTCGCTCACCGTGGCACGCATCTGGGCATCCATTGCCTTGCGGAAGAAGAGCAATTGATCTTTATCGATCGCATTTTCGCACTTGTTGATGAGTTGGATGATATTCTTCAGTTTCTCGCCCAGTCGTTGCAGTTTTACTTTCTTTATCTGATAGTTCGGCTCGTTCTTATACGTGCTGTCCAGATTCCGCTTCAGGTCGATCACGTTGCGTACCGTGGTGAGCGCTATGTTCTTGAGCGTACGGCGCACGTCATTATGGTAGTTATATCGCCGCCTCTCGTTATTCTCTTTCAGATAATACTCTATCTGCTCGTTCAGCTTGCTGAGATGTCCTTGTATATAGGCTACATTCACCTCTTCGTTCACTTGCAGCACCTCCTCGAAGAACTTTAGGTAAATGTCTTCCATCTCCAAGAAATCGCCGCTACTACGTATCACTCCGTGATTGATTAAGCTCTGTACCCGCTCCTCCTTATAATCGGTCAGCTCCACCGCGAAATCGTATTTGAAAGAAAGGGAGGTCCGTTTATGAAACATCTCACGTAGCAGTTCCCTCTCTCGGTCGAGCGTACGAACCAATTCATCGATAGAACGAAATGTGCGCATACTGATACGGTTTTAGAATCCTTTGGCCCGTTCGATTGTAAGCAGGCTCCTTTTTTTGTCGATACCTCCGGCGTATCCGGTTAGGCTGCCATCGCTGCCTACGACACGGTGGCAGGGGATGATGATACTGATCGGGTTATGGCCTACCGCTCCTCCGATCGCTTGCGTAGACATGCTCGGGATACCTTTTTGCCGGGCGATTTCCCCGGCGAGCTCCTTGTAGGTTACGACTTCGCCATAAGGTATTTTGCTCAATAAGTCCCATACCGCAAGTCGGAAAGGCGTATCCTCCAGATGGATAGGAGGGGTGAAGCTGGGAATCTTACCCATGAAATAGCTATCCAGCCACTCTTTGGCTTGCTCGAATATCGGCAGTTCTCTTTCTTGGTGTTCCGCCGATAAAGTGGCGGCAAAATATTTTTGCCCGTCGAACCATAATCCTGTCAGGTGGTCGCCATCGCTGGCTAGGGTTATTTCTCCCAAGGGAGATCGATATTTGTCGGTGTATTGCATGATGTTTATCAAATAAGGGCGTAAGTTAGAAAAATTTTCGAAAGTAGCCAATATCTAAGGGCGGAAATGAGATAAGGAATCCTACTTTTATTTATATTTGCATAGTGAAATTTCGTGAACGGATAATACTTCAACATTTTTAAACAATGATAAAATTATGATCTTAAGTAGAAATTTATCAGAGGCGTTCAATGCCCAAGTTAATGCGGAGATGTGGTCTTCGAATTTGTATTTGTCAATGTCCGTGTATTTCCAGAAAGCAGGGTTGAACGGTTTCGCCCATTGGATGAAGAAACAAGCGGCTGAGGAATTGGAGCATGCTCATAAGTTGATCGATTACGCCTTGGATCGTGGCGGCGATATTACGATCGGCCAGATCAACGTGGTTCCGACAGGCTGGGGAAATCCGTTGGAGGTATTCGAGCATGTTTACAAACACGAGTGCTATGTATCAGAGTTGATCGACAAATTGGTTGATATCGCCGAGGCTGATAAGGATCATGCTTCCCGTGATTTCTTGTTCTGGTTCGTACGCGAGCAAGTAGAGGAAGAATCTACGGCTAAAGAGATCGTGGATCAATTGAAGAATTATGGGGAATGCCATTACGCCATTATGGATCATAGATTAGGAAAGAGATAATACATGTTTTACGAAGTTAACTTCGTTGTCGAATGAAGTTAACTTACTTTGCCAAGTAAGCTAAGTGACATTGCCTAGTAAGTTAAGAGTGTTGGCAATGTTACTTAGCTTCATTTTTTTATCATGTCAAATTAGTAGCGTATCATTTATAGATAGGGACGATGAAATTAAGCGATGTATGGTTTACGGCTCTCTCGGAAAACGAGTCAGGGCAAATGATTACCGTTTACGGGCGGGACGAGTTGAATGAGTTCACCGAATCCGGTAAGTTCAAGGAACGTGTCGAGATCACTTGGAAATACGAGGGAGATGGGAGAGGCCTTCCTAGCGATGACCTTGGCGAGAAAATGGAGGCCGTGGAGGAAGCGCTTCGTAAGGCGATGGAAAAGAAAGACAAGCTGGCTATCCTAACGGGTGTCTATACCGGAGGAGGAGAGAAGGTCTGGGTGTTTTACACACGTACCGTGCGTGTATTCGGCGAACGCTTGAATGAGGCCTTGGCTCCTTTCGAGTTACTGCCCATCTCTATTTATACCGAGATGGATCCGGATTGGGAAGAATATAAGGATATGTATGAGATGAAAGAGTGGGCGGTGGATTGAGATCCTGTGCTTCGAGTTTGGCGTGAAAGGTATCTTTTTGATTGAAATACCTTCTTTTTCACGACACGGCT
>ULYA01031775.1_pt1 | contig 19797 bp, 28 predicted proteins | sample 1961821 | NCBI WGS metagenome assembly ULYA01 (sample SAMEA4835853, study PRJEB28245) | human gut metagenome | biome: gut microbiome; material: fecal sample | place: Denmark | collected 2008 | reverse complement strand
TTGACGATCGTGCCGCCCGCGCTGCTGTCACTGCCGCCGGACAGATCGGGCAGGCCGAACACCTGCACCTTGTCCGTGCTGGCGGCCTTGATGGCTGCCGCGTCGGTCTTGCCCTCGGCGGCGGCTCGCACCTGCTCGAGCGCCGTGATTTCCAGCGCCATTGTGTGCCCTGCACCGCCGTAGTGGTGCTCCACGCGCGTAATGCGGAAGTTGCCCTTGATGCCAAACGCCGGAGAGTTAAACCGCAGCACCACGCCGCTTGTCACCTCATCACAGCCCCAAATCTCGGAGATGGAGCGGGTCTGCCCTACCTTGTCGGCGTTTTTGAGCAGGTTTTTAACCATCTGGCCGAGCACAGCCGTGCCGGGGTTCTCCGTTACCGTTTCGATGTGCTGCATAAAGCCGTAGCGCTTGATAGACGCCGCGTTGCTGGCCTGTGCGCCGATGTACGCCTTGCCGTCGTCCTCGGCGGCAATAACCACAGCGTTGTAGGTGTCCTGGGTGCTGTCCTCGCCGCTCACCTGCCCGAGCGCCCATGTAATGTCGAACGCTGCGATGTTGGCGGCCGGCTTGTGGTACGCCTTGATTGGCGAGGACGGCAGCGCCTCGACCTGCAGGCCGCTGTCGTCCACGCGGTGGCGGTACTGCTTGCCGGCCGCAGACGTGCAGGTGTTCAGCACATCGCTGATAATGTCAGCGGGCGTACTGCCGGTCCACAGCTGCGTGATCTTGGTCGGCAGGCTGCACACCTTGCCGACCGTTACGCCCGCCTTGGCACACGCCTTGCGGATGACCTGATCGGCGGCAAGGTTGTTGACCTGCAGCACGATTTCTGACTTATTCAGATACCAGCCGCGGTCATAGGCGGTAACACCGCCGTCCAGCGTCACCGTGATAATGATGCCCGAGAACACGGTCTTGCCCTGATTGGTCACGCGCACCTTGTCGCCCGGCGCAAGCGCCAGCTTAGGCGTGTACTTGTCCCACGGCGAGATAAACGTCGTAAACGTCAGCTCTGCCGCCAGCGTGTCGAGTTCGTCCGTCAGCGTCATGTCACTGGCAAACGCGGTGATGTCGCGCGGCTGTGCGCCGTCGCGGTACAAAATCAGCTTGTGGTCATCGACATATCCTGCCGCCATCGGCGCACCTCCTCATTTGATAAACTTGTATTCTGTGACGGCAATGCTGTACTCCAGATCGCCGTTTTTTCGCACGGTAACATCAAAGCTGTCAACCGTCACCGGCATGTTAAGCCGTGCCGCACCCTTGCTGTCGAGCACGATCAGCCGGAACGGCACTTTTTTGTCACGCCACCGACTCAGAAAATCGACATACGCCCAACCATCCGCAGATGCCTCGGACGGCATGAAGGAGTACCGGCGTACCGGCAGCAGCGCTGTCCACTCCATGTGCCGCAGACCAAGCGTGCCGATGCGGCGATAGTCTCGGCTCAGGCCCTCGTAGGTCTCGTGGTGCTGCTCCGGCTGTGGAATCGGGAAATCCGGCGGACAGTGCGGCAGCGTCCAAACCTCTTCATTGTTGTTTACGCTGAAAATAATCTTGTACACTTACCGCACCTCCTTATGTGTTTCCGAGCGCCGCCAGCACCTTGCGGCCGACGTACTCACCGACCTGCTCGGTATACTCACGGTTGCCGATCACGTTGCCCTGGATGTTGACGTTGACCGTCACGCTCCGACCGCCTGCCGCCTTGACGCTTACGTCATGCGGGATGATCTGCGTGCCGCTCGGCAGGTTCATGATCTCGCCGCCGCGCTCGTTGACTCTTGTAAAGCCGCCACGCCAGTAGGGCGTGCCGGTTGCCTTGCCGAGTCCCGGCAGGCTCAGCAGGCTGCTGGGTGTCGGCTTAGGTATCGTCGTAGTGGTCGAGGTCGTGGTCTTGACCGGACCGGCCGTTGTAGTCGTTTTGCTTCTGGTTGTTGTCTGGGTCGTACCTGTGGGCGTGCCCGAGCGATTGCCCGTTGTGGCATTGTCTACCCACTCGATAGCGTCGCCCAGTACGCCCTTGGCACCCTTGTACAGACTGCCGAGGATGGGGATGCTCTCAATCTTGTCGTTGAGCCACGACAGCTTGTCTCCGACCCATTCCAGAGCCGTCTTAGCGGCGTTTTTAACCTTATCAAACGCACCGGAAAAGGCAGTGCCGATTTTGATGCTGACGGTCTTGAACTTATTCCAAAGGCTCTGCGCACCGGCCTTGATTGTGTCCCAGTTTTTGTAGAGCAGCACGCCCACTGCAATCAGCGCCTCGATAGCAAGGATGACTGCACCGATCGGGTTTGCCGTCATTGCAGCATTAAGTCCGGTCTGCGCGGCTGTTGCTGTGCCGGTGGCGGCAGCCTGACCGCCCAGTACACCGGTCATAGTCAGCACCGTCTTAATGATACCGCCGATATTGCCTACGCAGTCGGCCAGTCCATTATTAAAATCCAGCACCTTTTTGACAGCCCATGCAGCAGCTAAGCCCTTGAGCACGTTTACAAGCGTATCGCTGTGGTCCTTGCACCATTTCAGCGCGTCACCGGCCTTTTGCAGCATATCGCCTGCCTTCTGGGCGCCGAGCTGCACACCGTTTACCAACAGATCCGCCAGCCGTTCCAGACCGCCTCCGGCAATCCAGCTGTCGAGCTTTGCCATCAGCGTGTCCAGCTTGCCATTAAGCCAGTCCATTGGTGACGTGTTGAACGCCTTGGAAAAATGCGAACCGACAATATCCAGTGCCTTGGACGCACGACCGGCCAGCTCCGAGCCGACCTTTCCTGCAAAGCCTTTGACGGTGGCCTTGAGCGTGTCCACCTTATCGTTGAGGGCATTCGCACTGTCCAGCGTATCCTGCGAGAGGATAACGCCGGCCTTCTCGGCCTTGCCGGCCAGCTCCTGCAGGGCGACACCGCCGTCATCGACGATACCCGCAAGGCTGTCCGCACTTTTGCCAAACAGGGTCATTGCCAGCGTGTCGCGCTCGGTCTCGTTCTGCACTTTGGACAGCGCGGTCAAGGTCTCGTAAAAGACCGTCGTGCTGTTACGCAGATGACCGTTGCCGTCCTTGACCTTAATGCCGAGCTGATCCCATGCCGCAATCGTTGTCTTGCTGGTCGAGATCATGTTCTTCTTCATCTTTGCGGCAGACTTGACGATATCGTCAATCGACACGTCGATCAGGTCCGAGGCATACTGCCATTTCTGGATGTCTGCCGTCGAAAAGCCGCTCTGCTTTGCCAGAGTGTTAAGGTCATCGGCGGCGAGTGCGCTTTTGAGCGTCAGCGCCGACAGACCGGTTGCCACGGCAGTTGTACCGGCAACGATTGCCGCACCGGCTTTCTTGGCGTAGTCCTGCAAGGCTGCGATCGACTTATTTTTAAACGCCACCACGCTGCGCGTAGCGGAGATCATGCTGCTGTCGATTGCCTTGCCGGACTTTTTCGCGTTCTGGGCGGCCTTGACCAAACCGCCGGACATATTATCCCGCACCGTCAGGACGGTGTTGATAACCTTATTTTTAGCCACTATTCCGTCCCTCCTCCGGTGCGTATGCGCGGCAGACGCCTGCCGCAATCAGGTTTATCATATCCTCGTACCAGCGCGCCCGCCCGACTCGCAGCACCGCACGGTCTGCGTAGCTCATCTGCCGGATTTGCTCCGGCGTGATGCCTCGCGCCGCGTAAAATGCTGCAAGGTCGAGCACCGGGTCGCGCTCAATCAGTTTTTTGCCGGGTCCTCATCCTCGTCACCGGGAATCAGACCGAGCCACGCAAACAGGGATGCCGCCAGCGTATTGACCTCTCGGACATCCATCAGCACCCAGATCACGTCGTACGGGTCGGTCACGCCGAGCGCGGTGTGCAGCTCCGTGTCCTGCAATGCCGGACAGCAGTCGTAGATCAGCTGCGCACCGACGTCCAGCATCTGCGACGGCTGGTCGCGTGCCGCCAGAAAAGCCTCATAAGCGTCCAGCTGGGCAGTATGCCCGAGCTTGACAAAATCAAGCAGCTGACCGCCGACCTCGAACTGCTTCGCCTTGGTCTTGTCAGCCTTGCGCTGCTCGGCTTTCGCCGCCAGCGCGTCCAGTAACTTCTTGTCCATGCTTTACTCCTTAATGGTTTCCAGAACGGAAAAGTGACCGAACTTGAACGGCACCTCTTCCTCGACCTTTGCTTTCTTCTCGAACTTCGCCAGATAAAATTCGTCGATCGTCACATCGGACAGCGACACGCGCTCTACCTTGTTGGTGCCCTTCTGGGCCAGTGCGGTGATGATGGTCACCGTCGGCATTTCGCCGGACTGGTAGGCATCCGCCATCATCTGGAGCACATCCGAGTCGATCTTGAGCACGGTGAACGTGCCCTCGCCGGAGTAACCGTTATAAATGCGGTAGGTTGCCGGATCGCCGCAGACGTTCACTTCTTCAAAGTCCGCGCCTACTTTCGCCTCCACGCTCTGGAGTGTGGTCAGGCGCTTGCCATTGAACCAGACATTGCCCTGGTTACCATGGAGCACGCGGTTCGGGTTAAAATCAGCCATAAGTACCTCCTGTTACGCCATCGTGATCGGCATGATGAGATCGGTCATCGAGCCGAGAATCTTGACATTCGCCGTCAGGTAAACCGTCCTTTTGAACGGGTTAGCCTTTACCGTGTCGTCGTCCCAGTCAGCAGCCTCGCTCTTGCCGGATGCCACCCACGCGGCTCTCTGTGCATCTACATCAATCATTGCAGCGTTCGCGTAATCCGGATCAAGGATTGTCTGCTGCATGAGCTGACGGAAATAGCTGCTGTTGAGTGCATTTACCAGCATCATCTGATTGTCGCGGCTGTTGCGGTAGTTGCCGAGATACGTTTCCCGGAATGTCGCCGCAATGTCGTCCTTCATCATGTCCATTGCTTCCACGGTTTCAATGAACTGCATATCTTCGGTTTTGGTCTTGCCGTCCGTGGTCGTCATAGAGTTAATGCCCTGTGCGATACGCACGGTATTGTCCTCGCTGTTAACAAGGATGAACTTGCCGGTGCCAAGCGCCGCATCGTTGTCCTCGACCTCCTGCACCTCGGACAGATTGGAGCACTGATAATTGGTGCTGCCTCTCGTCACGTTGCAGACGGCGAAAATGCCGACCAGCGACGGCAGATACGCTACGCCGTCCTTCTCCCCGCGGTCGTCAGAGAATGTGACCTTTTCGTTGATGAAATTGACAACGTGCATATCATCCGGCAGAGTCGTGAGGTCATAGCAGACCGCCTTGTAAGTTTTCTTCTTGGTGTTGTCCTGCGTTTTGACCCACGCGGCAAGCGCCAGACCGTCAGCGGCACTCTGGCCGGCAATAGTCAGCCAGCCGGTTTTCACGGTCTTGCTGATCTCGGTCAACGTATCGGCCAGTGCGCCGTCGCTGTCGCAGCGGAAGACGTGCGCCTGATACGGCGCAAAGCCGAGCAGATCGCAGATGGCGTTGTAGTTGTCTGCGGTGTACAGGCTTTCGTCAGCCTGCGCCGCAGAGAGATCAGCGTACTGCTTATGCGTGAAGCTCTTATCCGTATCGTCGCGCACGATCAGGATTGCGATGCCGCGTTCCGAGCGTCCGATGAGCGACACAGCTCTCTGCTCAAAGCTGATTTCGATTTTCGGCATTGTAATTGCCATTGGTTTTACTCCTCCTCTCAGTATTCGAGGGTTTCCATCATGTCTCCGGTTTCGGCGGCGCTCTCGCACCAGCTGAGTGCAAACTGGAGCACCAGCACACCGGACGATATGGTCGTGCTGACCGTATCGTCCGGCACCAGCACGATCTCACCGGTGTCGATACCGGTTTCAAGTGCGGCAATCAGGCGTTCCGCCATCTCACTGCACTCCTCGAGGTACTCCACCCGCTCGGCGGGATAGTACCAAACGTCCACGTCGATCGACCGCTCCCGCGCACCGCCGCAGGCGGCGTTTCCCTCGGCCGGGAAAATGTCGATTTTGAAGGACGGACGCACCACGGGTTTATCGGTGTCCGATTTGGACACCGGAACACCGGGTGCTGCTTGCTTTAACAGCGCGGTCAGTGCCGCGCGTACTTCTCGAATTGTCATATTTTATCTATCAACTCGTCAACCATATCCTCGGCGGCCGACTCAAACTCCGGTTCAAATTCCTCGGCAGCCTTAGCAAACACCTTTTTGCCTGCCTGATAACTACCCTTTGAGCCGTCACGCAGTTTCGGTGTCCAGCCATCTTCGATCAGATGACCGATTTCATCCGAAGAATAGACTCGGATCCGAAGTGTGTCATCTTCTTTGTTGAGCTTGCCGCGCTTGATGCTTCTGTGATAGTCGCCTGCCTTACGGTCATACTTTGGACGATGGACGGCTGTACGGCGCACATCAGCCCGGGCACGCTGAGCCGTTTTCCGGCGCAGCTTTGTGCCGCTGGTACGCAGCATCTTTTTCTGCGCTTTCAGCATTTCTTTCGGCTGCGCCCCCAGACGTTCCGCAAAGTCCATCAGTTCCGAGCAGTCAAATCCGTCACGCATCTTCAACCACCAGCTTCAGCATGACCTCCAGACGGTCGCGGCGCTTGTAATGCGGCTGCCAGTACAGCACATCGTACCGCTGACCTTCGTAGACGAAATACGTCGCAGTGGTCAGCTTGCACGAGCGCGGCCGGATGGTCAGCTTATGCGTAACCTCGGCGCGAACCGTATCGCCCGGCAGGGTTTCGTTCCGGCCGGACATGACAGTCAGCGCACCCCAGATCTTGCCGTCCTCGGTGTACTGCCAGCAGGTTTCGCCGATGTCGTTTTCAATCTGGTGCTTGTTAAACACCGTCAGGCGGTGTCTGAGATCATTGGTCAGCGCCATTTAAGCCCTCCTTTTCCGGGTATCGACCGGACAGGGCGATGTGGTTGAGCAGGGTCTGCACGGTAAACGGCACCTGTGTCACGCTCGTGTCCGTGACAGGCGTGCGGTTTTCGTACCAGTGCGCCGTCAGCTGGAGCACAGCCGTGTCGAACAGCTCATCACTGTCCGACGGCGGCTCCTTGCCGGTCATATCCCGGACGGCAGTGTCTGCCGCCCGGATCAGGCTCTCAATCAGCTCGTCCTCGTCCGCATGGTCGATGCGGGCGTACAGCTTAAAGCGGTCGAGCGTCAGCATCAGGCGCTCGCCTTCACGAGCTTGCGGACTGCATCCGCCTGCGACGGCTTGCAGTCGAACATCGCGCAGCCGAGGAACAGGAACGCATTGGTCTTGACGTCAAACGTCGAGGTAATGGTCACGTCCTCCGGCATATTGCCGATGACGGTGGACAGGTCAGCCAGATACGCCTCGTGGTCACCGATGCGCTCGTCGATCAGCACCGGATAGCCGTAGATGTAGTAGCTGCCGCCCTCGATACGAACGAGGTCGTTCTTGGACTTGTCCTGCAGCGGCATAAAGTCAGTGAACAGGGTCTTCTTGCTCATCAGGAACTGTGCGCCTGCATCGTAGCCGCCAGGCAGCAGTGCAATCAGGTCGAGCACGTTCTGATTGGTCAGTGCGGCAGTCTTACCGACAGTGACCGAGTTGGTCGCGCCCCAGGTGTTCGCCTGCTCGATGCCGGTGCCCTGATCCGTGCCGGTGCCCTTGATGATGGTGTCCGAGATCAGCTTTGCGATCTTCTTGGCGAGCATATCGGTCAGCCAGTTCTCGAATACGTCGAGCGCCATCTGCTGTACGGACTTGGAGATCTGCACGAGCTTGGTGATCTCGTACGCCGACAGGTTGATCTTGGTCAGGCCGGTGTCGGTGGCAGTGATAGCCGCATTCTCGGTGTGGTAGGCTGCATCTGCCTGCTCGCTCTCAACGGCAAAGGTCACATTGCCCGGCACGCGCAGCAGCGTTACCTTGTCCAGCAGCGGTGCGTACTGGTGCACCTTCTCGATGATGGTGTTCGCGGTCTGGGTCGGCACCAGCGGACCGGCGGAAGCCGTTGCGGTAGACCATGCACGCTGCTCGGTTTCGGTCAGCTCGTTGTTTGCCAGCGTTTTCAGCCATGCGGAGCGGTATTCCTCGCTCGAACGGTCATACTCGCGCTGCTCCGGTGCGGCCGGCTGCGGCTGGAACGTGCGGATTTCGCCGCCTGCGCCGTTTGCGATCTTGTTCAGCAGATTGCGGCGCTGCTCCGCCTGACCCAGCAGAGTCTTGCGCTCCTCGAGCAGACTGTCGGTTTCCGCGCTCAGCGCGTCAAGGTCAGCGCCATCGGCATCCATCTCGGTGCGGATTGCCGCCAGACGCTGCTCAATTTCAGTCATGCGGTTCGCACCCGCGAAAAACTGGATGCCTACACGGCTGCGGAAGCTGCCGAATACCGCCTGCTTGTTCTGGTTTTTGCTCATTTTCACTTTTCCTCCTTCGGAAATCCACAGGTTTTCAGTTTGATTGCCAGCCTGCGGCGCTTGTCCGCCTCCGCGTGCTCGCGCTCGGCCTCCGCCTTTGCCCACGAGCGTGCCGCAATACTGGTGCCGTCGTACGCCGGAATATCCACCGCCGCCACATCAAACACCCGCTTGAAACCGGTAATGCGGCGCAGATGCTTTGCGCGGTCATATTCCTGCTTGTTGACGGTGAACGCGAACGACATCTGATCCAGATAACCGCCCCGGATTTCCTCGTAGAGCCTCCGCCCTTCCTCGGTGCCGGACAGGTCAGCCGAAATGCGCAGACCGCGTGTATCCACGGTCAGCTGCAAGGTGCCGTTCTTGGTTCGTGCCACGGGTTTACCCCCATGGTTATAATTCATCACGACATCGCGCATCTCCGCTCCCGTAAACGCGCTCCTGTCGATGACTTCCTTGTATTCGATACCGTCGTACTCGTACAGCACGGTTTCCTCGTCGAAAACCGCCGCATACCCTTCTACGCGGTACTGCTTATCCTCTTCCCCCGTGTCCAGCGCCCGCACCTCAAAAGTGCGGTAATCACGGGTTTCCGGTGTGATCGCCATTGTCGCCCTCCTTTGACGTATCGCCCACGGCGTCCAGATTGGACACCTCTGCGTATTCCTTGCGGATGTAGTACTTGTCGCCGTCCTCGACCGGACTCATGTTGAAGATTTCCAGACCCATATTGTGGGTCAGGAAGCCGCGGTCGAACAGCTGCGTCACGACATTCAGCTTGGTCTGGTTGCTCGCATACTGCAAACGGTTCGCCGTTGCGATGATGGACGCGCCTGCCGCGATTTCCTCCGGTGTGAACGTCATAGCCGTCAGCACCAGCGACAGCTGAATGGCAAACGGCTCGATAAATCCCTCGTAGTAGGCGTTCCACTCGTCCTCGTTGTAGGTGTTGGTGAGGATTTTCTCATTGGTGCCAAAATACTCGAACACCGATGCTCTGATAAGCTCCTGCTGCTTGGGATTGACGACCATCGCTGCCGACTCGATCTGCTTGACGTCGGCGTACTTGCTGTCGAACATGGCAACGCCGGTCGAATTACCGGCCAGATTGTCCCGCGCAAAGCGTTCGCGCTCGGCGGTGATGTCCTTTTCCTTGAGGTTGCCGTTCAGACGAGCCAGAAACCGGATAGTCGTAGCATTCTTGATGCCGTTGATAATGCCCTCGGCCTGCGTCTGCGCCATCTGCATGGTCGGCATGAGCGGCCGGTTGTCAGAACCGAAGAAATCGTCCTCGTACTGGTGCTGGGTCAGGATACCCGCTCGGCTCAGCTCGATCGCGGCCTTTTGACCGCCCCAGAAGCTGTACTGCAGATACGGCTCGCCGCCGTACTCGCGCACCGAGGACTGCTGCGGCAGGACCGGATAATAGCCGATCAGCCGTCCGGCGCTGTCCTCCATCGGCACGATAAAGGCGTTGTTCTGCACCAGATAAATGGTCGCCAGCCGCGCAAGGAACTTGCTCGCATCCATAAACGGATTGGGCTGCATACCGAGCACGCGCCGCAGATCCGGCCGGGCGTCGCCCGTCACCTCGAGGTGCAGCTTGCTGCAATGCCGCGCAAACGCCGAAATGGCCGCGCGTGTCAGCTCCATCTCGTACAGACCGCCTCGATAAGTCGTGTAGACCGGCTGGTAGGCGGTCAGTGTCTTAAAATATTCCCTCGGTGCTGTGCCGCCGGGCGGCCTCCGCGGGAACAGCTTTTCCAAAAGCCCCAATGTACTTACGCCTCCTCGTTCATCGTTACATAGTCATCGCAATGGTCCTGCAACACCTTGTACGCGCAGATCAGCGCGACCGTGCCGTCAATTCTGCGGCGGCTGTCCGTGATCTTGACCGGCTGAATGTTGCCGTTGATGTCGGTACGGACCTCGGTGTTGACCATGCACCACTTGTCGATCGGGTTGTTGTTATCGACCACCAGACCGGCGCCAAGGTCGGCCTTGAGGTCCTTCATCGGCTGGGACAGGCTGAGCGGGCCCTGCCGCACCGGTATCATGCACTGCTCGCCAAACTCGGCCTTGAAGCGGTCGAGCAGGCTATCGTCAATGTGCCACGGGTCATAGCCGATGTAGCGGACGTACAGATCGTCCTCGTCGCGCAGCTCCATAAACCAGTCGAGCATGACCTGCTTGTCCACCTTGTTGCCCGGCACGGCACGCATCAGGCCGCGCTTGACCCACAGGCTATACGGCACGCTGTCGCGCTCACGGCGGTTGCCGGCAGCCGCATCGGCATCAAGCACGCTCTGCGGCAGCCAGTACATACTCCGGCGGTAGATCTTCGGGTCGCCCGGCCGCTGACAGATGGCCGTTGCCGCCGCAAGGTCGATGCTGTCTGCCGCATCCATGCCGCCGATGGCGTAGTCGAACGCGATATTGTACGTTTCGGGATTGGAGCACTCCGCCCAGGTCAGCCAGCTTGTCGCGGCATTTTCCTTGAGGTTGAAGTCCTTGACCAGCACGGTCGGCAGGAAGGACGGGTCTGCGTCCGCCTTTTTGACCATGCGCCGCAGGTAGTCTACTTTCTTGATGGTGCCAAGTCCGGGATTGGCCTTGATCCACATTTTCTCGCTGCGGTACTCGTCCCGCTCGTCCAGCTCGTAGATCCACGCCAGGAACGTGTCATCGTCAATCGAGCCGTCAATCACACCGGCGGCGTACTCGTACTGCGCATCGAAAATGCTCTCGCGCACAAAGCCGTTGGTCGAGATGGAGAACAGCAGCGGCTGCTCACGCGCTGACATGGACTGCTTCATGTCATCGTAGATGGCGCGGTTCTTGATAGCCGCTAGCTCGTCCACGAGTACGCCGTGGGCGTTCAGACCGTCGAGCGTGTTGGTTGCACTCGCCAGCGCCGTGATAAAGCCGAGGTTGTACGGGTAGTACAGGTCGCTCTGGCGCTTGCGGATAGCCGCCGCCAGCTCCGGCGACTGCTTTCGCATATTGACGCAGGCGTTAAAGCTCTTCGCCGCCTGCTCCCGCTTGGTTGCGATGGAGTAAATCTCCGGTGCGCCCTCGCCATCGTTGACGAGCAGGTCGATTTCAATACCGGCGCACTCGGTCGTTTTGCCGTTCTTTCGTCCCTCGACGATCATGCACTCTTGATACTGACGCAGACCGGTGTGTGCATCGACAAAACCGAAGATCGCCTGCCAGCGTGCTTTCTGGAACAGCTCCAAGCGCAGCGGTGCGCCGAGCTTACCCTGCGGCTGCTTGCAGAACCGCTCCACAAACTCAATGTGATGGTTTGCCAGGGCTTCATCGAACACCCACGGCCGGTACTTCTCCGGGTGGCGCAGCTTGTCGAGCAGGACGGCGCACAGCGTTCTGACCTTGCGGCAGGCGGTGATTTTGCCGGTCAGTACCAGACAGGTGTACTGCTCCAGCCAGTTTTCACCCTCCGGTGCCGGTGTTTTCTTTGCTTCGCGCTCCATGCGTTTAACAAGACGTTCTCTTGCCTGTCTGGGGTCTGTTTTGGCTGCCGTACTGCTCACCTCCTCCGGTTCCACCTGCTTTTGCGCTCTGACGGACGCACCCGGGCGATCCCATTGCCGGGTGTGCCGCTGTATCCTTGCCCATATGCTCGATATGGGTGGACGGAATGGCAATACCGTCCGTCACAGCGCAAAAACAAAAAGAGCCGACAGCACCATCTCTGGCAGTCTGTCGGCTCTGGGCTCGTAGGCCTCTGGCTCTCGTTGTTACTTCTCGTTTTGGGTGTTCAAATTGGACACCGTTTCCCGCATTTTCCGGTGCGGGCACTCCGTCACCTGCGATGCCCGCGTCCAGGCGCTTTCGCAAAATCCCTGGCTGTTGATCATCGGGCAGGTCAGCGGACAGATCGTGCGCTTTCCCATCAGCCGATACGCCTCCCTGCGGCCGTCCGCTGCCACTCAGTCAGGGCATTCATTTCCCCGTTGGACTCCGGCAGCAGGTCGCACAGCGTCTTGATGACCGTGGTGTAATTTTTGATCATCGTGTTGTACACTTCGACCTCCGGAGACTTTTTCGTGCCGTGCTGATTTTCGCCGTTCTGGTACTCGGACACACAGCCGTTTTCGTTGATGGAATCCCGTAAATCCTCCAGAGTTACGGCCATAAAAGCCGCGTTATCCATGAGTTTTTCGGCGGTTTTCCGCTTGTCTTCGTCCATTTTCGCAAAGACTTCTGCGAGCTTCTCGCGCTCGCGTTTTATTCTTGTTTCGGCCTTCGGTTTTCCCATGCCGCACCTCCTCTCAACTACACCCCTCCTGCACCCGTCACTCGGTGAAATTTGAGTGGTGGGTGCGGTCTTCCGCCGGTCAGCGCCGCGGCTCGAATGGGGGGAGTAGGTTTCCGTCGTCATCAAAGCCGCAGCGTGCGCCGTTGTGCTTTGCCATGTGCTCAATGTCATGGCAGTGATGGCACAGCAGCTCGAGGTTGGACCAACCGAGCGTCCGTGCTGGGTCGTTCATGTCCTGCGGCCGCAGCGCCTTGCGATGGTGCACGATCAGTCCCGGCTTGCCGCAGCGCTCGCACAGTCCGTGCTTGCTGACCATGTAGGCCTCGCGGGTGTCGCGCCATGCGGCCGAGTTGTAAAACGCTTTCGCCCAGGGCTTAGCCATGGTCGTACTCCATCATGTCATGCAGCGCTGCTGAACTGCTGGCGATGATCTTGTTGAGCCGGACAATGCGCTCAGTCAGTTTGTAACGCCTCTCGAAGCTCGGCTCAAACTCACGCTCTCGCAGCAAATCAAGCCGCCGCTGCCGCAGCCGGTCGAGGTTGCGCTTGTACTCAGGTATCATCTCGCGCACCGTTTGCACGCGGCTCACCGCCTTTCTGGCAAAATAAAAAGCCGACGGCGTACACTCCTCACGGGAATGTTACGCAGTCGGCTCGGATCTCGATGGATTCTGGCTCACGCCGTCAAAATCGACGACGGACTCGCTTTTGCACTTTTCGCACCACAGTGGGAAATGCCACAGGTGGGTTTCGTTCAGCGTGACCTGCACGCGTGTCGGGCGTCCGCATCGCGGGCACACGATTTTCTTCTTCTGTTTATGATTATACACTCGTTTTCCGCTCCTGTCTACCCTTTCGGCGTTGTTTCTCCGGCCTCCTGTCATATGTTATAGACAGTTCCAAGCCAGAATCAACGCGCTTCTTTCCGCGCGCTGTCTTACTATTATAATGTATGGTTTTCGGCATCAGGTATTTGATGTACTTGCAGCTGGCTATCTCGTTGCGTCCGCCGCCCTCATCGAGCACCTGTGCTCCCGGCGGTGCATCAACGGTCGTGCCGTCGTCCACCCATGCATAGGTTGTGACCGGTCGGTCAAGGTTGCGCGATCCGACAAACTGTTTCTTGCCGTTGAGCGACGCTTCTCTCCGCTCTTTGGTTAAGTAACCGGCCCATCCGTCGTACCCGCGCTCGCGGATGTAGTTGAGCTGTATATCATCGCCCCAAATCCATAGTGACCGCATCAGCTCCAAGTCACCGCCTGCGGCGTTGACGATAAGGTGCGCGTGAGGCCGGTGGTCTCCGTGCCTGCCCTCGAGCACATAAATGTATTTCAGATCCGGCAAACCTCGCGCCTTGCGGTAGGCCCGCATCTGTGCAAACACCTTGCCGAGATGCTTGCGTGTCACGTCGGCGCTGTCCGGCAGGTCCGCATCTCGATAGGTGACGGTCAGCACCAGATCGTTTTCGTCGAAGTTGCACGCCATCAGCTGCTCCAGCTTGCGCTGGGCGGTGTTGGCGTTGGTGCGCTGGATCTGCTCCTCGGTCACCTCGCGGATGCGTTTGCGCTCCTGCTTGCTGGCGTTGGGTCGCGGCACCGTGTAGGTAATGTCCCACACCAGTCGCCCGGCTCGGATTGTCTTTCTCCTCTTCATTTTCCCTCCAACGGTGTCCAAATTGAACACCACAGCGGACGAGTTTCCCCGTCCGCGTAGTTTTATAGAATATCCGCAAAATTTCGGTTTGTCAAATGTTTTTTTAGTCCTTTAGATGCTGGCGCATGATTTCGACCGCCATGCGGCAGGCTTCCTCACACGCAGCCATCATCTTCTCGTGGCCGTGCAGACCGCCATAGTATTCGATCTCGCCTAACGCCTCGGCCGAGGTATCCGGGTCGAGGATGCGGATTGCCTGGTTAATCGTCATGGGTGTTGTCCTCCTCCCGCAGATGATGCATCAGGAAGTCGGCCTCCGGCACGTCGCAGAACTCGTCCTTGTTACGGCCGACCACGAGGATCGGACCGACGAAATCCACGCCGAAGAACCGGCAGTTGTACGGCATTCCGAGCAACGCTCCTTCCTCGTTGCAGATAACGACGGCATCCGATGCAATCGTTACGGTTTCGATGTAGCCGCCGACCTCGGTCTGCAAGGCTTTCAGCGTGTTGTAAATGTCGATCAGCTCCGGCGCACAGCCGGGCTCTTTACGGATTGCTTTCATAATGTCCCCCCCCTACTTCAAAAGATGCTCAGTGTTTTACCGATTTCGTCGTTAGTGATGATGCAGTCGAACATCTTCGGCGCCAGAAACGGCGATCCCGATACGTTCACGCCTCCGCTGACACGGACGTGCAGATTTTTAATCTTCTTTTTCTTCATGCCTCATTCTCCTGTGCTTCATGCTCATACAGATACTCAATCTTCATTCCGGTTACACGCTCAGCTTTAAGCCGCAGCTTTTCGTAGGCATAATCGGTATCAACCTCTTTCTCCATGCGCGTGATCTCGTCATTGTTTTCCTGGAGTGCAACAAAGAACTTCTTCATGCGCTCCGGTCCGAAACCGTAGGCATCGGCCACCGAGCAGACCGCCAGCCAGAGTGCTTTCTGTGTTGCCATATCCGCACGCAGCTGCACGGTGGCATCGTCTGCCGCCTCCTGTACTGCCTCACGGATCATGCGCTTGCGCGCCAGCATATCCGCGTAGTTCATGCCGCACGGCTTGCCAGGGCGCTTGTTCTTACACTTCGCCATTATTCCGGGAACACCTCCGTCCATGCAGAAACCAGAATATTTGCCTCGCATGCTTCATCGTCCAAATCCGGGAAATACCACTTTCCACCCTTGTAGATATACTCGCCATACCGTCCGGCACAGCCGCACAGATTGCACAATACCCGATCACCTTCCGGCGGCCGCTCCTCGGTGTACTTGTGCCATACGCTGCTCGGCTCATGTCCGGCAATCATCTCGAAGGGGTCCACCCCCGCCCAGTCGGCCAGACGGAAAAGGTCATCCAGATCGGGTGCGGGGCAGCCCAGCGGATCATGCCACAGCCAGTCCATATACCAGCGTTTCGGGAAGCCCTCAAGATCTTCATAGCTCGTAATTCCGACGCCAGCGAGCGCGAGCTTGATATACCGCCGCGCCATCGCGAGCGGCGATTTCATGAAGGCGTCCTCGCGCTGCTGGCGCTCGGCCTTGCGCGTCTCGGCGTCCTTCGCGCTCGTGATGCGCTGTTTCACCACGCCGCACACCTTTTCGCACCCGTCCGCCTTGTCGCAGCTGTGGCAGCAGCCGGGACACTTGCCGTCCCGCACCCACGCCGCGCGCTTATCCATGCCTGTGCAGGGATGGGGCGAAAAGCTCTCCGCCGGGCAGGTTAGCTGCGTGAAGGGATACTCCGCCGCCTTTTTGTGCGCCTTGATCTTTTTCGCATCAAGGTTGTACATTTTGCCTTGATATGCGCCGTGCAGCTTGCGCTGCAATTCCGGGTCGCACTGCGACAGCTCGTAGGCGGCGCTGTCGTTGATGCGGTGGCACTTAAAATCGCCTTGCCACGCCTCGGTCAGCCCGTTGTCGATCGCCTTCGCCCTGGCGATCTGGGATTCTGAAGTTTTGAGCACCTCGGCAACATAACTGCGCAGCTTGCCCGGCAGCTCAACCACGCCGCGCGCTTGTAGATCCTTGAGCGCGGCCTCAATCTCCTTTGCCGCCTGACCGGTGTACTCAGCGGTCAAACCGCCGCCGCCGCGTGCCATGGTGTTGGTCCAGTGCAGGATCAGCGTCTGGATGGACGGGTCAAGGTCGGCATCAAGCACGATACAGGGTGCGGTCTTGCGGTCGAGCAGCGCCAGCGCGTTCCTCCGGCGATGCCCTGCGAGGAGTAAGTACCCGCCCTCGGTCTTGCGGCGCACCACAAGCGGCTGCTGCAATCCAATCACCTTGATGGACTCCGCCAGCTCGTCAATGCCGGTCTGCGCGTAGCTGTTGTTCTCGTTTTCCTCGATTTCGGCGAGTGGAATCTGCTCCACCCGCATTTCTCCGGTGTCCGATTTGGACACCGCCTCGCCCATCAGGGCGGCAAGGTCAAATTTCTTAGCCATTTACTGCACCTCCATGAGTTCTTCCACCCATGCCCGGTAGTCACGAGCAGCTGCCGAGGTCGGAGACCAGCGCGTGACCGGCTGAGCGGCGTAGGTGCTCTCCGTCACTTTGTCGGTGCGGCGGATTTTCTGCTGGAAAAGCGGAATCGGGCTGTGCTCTCGCAGCCAATCCTCGCTCTGGCGCGTTGCGTCAGCGTTGTGCCAGATGGTCAGCAGACCGCAAACCCTGCGCTTGGCAAGGCCGGTGCCCTGCACGCTTGCAATCTGGTCGGCAAGCAGCCGCATGCCTGCCATTTCAAACGCGCCCGGCTTGATCGGCACGAAGACCATATCACTGGCAGCAATCGCCGAGATGCACGGCAGGCTGAACGACGGCGGACAATCGAAGATCATCACGTCGTACGCATCATCCTCGACCAGTGCGTCCCGCAGATCGGCGTACACGCGAACCGCCTGCTTGCGGTCAATGTCGGCGTCCAGATCGACCGAGGCCAGCTGCATGTCGGACGGGATGATATCCAGATCGCGGTAGATGGTGTGCTGAATCACGTCCTCGTAGTAGGCCGTGCCGCCGTCGAACAGGTCGGCCGTGCTGCAGGCATCAGGTACAACACCGATGTACTGCGAGGCGTCGCCCTGCGGGTCGCTGTCCACCAGCAGCACGCGCTTGCCATAATCAGCCGCCAGAATGCCTGCGAGGTTTACGGCGGTGACCGTCTTGCCGACGCCGCCCTTCAAATTGACTACGCTAATCGTTTTCAAGATGTTTTCGCTCCTTTTTCTTGTTTCAGTGGTTTTTCTTCGTTCGCGGACCGTATTTCCGCATCGTAACACCATGCTTTGCGAGTACCGCTCGCACCGTTTTGATTGAGCGGTGCATACTTGCCGCCACAATCGCAAGCGGCATTGTCTCGTACATTTCGCAGATTTCGCGCTCCTCTTTGTCCGTCACCGGTATGCGCGGCCCGCCGGCCGGTCTGCCACCGTTCGGCGGTGCAGGCTGAACTTCCTTGTGGGCTACGCCGCGCTTGTCACGGTCTTGTGTGTAAACGGTTTCGCGGTAACAGTACGGTACGCCAAAGACTCCGGTGCCGGACACCTCAACCGTTTCGTATATTCCCTTTGGATGCCGCCAGATTACTCGGCGCTGCTCAGTTGCCATTTTCCGCTCCCGCCATCTGCATCAGCTGCTCATAGTCTTTCTTGATTACGCCAGACCCGATCAGAGCCATGATGTACTGCATCGCCTTGTCGGCAGTCTCGTCATTCGTCGCCTTGCAAACTACGCGATACAGCGCGATCAACGCACGGTGGATGTCATCACTCAAAATCCGTCCGTCCGTGCAATCAAATTTGCATTCGACCTGTATTCCGTTAATTTTAATCTCAATCATGCTGTTGCTCCTTCCGATTTCTCTTGATGTATCTCAGCACCGCACCGATGGCCTCGGCCCTCTCACGGTACTCCCGCCGCATCTCCGGCGGACAAACCTTGCTTTGCGCGTACAACCGGCGGCGCTCAAATCGCAGGCGCGGGATTGCTTTGCTTAATCTCATGCTGTTGCATCATCCTCCATCATGCGTAATTTGGACTGGTAAAAGCCCTGCCACTGGGCGAGGAACCGCTGCTGCGAACCGCAGAACCAGAACGGGATAGAGCCTCGGCGGCCGCCCTTGTTTTTGACGATCTCGATCACACGCAGGCGACCCGCTTCCAGATCAGCGGCTTCCTCGTCGCTCTCGACGTCTTTTTCGTTGGGGTAGTCCAGCAGCATGACCACATCGGCGTCCTGCTCGATTTGGCCGGAGCCGCGCAAGGCTGCCATGCCCTCGCCGCCTCGGCTGAGCTGGCTGAGCGCGATCACGCACACGCCGCTTTTTGCAAGCCGCTGCAATGCGGTCGTAACCTCGGTGATGGTCTCATACTCCTTGCCGATGTGCTTGGGGTCGCTCGACCGGACAAGCTGCAGGTAGTCCACCACGATGATGTCCGACTTGTTGCGGCAGGTCACGGCGCGAATCTCATCGACCGTAACGCCGGTGGCCTCGTAAAAGTGGAAATTCCGGTCGGCCAGTTTGCGCTTGGCCTCGACCAGTGTGACTGTTTCGGCCTCTTCCAGTTTGCCGGACTGGATGTGTGCCAGGTCAACACCGGCCTGCGCTGCCATGATACGGTCCTCGACCGTCTCGGCATCGGTTTCCAACGAGAAGAACGTGACGTTATGCTTCTCGGCCATGTGCAGCGCCACCTGCAGCGCAAATGCGGTCTTGCCTGCACTCGGTCGAGCGCCAACCACGACATAGTGCTTGGGATTGACCTTGACGTAACGGTTCAGCTCGTCAAATCCCCAGTCGAGGTACTGCCGCTCGGTTCCCATGCGGCCGTAAAAGTCGGTCAACAGATCGGTCATTGTGCTGCTACGCTGGTCGTTATCGTCCGCGACCACGTTGTTCATGCACTCGATCTTACCGATGAGTTCTTCCATCGGCAAGCCCGCAAAGTTGCCGTCCAGCGCCTCGCGGAACAGCTTTTGCAGCCGATACCGACGGGACAGCTCAAGCAGCTTGTCCACATACGCGCCGCAGTACCGCGCCGACGGCGTGATCTGCTCCAGCTCCTTGAGCCATGTCGCAAACTCCGGTCCGCAGGCCGCCTTGACGGTCAGCGGGTCAATCACATCGCCGCGGCCGTACATCGCCCGGCAGGTCTCGAAAATCTGCCGCGAGATGCCGGTGACGAAATCCTCGGGCCGTACCCGCGTGAACACCAGCGAGGCGTTTACCTCGGCGTCCGCGATCAGCGTGCCGAGCACACTGTTTTCAGCCTCGTTGTACAGGTCCATCATTTCAGCCATTTGCGTCCGCCTCCCTTCTCGGGCGGCTTAGCTGCCGCCGGATTATCGTACTTGCCCTCAAGCACCTTGACCAGATTGCTCTCGTTCAGCAGCCAGTCAAAATCGGCCTTCCAATGGCGGTCGTTCTGGCCGGTGCAAAAGCTGCTGCTCTGGGCCTTGCGGAACGCCTCATCGAGCTGCTCCGGTGT
>ULYA01036368.1_pt1 | contig 20634 bp, 19 predicted proteins | sample 1961821 | NCBI WGS metagenome assembly ULYA01 (sample SAMEA4835853, study PRJEB28245) | human gut metagenome | biome: gut microbiome; material: fecal sample | place: Denmark | collected 2008 | reverse complement strand
AAGTTATGGCTGCATGGATCATTTTTTCAATTCATGGTGCAAGTTTTAGGTTAGAAATTGCTCCATGAATAATTCAGGTTAATTATATTTGGCTTATTACTACTCTCATGTTTTAGCAGGAGCATAACCTCCTGCCAAAACGGAGGTCTTATTCTTTCTAAATAGCCCTGTACCTTCCTGATAGAGTTAAATAGCCCATCCTAGACTTTCTTGTTGAATATGATACAACTTTTCGTACAGCCCTTTCTTTTCCATCAATTCTTTATGTGTCCCCAGCTCGGCCAGTTTGCCATCTTCCAAAACGATAATCTGATCAGCATCCACCACCGTACGAAGCCGATGAGCAATCATAATGACCGTCTTTCCTTCCACCAACTTTGCAATAGCCCGTTGGATTAAAATCTCATTTTCCGGATCAAGGGATGCGGTGGCTTCATCAAGAAGAATAATCGGAGCATCTTTCAATAACGCGCGGGCAATAGAAATCCGCTGACGCTCACCGCCGGAAAGAGTACTGCCGTTTTCTCCGAGGACAGTCTGATAACCGTCCGGCAATCGCTGGATAAATTCGTCACAGTACGCGGCCTTTGCCGCCGCCATAACCTGTTCCTCGGTAGCGTTCATGTTACCTACGCAGATATTATTAAAAACAGTATCGTTGAACAGGGTCACATCCTGAAATACAAAGGACATACAGCGCATCAGGTGTTCTGGCTCAATGGTTTTGACATCCATACCACCAATGGTAATCTGACCCTTTCTTATATCCCAAAAGCGGGCAATCAATTTGGAAATCGTACTCTTTCCGCTTCCAGAAGGCCCTACCAGGGCTGTTATACTGCCAGCAGGAATAGAGAAAGACACATCCTTGATAACATCGTCACGGTTATATCCGAAAGTGACACTTTTCAGTTCAATGTCGTACTTGGATACATCTTTATCCTCGCCCTCCATAGCTGGTGTGGTCAGCAGAGTACGCATACGGTTGGTGACTGTTCCCAAGTGGAACAGAGAAGTCAACTGCGAAAGAATGGCAAGGATCGGCCCGTAAATCTTCGTGGAGAACATGAGCAGTACCAACAAAGGAAGCAGCTCAATCTCACCGCCGGTTATCAGCACTGTTCCAATGAAAATAGTGATGCCAAGTCCCGCTTGCAGGATCAGGCTGGCTCCCTGAACCAGAACACCGGAGGCCAGTTCTACCTTAATGGCGATTTTTCTCATGGCTTGGAGTGCTTTATCCAGCGTAGAGAAACGGGAACCACTAAGACCGCAGGATTTGATGATCTTGATACCCTCCAGGTATTCCTGAATCTGGCTGGACGCCTCCAATTTCACATCTACCTGTTTGTCAAACAGACGGAGTTGCAGTTTGCGTCCGCACCAGATGATGAGGAATGTAACCGGCATCGTGCAGAAAATCGCAAGGGCCATTCTCCAGTCAAAAAATGCCAGACAGATACAGGTCAGGGTAACGGAGATAATATTCGCAATCAGCGGCGGAATAGTACTGCTTAGCATGGATTCCATGCTGCTGCAATCAGCCATCATGTTTGTGGTAATATCGGATAAATCTTTCGTGTTAAAGAAACTCATGGGGAGCTTGCGAAGATGTTCTGCAATCCGAAGTCTGGTCGTGCTGGCCTCCTTATAGGAGGCAATATAGGTTTTCCTGTAATCGTTTTTCGCGGCCAGAAATACTAGGATAGCCGCAATCACTCCCAAGCCCAGCAGCTTCCACAGTGCGACCCACGAAATTGTTTCTCCTGTAAACGGTTTCAGCAGCTCCCAAAAGAGCAAGCAGGCTACCATTGAAGGAAGCAGTAGCGCAATATTGGTTATTGTGCAGGCTGTAATCGCTTTTTTCAGGTCGGAGTAGCCTTTCTCCGACAGCATTAGCTTTTCTTTCAGCTTACTCATAGATCACACCGCCTTTCCTGTGCTAATTTTCCAGTTGATCGACTCCGTATAGCTGCTCCACATCTGCGCGTATTTTCCACCCATCTTCAGCAACTCGTCATGGGTGCCGGATTCAATCAGGTGTCCTTTTTCCATGACAAGTATCTGGTCAGCGTTGCGAATCGTGGACAGACGATGGGCAATCATTACAACCGTTTTATTCTGGATTAGCTTTTCAAAGGCTTTTTGAATCAGGTACTCATTTTCCGGGTCGCTGAATGCAGTTGCCTCGTCCAGCACAATGATGGGAGCATCTTTTACGATAGCTCTTGCAATGGCAATCCTCTGGCGTTCACCACCGGAGAGATGAACGCCAGTGCTTCCAATCACAGTCTGATAACCATTTGGAAGCTGCTCGATAAATTCGTGGCATCTTGCCGCTTTTGCCGCCGCAATCACCTGTTCCTCTGTAGCATCTGGATTTCCCATGCGGATGTTATCCATGATGCTCTGCTTAAAGAGGAATGTATCCTGAAATACAAAGCTGACCTTATCCATCAGCGTATCCAACGGAATATCCCGAATGTCAACGCCGCCGATTTGAATACTTCCGTCCGTCACATCATAAAATCGGGAGATCAGGTTGGCTATGGTACTTTTACCGCCACCGGAAGGACCGACAACAGCTGTTACCTTGCCCTGAGGCGCAAGGAAAGAGATGTGAGCCAAGGCCTTGACCTGGGAATCGGCTTCATAGGAAAAGCTGACATCTTGAAAAGCAATGTCATAGTTTTGTATATCAGCCGAGGTATTCTTTTCCGGCAGTACCGGGATGCGCAAGATTTCATCCATGCGCTCTACACTGCCGTCAATCTGCGTAAAGGACTCCGAGATATACATAATCTTATTCAGGATACCGGAAATCGCATGGACAATAATCAGGTAGAAAATGAATGTCAAAGAATACTCTCTGAAATCCGTAGTGTGCATCCCAATCAAAACACCCACCGGGATTAAAAACAGATAAATATTATTGATGATTGTGGTAAATGCAGGCATACAGTTTTGCCAGCCCAATGCGTACTCCAGCACGAAAGAGGTATAGTCCGTAATGGATTTACTCAACCGCTTAAAAGAATCTGCGGTCTGATTAAATGCTTTGATCTCCGGCATACCGCGCACATATTCCACAGAGGCGCTGTTCATGTTCTCCTGGGCGGTCTGAAAACGGTGCATTTTTCCCTTTGCTTCGCCGTTGAAGCCCGCAAACTGAACGATGAAGGCCAGAACAATACCGACCAGACAAACGATACCATACCGCCAGTCAATCCCAAGAAGAATAATGACCAGAACAAGCGGCGCAACCAAAGAGGCGACAAAATCCGGGAGCTGGTGAGCAATAAATTTCTCAACGCTTTCAATGTTTTCGTCCATGATTTTTCTCAGCTTGCCGCTTCCCAAGGTCAAATGATACCCAAGGGGAATATGCATGATGTGGTCGGCAAAGGCTACCTTCAATTCATAAAGTGTTCCAAACGCTGCAATGTGTGAACACAATAGGGCAAAAAAGTAAAATACGATGTTCCCCAAAATACCAGCCAAGGCAAGCCAGCCCCAAGTTGAGATTGTAGAAACATTCAAGAGCGACATATCCGGGTAAACAAACAGGATTTCCCGAATGATGTAATAAATTGATAAATAAGGTACAAAAGAACAAATTGCGGCCAGCGCAGCCAAAACACCTGATAGAAACACAAGTCCTTTATGGCCTGAAGCCAATTCTAGGCAGCGTGCCAGTCCGGTTTTAACCTTCGACTGACTCTTATTTTGCTGTGCCATTTCTACCCCTCCTTTTGGTTATAATAATCTCTCGGAATCTCTAAGTCAGTAAATACAAGGCCTTCAGATTCCTTTTTTATTAAAATCACCCACTTTTTTTGCCAAAAACAATTGACAACTTCATCGAAAAATGCGGCGCTCCGCGCCTATTGATCAATAAGAACCGTCGCTTGCGGCGGCAGATATTTTTCGATTGGAGGCGATTTTTTATGTTACCTGTTAACTGTGGCAGTCATGCCGACTACCAACATTTTGTTGTTACTAATTTTCGTAAATATTATCCTGATCCTGACGCTCTTGCCCGCTCTACATGGGATATTATCGAGCGTTTCTGGAATCTCGATTTATCTTTTACCGATACTTTTATGGCTGATAAATATTCTAAATTCGGTCCAACACCAAGAACTCCTTCCTGTATGCAGCGTTCTTACCTGCTTTCCATTGACTTTAAAGTTACTTCGCTGACAGAATGGGCTGCCCAGCTTAAAATGAATCCTCTTTATGCCATTCTCAGCGGATTTGAACCCGGTAATACTCCCGGTGTTGGTACTTTTTATGATTTTATAAACCGCTTATGGAACTCTGATTATACCCAATTTTTTCTAAAAGAAGCTCTGATCCTCTGATTTGAAAATCATCGGTAATGCAGCCGTTTTCAAGGCGTATTGCCCGCTCGCAGCAGGCAAGCGCACACTCCGCGTCATGGGTAATGACGATAATGGTGCGCCCCATCTTCGCCAGTTTGCGGATCATCCTGCTGACATTTCGCATATTCGTACCATCCAATCCGCTTGTCGGTTCGTCCAGCACAATAATTGGTGCTTTGTGCATCAAAGCTACGCCAAGAGCCAGTCTCTGCTTCTGTCCGCCTGATAGTGTGGAAGGATGCTGTTTAATAAACGGTGTCAGTTCCAAAGCTCCCAAAATTTCTTCGGCTTCTTTTTTTCGTTCGGGAGTGACTTCTGCTCCAGTGGTCAGTTCATCCAGCAAGTTTTCACCGAAAAGCTGGCTGTCTAAATCTTGGGGAATGTACCAGACCTTTCCCAAGCGGTCTTTGGGTCTGCAATGCTTTCCGAATAAAACGACTTCGCCGGATTTCTCTTTCAAAAGCCCTGCCAAGATTCGCCCTATGGTGCTTTTGCCCGTCCCGTTGGGGCCGATCAGGGCAATCACTTCTCCCTTACGGCATTGAAAGTCTATATCCTTAGCTACAATTGTTTCACCAAAAGAGTGGTTTAGCTTTTTCACTTCCAGGACAACCTCGCTGGTTGCCGCAGACGGGATTTCCATATACTCAATCTGATGCAGGTCAGGAGTTCGAAGCCCCAATGTCTGGATTTTCTGATTAGTTAGAGCCTTCATCTGCGGTGCGGTAAATTCCCGCACAATTTTTCCTTTCTGCACACACAGGAAGCGGTCTGCCAGATCCATCAGATAATAAAGCCGGTGTTCTGCTATGATAATGGTTTTTCCCTGCTGTTTCAAATCGCGGATAATGTCCGCAAAGCGATAAGTAGATGCAATATCCAGATTGGCAGAAGGTTCATCCATGACATAGATTTCCGGGTCAATCGCCTCTGCCGATGCAATCGCAACTTTCTGGCGCATCCCATAAGACAGGCTGTGCAGACTGTGATCCAGAATGTCCTGAATTTTGATGTCTGCCGCTGCCCGGTGAACATGGTTCTGAATGTCCTCATGGGAATACCCATAGTTCTCACAGCCGAAAGCAATCTCACCAGCTACCTCATTGGCAAAAAACTGGCTCCTGGGGTCTTGAAAAACATTTCCCGCGATTTTGCCGCGCTCCCAGGATGGAATCTTTTTCAGCGGTTTTCCGTCCACAAAAACCTCGCCGCTCAATTCCCCCTCGTAAAAGTAGGGGATCAGGCCGTTAATCACTCTCGTCAAAGAGCTTTTCCCACTTCCTGATGGGCCGGTCATAACAATGACCTCCCCGGCGGCAATGTCTAACGATATATGTTCCAGTTGATTTCCGTTCCCGCCATAGGAAAAGGTCAGGTCACGGATCATAATTTCTTTTCCCATTCCATTCCTCCTATAAAAGACAGCAGCACACGGCAGCTCCCACGCTGACAACAATCAAAAAGTAATCCAGCGCAGCGATCCGGCTGACATAGTAGCTTTCTTTCTTGTAGGGGCTTTCAATTCCCCTGACAATGGCAGAAGCGGCTAACTCGTCCGCGATCTTTAAGGAGCGGAACACCATCGGAACAATGGCGTATTCCAATGTGTCCATTGGATGCCTCAAAACATTGCCAACCGATTTTAAGAAGCCACGGATTTTCATGGCTTCCCTGACTTCTCCAAATTCATGCAGCACAGTCGGAGCAAAGCGGAGCATGACGATCAAAACAAGCATGATACGGGTGGGGATCGGCATTTTCCTCAAGCTGGCTGTCAGCTTCCCGGACGGGATTTTCGCCAGAAGATAGGCTGGCATAGCGGGCAGTAACAGCTTGTAAATCATACTGAGTAACAGCGGAGAGGGGATGCTGATTTGATACTTTGTCTCGATCATCAGCCATACAATCGCCACCAAATAGACCGCAAAGCACCCCAACGCCTGTTTATACAAGCCAAACCAGCACAGAATTAAAAAAATGCAAAAGGTAAAAATCCCATGTCCCCAAAAGCTTGTCGTCAAGAAAGTCACAAGGCAGGCGCACAGAGTCAGAAAAAGAACTGTGCGCCCGTCAATCCGGTCAATCCGCCTTTGCTTTTTTTCTCCGGCCATCATCCTACAATGCCAGCTTTTTGGAAATGCTTTCTGAGCAGGCGCTGGCCAAACAATGTACCAAGAATTGCAAGAACCGCAGTAATGACAACACCCAGAAGCATCAGTGCTGGAGAAGTTACCATAGAAAACTGCATATTCAAAGTATTTGCATCAAAGCCACTACTTGCTGCCATTTCCTGATAGCTGTCCCAAGACCACCACAGCGGTACGGCACAGCCTACAAAATTTCCGATTGAGTTGACCATCCAGCCAATTCGGTTGCGAACTGCACTTCGGTATGTATTCTTGCCAACCATGCATAACTCGGCAATGAGGGCTACAATCAAGAAATAGGGAACCAAGAACATATAACCCATAACACCTTGGATTAGTCCATAAACCGTAGCCCAAGCAAACAACAATCCGTGTTTGTTAATGCGATTTGCCGCAACCAAATAAAATGTTGCTCCAATAAAGGCATCAATACCAGCAGAGCCGTATAAATATACTGCTGGGAAAGGCAATGTAACCATACCAATCACCATTGCAATTGCAAAATTGATGACCATCATTGCGGCAATCGTCATAATATCTCGAACGCCAATTTTTTTCTTTACCGTTTGTTCCATTTTTGAAACCTCCTTAAAATAAAATGACAGTGTAGTTAGCAATATCTAACTACGCTGTCATTTTACACCGGTTTGCAGTCTCTAACTACTCCAAAGGGAAAAGTAAATCAAGAAAACAGCCCAAAAGTTAAATCACTTTTTTTGCTTTACGGTAATCCTTTGGAAGCATTCCAAACACTTCTTGAAAGGCTCGCGCAAATTTACTAATATTTGAATATCCAAGTTCACCGGCTATTTGCGTGATTGATTGATCTGTTTCCTGCAAATAAACAGCCGCAAGATTCATTTTATACTTTTTGATATGTGCATAGGGCGTATCGCTATAAATCTGTTTGAAAATAGCTTGAAATGTGACCTTGCTCATTGGCTCCTTTCGCAAAAGTTCTTCTATGGATATTTTTTTGTCGAGGTTTTCTATGAGCTGTTGGCGGATGCGTTTGATGATTTCAATTTGTTCTTTGGCATAATACGTTGCCTCATACTGATCTTCAATCCGCAGCTGTTTGATATGGTAAAATAGTTCCAATAATTTGATACGGAAATAATCTCGCTCTTCAACACCTTTTGCAGCATACAATTCTTCAAAGATATGTAACAACTGCTGTGGTGTACGACATAAAAACCACTTTTTTTCTAATTCCAATTCTCGTCCGAGATTTAGAACATCAATGTTGTAGTACGAAAAAATCTGTTGTGTTTCCACATCGACAGAATCTTTATCAATCACACAGCTTAGTCCTACACTATATCCAAAGGGAAAGGAATAGGCCGCAGGAATATTAGCAAGGGCATTGATGCAAAATTCTCCCTCTTTCATGTGGAAAACTTTATTATTTCTTAGCTCAAACTCAACGCGTCCTTTTTGGTAATGACGGATTTCAATGATATTTTTATTAGGAATAGGCTCATGAAAAGTATCTGAGCAGTTAAAATCCATAAAAATCAAATCAATGCCTGGAAACAACGCATATGCCATAAGAATACCAGTTCCATTACATTGATAATTAATTAAATTATATTCTTGGCGTTTTTTTACTGAAGCAACATTTTCTCCATACCAACTATTTTTCATGTTGATACCCCATTCCTTCAATTAGTTGTAACTTACTTGTCCTTATTAGTATAATATAGGAAACAATAAAAATGCAACTTCAACTTTGATATTGATTTTTATTTTCGAATAATTTCACATAGTTTCTCTGGATGCAAACTTAAAACCTCAGAATGCCCCATATTATCATAGGCATAAACTTCGCACTCAGAAACGCATTTTTCTTTAACAAGCGAAACTGATTTTGCAGCAAAAAGCTCATTTTCACCATACATTATAACAACTTTCATTCGTAATTTCTCCATTCTTTTTTTTATGTCGTATCCATAAGCTGCCAATGCCGCATCATATAATGTATCAAATTGTATTCTTTTGCAACACAAAGGATAAAGTACCTCTATTTCATTACCATTTCTGTAACCCATTTGTTTGCTAACATATGACCACATTCTTTTCTTTTGAATTACTTTTTGAAATTCCTTTGCCATAAAGTATGCATCTATTTTTTTCATAATACCCATGGATTCAAATTGCCCGCCATCGAGAATTAATTTATTTATCCTAATACAATCTCTCAATGCGATTTCTATCGCAATGCTAGCCCCTAATGAAATACCATAAATACAATCCAGCTCCTCTATTCTATGATTCCGTATAGATGTAATGATTTCATCGGCACATTCATAAACATTCGAGAATCCGCCCAAGCCCTGCATATTATGGCCTCCCAGTTCCGGCAGAATAAGGCAATAGTTTCTCTTGAGTTCTTCTATTACTTTTTTAAAACAGAATTTCCATTGAAAACCCATACCATGAATCAATAATACTTTTTTCTTGCTCGGATCTCCAATTATATGTAATTCAAATAGTCCCTTCTTCAAATTCGTCATCGAATGATTCCTCCTGCATCACATATTCACTTATATTTAAGTCTATGTTCAATTTCGGTAAATCACCTAAAACAATGTCTCCCTCAATAATATCCGTTGCATAGTAAATTCCAGGAACAATTTTTTTGTTTAAGAGTTCAATTGAGGCATCTTTTAGCTGTTCACATAATTCTCCAAACGCTTCTCTGCACCGAACTGTCTCCTTTTCTTGCTCTTTCACAATGGTTATCTCACATCCTCTTTTGGCTCTGGAAACATATAAGATATTTTCCACGTGTATGCGTATTATCTTCCCCGCCGATGTCACCGTTACCGCATAGTCATTCAGAAAGCGTCTCTTTACCTCAGTCATAATAGCTGCAATTTCCCGGCGTAAGCTGGTATCGTGTAAGTCCTTCATAATATACCGAAAGGGCTGTCCGAAATTTATACTGTCCACTGTCGGCTCAAAATAACTGGAATAGAAGATTAAAACTGCATCTTTGTTATAATTTCTCAATTTTAATGCTGTTTGGTTTCCATCCAGCCCCGGCATACGGATATCTATAAAGACTAATTCGTGGAGAATATCCGTATGTTTCAAAAGTTCATTTCCTGATTCGTATTCATAAAATCTGATTTCATTTTCAGGCAAACTATTTTCATGCTCTATAATCTCTCTGATCGTTTTTCTATATCTTTTATCATCATCACAAATCGCTATCTTATACATAATCCTCCCTCATTGTTAGTTACAGCTAACCTTATTTCATAAAAAAACCATCCCGCAGAATTTTGCCATGAGATTATCTCTTACTTCTATAACTCCGGTTCCAACTCTGCAAAGATGGAATCTCCAAAAAATTCTGGTATTGTGATTTCTAATCCATCACACAATTTCTTGATTGTAACTACGCCTACATTCTTACTCTGCCCATACAAAATATTCTTCAGCGTTGATGGCGGAACACCAGAACGTATCGCCGCCTCATTCACGGTAATATCCTTTTGCCTTATCAATTCTTCAAGACAATATATAACTGCTGTTTTCATATCCATGATTTTTCATAACTTTTCTCTATTCTATATAAATTGCCCGTAAAAGGTCGCCCATATATAGTCTTTTTGAACAAAGATACATCTTTGTAAGCTTTGTATACTTTCGTGGTAGATAATTCAGCATTTTTACCAAAACAAAAAGACATCGGCGCATACCGATGTCTCAAGATAATTTTTTTCTATTTTATATCACGCTGTTTTCATTTCCCCTTCTTTGTCAAATTCCATCCGCATCTGTCCTACAGATTCCCATGTTTCAAATGGAATTTCCATATATTCTAAGACACGCTTCATTCCTAAACCACCGTCTTGCACTGGCCGCATACATAAATCATAATGTTTCGGATGTGTAACCTACAGTCGCTGATGTCACGCTTTTCACATAACTTTGAAGCACAAATCATTCAAAACAAAAAAGCCGGGAGCCACATTGTTATCCGTGACCTCCGACTCCATTCTATTTTATACTACACCGTCCTTACACTCAAATCAGCCCCTCTCTCCGGCTTATCTTTTCCCTGCTTTTCTTGAATAATCCTCTTATTAATCTCAAGCCGTTCATGAATGGATAATTTCTTCCTTTAATCCGTTTTCCTTTCCTAAAAGTTAACTATTTATTCTAATATACCTCTTACAAGCTCGATTCAAAAACTCATAGTCATGTGTTACAACTATAATAATATATTTTTCTTCTGACAATTGTTTCATCAATTTTTCCACCTGACACATGTGCCTAAAATCCAACCCACTGGTAGGTTCATCGAAAATAAGCAGCTTTTTTTCACCCATAACTGCCTGGCAAATAGCAAGCCTCTGTCTCTGTCCACCAGATAATATCATCGGATGATATTCTGCATACTCTTCCAAGTCAAATTTTTCAAGTAATTCCCTGATTTCTTGTTCAGAGGCTTCTTCATTTGCAAGCAGACATTCATTTTTCACACTATCTGAAAACAACTGATGATTGACTTCCTGCATGACCATCCCGAACAGTTTGGTCCGGGCCTTTTCCGACAGCTTTTTCCCTTGATACAGAATCTCGCCGCCTTTGGGCTTAAGCAGACCGCACAAGCAATTGCAAAAAGTAGATTTTCCGGCACCGTTTTTCCCTGTGATACCGATGATGTCTCCCGCTCTTGCAGATAAGCTAATATTCTGAAAAATCATCTGTTTCTTTCTCTTACATGAAAGGTTACAAATCTGAAGTACTGCGTCTTCTGAGTTTCCTGTAATCTCCGGAATCTGTATCTGTTCAGGAACGATACTTCTGAGCCCCATTTGTTTTCGTTTCAGATCAGACAAAGCCTTAAACTCATCTGATGTAAATTCTTGTTCTATACGTCCTTCTTTCATATAAATAATTCTGTATGCGAATTTCTGGATCCATGCCAGACGATGCTCTGCCACAACTACAGTATGTCCCTTCTCCTTAATTACCTTCATTCTTTCACTCAGCTTTTCCATCGCTGCTATATCCAAATTCGCTGACGGCTCATCCAGCACATAAATCTGCGGATTCATGGCATATACTGATGCAAACGCAAGAAGCTGTTTCTCACCACCTGACATGGAAAATACATCCCGGTCTTCCAGCTTCTCTATATCTAATTCATTTATTGTATTCTTAATTCTTTTTCGTATATATTCCGGTTCCACGCCTCTGTTTTCCAGGCCAAATGCCATCTCAGCATTAGAATTCGTATAAAAAAACTGAGTTTTTGGATTCTGAAAAACAGACCCTACAAGCTCTGCAATCTCATACATAGGCATCTCTGCAACATTTTTCCCGCAAACCGTAATCGTTCCATCTACGCTGACATCCCTCACAAAATGCGGAATCAATCCATTAATCAGTTTTGTCATTGTGGTTTTTCCACATCCACTTTCCCCGCATATCAATACGAACTCCCCATCCTGTATCTCCAGATTTATATCTGACAGAATTCTTTTTCCTTGCATTGTTACATTTACATTTTCAAACTTTATCATTTTCTTTATCCTGCAATCACCACTATAAGTATTCCAAATGTTACCAAAATCATTATCAACCAGTCTGAAATTCCCATGTGAAGTGTTATTTCACTAGTCTTTTTTCCTGGATTCTCGATTCCTCTTGCCACTGCCGCCGCTGCTATTTCATCCGATGTATTGACTGCAGACACGATCAATGGAACTACCGTACACTCCAAGCGGGATGCCCATGAGATATTCTGAAGTTTCATAGCAGCATTTATATGTACGAACTCCTCTTTCAAAGCTGGAAAATATCGAAGTGTCGTAGACATTGCTATGATAAATCCTTGTGGTAGATGCAGTGTATACATGGCAGCGATCATTTTCTGCATGGACGATGTTCGAAGCAGCAACAAACCTGCCAAAAAACATGGCAGCATACGCAATGAATAATTAACTAAAACTGGAAACACCATATTCATCCATGCGGGGCACTGCGGAAATACATACATTAGTAAAAGGTGGAAAGAAACAAGTAAAACGATACCTTTACCTGCCGCCTTATATAGTCCATGCACCAGCATAAGCAGGAGAAATATGCCTGAAAGCATACTCCCCTGCTCAGAATTTTTCTGACAGAACATACCAATATTTGCCATTAAAAGCAGCCACAGCCCAGCTCTTGGATCAAGATGATTGATGACTGTTATCTTATTCATCAGACAATTCCTGCTTTCTTAAAATGCTTACGGAATAAACCTTTAGCAATCAACGCTCCAATCACGCCTCCTATGACTGGAGAGATACAAAGTATAATCAGCATTGGCGTAGAAATCAATCCCGATAAAGACCGGACATATTCTGCAGACATTCCATTTTGCTGAATCTGCGCCAGAAAACTGTCTTTATACACCCATATTGCCAGTGGCGAGCCAAGCATTCCATAACAAAAAAACACAAACGATATCATCATATGTGTAAAACTGTTATCATACTTTGTCACAGCTCTGTACAGTTCTGACAATATACATGCAATGGCAAATGTAATCAGTAACAATACTGTAAACTGACCAGTCACAAAATAAAGCAATGCAGTAATTGTTCCCATAATAAGTACTGCCCCTGGTTTTCTCACTTTAGATGCCATAAGCAGGAATGGAATTCCGGTCACAATTCCTGTCACGCCCGGTAACAGCAGCCATAACACTGGCACAAATCCAGTAATCATAGCTGCCAGATTGAGCACAAAATAAATTGCAGAGAAGATTCCTATTGTAATAAGATCCTTTCCTGATAGTTTTCTTGATTCTTCCATGTTTTTCGTTCCTCCTTAGCCGATTTTCCAGCCTTCCGACTGGCTTCTGATATCTACAAAATCCTTGTATTTTCCAGGAATAGCCACAAGATCTCTGTGGGTTCCTCTCTGAACAATCTGCCCATTATCTACCACCAGAATCTGGTCTGCCTGTTCAATCGTTGCCAGTCTGTGTGCAATTGTCACAATGGTTTTTCCCTTGGTAAGTTCCGATATGGCCGCCTGAATCAGATGTTCATTTTCCGGGTCTACACTGGCTGTTGCTTCATCCAGTATGATAATTGGTGCATCTTTTAGAATCGCTCTTGCGATGGAAATGCGCTGTTTTTCTCCGCCGGACAGGCTCCCTCCGCCTTCTCCGATGACAGTGTCGTAGCCTTCCGGTAATGCCATAATGAAATCATGACAACATGCTTTCTTTGCCGCTTCGACCATTTCTACCTCTGTCGCATCCGGTTTTCCGAAACAAATATTATTCCTCACTGTATCATGAAACAAATATACATTCTGAAATACCATGGAAATGTTGGATAACAGACTGTCACAGGTAAATTCTTTCACATCATGTCCCCCCACACGAATACTTCCACTGTCTGCATCATAAAACCGGGCAATCAGATTGCAGATCGTAGATTTTCCGCTTCCGGAAGGACCAACGATTGCTGTAACTGAATACTCCGGAATTTTCAGATTCACATTATGAAGCACCTGTCTTCTTTCCCTCCCTTCTCCGTAAGAAAAATCTATATTCTGAAATTCGATATCATAGTGTGCAATCTCTATCTGCTGTCCATCTGCATCAATGAAGGACTCTTTTGTCAATTCATCCAAATGATCCAGGGCATCATCAATGACAGCCAATACATGGGCGCAGTCTGCAATCGGCTCCAAAGAACCAAACACATGAAATGACAACAGAATGATAATCATCATATAAGTAAAATCCAGCTGTCCGGAAAATCCCAGGTAAAACGCAGCGATTACGATACACACACTTGCTGTCTTTAACGCCATCAAATGCAGTGCATTATAAGGAATATATCCCCATTCTATTTTCAGATTAATGTCACGACTGTCCCTGCATGCTTTTTTCATTGACTCCATAGAAGCTCCTGCTTTTCCAAAGGATTTCACTACAGAAAGTCCTCTGGCATATTCCAGGGTTGCTCCGGTCAGATCCCTGTTTGCCGCAGCAAGGATTGGTGTATTTCTTGTACTGTATTTTGAAATGATGAACAGGAATATCAGGGAAACAGCGGCACCCGTCACTGCAATCAGCCCTCCCCTCCAGTTCATACAGGTGAGCCACAAAAGGATGCAGATAAAATTCAGATAACCTCCCACAAAGTTATCAATCATACGGATTCCCATTCCTTCCAGCGTATGAAGACCTGTAGTAATAGAATTGAGAATCGTGCCTGTATTCATGTTCTGAAAATATCCTAAAGATACACGTTTCAGTGCATCTCCCACTGCAAGTCTGTCCCTGGCAATTAATTCATAACTGATCGACTCCTGAAATCTTGCTCTCAGATAATCAAACAGAAAGCGCAGAAAAACAAAGAACAACAGAATCACGATACTTTTTCCAATCCAAACCGTTGAGACAGCATTTCCCTGTCCTTCGCATTCTACAAGCTTCCCGATTATATATGCAGCCCATATGACCGGCATTGCCGCAAACCAGCCTGAAAAAAAGGAAAAAACAAAACCAATATACAGATTCTTTTTAAAACTGCCACACCAGTCAATGATTCTTTTTACAGTGCCAAACATGAGTCTTCACCTTCTTTCTGACTTCCCACTGCCCAGTGTCTTGCTCCCACATGAGCCTGCCACATTCGCTGATAAAGCTGACAATTCTGAAGCAACTCTTCCTGGGTTCCCGCCCCTTCTATACAGCCATTTTTCAAAACAACGATTTTGTCTGCATATGTGATTGTGGAAAGTCTGTGTGCAATGACCAGCAATGTCTTGCCTTTTGTCAGTTCTTCAATGCTCTTCTGGATCTTGTTTTCATTTTCCGGATCCGTAAATGCAGTTGCTTCGTCAAGAATGATGATTGGTGCATTTTTTAATATCATTCTGGCAATGGCAATCCTCTGCTTTTCTCCACCGGATAACCGTTTTCCTGCTTCCCCTGCCGGGGTATCATAGCCCTGCGGCAGCTTCTCTATAAACTCCTGGCAGCATGCCTTTTTTGCCGCTTCCCGCACCTCTTCATCCGATGCAGTCGGATTGCCGAGACGTATATTTTCCAGAATGGAACACCGGAACAGGAAATTATCCTGTGTCACAAAACTAATCATTTCTGAAAGCTGTGACAATGGAATTTCCCTAATATTTACACCGCCTATGGTAATACTTCCTGATGTCACATCCCAGAATCTTGAGATCAACCTTGCTACCGTGGACTTACCACCACCGCTCGGTCCGACCAATGCGGTAAAACTTCCTGCTGGCATTGTCAGGTCAATTCCATGCAGCACTTCGTCCTTTTCCTCACCGGTATAAGAGAAATGCACATTTTCCAGTTTCACATCATAGCTGTTGATATTTGCATATACAGAAGGCTCCGGCAATTCTTTCATCGTAAGAAAATCCTGTATTCTTTCGATGTTATATTGCATTTCACGAAGATTTTCAGAGAATACCTCTATTTTTGCAAAAGATGTCACCATGGACATGGACAGCATGACTGCCAGCACAAGCTGTGATATGGTCAACTGACCATGCATCGTCAGATACAGTCCCACAGGCAAAGTTCCAAGCAGTGTCGATGGAAACAGGGCGAATGTCATTTTCATGGTGATCCAGGTGGAAGACAGCCATTTCACAACGAATTTCTTATAATCCAGAATTGCTTTTGCATATTTCTCATAAGAGGTTCCTGCCCTGCCAAATGCCTTAATAACCTCTATGCCCTCTATGTATTCCACAATAGTACTGTTCATATGTGCATTGGATTCGTCGTACTGAGTGAAACTTTTTCCGCTGATAATCATGGTAAGTGTCATAAATACCAAAGACAATGGAACGGTTACAAGAGAAGCCAGTGCAATTCTCCAGTCCAGCGTAAGCAAAGCGATAAAGCTGATTACCGGAAGCAGGATATGTCCGCTTCCTTCCGGAATCATATGAGCAATGGGTGGTTCCATATTTTCGATTTTTTCTACCATGATGCTCTTGATTTCACCAATACTGTGCCCTTCTACATCTCCTAATGGTGCTTTCAGAAATCGGTCTGTCAGGCGGAGCCTTAAACCCTCCAATATGTGATAGGCTGCTATATGTGATATCCATGTGGATGCGGAAAAGCTTACGATTTTTATAATATAAAAGAGTAAGGCATACAGACACCATCTTAGAATTTCCTGCATAGGAGCCTGATTCAGGTTTCTTATATACAAATCGATTCCACGGTAAATGCAATAATATGGCATAAGTCCACTGATAATACTGATAACAGATAAAATAACGGATATTCCAAGCCTTTGCCCGCTTCCTTCGGTATAGCTCAGCAACACTTTCAGCCAGCTGTCCTTTTTTTCTGATACTTTTTTATTTTCCATCATATGTTTCCTTTCTGAATCGGTACTCTGCCGGAGACAGCCCCATCACACTTCGAAATGCAGATGAAAATTTTCCCGGATTTTCATATCCTACACTTGCGGCGATCTCCTGTACTTCTTTCTCTTTATCCTGTAACAGCATATTTGCAGCCAGATTCATGCGGTACCTCTTCTGATAAGAATAAATAGAATCTCCATAAACATCTTTGAAGCATTTTTTCATAGTTGTCAGTGGAATCTCATACATAGAGGAAAGTTCTTCGATGGTAAACCGTGTCTGAGGATTCCCTGTGATCTGCGCATGAATCCCTTTGATTTTTTCCATCTGAGTTTTGTAATAATATGGTCTGACTTCTTTCCTGTCTTCTACGGTCATCGTGTTTAAGTACAACAATAATTCCACGACTTTTATCTGATAATATTCTTTTGCTTTTGCAAGTTCCGGATGTGCCATGTTTTTCTGGTAAAACCCTGAAAGAATTGACTCAAATTCCTTATCTCCTCGAATTACATAAGGTTTCTCTTCGGCACAATACCGGCTTCGAAGTTTCTCAATGGAAACGGAAAATCCATGATACAATTCATCAAGTACCTTCTGAACTTCCGCAACTTCCATGAAAATACTGACTCCGTGATAATGCTTCAGCGGATAATAAGTTGTCCCTTTATGATTCTCTCTGTTATCCAGACGAAGTTCATTTTCCTGCATAATGCTGAACACGCCTGGCTTTACCTCCATCTCAATTCTTCCCTCCCGGCAATGGTCAATACAGAATATTTTTCTGTCATTCTTCAATTCAAATTCAGATGCGCACTGTTCCATGTGTATGTCTGAAAAACAAATCATCACACCTGGCATTACTCGGTAAACCGTCATAACGCCCTCTCCTGTCGCATCATTTAACATAAGAACAGAGCAATTCTCATTCTGAATCACAGGCTTCACATTACTTCCAAGTCTTGCAATTTCATTTATATTCAAATTTCTTCTCCTTTCACATAGTGGTATTTCTTTGTGTTAGTTTTATCTAACCTTTTCTATTATCTTAACATGAGAATCGAGCATTATCCAGACCTGAACGGACAGCAATAATCCATTTAGACAAAAATAAAGTTCCAGACTTATTATCTGAAACTTTATTATAAATCCAGCATCATTGCATTACTTCACACAACGGAAATATACCATAGAACCGTCAACATGGATATCCGTTTCTTTATATAGTTTTTGAAGGATATCTCGCGGATCTGATACTGCATATGGTTAAATCCCTGAAAAACCGGAAAGTTACCATATATATAAGTCTGCATCACTGCACTCCTGTATTTGAAATGTTCTTCTTTACTTCCGAATTCCCAGAACGTATGTTTTTGTAATTCTTCCGGCAATTTGGGAAACGGTTTATCTTCCAGACTGTCTGTCAGCTGCCTTCTCAGATTTCTATAAGTCAGGTTCTTTCCTGCCTTTATAAAGTAAGGCTTAATCTTGTCATCGTCACACCACATAATTTTCTTCAGCGTTTTTCCATTTGACCAGTACAGGCTTTTCATTGCCACATATAAGAATGGAACCATAATCCTGCGTGTCACCTTTCCAATCTGTGCAAACTGTCCGCCATCAAAAAATATATGCTTAACCGGTATTTTGGCATTCGTCACAAATGCAATGGCAAGATCTGCACCGATAGAAGATGCCACTACAAGTTCTATCTCTTTGATTTCTTGTTTCTCCAGAAATCGTACCACTTGCTGTACCTCATCTCTTTTGCTGCAGTACCTCTGTCCGGAGCAATACACTGTTGAGGTTGGCATAATACAATAGAATTTTCCCGCCAATTTGTCAGCAACCGGCATGCTGCTTTCCCCAGTCACTCCCATTGCATGAAAGAAAAGAACAACTGGTTCTGATTTGTTTCCTGTTGTTTTAAAAACCATATTTCCACCTTCTGTCCATTTTTTATTTTTTATCCGTCTCTTTTTCTACTCTTCCATTCTGCAACAGCATTTCTCACCCGCTGATCGATATCCAGACGCGTACTACGGCATTCTTTCGGATGTTTTCTTGCTGCCTGAAATGCCAGTTTCATGAAAACTCCAGAACCAACTGGCAACATCGTCTTTAACATACTCTCTGGAAAAACGAAATGGGTTCCATGCTCATAAATAACATACTCCAATCTGCATGTGTGTGGATGTTCTTTCATACGCTGCTTCATACGGCGGATATATTTTGCTGTATCCCATAACACATCATCTTCAGCACCAATCAGCAATAATATTCCATTGATTTTTTCAATCTTGATCATCTCGTCTTCTGTGATTGTGTGAGCCTTTTCCGAATCATCAAACAGTTTTCTCGAATTAATCATATCACCTGTTCGCTTTGTTTCTTTCTCAATCACATGCCAGTAATCCGGATGTTTGTAACAAAATGGCATATACGGAAGCGGTTCTCCTTTGTAAGAAAAAAGAGATTCTCCCTCAATCGGCCATTCTTTACATCCATCTTTTTTGCCCTGCATAAATCCCTGCCAGATAAAGTCACTCGGTGTCAGACCAATCGTCAATGTAATATCTTCAAAATAAGAAGCTGCAGTTAAAGCAAGTGTTCCTGTAGTAGATGCCCCGACAATTCCTATCTTCTGATTACCATGTGCTTTTAACCAATCAATTGCTTTTTCTATACGCTCCAGCGGATAATTATGATGTCCATAATCCTTTTTTCCAGGTGACATTGTCATCACATTCACACCGAGTTTATGTAACCATTTCACAGATGTACGCGCTAGATAATCCTCTGAATCATCTCCGATCATGGCAATCATTGCACAGTCTGAATCTGATTCACATTTCCAGTATGCAGCATAAAATCCATCTGTTCCCACATCAAAATGTCTTTTCTTCATCTGTATCATCTCCTGCTCGTATAATATCATCCATGTTTTTCCATAACTATTATTTTGTTCGAGATATTTCGAACAGTTGGAATTTTACCTATCACATGATAAATCGGCATAAGTTCTTTCATCCCTTCGACCAGACTGACTTCCTGCTGAACAGAAAATTCCGATATGATTCTTTGCAGCTCTTTTCCATTCTTAACTCCCCATGTGAATTTTGCATTGCTTCCCTCTATGGATTTTTCTTTCACATGTTTTACAACAAAAGGTGACATGGTTTCGACCATTACGGTTACTTCCTGAAATGATTTTTCAATAATAGAAAACATTTTTTTGATGTCCTTCTCATACAAATACATAGTAAGTCCTTCGATTATCACCAAAACATTTTCTCCGTGATAATCGATATCATCCACGTAGGAATCATCCATTGCAGACTTTGTAATCTGATACACCGGACCTGTTTCTGTAAGAAACTGTTTCCTTATCTTCATTGCTTCCGGCAGATCCACATTGTACCAACGCAGATATTTTCCTTCCATTCGATAACATCTGGTATCCAGTCCACATGCAATATTTATAACAACTGTATTTGCATACTTCTCCAAATATTGCTCAACCATCCGGTCTATAAAAATAAGAATGTAACCCATCCAGTATATGGTTAAAGCTGCTATACAGGCAACAGGTACCCGGAAATAAAAAAATCACTGGTTTACGATTGTCTCCACTTTCATAAAATTTCATAGCTGGTCTCCTTTAGGCTTTTCTCACAACACAATGCATTCGCATACCTTTACGAATTTCA
>ULYA01029777.1_pt1 | contig 20637 bp, 14 predicted proteins | sample 1961821 | NCBI WGS metagenome assembly ULYA01 (sample SAMEA4835853, study PRJEB28245) | human gut metagenome | biome: gut microbiome; material: fecal sample | place: Denmark | collected 2008 | reverse complement strand
CAGAGATGGGATTGATTCTGTTCGTTCTGCAATTAAGGAATTAGAGCATCATGGATATGTGGAACGTCATAGATTCTAATATATTAAAAAAAGGTCATTGACATACGTCACGAATATAATTATAATTCTAAATGTTTGAATTATAACTATAATATATGATAAAAGAAGGAGATAAATAATAAATGGATGATTCCTTTCACTACCTGTCTATGATAAACCATATGATTGTCCAGAAAAAATTAATGGAACAGCTGAAAGATACAGGCCTTACCTTGGGACAGCCCAAAGTATTGGATTACCTGAAAGATCACGATGGTGCCAGCCAGAAAGAGATTGCGGCAGGATGCCTCATCGAGGCAGGATCTTTAACGTCCATTTTGAACCGTATGGAAGAAAAAGACCTGATCGAAAGAAAAATGCTCAATGGAAATCGTCGTACTTTTCATATTTTTATGACAGAATCCGGAAAGAAAAATCAGAAGCTTGTGGAGGAGGCTTTTAAGAAAATAGAAAAAACTGCATTAAATGGTATTTCAGAAGAAGAGCAGAAGCTGTTTATGGATATTTTTTGCCGGATTTACCGAAATCTTGCAGATATGAAATAATCCGGCGATAAAAATATGAAATGAGTAGGAAATAGAAAAATGGAGACACTAAAACGATATTTAATATTTCTGGTGGGATTGTTTGTAAACTCCCTGGGAGTCAGCCTGATCACAAAGGCAAACCTGGGAACAGCCCCGATCTCATCAATTCCTTACGTATTAAGCCTTAATTTTCCATTTACACTTGGAAACTTTACCATCTTTTTCAGTATCTTTCTGATTGTACTTCAGCTGATCATCCTGAGAAAGAACTTTAAATTAGAGCATATCCTTCAGATTCCGGTATCCATCATATTTGGATATTTTATCGATCTTACCATGATTCTTTTTTCCTGGGTCAATCCGGAAGCATACATTATGAAGATTGTATATCTTCTTATCGGATGTCTGATCCTTGGCGTAGGTGTATATATGGAGGTTTTGGCAGACGTTGTCATGCTTCCAGGAGAATCTTTTGTCCGTGCTGTTGTTCTTACATGGAAAACAAATTTCGGAACAACCAAGATCTGTTTTGATGTATCTATGTCAGTGATCGCTGCTGTACTTTCTTTCGTATTTGCAGGAAGACTGGCTGGTGTAAGAGAAGGTACCGTTATTGCTGCCCTTCTGGTAGGCTTTATCGCCAGACTCCTCGGTAAGAAATTTGCATTCCTGAAAGATATGATTTTCCCGGAAAGCGTATCTGCAGAAAATGAGAACGAAGTAAAAGAACAGACAGCAGGAACCTATGTCTAAAATGAATCTGCCGGAACCTGTACCTGCTGTGGTATAAACCATAAGCCGTTGTCGTAAAATGTGGTAAGAAAATCAGACGAATATATTTTTCCAAGAATTTGTCGTAAAAATGTGGTCAAACCAAGAAACCTCCGTGCGAAAGTAAGTGAAAAATCTCTGTGAACCCCGTAAAATCAATGTTGACAAAAAAATCTCAAATAATTAGCACTCACCTCTTGACAGTGCTAACAATGCGCGTTATATTACTGGTATAACAAAGATAACATTAAGGGTACGGGAAGAAATTTCAGTATCCTTTTCCTACGATATAAGGAGGAGAGCCTATGAACATCAGTAAGTTTACACAGAAATCCGTGCAGGCTGTTCAGGATCTTGAAAAGGTTGCCTATGAATACGGCAATCAGGAAGTGGAGCAGGAACATCTTTTATATGCCCTGCTGACACAGGAAGACAGCCTGATTCTCAAACTGATTGAGAAGATGGATATTAATAAAGAATATTTTATCAACGTAGTGAAGAAAGCACTGGATGCAAAAGTCAAAGTATCCGGTGGTGATTTGAGATTTGGGCAGTATCTGAACAAATCGCTGGTAAATGCAGAAAATGAAGCAAAAGCAATGGGAGACGAGTACGTTTCTGTTGAGCATCTGTTTCTGTCACTGCTGACACAGCCAAGTCCGGGCATGAAAAAGATCTTCAGTGAATTTGGCATTACCAGAGAAAGATTTTTGCAGGCACTGTCCACTGTCAGAGGTAACCAGAGAGTTGTCAGTGACAACCCGGAAGCAACCTATGACACACTGAATAAATACGGCGAGGATCTTGTGGAGAAAGCAAGAAATCAGAAACTTGATCCGGTCATCGGCCGTGATGCAGAGATTCGAAATATCGTCCGTATTCTTTCACGTAAGACCAAGAATAATCCGGTTCTGATCGGTGAGCCTGGTGTTGGTAAGACAGCAGCTATTGAAGGTCTGGCACAGCGAATCGTCGCAGGTGATGTCCCGGAAGGCCTGAAAGATAAGAAAATTTTTGCACTGGATATGGGAGCATTGGTTGCAGGCGCGAAATATCGTGGTGAGTTTGAGGAGCGTCTGAAAGCAGTTCTTGAAGAGGTACGGAAGAGCGAGGGCGAGATCATTCTTTTCATTGATGAGCTGCATCTGATCGTCGGTGCCGGTAAGACAGACGGTGCGATGGATGCGGGCAACATGCTGAAACCAATGCTTGCCAGAGGTGAGTTGCACTGTATCGGTGCAACCACGCTTGATGAGTACCGTCAGTACATCGAAAAGGATGCCGCACTGGCACGTCGTTTCCAGCCGGTTATGGTAGATGAGCCGACCGTAGAAGATACAATTTCAATTCTTCGTGGACTGAAAGAGAGATATGAAGTATTTCATGGCGTAAAAATTACAGACAGCGCGCTGGTAGCAGCCGCTACGCTTTCACATAGATATATCACAGACAGATTCCTGCCGGACAAAGCCATCGATCTGGTCGATGAAGCATGTGCCCTGATCAAGACCGAGTTGGATTCCATGCCGACTGAACTGGATGAACAGAGACGTAAGATCATGCAGCTTGAGATTGAGGAGTCTGCGCTTAAGAAAGAAACGGACAATCTGAGCAAAGAGCGTCTTGTAGAACTGCAGAAAGAGCTTGCAGAGATGCGTGACACATTCAATACTCAGAAAGCACAGTGGGATAATGAGAAACATTCCGTAGAGAAACTCCAGAAATTACGTGAGCAGATTGAAGATATCAATAAACAGATCCAGAAAGCAAAACAGAATTACGATCTGGAAAAAGCCGCCGAACTTCAGTATGGAGAACTTCCGAAAGTTCAGCAGCAGCTTGAAATAGAAGAAAAACAGGTCAAAGAAGGCGACCGCAGCCTTGTCCATGAGGCAGTTACAGATGATGAGATTGCAAGGATCATTTCACGCTGGACGGGTATCCCGGTAACGAAACTGACCGAGGGGGAGAGAACGAAACTTCTTGGTCTCGAAGATGAATTGCACAAACGTGTTATTGGTCAGGATGAAGGTGTACGTCTTGTAACAGATGCCATTCTTCGTTCAAAAGCAGGAATCAAAGATCCATCCAAGCCGATTGGTTCATTCCTGTTCCTCGGACCTACTGGTGTCGGTAAGACAGAACTTGCCAAAACACTGGCTGCAACTCTGTTTGATGATGAGCAGAATATGGTACGAATCGATATGAGTGAGTACATGGAGAAATATTCTGTCTCCCGTTTGATCGGAGCTCCTCCGGGATATGTAGGATATGAAGAAGGCGGTCAGCTTACAGAAGCTGTTCGTCGTAAACCATACAGTGTTGTACTGTTTGATGAGATTGAAAAAGCTCATCCGGATGTATTTAATGTACTTCTGCAGGTGCTGGATGATGGACGTATCACAGATTCACAGGGCAGAACGGTAGACTTTAAGAACACGATTCTGATCATGACTTCAAACATTGGTTCACCGTATCTTCTTGATGGTATTGATGAAAAAGGTGAAATAAAACCAGAAGCTCAGGAACAGGTTATGAATGACCTGCGTGGACACTTCCGTCCGGAATTCCTGAACCGTCTGGATGAAATTATCATGTTCAAGCCATTGACAAAAGAAAATATTGGCGGCATAGTAGACCTGATGGTCAAAGAGCTCAGTGACCGTCTGGCAGATCAGGAACTTTCTCTGGAACTGACAGATGCAGCCAGAACACAGGTAATTGAAAATGGCTATGATCCGGTATATGGTGCAAGACCTCTGAAACGTTATCTGCAGAATTATGTGGAAACACTTGCTGCGAAGAAGATTCTTTCCGGTGATGTTCATCAGGGTGACACGCTTGTGCTGGATGTAAAAGACGGAGAGTTTGTGATCAACACGAAATAATATGCTGCTGTGTATAATCTGACCGGCAGCAGAATACCACAGGAGGTACGCAATGATACCAAAGGATCCGGTAATGCTGTTGAGCTATGTCAACACACAGTTGAGAGATTTTTATGGTACTCTGGAGGCTCTTTGCGAAGACAAAGGGCTGGACAGAGAAGAACTGGTGGAGAAACTCGCATCGATTGAGTACGAATACGATGAGGAACGTAATCAGTTCGTATAAAGAATTCCCGGCGATGATGGGAAGAAACTAAGGGGACTCAGGTTGGAGATTTTCGTTGAAAATTCTCTGTGCCTGTCTCAATTCAAAACTTCTGAGATTCCATGGTATACAGAACTTTGCTAATAGCGATACATAAAATGCTGAACTCGCATCAAAGATGCTCAGACAGCAGCATTTTCTGTATCAACGCAAAAATCTGTACACCAGGAATCTTTACGAAGTTTTTCAGGTGAGACAGCAGCAGAAAATTTTTATGAAAAACATCCATTCTTTGAGTCCTCTTTTTTTCGCCTATCCATCCCCGTACTTTATACAGGATAGTGTGGTGGAGGGAAGATTGCTGGGTAGCCCAGCGGTGTGATGACAGAAAATAGTGCGTGGACGGCGAATTATCAGTGAGGGCGCGTCGCGTGGTCTGGGGTGTGGCACCCCACCGTACTTTATGAAGGAACAGAGAAGCTATTATATTTTAGAGATAAAAAAATATTAAGCGCTAGGTCGGATAATATTAAAAATATAGAATATCAGCTGAGACAGTACCAGACTCCCAAACAGGAAACATCTGCAGGAATTTATGGTAATACTTAGTCTCTCGGCAGACTGCGTTATGGCGAAAAAGTGCATTGTTTGAGCGTTAGCGAGTTATGCACTTTTTCGCCATGTATTTAGCAGAATGAAGAGAGACATAGTATTTCCAAATTCCGAAGCCGTTTCCATGTTGAGAGTCTGGTACTGCATCAGCGTGAAATATATATTTATTTATTAGCTGAACAAATTATTTTTTATAAGGAAAATATAAAAAATCTGTGAAATTCATAAAAAACCATTGCTTTTTTTGTGCAAATGCATATAATAATCAATTAGCCGACTAATCAATAATCGACTAACAAACTATAAACATTACTTATGGAGGTGAAGAGGTGTTTACAGAAGGAGAATCAGAGTCTTGCCCACCGGAGCATAAGGACAGCTTTTTATCCATGTTTATGAGAATTGACCGCCGATTTATGGGAAAGTGCTTTGGACAGATGCAGGAACTGGGAATTTATCCGGGACAGATTCCGGTACTTGGCTTACTGGCATACAAAGACGGACTGAGCCAGCGTGAGATCGCAGAACATTTAAGAATCAAACCGCCGACCGTCAATGTGACTGTCCAGCGACTGGAAAAAGCAGGATTTCTTTACAGGGAAGCCGATGAAAAAGATCAGCGCATCTCCAGAATCTATCTGACAGAAAAAGGCAAACAGGCAAAAGAGAATGGCATGAAGAAAGTCCGGGAAAATGAAAAGATTCTTCTCGATGGTCTCAGCGAAACAGAACTTTGCCTTTTGAGAAGAATGTTGGAGCAGATTACAGAGAACATTGATAAAATACCCGGAACATCCGGAAAAATGACACAAAGAAAGTGAGGCAGCAAAAGTGATCAAACTGATGAAATATCTGAAAAAATCAGCAGGCTATGTGGTACTGATCATAGCACTTCTGTTTCTTCAGGCATATTGCGATCTTTCCCTGCCGGATTACACATCCAAAATCGTCAATGTGGGAATCCAGCAGAGTGGTATTGAAGACAGCGTACCGGAAAAGATCCGAAAGACATCCATGGACAGTCTTCAGTTGTTTATGGACGATAATGACAAAGATACTGTAGATTCCTTTTATGAAGAAGACGGTGATCTTCTTGTGTTGAAAGACGATGTGACTTCCGAAGAAAGAGATGAATTAAACAGCATCTTCGGAAAGCCGATGATCATCGTAGCAAGCTTTTCTTCCGGTGGTGATGAAGTAAATGCCATGCTTACACAGATGGGCATTCCGGAAGGCACAGATCCGATGCAGGCACTTGCGCTTATGCCGAAAGAAGCACTGGATGCCATGACAGAAAAAATCAGCGAAAAAGTTGACAGTATGCAGGCTTCCATTATCACACAGGCTGGTGTTTCCTACGTAAAAAGCGAGTATGAAGCAATTGGCGAAGACGTCGATGCGATCCAGATGCATTACATCAAGATTGCGGGTGTGAGAATGCTTGGCATGGCACTGATCACAATGCTCTGCGCAATCTGTGTGGTATTTCTTTCTTCCAGAGTTGCAGCAGCACTCGGTCACGATCTGAGAAATGCGGTATACCGAAAGGTTATCACTTTTTCAAGCAAAGAGTATCATAAGTTTTCAACCGCATCACTTATCACACGATGCACAAATGATATTCAGCAAGTACAGCAGGTTATGACAATGCTTTTCCGTATTGTCCTGTATGCACCGATTCTTGGTATCGGTGGAGTGATCCGCGTATTAAATACAGATTCCTCCATGACCTGGATCCTTGGTCTGGCAGTTGGACTTATTCTTGTGGTGATCATTGTTCTGTTCCAGGTGGCAATGCCGAAATTTACAGTATTACAGACACTGGTCGATAAGCTGAACCTTGTGACAAGAGAAATTCTTACCGGTATTCCGGTTATCCGTGCATTCAGCAGGGAGAAACATGAGGAAGAACGTTTCGAGGAAGCCAACGAAAGACTGACAAAGACAAACTTGTTTGTCAACCGCTGTATGACATTTATGATGCCGACGATGATGCTTATTATGAATGGCGTTTCCGTTCTGATTATTTACAGTGGTGCTTATGCGGTAGATAACGGAACTATGCAGGTTGGCAATGTTATGGCATTTATCCAGTATGCAATGCAGATCATCATGTCCTTCCTGATGATCACAGCGATGTCTATTATGCTTCCGAGAGCAAATGTCGCAGCACTCCGTATTAACGACGTGCTGAAAACAAAAGTAAGTGTTACAGATCCGGAAAATCCGGTTTTGCCGGCAGAAGACGTAAAGGGAATTGTGGAATTTGATCATGTAAGTTTTGCATATCCGGAAGCAGGAGAAAATGTACTGACAGATATTTCCTTCAAAGCAGAAAAAGGTGAGACGATTGCCGTGATCGGAAGTACCGGAAGTGGCAAGAGTACACTTGTTAATCTGATTCCGCGATTCTACGATGTGACGAAGGGGCGTATCCTTGTAGACGGAGTTGATGTCCGTGATATGACACAGAAAGATGTCAGATCAAGGCTTGGATATGTACCGCAGAAGGGAATCCTTTTTTCAGGTACGATTGATTCCAATATTCGTTACGGTAAGACGGACATTTCCGTCGAAGAAGTAAAAGAAGCAGCGGAAGTAGCTCAGGCAACAGAATTTATTGATGCAAAACCGGAAACATACGATTCTCCAATTTCACAGGGAGGAACCAACGTATCCGGTGGTCAGAAACAGCGTCTTTCCATAGCAAGGGCAATCGCCAAGAAACCTGAGATATTTATTTTTGACGACAGCTTTTCTGCACTGGATTTCAAGACCGACAGTACTTTGCGTAAAGCACTCAAAGCACATACAAAAGATGCAACAACAATCATTGTGGCACAGCGTATCAGTACAATTTTGAACGCTGACAAGATTATTGTTCTGGATGACGGACATATGGCAGGTATCGGTACACATAAAGAACTGATGAAAAACTGTGAAGTTTACCGTCAGATTGCAATGAGTCAGCTGTCAGAGGAGGAATTGGCATGAGTGAACAGAGACGACGTGGACCAATGGGCGGACACGGAAGAGGCATGCGCCCGACGGAAAAAGCAAAAAATTTCAAAGGTGCGATGAGCAAACTGTTCCGTTATATGAGCCGCTATAAAATGCGTTTTGTGCTGGTATTTATTTTTGCGATTGCAGGAACTGTATTTAATATTGTCGGACCGAAGATTCTTGGTAAAGCAACAACTGAACTTTATACAGGTCTTGTTGCAAAAGTAAACGGAACTGGTGGTATTGACTTTGCGAAGATCGGAACGATCCTTCTGTGGACACTGGGACTGTATGTGACAAGTGCATGCTTCTCCTTCATTCAGGGATGGATCATGACAGGAATTTCCAATGATGTGACTTATAATCTCCGTAAAGATATTTCAAAGAAGATCAATCATCTGCCATTGAATTATTTTGAAAGCAGAACAAACGGTGAGATTCTTTCGAGGGTAACAAACGATATTGATACTCTTCAGATGAGTCTTAACCAGAGCCTGACACAGCTTATCACATCAGTAACTACACTGATCGGTGTATTTATTATGATGCTTTCCATCAATGTATGGATGACGCTGGCTGCACTTCTGATCCTGCCGGTATCCATGTTTATTATTCAGATGGTGATGAAGCATTCACAGAAATACTTCCAGGCACAGCAGAATTACCTTGGCGCAGTCAACGGTCAGATCGAAGAAAACTTCGGCGGTCATGATGTGGTAAGAGTATTTAATAAAGAAAATGATGTGCTTGATGAATTTGAAAAAGACAACAAGAAACTTTATGAATCTGCATGGAAATCACAGTTCTTCTCAGGAATGATGATGCCGATCATGCAGTTTGTCGGAAACCTTGGTTATGTAATGGTAGCACTTCTCGGTGGAATCTTTGTTATCAAAGGTTCGATTGAAGTCGGGGATATCCAGTCATTTTTCCAGTACATCCGTAACTTTACACAGCCGATCCAGCAGATCGCGCAGGTAACAAACCTTCTGCAGTCTTCCGCAGCAGCTTCTGAGAGAGTCTTTGAATTTCTTGATGAGGAAGAGGAAGTACAGCAGCCGGAAAATCCGGATTCCATTGAAGGTCTGGAAGGCAATGTCCAGTTTGAACATGTTGAGTTCGGTTACAATCCGGATAAGATCATCATTCATGATTTCTCGGCAGATGTACATGATGGACAGAAGATTGCAATTGTAGGACCGACCGGTGCCGGTAAAACGACGATGGTTAAACTGCTGATGCGTTTCTACGATGTAAATAAGGGTGTCATCAAAGTAGATGGCCATGATGTCAAAAATTTCAACAGAAGCGAGCTTCATGAGATGTTCGGTATGGTGCTTCAGGATACATGGCTGTTCTCCGGAACAATCATGGAAAATATCCGTTACGGACGACTGGATGCAACGGATGAAGAAGTTATTGCAGCAGCAAAGGCAGCGCATATCCATAACTTTATCATGCAGCAGCCGGGCGGCTATCAGATGGTGCTGGATGAAGAAACAAGCAACATTTCACAGGGACAGAAACAGCTTCTTACGATCGCAAGAGCAATTCTTGCAGACAACAAGATTCTGATCCTTGATGAGGCAACATCCTCTGTTGATACAAGAACAGAAATGCAGATCCAGAAAGCGATGGATAATCTGATGAAGGGAAGAACAAGCTTTGTCATTGCACATCGACTTTCTACGATCAAAGACGCAGATCTGATCCTTGTTATGAAAGACGGAGATATTATTGAGCAGGGTAACCATGAAGAACTGCTGGCAGCGAAAGGATTCTATGCAGATCTTTATAACAGTCAGTTTGATAACAGTTCGTCGGAGCTTTGTTCATAACGATAAAGAATTCCCGGTGATGATGGGAATGTAAAGAAAAGGACTCAGACAGGAGTTTTTCATTAAGAGATTCTCTGTGTCTGTCTCAGTTCAAAACTTCTGAGATTCTATGGTATACAGAACTTTGCTAAAAACGATACAGAAAATGCTGAACTCACATCAAAGATGCTCAGACAGCAGCATTTTCTGCATCAACGCAAAAACCTGTACACCAAGAATCTCTACGAAGTTTTTCAGGCGAGACAGAACCAGAGAATCTTTACGAAAATCCTCCGGCTCTTGAGCCCTTTTTCACTTCCCATCCATCCCCGTACTTTATCTGAGCTAGTGTGGTGGAGGAGCGGCTGGGACGGCGACCGCCTCCCGCGGCATAATAAATGAGAGAAGAAGAGGGACTCGGGATATAAAGACTTTCGGTTTGGGAACCTCTGGAGGAATTTTTGGTAACACTTAAGCTCTCGAGAGCTGCGTTATGGGGAAAAAGTGTATTGTCTGAGCGTTAGCGAGTTGTGCACTTTTTCCCCATGTTTTTAGCAGAGCGAAGAGAGCTGTAGTGTTTCCAAATTCCGAAGCTGTTTCCAGACCGAAAGTCTTTAATAATCCCGAGAAGACTCTTATCAGTTCATTTATTATCCTTGTCATAACCTCTTTTTTTCGGTATAATATTAAGCCACAGTTACAAACAGGAAACAAGCTGCTTACAGAGGAGCAGACTTTATATGATAAAATAGGAGAAATCATGTAACAATACGACATGATTTTCCTGCATAAGACAACGAGGAGCAGTGATCAATTTCATGGAAAATATAAAAAACGGCAGGGAATATCTGCAATATGTATTGAAATGTCTGAATGACCGTCTTGCCCAGGCAGATGCGGCAATTCTCGAAGGAGAGAAAGAAATCGAGGACATGCATGAATACTACTGGGAAAACTATACCGAGATGGATCAGTACGGATATGAGGATTATGATAATCAGCAGGCACTTTTCCGCCAGATGAATGCTAACGAAGAGCAGTTCCGCCTTCGCAAACGCTTCAAAAAGATGCAGGACTCGCCATTCTTCGGCAGAGTGGATTTCCGGTATGACGGAGATGAGGAGGCAGAGACCTTTTATATCGGAATCGGCAATCTCTCCGAGAGTGCGGGAAGCCTTCCGCTTGTGTATGACTGGAGAGCACCGGTGAGCGGACTTTTTTATGATTACGATAAAGGTTCGGCGTCTTATGAGGCACCGTCAGGAATTTTTGAAGGTGAAGTGACTTCAAAATGGCAGTACAAGATCCGTAAAGGCAAGATGCTCTATGAATTTGAAAGCGATGTCAAGATAGACGACGAAATTCTCGGAGCAGAGCTTGGAAGCAACGGAGAAGTACAGCTCAAAAATATCGTCCGGACGATTCAGAAAGAGCAAAATGAGATCATCCGCAATACCAAAGACAAGATCATGGTGATTCAGGGAGCGGCAGGAAGCGGTAAGACATCTGTAGCCCTGCACAGAATTGCCTATCTTCTGTATCATGACAGAGAAAACCTGAAATCATCGAATGTACTGATCCTGTCACCGAACGGAGTCTTTGCAGATTACATTTCACATATCCTTCCGGAACTGGGAGAGGAGAATATCCGTGAGATGAGCTTTGACCTGTTTGCATACAGAGAACTAAAGGATATTGTCGGTGACTGCGAAGACCGTTATGATCAGATTGAGCATACAGTACTTAATCCGAAGATACAGGATATTTGTCGGGAGAAACAGTCACCGGAATTTGTTTCGAAGCTGGATGGTTTTGTCCTCAGACTGGAAGACGAGCTGATGAATTTCCGTGATGTGGAATACAGAGGCTGCACATTGAGCGAAAAAGAGATTATTGATCTGTTTTATTTTAAATTTCTGGATGTACCGCTTCTTTCCAGAATGCATTCTGTCGCAGAATATTTTATTGACCAGGTGGAGACACTGAGAGACAGAGATCTTTCTGATGAAGAACGTGAAGAAGTAATGGAATGCTTCAGAAGCATGTACGAGACAAGAGACTGTTATGTGCTGTACAGCCGTTTTCTTGAGAAAGAAGGATACCGGCCGCTTCCACACTGCCAGATTGAGAAGCGCCGCCTCCGATATGAAGATGTATATCCGGTGCTTTATCTTAAGTACACACTGTACCAGTGCCGAAACCATCATGGGATCAAGCATGTTGTGGTGGATGAGATGCAGGATTATTCATGGATCCAGTATCTGCTGATCCATAAAATGTTTCCATGCAGGATGACCATTCTGGGAGATAAGGCCCAGACAATGGAAGACGAGACACAGGATGTGCTGAAATTTCTTCCGAAGATATTCGGGAAAGATATCCGCAAGATTGTGATGAACAGAAGTTATCGTAATACGATGGAGGTTGCACAGTACGCGAACCATCTTACCGGAATTGAGGATATGGAGCTGTTCGAACGTCATGGTGAGCCGGTAGATGAGCGGACATTTTCGTCGACAGAGGAAGCACTTGAGACTGTTCTTGAAAAATGGCTGAACCGTCGGGAAGAGTTTGAGACAGAAGCTCTGATCTTTCTTACAGAAAGGGAAGCAGAACACGCTTTCCTTTATATAGAAAAGAGACTGAAAGAAATTGCCCCGGAGGCAGAAAACCAGCTCTGCTACATGAACCGCGACAGCCAGAGTTTTAAGAAAGGACTGACTGTGACGACCTTTTATCTTGCAAAAGGTCTGGAATTCGATCAGGTATTTGGCATATTTGAAGAGGACAGAGAAAGCGGTCTTCAATGCCAGGCAAAGTATATTACAGCGACGAGAGCACTGCATGAACTGCATATGTATATGACGGATACTTCAAAGTAAGCTTTGCCAAACTATACGGTTTTTCATTGACACTGATGGGATATAACTGTAAAATATAGCACGAGGGAAAGAGTATAAACATTATCATTTTATAAGGAGAATGTTATTATGAAGAATAAAAAATTACTTGCAATGACAGCAATGGTGATAACGGCATCTGTACTGATGTCTGCATGTAGCTTTGGCGGTAATGATAAAAAAGAAGACACTCCGGCTGTAGCCGTGACACCGACAGCAGAAGCGACTGCAACACCGGCTCCGACTATAGAACCGACGATCGCACCGAATGTACAGAGCACAACTTATACATCCGCAGATAAGTCAATCGCGATCAACCTTCCGGATGCCACATGGGCCAATAAGACAGACGAGACAGATATGGTAAGCTTTGAGTCTCCGAATGTCGGAAACATTTTGATCCTGCACGGACAGGGTGAGGATACCATGGCTTCTACCGTGATCCCGAGCACACAGGATATGGCAGTTTCACTTGATCAGGCAGATGGTGACAAAGTAAATGGCACTGATTTTGAAATTCAGGATTATACATCCAATGATGTCAACGGAATTGGTGTATACAGCTACACAACCAAAATGCTGAATACAGATAAGAGTGGCGGAGACCTTTATGTGGTTCACAAAGTATTTGCCAACGATACCGAATATTATAATATCGAAGCTTCTGTAAAGAGCGAAGATGCACTGGATTCTATCAAGGCAGCAGTCGCTTCCTTCCAGATTCTGGGAGATTCTTCATTGAAAGAAGCAGCACCGAAGCAGGCGGCGGCTCCGGCAGCAGATAACAGCTCCGCAGACAACGCAGCAGACAATTCCGGTGCAGCAGCTTCTGATAACGCAGGAAATACAGATGCATCCGCTTCCACTGACGGAACAACTGCCGATGGAAGTTCGAACGATGCTTCACAGGCTGCAGATAATGGAACTGCTTCTACAGACACATCCACGAATTCCGGTGGATTTACAGATGAGCAGCTTTCCAACACCGATGAGACAAGAACCATCTACCGCAATTCTGACGGACATCCACTCGTTATTCAGCCGGACGGTAACGGAAACTGGGTGGATTTTGACGGCAATACCTATAGCTTCGCTGATGAACAGGATGCATATGATGCAGACGGCAACAGCTATTACTGGCACGGAGAAGCGGCAGACGTATATTATATGCCTGTTCAGTAAAAGGATAACAAAGACACAAAAGAGGCAGGTGAGAGATCATCTGCCTTTTTTACCAGCAGGAGAGAGGAAGAAAATGGAAGCATACAGTAAATTTGCACAGGTTTATGATCTGTTCATGGACAACATTGATTACGAAGGATGGGCAGACTATGTTACAGACCGCCTGAAAGAATACGGAATTACAGACGGACTCGTCCTGGAACTTGGATGTGGTACAGGTACAATGACGGGATTGCTTGCAGATCGGGGTTATGATATGATTGGTGTGGACAATTCCGAGGAAATGCTTGCAGAGGCAATGGAAAAGAGAGTAGAATCCGGGCAGGATATTCTCTATCTTTTACAGGATATGCAGGAATTTGAATTATATGGTACGGTACGTGCGGTAGTCAGTGTGTGTGACAGCCTGAATTATATCACGGAGAGAGAAGAACTTCTTCAGGTATTTCGTCTGGTAAATAACTATCTGGATCCGGAAGGTATTTTTCTCTTTGATATGAATACCGTACATAAGTACAGAGACCTTATGGGTGATACGACAATTGCCGAGAACCGTGAGGAGGGCAGCTTCATCTGGGACAACAGTTTTGATGAAGAAGAAGGCCTGAATTATTATGAGCTTGCTGTTTTTCTTCCGAGAGAGGATGGCCTGTATGAAAAATGCGAGGAAGTCCACTGCCAGAAAGCCTATCCGCAGGAAGAAATCGAATCACTGATAAAAGAAGCAGGTATGGATCTTCTGGCGGTTTATGATGCGTATACGATGGAACCTGCTACGAAGGACAGCGAGAGAATGTTTTTTGTTGCAAGGGAAAAAGGAAAAAATAAATAAAAGAGGTACAGAAAGAATATGAAAGATTATATAGTAAGAGCGATTGCTGCGGACAGCCAGATCCGTGCGTTTGCAGCAGTTACAACAGAAACCGTGGAGACTGCAAGACAGGATCACAACACAAGTCCGGTGGCAACGGCCGCGCTGGGACGTCTTCTCACAGCCGGTTCTATGATGGGTGTGATGATGAAGGGAGACAAAGACATCCTGACACTGCAGGTAAAAGGTGACGGACTGATTCAGGGAATTACCGTTACTGCAGATTCTAAAGGACGTGTCAAGGGGTATGTGGGAAATCCGGAAGTAATTATCCCGGCAAATGCGAAAGGCAAACTGGATGTATCCGGTGCTGTCGGCAATGGTTTTCTTCAGGTCATTAAGGATATGGGACTGAAAGAGCCGTATGTCGGTCAGGTCGCATTACAGACAGGAGAGATCGCAGAGGATCTTACTTATTATTTTGCAGCGAGTGAGCAGGTGCCGTCAGCAGTAGGGCTCGGCGTTCTGATGAACAAAGATAATACCGTACGTCAGGCTGGAGGTTTTATCGTACAGGTTATGCCGTTTGCAGAAGAAGAAACGATCGCAAAACTTGAAGAAAATGTACAGAAGATCCAGTCCGTAACGACACTTCTGGAGCAGGGCCATACACCGGAGAGCCTTCTGGAACAGGTACTTGACGGTTTTGATATTGAAATCAACGATACGATCCCGACAGAATTTTACTGTAACTGCAGCAAGAGCCGTGTAGAGCGTGCGCTGATCAGCATCGGACGTAAAGAACTAAATGAACTGATCCAGGAAGGCAAAGAAGTAGAACTGAACTGTCATTTCTGTAATAAAAATTATATCTTCAGTGTAGAGGAGTTAAAAGAAATTCTCAGAAAGTGCAAATAGGAGGAAAAAGCTGTGAAAGACGGTTTTATCAAGGTAGCTGCCGCTACACCGGATGTCCGTGTGGCTGACTGCGAATATAATGCAACAGAAATCATCCGTATGATCCATGAGATGGAAGAACAGGGTGCAAAGGTTATGGTATTTCCGGAACTTTGTATCACTGCATATACCTGTGGAGATCTGTTCTGGCAGGAGAATCTTCTGGAAGAGGCGAAAGTTCAGCTTGTCCGTATTGCAGAAGAAACAAAAGAGGTGGACGCACTGATCTTTGTCGGACTCCCTCTGGAATACAATGGTAAGCTTTATAATGTGGCAGCAGGACTCAATCACGGTGAAATCCTTGGGTTTGTACCGAAGACGTATCTGCCAAATTATAATGAGTTTTATGAGGCAAGGTATTTTACTTCAGGAGAGCATGTCGACGGCACGGTTCACATTGACCGCGAAGCGTACAAAGAACGGTATGACAGCGATTTTGATGACGTGGAATTTGACATTGAGATGGCATCTTTTGGTGAGTTTGAAGAACTCGAAGAAATTGATGATGAAGATTTCGAGGATGAGGATTTTGACGACCTGGATTTCGATGATGAGGATTTCGAGGACGAGCTTTATGAGGAAGATATCTGGATCTCTCCAAATACGATCTTTACATGCGAGGATATGCCGAAGCTGCAGATTGCAGCAGAAATCTGTGAAGATCTCTGGGTACCAAATCCGCCGAGCGTTGCACATGCATTCCATGGTGCAAATCTGATCGTCAATCTGTCCGCGAGTGATGAAGTTGTCGGTAAGGATTCTTACCGTAAGAGCCTTGTGAGTGCGCAGTCTGCAAGACTTCTCTGTGGCTATATTTATGCAACTGTGGGAGAAGGTGAATCCACACAGGACGTCGTTTACGGCGGTCACAATCTGATTGCGGAAAACGGCTCGATTCTTGCTGAGAGCCGAAGATTCGCAAATGGTGTAATCTATGCAGATCTTGATATCCACCGTCTGGATAATGAACGAAGAAGAATGACAACCTGTCAGTTTGCGCCGGATCTGGCACCGGAAGGGAAGGACATCAGTTATAACGAAGCACCGTTTACCCTGGAAAATACAGAGACAGTTCTTACCCGTAAATTTGATTCCAGACCGTTTGTACCGGGAATCAAAGAAGAAAGAGAGCGCCGCTGCGACGAAATTCTGAATATTCAGGCAATGGGACTTAAGAAACGTCTTGCACATATTCACTGCCAGAATGCGGTGATCGGTCTGTCCGGTGGACTGGACTCCACGCTGGCACTTCTTGTGACCGTACGTGCATTTGATATGCTTGGTATGGACAGAAGCAAGATCACGGCTGTTACAATGCCATGCTTCGGAACGACTGACCGTACCTATAACAATGCCTGCCAGTTAAGCGAATGTCTGGGGGCAACTCTGAAAGAAGTCAATATTCGTGAAGCGGTCAACCTGCATTTCCGTGATATCGGACACAATCCGAAAGTACATGATGTCACTTATGAGAACGGACAGGCAAGGGAACGTACGCAGATCCTGATGGATATTGCAAACCAGTCCGGTGGTATTGTCATTGGAACAGGAGATCTTTCCGAACTGGCACTTGGGTGGGCAACTTATAATGGTGATCATATGTCCATGTATGCAGTCAACAGTTCCGTGCCGAAGACGCTGGTACGTCATCTGGTAAGATATTATGCAGATACCTGCGAAGATCAGAAACTTGCAGAGATTCTTCTGGATATTCTGGATACTCCGGTAAGTCCGGAACTTCTGCCACCGAAGGATGGTGTGATCTCACAGAAGACAGAAGACCTGGTAGGACCGTATGAACTGCACGACTTTTTCTTATATTATATGCTCCGCTGGACATTCCCGCCGAAAAAAATCTTCCGTCTGGCGCAGAATGCCTTTGCAGGAGAATATGATGATGAGACGATTCTGAAATGGCTTAAGACATTCTATCGCAGATTTTTCATGCAGCAGTTTAAACGTTCTTGTCTGCCGGATGGACCGAAAGTCGGAAGCGTTGCCGTATCTCCGAGAGGAGATCTCCGTATGCCAAGTGATGCGTGCGCGACATTATGGATGAAAGAACTGGATCAGATCAGGATCTAATCGGCAGTTTCAGCTTTTGCGACAGCTTTATCGACGGCATGGATCAGCATGAGCGCCGTGTATTTTTGATCGCTGGAATACTCCAGATTTTCCAGTGACTGAGTAGAATAGATCTGGCTGGCGAGTGAGTCCAGCACAGGTTCTACCAGCGGAAACATGGCGGAAGTACTTTCACTTAAGTTGGCAAGATGAATCGAGCGGATATTGTCCTGATCGACGGTCACTTCGACATCAAAGCTGTTGTTATTTAATCGTATAGAGGTCCGGTAAATCCCGGGAGTGTATTTTGAAACGGTGTCTGAGGATGCCGTTTCAGACTTTCCGGAGCCGAACATAAGAAGCATTACTACCCCAAAGATCACAAGGAGCAGCAGAAAAATTCCGGTATAGATTACCTCTTTCATATGTAAGACGATGATTTTGGTTTTCGAACTCATGTTGAAGCCTCCTGATCCAATGGTCCGGTTCCCGGTGTGATGCCACAGGGTTACTGCGGGATATGATTCTGTATATCTTATTCGTATTTTACTGAAATATGTATCATAAAAGTAAATGTTTAGCAGGGAGGTTTTTATGTCACTTCAGTTTATTATTGGAAATTCCGGCGCGGGTAAATCGTACGCAGCATATCAGAATGTGATACGCGAAGCCTCACGAAATCCGATAAATATGTATTATGTAATCGTTCCGGAGCAGTTTACCATGCAGACACAGAAAACACTCGTGGAAATGCATCCGCAAAAAGGAATCTTAAATATTGATGTACTGAGCTTTGAACGACTGGCGTACCGTATTTTTGAAGAAGTTGGCGGTGATACACGGAAAGTTCTGGAAGAGACCGGAAAGAATATGGTTATTCAGAAACTGGTACAAATGAACCAGAAAAAACTTGTCTATCTGAAAAATCAGATGAAAAAACCGGGTTATCTCGATGAAGTGAAATCCCTGATCTCGGAGTTTATGCAGTATGAAGTCCATGAAGAAGAAATGGATAAGATGATCAATGACGCAGAGGATAAGCCGCTTCTGCAGATGAAATTAAAAGATGTGTCTGTCCTTTATCAGGCATTTCGGGAATATCTGTCAGATCATTTTATGACATCAGAAGAAGTTCTGGAAGTCCTTGCGAAAGAAATTCCGTTTTCACGGAAATTGCGTGGCAGTACAGTCATACTTGATGGTTACACGGGATTTACACCGGTACAGCATACGGTTATCCGGGAACTTCTGGCAGTCTGCAAAAAAGTTTCCGTGACGGTTACGATGGATGTCAGAGAAGAATTTTTGGCAAAGGGAAAGCCACATGAATTATTTTATATGAGTCATAAAATGATTCGTTCTTTAAGTGAATTTACGAAAGATGTGGAAGAACCGGTCTGGATAAAGAGCGGCAGCAGTTCCCGGTTTGCCGATTCGCCTGCCCTTGGATTTCTGGAACAGAATCTGTTTCGTTATCGCAGAAGAAGTTATGACAAAGAGCAAAAAGAAGTGCAGATTTTTCAGGCGGGGACACCGGAGAGAGAGATGCAGGAGACTGCAAGAAGAATTATCCGGCTGGTACGGGATTCACAGTACCGCTACGGGCAGATTGCAGTGATTACAGGAAATCTGGAAGAATACGGAAGTATTGCAAGACATGTCTTTGAAGAAGCCGGGATCCCGTTTTTTATAGATGAGAAGCATTCTGTACTAATGAACCCATTCGTGGAATATGTACGTGCGGCACTGGAGATGGTAAGTCAGGGATTCAGCTATGAAAGCGTGTTCCGGTATCTGCGCTGCGGTATGTCCGATATTTCCAGAAGTGAAACAGATCGTCTGGAAAATTATGTACTGGCACTTGGAATTCATGGATTTTGGAAATGGGATGAGAGATGGGTGCGACTCAGTCGCGATATGGATTCGACATCGATCATGGAACTGAATGTTATCCGGGAGCGTTTTGTGACAGAGGTTCGATCCCTTGCAGAAGGCTTTGCCGGAAAGAAAAAAACAGTCGCAGAATACAGCAGGTGTCTCTATGAATTTATTGTGCAGAGCCGCGTGCAGGAAAAACTTGCGGTGCAGGAGCTTTTATTTAAGCAGCACGGCGACCGTGCCATGGAAAAAGAATATGCCCAGATTTATGGTATAGTTATGAATCTTTTCGATAAAATGGTCAGCATTCTGGGAGACGAAAAAGTATCTGCGGAGGAATATCGCCAGCTCCTTGAAACAGGCATGGGACAAGCGAAGGTAGCACTGATTCCACCGGGAATCGATCAGGTACTGGTCGGTGATATGGAGAGAACGAGACTGAAAGATATCCGTGCATTGTTTTTTGTAGGAGTCAATGAAGGATGTATACCGAAAAATACGGAGTCAGGAGGAATCCTTACAGAGATGGACAGAGATTTTCTGGGAGGACAGGGGATCGAGCTGGCACCGGGACCAAAAGAACTGATGAATACGCAGCGGTTTTATCTGTATCTCAACCTTACGAAGCCATCCGAGAGACTCTGCCTTTCGTACAGTATGTCCAACGGAAAAGGAGAAGCGACGGGACCGGCATTTCTGATCCGGACAGTGCAGACACTTTTTCCGAAGCTTAAGACAGAGCGTGCGGAAGAACCACAGAATGAGCTGGAACTTATTGAGACTCCGAATACAGCAGTGGAATATTTTCTGTCAGGACTGACTGATGAAGAAAAAAGAAAAGATAATCCGATTTTTGCAGAACTGTACAGCTGGTATCTGAACAGTCCGAGATATTGTACAGTAACAAAAAAACTCATAGAAGCTGCTTTTATCCGCAAACCGGTCGATCAGATCAGCAAAAG
>ULYA01002166.1_pt1 | contig 21200 bp, 22 predicted proteins | sample 1961821 | NCBI WGS metagenome assembly ULYA01 (sample SAMEA4835853, study PRJEB28245) | human gut metagenome | biome: gut microbiome; material: fecal sample | place: Denmark | collected 2008 | reverse complement strand
AAAAGGGGATAGGATTAACGTAGGAAGTTTCTGTTTGGAAGCGATACAAAAATGCATCCCATAAAGTGCCGGTTCCTGTGACGTGATATACACATACGATGTAGACGGCAAAAAGAAATAAAAGCAGGCCGGGCAGAAGATGTGTTTTTCCTCCGCCCTTTTTCTGTTTGTGCGAAAGAAAAATAAAGGCAGCCGAAAAAGGAAGGATCGATGCCGCAAATTCATAGGTATAAAAAATTAAAGTTTCCATAGAGTTTCTCCTTTATATATGTTTTAAAAGGCTGTTGGGAGTTGTGAAAAAGCAAGTTCGCCTAAGTGTTTGTGTTTCGTTAAAAGTATAAAATAAGTATATCATCGAAAATAAGAAGATTGTGGGAATTGCGGGAATATTAAGGAATATTAAGGAAAGCTTAAATAAAACTGGCGAATCGGGAGTGCATATGATACACTGGATGTATTCTTGATAAAAAATGTACAGTAAAGGCGTTTGTCGTATCGGAACGAAATAGATGTAATGGGAGAAATATTTATAGTATTTAGACGTATAAGGCAGGTGGAGCATGAAAGAGAATCTTACATTTAAAGAGTTGATATTTGTTGCAAGTATGTTGTTTGGAATGTTTTTTGGCGCGGGAAATTTGATCTTTCCGATATTTATGGGACAGCTTGCGGGCCATCATGTGTGGGCGGCATCGGCAGGTTTTCTGATCACAGGTGTCGGGCTTCCGCTTCTTGGTGTGGCGGCGCTTGGCGTCAGTCAGAAAGACGGACTTTTGGAATTAAGCAGTCAGATCGGCAGAAAATACGGAGTTTTCTTTACGTGTCTTTTGTATTTGACGATCGGGCCTTTTTTTGCAATCCCAAGATGCGGTACGGTTTCGTTTACAGTCGGAATAGAGCCGTTTATTTCGGACGGCGGGAAGATAGCAGGATTGGGAATTTTCTCTTTTGTATTTTTTGCCGTTGTATTGTTTTTTTCATTGAAGCCGGGACAGATTTTAACTTGGATCGGGAAAATACTGAATCCTCTGTTTTTAATTTTGTTGAGTATTTTTGTTATTCGGGCGCTTTTTTCACCGGCCGGAAGCATGAGTAAGATCGAGGCATCCGGTGTATATGTGTCCGGCGCCTTTTCGACCGGTTTGCTGGAGGGGTATAATACGATGGATGCTCTGGCCGGGCTTGCTTTCGGAATTATTGTTGTTAATGTAATCAGAAGCCTTGGTATAAAGGAGTCGGGAGCAGTGGCAAAAAATACGATAAAAGCAGGCGTTTTCAGCTCATTATTAATGGCGCTTATCTATGTTTTGGTTGCGGTTGTCGGTGCGCAGAGCCGCGGGGTGTTTCCTGTGGCGGCAAATGGAGGAGAGACATTTGCGATCGTTTCCGAATACTATTTCGGAAAGCCGGGTCAGATTATATTAGCGCTGATTTTTGCGGTGGCATGTTTGAAAACAGCGATCGGCCTTGTTACAAGCTGTGGGGAGACGTTTGAAAAGATATTTCCGAACGGACCTTCTTATCGTGTGTGGGCAGTGATTTTTTCTCTTCTTTCTTTCTTGATCGCAAATGTAGGACTTGATGCGATCATTGCATATTCTCTTCCTGTTTTGATGTTCTTGTATCCGCTGGCAGTGACACTTATTTTGCTTACTTTATGCGGAAAACTGTTTGGGAATGACAGAAGAATATACAGTTGGGTGACAGCGTTTACGGCTGCAGCGGCGATTTTAGATTTTGCGAAAGCTTTGCCGAAAAGTTCGGATGTAATCGTGAAACTTCAGGAGATGCTCGGTGCGGTATCAAAGATGCTTCCGATGTCGAAGTATGGTTTTGGATGGGTGTGTCCGGCTTTGGTTGGATTGATGATCGGTCTGGTCCTTCAAAAGATACGAAAGAATAAAAGATAAGTTTTATGAAAGATAAAAAATCAAAAACCTATTCGTTAAAACTACCAAATTTCATTTGTGGATTTTGGATGTTTCGACAAATATGAAAACGATACCAAAAATGCGATTGACAAATGGCGAAAGTGAGTATATTGTAAAGACATAAACAAGAAAACAAAGAAAAAAGAGAGGTGGAAAAAGTTTTGGCAACGATATCAGATGTTGCTCGGCTGTCAGGAATGTCAGTTTCAACTGTCTCAAGAGTTATCAATAACAAACCTCATGTTTCGGAGGAAAAGAGACAGAAGATACTGGAGGCTATGGACGCTCTTGGGTATAGTCCGCTTCAGGCGGCAAGACAGTTAAGAGGTTCGGGCTCCGGGAATATAGCGGTAGTTGTTCCTACTATCACAAATAACTTTTTCGCACAACTGGTCGATTCGATCGAGAAAACTTGCAGACAGTATCATTACCGAACATTGATCGTGCAGACTTACGGAGAAAAAGAAAGTGAAGAAAGCGCAATGAATCTTCTGAAGATGCAGCATGCTGACGGAGTGATTTTATGTGCGATAGAGAATGACTGGGATAAGTTGAAATCATATGGTGAATATGGAAAACTTGTCGTCTGCAATGAATATAACCAGGACAAGGAAACTTCGATGGTATGCGGCAGACAGTATGAAGGGTTTTATAAAGCTTCGAAATATCTTCTGGAAAAAGGATATCGAAAGATTGCATATTGTACAGGAACAAGAGCAGTGACCCTTCAGGATAAAGGGATTAATATCGACAGTGATCGCTATAGAGGATATATAGACGCGCTTGCTCAAAGCAAAATTGCGGCAAATACAGCATGGCTGTTTTCGGGAGTGAGGGAAATGGAAGACGGGCGAAAGATTATGCGGAAGATTTTGGAACTTTCCGAAAAACCGGATGCGGTAATTGCCGGAAGTGATGAGGTTGCGGCAGGCATGGTGATGGAAGCGCTGAACAATGGTGTAAAAATACCACAGGATATTGCGATTATGGGAGTAGATGATCAGCCATTGGCATCCTATCTCCAGATTCCGTTAACAACGATATGGCAGCCTGTACAGGATGAAGGCCGATGTGCGGCAAAAGAAATGGTTCGTCAATTAAAAGGTGAATCAGAAGGAATAAGAAGAAAAGAGTTGGATTTGAAGCTGATAGTCAGACAGTCGGCATAAATCGGACAGAAACCGGTATGAAAATAGAACCGGTTTTTAAAAACAAAATTTTGGTAACGATACCAAATGAAAAACAGAGACGTATCTGTAAACGAAAAACACAAATAAAGAAACTAAAAATGATTAAAAAAGAGGAGGAACAAAAATGGTAGTATTAGCAAGAATTGATCAGCGTTTGATTCATGGGATTATCGTAAATCAATGGGCACCGGCGCTTCAGGTGAAAAGATTTATGGTTGTAGACGACGTTCTTTGCAGCAATGAAGAGGTAAAAGCGAGTATGAGAATGGCGAAGCCGGCAGGAACGGGAGTATCGGTGATTTCGGCAGAGACGGCGATCGCCAATTTTAAAGCAGGGAAATATGACGGTCAAAGAGTTTTTGTCCTTGTAAAAGAACCGGAAACTTTAATCCGTCTGATTGAAGGCGGCGTAGAGATACCGAAAGTTGATCTTGGGATTATGTTTAATGAAGACGGAAGAACTCCTGTTTCTAAATTTATTGCATTAAATGAAAAAGAAAAAGAGGATCTTGAAACGATCAAGGGAAAAGGAATACCGGTTGTGATTCAATATGTTCCGACAGATGCAGAAGAGGCATATTAAGAAACAAGAGATTCAGATAAAAGAGACATGTTTAATGTGATGAGATTTTTCGGAATCGGATTGTTAAAGAGAGATTGAGGTGAAAGTTATGGAAATAATACAAAATATTTTGATCGTGATTTTGGCAGGATATATGACGGTTGACCAGAACGGACCGGTTGTTTTGTCATGGTTTTCGGTAATTGTAGGAATGATATCAGGTTTGATCATGGGCGATATGAATACAGGTCTTATGATCGGAGGAACATTCCAGCTGATGTCGCTTGGCGTTGCAGCTTTGGGAGGAGCATCTGCTCCGAATTATGGTTTGGCGACGATTATAGGAACGTTTATTGCCGTGAGAACCGGAACAGGAGTCGATGCAGCGATTGCAGTCGGACTTCCGGTAGGGCTTCTGGCAATCCAGTTGGAAGTAGTTGTAAGAATTATTTTAAACTTTGTCGCTCATAAGATGCAGACAGATAATAATGAAGGAAAATGGAAAACAATGAACATGGAAGCGTGGCTTGGACCGATTCTTTGTTCTTTGCAGACAATAATCCCGACAGTGATCGTAGTATGCTTCGGAGCTAATGTCGTGGAACTGATCTTGGAAGTTATTCCGGAGTGGGTGACAAACGGTCTTTCGATTGCGGCAGGTATGCTTCCTGTAGTCGGTATCGGAATGTTGATGAGATATATGCCGGTTAAGAAATTCCTTCCGTTTATTTTGGTCGGATTTGTTCTGTCCGCATATTTGGGAGTACCGGTTCTTGGAATTGCGATTATAGGATTTGCGGCAGCATTTTGGTATTTTACAACAGAGATTAATAAAGCGGATGCAGTGACGATGGCAGCAGAAGAACATGCCGATGAGATAGGAGATGATTTTGATGAGTAATGAAATGAACAAAGAAATGAGTCAGGGAACGGATGTACAGACAGAAGAACGTTATCAGGTGACAAAGCGTGATCTGAGAAAAACAGCTGCAAGATATAACTTTATGGCATGCAATATTTTTAATTATGAATCACAGATGGGTCCGGCAATCGCGTGGGCAATGGCGCCTGTGCTTAGAAAGATTTATAAAAAAGACGACGAATATAAAATGGCATTAAATAATCATTTTAATTACTTCAACTCTACGACAGTTATGTCCAGTATGATTCTCGGAGCAACGCTTGCGGTGGAAGAAAAAGATGGAATTGCGGCAAAAGATACGGTTCAATCTTTGAAAACGAGTTTGATGGGACCGTTTGCAGGAGTGGGCGATACTCTTGTATGGGTGTTGTGGCCGACGATCATCGGATCGATATCAGGATATATGGCACAGCAGGGGAATCCTCTTGGCGCGATCATTTGGCTTTTGTGCAATATCGCATTTTGGTTTGTAAAATCAAAGATGTTCCAGATCGGATATACGTCGGGAACAAAGTTGATCACAAATTTAGGAAAACGTCTGACGGTATTTACAGAGGCGGCATCTATCATGGGCTTAAGCGTAGTCGGAGCGCTGATTGCTACTTCTGTAAAAATAACGACAGCTTTGAATTTTAAAGTAGGCGAAGTGGCATTGAACTTACAGACGGATATTTTGGATAAGATCATGCCGTCTCTTCTTCCGGTCCTGTTGACTCTCCTTGTATATAAATTACTTGGGAATAAAAAATGGACAGCTACAAAATTGATCCTTCTTATTATTGTAATTTCACTTGTATGTGCGTTTTTTGGGATTTTAACTGTATAAAAAGTATGATGACTGGAAAGGAAGGAGAAACATATGAAACGAATTTTGATAATAGCATCTCATGAGAAGATGGCGGATGGGATGAAAGATACATTGAATTTTATTTCCGGAGGGATACAGGAAACGATCGCATTGTCAGCTTATGTGGACAATCGTCCGGTAGAAGAAGCGGTTGACGAAGTGATGGACGGATTCGAGGGGGAAGATGAAGTTGTTGTATTGACGGATTTAATGGTCGGAAGTGTAAATCAAAAGTTTTTTAAATACCGTACGAGACCGCATACACATATCGTAAGCGGTATGAATCTGCCTCTTGCATTTCAAATTGCTATGGAACCGCAAGAGAAGTATATTACGGAAGAGAGAATGAAAGAAATAATTGAGACGGCAAAAGAAGAACTGAAATACGTAAATGAGGTTTCAAATGACGAGGATGAGGAAGATGAATAATCAGACAGCATGGTGGAAAAAAAGCGTGGTATATCAAATATATCCGAAAAGCTTCTATGATTCAGACGGGGATGGATTTGGGGACTTGAACGGAATCAGAGAAAAACTGCCGTATCTTGAAAAGCTGGGAGTAGATGTGATCTGGCTGAATCCGATTTATGAATCACCGCAAGTTGATAATGGGTATGATATATCGAACTATAAAAAAATAGAGCCGCAGCTTGGGACGATGGAAGATTTTGATATGCTGCTAAAAGAGGCTCATGAAAAGGGAATCCGCATCATTTTGGATCTTGTTGTCAATCATACATCGGATAAACATCCGTGGTTTACAGAAGCAAAAAAAGGGAAAGAAAATCCATATCATGATTATTACATATGGAAAGATACGATCCCCAATAACTGGGGATCCAGCTTTGGCGGACCTGCATGGGAATATGTAGAAGAGACAGCGCAGTATTATCTTCATCTGTTTGCAAAAGAGCAGCCTGATCTAAACTGGGAGAACCCTAAAGTTCGGAAAGAAGTACAGGAGATTCTTCGCTTTTGGCTGGACAAAGGGATTGACGGATTTCGGATGGATGTAATCACTTTGATTTCAAAAGATCCGGCTTATCCCGATGGTCCGGTGATTCAAAACAAAGCATACGGAAGTTATTATGCAGGCTGTGCAAGCGGTCCGCGCGTCCATGAATATCTACAGGAAATGAATCGGGAAGTGTTGAGCAAATACGATATTATGACTGTAGGAGAAGCTCCTCATACAAGTGCAGACGAGGCGGCGCCTTATACAGCTTCGGATCGGCATGAACTGAATATGGTCTTTCACTTTGATCATATGCATCTTGATTATGATGAAAATGGAAAATATGCTAAAAACCGCGTGAAATTGACAGATTTAAAAGAAGTGATGACGAAATGGCAGGATACAATGCATGAATGCGACGGTTGGAACAGTCTTTACTGGAGCAACCATGATCAGGCAAGGGTGGTATCCCGTTTCGGAAATGAATCAGAACCGTATCGTGTTAAATCGGCGAAAATGCTGGGAACGATCCTTCATATGATGCAGGGAACTCCGTATATTTATGAGGGAGAAGAACTGGGGATGACAAATGCTCATTTTGAGTCTATAGATGAGTACAAAGATGTGGAAGCGCTTGATATTTTTCGGGATTTTACGGAAAGAAAAGGTTTTTCCGAGAAAGATACATTGGAACTTCTCGGCTTGAAATCAAGGGACAACGCGAGAACTCCGATGCAGTGGGATAATACGGTCAATGCCGGGTTTACAGAAGGAACTCCATGGATCGGAGTGAATAAAAACTGTAAGGAGATCAATGTGGAACAGTGTCTTGCGGATCAGGATTCGATTTTTTACTATTATCAAAAACTGATTCAGCTTCGCCATGAAATGCCGATTATTACAGATGGGGTATATGAGCTTTTGGACAAGGAAAATGAAAGCGTATATGCATATCTTAGAAAGGGAGAAAAGGAGACGCTTCTCGTAGTCGGCAATTTTACGGATAAGACGATCAATTATCATATAGAAGAAAAGGTGCAGGCTAAGAAAAGCAGACTTTTGATTTCAAATTATAACGCGGCGGAGACGTTTGAAAGAGATTTGTCGTTAGAGCCATATGGGGCATGCGTATATTTACTGGAAACAGAGTCGGAATAAATTGGTCGGAATAAATTTTTCAAAAAATAAAAAAACTTATTGACGAGGTTGGTATTAAGTGATATCTTAATACCAACCTTTTTAGTAGGTAAAAAAGAAGAAAGGAATGATACTTTATGGCAGATTATAAATTCGACACGATCCAGCTGCATGCCGGGCAGGAACAACCGGATCCGGCGACAGATGCGAGGGCTGTTCCGATATACGCGACAACCTCATATGTTTTTCACGACTGTGCCGATGCCGCGGCAAGGTTTGGTCTTCAGGCAGAAGGAAATATTTACGGCAGGCTGACAAACTCGACGCAGGAGGTATTTGAAAAAAGGATAGCGGCTCTGGAGGGCGGTTCGGCGGCGCTTGCGGTTGCTTCGGGAGCTGCTGCGATCACATATACGCTCCAGGCATTGGCGCAGAACGGCGGTCACATCGTTTCTCAGAAAACAATTTACGGCGGAAGTTATAATCTGTTGGCGCATACACTTCCGACGCTGGGTATTACGGCAAGTTTTGTGGATATTCATGATTTGGAAGAGGTGGAAAGTGCAATCACAGAGCGGACAAGAGCGCTTTATATCGAGACGCTTGGCAATCCAAACTGTGATATCCCGGATATGGATGCACTGGCAGAATTAGCCCACAAACATCAGATCCCTCTTGTGGTGGATAATACGTTTGGAACGCCGTATTGGATTCGGCCGATCGAACATGGAGCGGATATTGTCGTACATTCTGCCACAAAGTTTATCGGCGGGCACGGAACAACACTTGGAGGCGTTATCGTTGATTCGGGCAGATTTGACTGGAAAGCTTCGGGAAAATATCCGGTTCTTACAGATCCGAATTCCAGTTATCATGGAGTGGTGTTTGCAGAAGCCGGGGGTGACGCTGCCTTTGTGACGTATATCCGGGCGGTGCTCCTAAGAGATATGGGAGCGGCAATTTCACCTTTTGCTGCATTTCTTTTGCTTCAGGGAACAGAAACGCTCTCTCTTCGTTTGGAACGTCATGCCGAAAATACGAGAAAAGTGGTCGAATATTTGAATGCTCATCCTCTTGTTGAAAAAGTGAATCATCCGCTGCTTGAAGATCATCCGGATCATGAATTATACAAAAAGCTTTTCCCAAATGGCGGAGGTTCTATCTTTACATTTGAAATCAGAAAAGGGGTAGAAGGGGCGCATACGTTTATAGATCATTTGGAAATATTTTCCCTTTTAGCAAATGTTGCGGACGTCAAAAGTCTTGTGATCCATCCGGCAACAACAACTCATTCTCAGCTTAACATTCAGGAAATAAAAGAGCAGGGAATCCGGCAGAACACAATTCGTCTCTCAATCGGAACGGAACATATTGAAGATATTATCGCAGATTTGGAAAAGGGATTTGCATCTGTTGAAAAACTGTGAGAAAATAAAATTGAAACATAAAAAAGGAGATAATAATATGTCTAAGATTTATACATCAGCCGATCAGTTGATCGGAAAAACACCACTTATGGAACTGACCCATATTGAAAAAGAATATGGGCTGAAAGCAAAAATCCTGGCAAAATTGGAATATTTTAATCCGGCAGGCTCTGTAAAGGATCGAGTAGCGAAAGCGATGATAGATGAGGCTGAAAAAAGCGGAAAATTAAAGAAAGATTCTGTCATTATCGAACCGACGAGCGGGAACACAGGAATCGGTCTTGCGGCTGTCGCAGCGGCAAGAGGATACCGCATTATTATAGTGATGCCGGAAACGATGTCGGTAGAACGCAGGCAGATCATGAAAGCATATGGCGCGGAACTCGTGTTAAGTGACGGAGCGAGAGGAATGAAAGGCGCGATCGAGAAGGCGGAAGAATTGGCAAAAGAACTTCCGAACAGTTTTATCCCGGGTCAGTTTGTAAACCCGGCGAATCCACAGGCTCATCGGGACACGACGGGCCCGGAGATCTACGAAGATACAGACGCGAAGGTCGATATCTTTGTGGCTGGAGTAGGAACGGGAGGTACCCTGACCGGAGTCGGAGAATATCTGAAATCGAAAAAGAAAGACGTGGAGATTGTGGCTGTTGAGCCGAAGTCGTCGGCAGTTCTTTCGGAAGGAATTCCGGGAGCGCATAAAATTCAGGGAATCGGGGCAGGATTTGTTCCGGAAATTTTAAATACAAATGTTTATGATGAGATTATCGCAGTTTCGGATGAAGATGCATTTGCCACAGGAAAAATGATCGGACAAAGAGAGGGGATTCTTGTCGGCATTTCATCCGGAGCAGCGGTTTGGGCTGCAATAGAGCTTGCAAAACGCAGCGAGAATGAAGGAAAGACGATCGTAGTGCTTCTGCCTGATACGGGGGATCGCTATTTGTCGACGCCGATGTTCGCAGATTGACTTTCAAAAAGCATGAGAAAGGAGAAGTGCTGAATGTTGATCTCCACAAAAGGAAGATATGCTTTAAGAGTGATGATCGATCTTGCACAGAATAAAGAGTCCGGGCATGTCGCGATGAAAACCGTGGCTGCCCGGCAAGGTATTTCTTTGAAGTATTTAGAAAGGATCTTGCCGGTGCTGACAAAAAACGGATTAATAGAAGGCGTTCACGGAAAAGGAGGCGGGTATCGTCTCTGCCGTGAACCAAAAGAATATAAGGTCGGAGAAATCCTTCGTCTTACGGAGGGAAACCTTGCTCCGGTGTCATGCCTGGAATGCAACGCACCCGTCTGTGAAAGAAAAGATCAGTGTCACACAATTGGAATGTGGACTGATTTTCACAAAATGATCAATGATTATTTTGATGGTATCACACTGGAAGATTTGATGCATAGAAATACAGAGTTATCAGAGGATGAGAAGTAATGAAACGAAATATTGATTTGAATGAAATATCAGACGGGCGTCTCTATTCGTCCGGAGATATGGTAAAAGCGGATTGTCATGACTGTGAGGGGTGTTCCGCATGCTGCAGAGGAATGGGTGATTCGATCAAATTAGATCCTATGGATATATGGCGGCTTAAAAAAGGGGTCGGAAAAGAATTTACGGCTTTGATGGAACGGGAAATTGAGCTGGGAATTGTAGATGGTATGATATTGCCGAACGTGCGGATGACGCCGGAAGGAGATGTCTGTCCGTTTTTAGATGTGTATGGCAGATGCAGCATACATGCATATAGACCGGGTATCTGCCGTCTGTTTCCTCTTGGCAGATATTATGAAGAAAACGGAATAAAATATTTTATCCAGATCCATGAATGTGCGAGAAAGGAACGTGGTAAGATAAAAATAAAAAAATGGCTCGGAATTGCAAACTTGAAAGCGTATGAGGACTATATATGGAAGTGGCATGGATTTCTGAAAGATTGTGAAAATGCAATCTGCGGGCTGGATGATAAAAACAGAAATATATTGACTCTATATGTGCTGAGGAGCTTTTTTGAGGCGTCATATCGGGCTGATGATGAAAACGGATTTTATGAAGAGTTTTCTGCAAGAATGGAAGAAGTGAGAAAAAAACTGGATGGCTTGAAAGATTTTTCGTAAAGCGCTTTAAAATAGAAAAAAAGTTCTCTTGTAGTTTTGATTGTAAAGAAGTATAATGGGAATAAATTTATGGATAACGCTTCCTGAAAGTATCCCATGGAAGCAATCCGGACAGGAAAACAGGAGGTTTCGATATGGCTTGGGCAATATTTTCGATGTTATTTCTCGCGATCGGAGGAGTGGTCTACGGCGCTGCGGCATTGATCTGGTTTGCGTTGACGATTCTCGCAAACTGGCTGATGTTTATGAAAGCGGGAGAGGCCGGCTGGAAGTCTATAATTCCGGTATATAATACATATACGGCTTATAAGATCGCGTGGACTCCGAATATGTTTTGGATTTATTTCATATTTACAGTGTTGGAAAGTATATTTTCCAGTATTTCAGGCGGAGATTTCTGGTCGTTTTCGGGATTTCTGGGAGGTCTGTGCGGACTGGTAACGATCGTTTTGTCTGTGTTTTATTGTGTGAATCTGGCGAAAAGCTTCGGAAAAGGACTTGGGTTTACGATCGGACTGATTTTCCTTGAGCCGATTTTTGTTATGATGATCGCCTTCGGATCAGCCCGATATCAGAAATATTAAAATGTCTTGTTTTTTATAAGTGAAAGGCGTGTTATAAAAAGGGGCTGTGAAATAACAGTCTCTACGGAAAAAGAGGACTTTTCGTTCAAAATGAACGAAAGGTCCTCTTTTATGTTAAAATTAACTTGCGATGAAAATTTCAACTATAAATTATAATAATCCAAAACAAGGATATTTCCCCCTGTTTCTTTCAGATTGTTTGGATATGCTGGATCCTTCCGCTTTTATTTTGGGCGTTTCGGGAAGTGGAAAATCTATGTTGATGAAAATGTTTATTTTACTAATTATCCTATCAACGACAAAAGATCAAGTTTTGGTTTATGATCCGGAAGGGGAATATGAGCCATTGGTACAGGAGTTTGGAGGCGTGAGCCTGCCAATCAGTGCGGGGAGCGACGTTCACTTAAATGCGATGGATATGATAAAAGGATATGGAGATAAAAATTCGATTGTAGATAAATCGCAGTTTGTTCTCTCTTTGTATGAACGAATTTCGGATGACCGTTATATTATTGGTCCGAAAGAAAAGAGCATTCTTGACCGATACGTGGACAACCAGCTTGACACAGAACGTAGAGTATGTACTGGATTCTTTTATGGCAAAAACCATGCTGTCAAACTCTGAATTTATGGAAAATGTAGAAATGTAATGAAAATAGGTTGTATTCTAGCTAGAATTTATATATACTACAAGTAAGAAAGAGAGGTGTATAGAAATGACAGTAGATACAGATACCATGATTTCTATTACAGAGGCAAACCAGAATTTTTCCAAAGTAACCAGAATGGTTGACGAGCATGGGACAGCAGTTATCATGAAAAATAATGTGCCACGTTATCTTGTGATTGACTTTAGTAAGGCGGATAAAGAAAAAGCAGCGTCTACAGAAGATGTGATGGAGATTTCTGAAAGACTGATCCAGCAAAATATACAGGCTTATGAGGTACTTGCCAAATGATTGTTTTAACGAAAGAACAAGTGTTGATCTTGCACAAGCGTCTGATTGAAACAACAGGAGGAAGTGATGGTATCCGAGACAAGGGAATGCTAGAATCTGCATTATCGAATCCGTTTCAGTCCTTTGGAGGAGAATCACTTTATCCTAGTATTCAGGCAAAAGCCGCACAGCTTTGTTATGGGTTGGTAAAGAACCATCCGATGCTTGACGGAAATAAAAGACTTGGAACACATGTAATGTTGGTTTTTCTTGCTTTAAATGGGTATGAGTTAGAATATAGCCAGAAAGAATTAAGTGATACTATTCTTGCGTTGGCGGCTGGAAAGATGAGTGCAGAAGATCTTTTGCAATGGATTATTAAACATCAAAAATAAAAATTATAAAAATAAGGAGGATGTGAAAAAACTCAATCGAGTTTTTTCACATCCTCCTTTTACTCCCTTTCCGAAGGGGATATATTTCCAAAGGAAAAGTTCATCAGAGTGTGGAGATGAAACGTTTAAAGGCTTTAATTCCTTCATCTGTGCATTTATATACACCTGCGTCTTCAAGTACTTTGCAAAATACTTTTCCGACTTCCTGTTCCAAAATCTGTTCGATATTTTCTTCTGTAACATTGTCGTACTCTGATAGAAAGGCATCTGTCCAGTCCGCATGTTTTGCAATTTGATCATTGCTTCGGATGTCTTTTTTCTCTATGATATATTCTTTTAGAAGTTCCATCTCTCCTTTGAGTCTTGCAGGAAGCACGGCGAGACCCATTACTTCTATCAGACCGATGTTTTCTTTTTTGATATGGTGAAGTTCTTCGTGCGGATGATATACTCCGAGAGGATGTTCTTCTGTTGTAATGTTGTTGCGAAGCGTCAGATCAAGTTCATACATACCGTCTTTTTTTCTGGCGATCGGGGTGATCGTGTTGTGTAAAACCCCGTCTGTTTCTGCAAATATAAATGCTTCCTCGTCTGTATAAGTACGCCATTTTGAAAGAATATGATCTGCAAGGTCGATAATCTGTTCCGTATTTTCGCCTCTCAGACGGATAACAGAAAGGGGCCATTTGACGATTCCCGCTTCCACGTCTTCATATCCCGGCACGGTAAAGTTTTCGATGATCGGAGCTTTGGCCATGGCGAAAGTATAATTTCCGCCCTGGAAATGATCATGGCTTAAGATAGAGCCGCCGACGATCGGAAGGTCTGCGTTCGATCCAAGGAAGTAGTGTGGAAATAGTTTAATAAAATCAAACAGTTTGGCAAATGTATTTCTGTCTATCTTCATCGGAACATGTTCGCCGTTAAATACGATGCAGTGTTCGTTGTAATAAACGTAAGGAGAATACTGGAATCCCCAGTTACGTCCCTGGATCGTGATCGGGATGATGCGGTGGCTCTCTCTTGCAGGATGGTTGGAACGTCCGGCATAGCCTTCGTTTTCCATGCAGAGCTGACATTTCGGATAGGAAGCGGATTTCGCTTTTCCTGCAGCGGCAATCGCTTTCGGATCTTTTTCCGGTTTGGAAAGATTGATCGTAATGTCAAGTGTGCCGTATTTGGTTTCGACTGTCCATTTTCGATCTTTTTTGATGCGGTAGCGGCGGATATAGTCGCTGTCCTGACTTAATTTATAATAGTAAGAGGTGGCTTCCTCAGGAGAAATGTTATATTTTTCTTGAAATTCTTTTTGGATCTGTGAAGGACGCGGCATCAGACAGTTCATGATCTTTGTGTCAAAAAGATCACGGTATGTAATGCTGTCTTCTATAATTCCCCGTTTTACGGCCTCGTCAAGAAGATCTTTGAGAATTTCCTCAAGATCACGGTTGTCGGAAGTACATTCGATGTCTTCATAGTTGTCTTCGTGAAAGAGTTCAAGAAGAAGATTTGTTGTGTAAACACGTTCGCATTCGGGAGTAAGACCAGTATCTATCCCATATTGCACTAATTTTTTGATTGATTCATAAAGCATGATCGGACTCCTTTTTTCTGTTTTTTGTTAATTAATTTGTGGAAAGTTTTTTATTTTCTCGAAATTTTCTGTCTATAGTATAGGATGAAAGCAGTGAAAAGGTCTATAAAAAATCCGTGCGAATCCATGTAAAAATGTTGCATTTATAATAGGGGAAAGTTTATAATGGATATAGTTTGAGGATCGGGATATGAAACGAAGGATCAAGAAAGGGGATTCTATGGAAGCATCATATAAACACTCGTATAAAACAGGAGAAAATCTGCTGAATTCTTTGTCTGTATATAATGTCGGATATCAGAAATGTGATCCCGAATATCAGTGGGGGCCCGGAGTGAGAGATCACTATTGTATTCATCACATTTTGTCGGGGAGCGGATGTTATTGTACGGGAACTGTGTCAAAGCATTTGGAAGAAGGAGATACGTTTATTCTATATCCGGGCGTAGAGCTTAGGTATCAGGCAGATGCGGATAAGCCGTGGGAATATGCATGGGCAGGGTTTATGGGCGCGGATGCGGCGTCTCTTATCAGAAATACAGAATTTAGCAGGGAGACTCCGTATATTTTAAAAGGGAGGATTCCGACAGAAAAGATACGTGACGGACTGGAACGGATTTATAATGCGAAAGGAAATACATATGAGGCCGCTGTCGCTATGACAGGGGAGATGTACAGCCTGCTGGCAGTGTTTATGCATTACGCAGAGCATGAAGAGAAAGAAAAGGCGATACAGCTGACTTACGCAGAGAAGGCGGAGAGTTATATAGAAACAAATTATTCATATCCTATTACGGTAGAAGAGATTGCTTCCTATGTCGGGATAAGCAGAAGCCATTTGTTTCGTTCTTTTCAAAATTATATGAACAGATCGCCGAAAGAATATTTGACGGAATACAGGATCAAGCAGGCGTGCCGACTTCTGCGAGAGACAGATCTTTCGGTCTCGGCGATCGCTTATTCGGTCGGTTTTGAAAATAATCTTTATTTTTCAAAAGCTTTTCGTAAGCAGAAAGGGGAAAGTCCGTCAGAGTACAGAAAGAGCCGTGCAAGAAAAATATGACGGTATATCTTGCAAAACGGAACGCTTTGCATCTATAAGAGAAGAAGAACATATACTGGAAAGTGAAAGAAATCAAAGGCAGAGATGCAATGGAGCGAAACAGAAAAATATGGATGCAGATCTTGGTGTTGGCAGCAGTGCTGCGCTTTTTTCCATTTGATTTTCAAACGGCTGTTTCAACGGCGTCAGAAGATATTACGGCGGAATGTGCAGGGGGAGAAGAGCAGAAACCGAAGATTGCGCTTACGTTTGATGACGGACCGAATATAAAGTATACTCCGATGCTTTTGGACGGTTTAAAAGAACGGGGGATCAAAGCAACATTTTTTCTGATCGGAGCAAACACAGAACAAGAAGAAAGCAAAAAAATCGTAAAAAGAATGTATGAAGAAGGTCATTTGATCGGAAATCATACATATCGTCATGTCGATCTGTCGAAAATCAGCGGCAGAGAGGCTGAAAAAGAGATTAAAACTACAGATGAGGCGATTAAAAAGATCACAGGACATGAGACGGAATTTATCCGTCCGCCGTTTGGGGCAATGCCGGAAGGAGAAGAAGATCCCGATAAAATATATGTGAAATGGACGGTTGACTCTCTTGACTGGGTTACAAAAGACACGGAAAAAATTGTCGAGAAAGTAACGGCGGATACAAAAGAAGGAGATGTAATCCTTATGCATGACTGTTACGGAGAGTCGGTGGAGGCCGCATTACAGATTGTTGATATTATGGAGAAACAAGGATATGAGTTTGTGACAGCAGACGAATTGATTATTAATTGATAGTTTGAAAGAACAGGATAGGAGAACGGATGATAAACGAATATTCAAGAACAGAACTTTTAATTGGCAGTGAAAATATGGAAAAATTAAAAAAAGCATCTGTTGCCGTGTTTGGTGTAGGAGGCGTCGGATCTCACTGTATCGAAGCATTGGCAAGGTGCGGTATCGGGAGATTGATATTGATCGACAATGACGATGTATCGCTTACAAATATTAACCGGCAGTCGATTGCTTATCATAGTACGATCGGAAGAATGAAAACGGATGTGATGAGAGAGAGAATCAAAGACATCGATCCGAATATCAAAGTGGAAACATACGAGACTTTTGTTCTGCCGGACAATGCAAAAGAACTTCTGGAACAGATCGGAACTATTCATTATATAATAGATGCGATCGATACGGTCAGTGCGAAAATTGTCCTTGCGGAACTTGCCGGGGAACGGAATATTCCGATCATAAGCAGCATGGGTACAGGAAATAAGCTTCATGCAGAAATGTTTGAGATTACAGATCTGTCAAAAACAAGTGTATGTCCCCTTTGTAAAGTGATGAGAAAGGAACTTAGAAACCGAGGCATCACACATTTGAAAGTGTTGTATTCAAAGGAAAAGCCGATCAGCGCAGAGGGGCGTACGACAGAAGAAGAGAAGGGAATGCGAAGAACCATTCCGGGAAGTGTTTCGTTTGTTCCGCCTGTTGCGGGCTTGCTGATCGCAGGAGAAGTAATCCGCAGTTTGATACAGGCAGAGTAGATTTACAGAGAAAACAAGAAGAGTGACGAAAGGAAGAACCAGATGGATTTATTTGATTATATGAGGGAGACAAAGAAGGAAAAAGAATCGCCGCTGGCATCCAGAATGCGCCCTAAGACTTTGGATGAAGTGGTCGGCCAACAGCATATTATAGGAAAGGATAAATTGTTATATCGGGCGATCAAGGCGGATAAGCTTAGTTCCGTTATTTTTTACGGTCCTCCGGGAACAGGTAAAACAACTCTTGCAAAAGTGATCGCAAATACGACAAATGCAGAATTTAAGCAGATCAATGCGACTGTTGCGGGGAAAAAGGACATGGAGGAAGTCGTAAAAGAAGCGAAAGATATGCAGGGAATGTACGGGAAACGGACGATTCTTTTTATCGATGAGATCCATAGGTTTAATAAAGGCCAGCAAGATTATCTCCTTCCGTTTGTGGAGGACGGAACAGTGATATTGATCGGGGCTACAACAGAAAATCCATATTTTGAGGTAAACGGAGCTTTGCTTTCCCGTTCTGCCGTGTTTGAATTGAAACCGCTTGAGAAAGAAGATATTAAAATATTGCTTAGACGTGCGGTGGAAGATGAAGAAAAAGGTCTCGGAAGTTTTGGCGCCAAGATAGAAGAAGAAGCGCTTGAATTTTTAGCGGATATGTCGGGAGGAGATGCCAGAAGCGCGTTGAATGCGATTGAACTGGGCGTTTTAACGACAGAACGGTCAGAAGACGGGATTATTCATATTACTCTTGAAACAGCTTCGGAATGTATACAGAAAAGAGTGGTAAACTATGATAAAAAAGGGGATAATCATTACGATATTATTTCGGCGTTTATCAAAAGTATGCGTGGATCAGATCCGGATGCGGCAGTGTTTTATTTGGCAAAAATGCTGTATGCGGGAGAAGATGTCAAGTTTATTGCCCGCCGCATTATGATATGCGCAGCGGAAGATGTGGGAAATGCAGATCCGATGGCTCTGACGGTTGCCGTTTCGGCGGCACAGGCGGTAGAGCGGATCGGCATGCCGGAGTCTCAGATTATTTTATCTCAGGCAGTGACGTATGTAGCATGTGCGCCTAAAAGTAACTCTGCGGTCAATGCGATTTTTGCGGCAAATGAAGCGGTGAGGAACTATCAGACAAGCGTGCCGGCACATCTTAGAGACGCGCATTATAAAGGGGCAAAAAAACTCGGTCATGGCACAGATTATAAGTACGCTCATGATTATCCGGATCATTATGTGAAACAGCAGTACCTTCCTGATGAAATAAAAAATGCCCGATTCTATGAACCGGGCATACTCGGATACGAAAAAACGATAACGGAATACTTACAGAAGATTCGTAAGGAGTAATGTGTAGATTTCCTGACTTTTTAAATTCCAGTGATTTGTGATGGCTTTAGCCTCTTTTTCAGTCGGAACAGTTAATTTTAAGTCGATCAGGCTGAAACCGTTTTCTACAATCTGACATCTTGTTTCGTATTCCTGATTTGTGTTTAGATAGTAGTCGGCTTTTACGGATACTTCTTCTTTTAAGTCATATTGTTTTTCGGTCAGAAAATCGTCGATATCCTTGCGTATGGCGGATGAAATTTTATTGCTGAAATAATGGATCGTTTCCGCACCGCTCTCTGTGAGATGATAGAGAGTCCGATTGTGGGTTGTCTCGGTGCGGATCAGCTCGGACTGCGTCAGTTCGGAGATTGCCTCCTGCAATTTAAAATAAGTTGTGTACCCTTTATCCAGTACGAATTCCGATATCTGGGAAGTGGTGAGCGGAAAATCAACTTTGTTCAGCATATAGAGTATGATTAGTTTATACAGTGTAAATGTTTCAGACATGATAATCCTTTCCCTGCCAAATGTCTTGTTGCTTTAAATATTGATGAAACCGATTTAAGACGGTTCGTTTTGCGCTTGTCCATAACGGCGCGATAAGAAGTTCTTTAGGTCCGTCTCCTGTCAGTCTGTGAACAATGATATCAGGGCGCAGTTTTGCGATACATGACCCAAGCAGTTCGATATATTCTTCCATATCAGGTATGTGAAAATGTGTTTTTTCGTAAACGGCTGCGAGATCTGTTCCTTTCAATATATGAAGAAGCTGCAGTTTAATCCCCTGGATATCAAGTTTGTTTAAATGATCGATCGTATGGAACATCATTTCTTTCGTTTCGTACGGAAGAAAGAGGATGACGTGAACGATGACAGTGATTCCAAGCATACGAAGCCGGTGCACCGCATGATCAAATACATCCGTCGGATATCCGCGCCGGATGAAACGTGCCGTTTCGGAATTGACCGTCTGAAGTCCCAACTCTACCCAGACAGGTTTGATCCGGTTTAATCTGCCAAGCAGCTCAAGTACGGCAGGAGGCAGACAATCGGGTCTGGTGGCGATTGAGAGAGCGCAGACATCGGGATCGTTTATTGCTTCGGTAAATATTTTTTCAAGATGATCTACAGGAGCGTAAGTGTTTGTAAACGCTTGAAAATAAGCGATAAATTTGCGTACGGGGCGCTTTCTTCTGATTGCGTCTTTGCCTTCCCTTAGTTGTTCGGTAATAGAAAGCGAAGCGTTTCCCGCAAAGTCACCGGATCCCATCGCACTGCAGAAAATACATCCGCCGGTTCCGATATGTCCGTCTCTGTTCGGACATGTCATTCCTCCGTTTAAAGTGACCTTATATACTTTTTCTCCGAACAGTTTCTTAAGATAGAGGTTCAGGGAACGATAACGTTCCCCATCCGGCTGAAACTGTGAAAAAACAGGCGCCATTAAATCAATTCCTTTATTGCGCGGCTGACTGTTTCCGCAACACATGGGTCAAATGCCTGAGGTAAAATATTATCTTCGGAAAGTTCTTCATCCGGGACAAGTCCGGCGATCGCTTTTGCAGCGGCGAGTTTCATTTCTTCTGTGATCTGAGAAGCACGGCCTTCTAAAGCGCCTTTAAAGATACCCGGAAAAGCTACTACGTTATTTACCTGATTCGGGAAATCCGAACGTCCCGTTCCGACGACTTTCGCACCTGCGGCTTTGGCAAGATCAGGCATGATCTCGGGAACAGGATTCGCCATAGCGAACAAAATGGCGTCTTTATTCATAGAAGCAACCATGTCTTTTGTGACGATGCCGGGAGCGGAAACACCGACAAAAATATCTGCGCCTTTTAAAGCGTCGGCCAAAGTTCCCGAAGCATTTTTTAAATTAGTCACTTTTGCCATTTCCTTTTGCATCCAGTTTAAGTTCTCTGAATCTTTTGAGATGATTCCGTTAATATCGCACATTGTAATGTCTTTGAAACCGTAATTTAAAAGAAGTTTCGTAATCGCAACTCCGGCGCTGCCGGCTCCGTTTACGACAACACGGCATGTCTCCTTCTCTTTTTTGGTTACTTTCAGGGCGTTGATGATTCCGGCAAGTACGACGATAGCGGTTCCGTGCTGATCGTCATGGAAAACAGGAATATCAAGCAGTTCTTTTAAACGTGTTTCGATTTCAAAACAGCGGGGAGCCGAGATGTCTTCCAGATTGATTCCTCCGAATGCCGGAGCAATATTTACGACAGTACGGATGATCTCCTCTGTATCTTGGGTATCAAGACAGATCGGTACTGCATTGACACCGCCGAATTCTTTGAAAAGTACGGCCTTTCCTTCCATAACAGGCATTGCGGCAAGAGCGCCGATGTTTCCGAGGCCAAGTACGGCGCTTCCGTCGGAAACGACTGCTACAGTGTTGGATTTGATTGTATATTTGTATGCGGCTTCCGGATCTTTTGCGATAACTTTACACGGTTCCGCTACTCCCGGAGTGTAAGCGATCGCAAGATCCTCGCGGGAATTGACGTGGGCTTTTGCTGTTGTTTCCAGTTTCCCGTTCCATTGTTCATGCATCTGAAGTGCTTTTTCGCTATTTGACATTTTGATTACCTCGCTTGTAATTATCGTTTTGCACATATGCTATTATCATAGCACTTCTCCCCCC
>ULYA01018429.1_pt1 | contig 21644 bp, 19 predicted proteins | sample 1961821 | NCBI WGS metagenome assembly ULYA01 (sample SAMEA4835853, study PRJEB28245) | human gut metagenome | biome: gut microbiome; material: fecal sample | place: Denmark | collected 2008 | reverse complement strand
CAACTTCCCATTCTTGACCAACTGGTTTTTTACCATCAAAAACATAGTCAGTTGAAATGTAAACAAGAGTTGCATCATATTTTGCTGCAGCTTTAGCTACGATTTTAGTACCTGTCACGTTGATCGCATAATCAAGTTCTTTACCTTCATCTTCAGCCGCATCAACCGCAGTGTATGCCGCACAGTGGTAAACAAGGGTTGGTTTTACTTGTGCAAATACTTCATCAACTTTTTCAGCATTAGTGATGTCCATTTCTGCAACGTCAACCGCTACATACTCCTCACCACGTTCATCCAAAAGATAACGTAATTCTGTTCCTAATTGCCCATTGGCACCTGTAACTAAAATCATTTTAGCACTCCTTTTATCATATCTAAAGGCTTTCAAACCTTTTAAATCATTCCCTACTATTTTACACTATTTTTTCAGAAAAAGCAGTAAAGAGCGGGAATTATTAGAAAAAGATTTTGACAATAATCCATAAAAAAAGACTTATCTCTGGTCCTCATTAATCACAACTTATATATTAACGAATCAAAGTCTTTGTATCAACTATATTACTCATCGAGGAAAATGTATCCTCATTTAATTTCTTTTGCAAAAAATGGACTTTCTTATTTTAGTCTCAAGTTGGAAGCCTCCGATAAGATTATCAAGAATTTCAAATAGATTGCTTTTGTGTTACCGAAACTTTGATAACTAAAAAAGCTCATTTACTTTGCCATGGCTATCAAAAAAGTGAGAACGAAGTTTGTTCTCGCTAGAACTAAAATTAAAGAGCCACTACAGTTGACAACAAAAATCCCATATGAATAAACTTTAAAGAGACCAAACAATAATCTTTAGAAAAAAATCATATGAAACTAGTTCTCTAATTCTAATTATGCTTTACAGGATAAAATTATTTTACAAATTCTATCAACATCATCTAATGATAAATCTGCATACAATGGAAGCGTCAACACTCGTTTGCTAATATGCAAAGCAATCGGAGTTAAACTTGGATCATACTTACCGTGGAAACAATCAAAAGTATTTGTTAGTGGATAAAAGTATTTTCTTGCCCCGATATTTTCCTTCGCCAATGCTTCAAAAACTTCATTTCTACTTACACCAAAAATCTTTTCATTAAATACCACAGGAAAGTATGCATAATTAGGTTCAACATTTTCTTGTACTGGACTTAATTGAATTCCTTCGATATTTGACAAGTGTTTCATATATCTTTCAACAACCAATTTTCTTTTAGCAATTTCTTCATCTACATGACGAAGATTACATAACCCCATAGCAGCACAGAATTCATTCATTTTTGCATTAGCTCCAACTGCATCAACTTTTTCAGGACCACGAATACCAAAATTTTTCAAACGATATAAATCAAGACCAAAATCTTCATCTTTATAGCATGCAGCCCCTCCTTCAATAGTATTAAAAACTTTTGTCGCATGAAAGCTGAAGCAAGAAACATCACCAAATGCTCCAATACCTTGACCTTTGTATTTTACTCCAAATGTATGTGCAGCATCATAGATAACTTTTAAACCATATTTATCCGCAATACGTTGTATTTCCTCAACATTACAAACATTACCATATACATGAACAGGCATAATTGCGCTCGTATTATCCGTAATAAGGTCTTCAATTTTTGTTACATCTATCGTAAAATCAATTGGATTAACATCGCAAAATACTGGAGTTAATCCATTTCTAACAATAGCATGAGTAGTAGATGCAAAAGTAAAAGGAGTAGTTATTACTTCACTATTTTTAGGTAAGTTTAATGCCTGAAGTGACAATTCAAGAGCCATATGACCATTGGTAAATAAGTCTATTTTTTTAACACCTAAATAATCTACAAGCTCTTCCTGCAATTTTTGATGTTTAGCCCCCATATTTGTAAGCCAATGTGTTTCCCAAATATCTTTAATTTCTTCATTAAATTCATCAATTGCTGGCATTGATGATCTAGTTACTAAAATTTTATTTTCCATTTTAAACTCTCCTTCTTAATATAACTTACAATACATTTTTATTGAATCATTCTTATCATCAATCATGATTTCTTCGAAACCTTGTTTTTTATAAAAAGCACAAACTTTTTTATTTTCTTTTCTAACTTCTAACTTAAGCCCTTTCATACCACTAATAATTGAAATTTTTTTTACTTCATCTAATATGAGTTTACCTAACCCCTTACTCCTATACATATCATTAACAGCTATAAAAGTTAAATATGCGTTCTTTTCCTTTAAATCATTACAATAGAATGATGCAAAACCTACTGTATCTCTATTAACAACTAACTTAATTAATATACCATTCTTTAAGATTTTATTTGAATATTCCTCTTTATTCACAACTCCTGTACTCAATGTTCTTAAATAAGGAGTGAATAAATTTAACACTTCAAGTATTTCACTACAACTAGTAACTCTTTCAAAATGAACTTCTTGCATCAAATACCTTCTTTATAAAAATAAACTACTTAACAACAACTTTACACCACTCATCAGAATGATCCATCATTTCTAGCATTTGTTCCATGCTATCAAATTTCATAACCAAACATCCTAATGTTGTATCAGCTCCACTGAAAGCACTTATTTCATCACCAGTTCTTTTAATAATATGATTTTCAATAATATGTCTTTTAGCTTCTTCCGATATATCAATATTTTCTAAAATTCCCGACTTCAAACTATGAACAGCAAAATATGAAAAATATCCCTGAGGATTTACTTCCGGTAAGACAATATTTTCTCCCATAGCTGCCTTAACCGAGCACTCAACCAAATCTACTCCAGTAGCATATTTAATAACATCCGGTATATAGTTTCCTCCATCTCTAGGTGCAACTTCCATTAAATAAACATTATAATCTTTATCAATCCTCATATCAAAATTATAAGTTGTCGTCCTCATTTCAAGAGCAGACAACAGTCTTTGAATCTCCGTGTGGATTTTAGTTTGAACTTTTCTAGACATATTATATGGAAAACTAGCTGAAATTGGAACAAATGGATTAACACACTCTGAATTAAAATGATCATTTGCAAAATATCTAAAAACCAATTTTCCATCAATAGATAATCCATCACCAGCAATCTGATAGCCAAATTTTTCTACAAATTCTTCAACAATTATTTTTTTCCCTCTTGAAAAATCCATCGCATATTTCAATTTTGACTTAGCCTCTTCAATATTATTAATTTGACCAACACCTTTACTTCCCGATGAATCTACAGGTTTTACAATTACAGGAAATTTATAATAATGATTATTTAAATCAAAAAGTGCTTCCTCTATGCTATCGTATCCTTTAGCTGTAGGAGTACAGAAATCATTTTCTGATAAAAATGTTCTAAACTTATCTTTATTACACAAAATATCTACGGATTTATATGGACTTCCAGGTAATCCCATTTTTTCAGCAACATAAGCAGCAGTCGGAGCCGCTGGATCAGAAGCGTATGCAAGAATACCATCAATTTTTTCTCGCTCTGCCACATTTAAAACTGCTTCCTTATTAGTTGTACTTACAAGATAGAATTTATCAGCAACAAATTGTCCAGGATTGTCATCAAGAAAATCACAAAGAATTGTATAGTAACCTAATTTTTTAGCTGTTTCAATAGCTACTACTTGCTGCGCTGATCCACCAAGTAAAAGAATTTTTTTCATAATTCCACACTTTCTTTTCTTCTTTTATTAAAAAAACTACTAAGAATATCAATCAAATATTCAAACGATTCAACGTGTAACATCGCTGAAACTCCAATATAAATTATTGCTCCAACTATGATTTGTAAGGCTAATATTAATATATTCGATAGATTAAAAAAACTAATAAAATAAACACATATTCCCATACCAATTGCTAATAGAATTCCAGGAATAATATCTTTTAGTTGCTCTAAATAACCATAATTTAAAAGTTTCTTATTTGGCCAAGAATTAATAATTTGACTTATAACTGATACAAATAGCAAACTATAAGCCATCGCCATTACACCAAACCACATTGTAGATAATAGAAACGCCAAACCAACAATCTTTTTAAGAATCTCAAGTCTTAAAAATAAATCACCTCGCCCCAATGATTTTATTGCGTTTAAATTTGCAGTATGAATTGGATAAAACATATACGTGATACAAAAAATTTGTAAAAATGGAACACAGAAAAGCCACTTATCAGTTAATACTAATTCAACGATTGTATTAGCGCAAAAAGCTAATCCCATCATTAGAGGAGCCATAATATAGGTACTTACTTTTATAGCTCGTCTTGTCATTTTTTTAACACGTTCTCTATTATCTTGAACACTTGACATTGTCGGCAACAAAACACTATCTATTGAAGCATTAATATTCATAACAATCATTTGAGGAAATTTTTCTCCTTGATTATAAAAAGCTAAATTAGAAGCAGAATACATTTTTCCAATAATAAGCCCTCTAATATTATTATATATTGTTTCTAATAAAGAAGAACATAACAATTTCCAACCAAATGACAGTAAGGTCTTGAGACGTACCCAAGAAAACATCTTTTTGGGCCGCCATTTTACTGTAATCCATAAAATCAAAGTATCAACAGTAGTATTAGAGAGCTGCTGGATAACCAAAGCCCATACTCCAAAACCTAAATAAGCAGTAAAAATTCCTAAAAAAGCAGATGCAAGAGTTCCACCTATTGTTGAGAAAAAAAATCTTTTAAATAGCATATTTCTCGAAACATAGGCCTGCTGAATGCCCTTCACTCCTGAAATAACAATAGTTAAACTAATCACTCTAATAATTGGGATAAGATCTTTATTATTGTAAAACTTTGCAAGAGTCGGAGCTAAAGAGAACATCAACATATATAAAATAATACATGAAACTAAATTAAAATAAAATACTGACGAAAAGTCCAAATCATCTGCATCTTTTTTTTGTATCAAAGCAGTTCCTAATCCACTATCTACAAAGACCTGTAAAATCGTCGTAAAAACAGTAACAAGAGCTATCGTCCCATACATTTGTGGTTCTAATAAACGAGCTAAAATTATTGAGACAACGAACGTTACCAATTGTGCTCCTGTACGCTCAGCAAAACGCCATATAAAGTTTCGAATGGCTGTTACGTTATCGATTGTTTTTGCCAAAATTTAACGTCTCTCCTATCCTACTTAATTTCTTCAAGGAAGAAAATTTTTCACTATTAATAAACAGCAAAATTATTTTTTTAATCAAACTTTTTTTATGTCCGTTCCAAATTTTATTAGTCGGATAATACTCTTTATTTTTACAAGAATTTTCATAAAACTGTATATGTTTATCAAAGTTACTTTTTACCCATTTCCATTCCTCATCAATGGGAATAGTTCCCTGTATACTTACTTTCATACCATCAATAAGTACTGCTCTTAAATAATCACATACTGAAGGCGAATTTTTGTTCAAAACAATGGATTCCCAAGTATCTAAATTATATAAGATTCCTTCAGGTTGATAATCTATAACACTCATCCGGATTGTCGGTATATTTTGATTCGCAGAAGCTCTTGCACTCCCAGCAGCTGAAATAAATATGTCAACATTTTCAAAAACCTCTTTTGGTATTGGCCAAATATACCCTGAAATATAATACTCTATATTAGATACCGATTGTAACTTATTTTTTATATTACAAATTACCGCTTCATCTGCACCTCCAAACAAACATACTGATATTTTTTTATCTTTAAATTCATATGCAAAATCACAAATTCCTTCTATAATTTCTGAAACAAATGGTTTATCCAATCTACCAATGCTACCAATAACATAATCACCTTTTGGAATCTTTTTAATGATGTCACTTTCTATGTTAGCCACCGTATTTGAACAAATAGCTGATAAAACATGACGGTCAGGGTTAGATAATTCAAAGTAATTTTCAAAAATATGTTTTAAAGATTTCATCGAAATACTTGCCAATTCATTTCTATCATATTTAAACTTATAAAACTGAGCTGTATGTTTATTAACATTTGGATTCTTCTCATCTAAAAATATTATAATATGCTTTGCATTCAATTTTTTTGCAAGTAATTCACCCCACAACGCTGTATAATCAGTACCAGTTTCTATAACAATTTCTTCTGAAATGTTTACATTAGCTGCAAGTAAGGCTAATTTTTCTTCAAGTTCTTTTTTTGAAAAAACAAAAGGGGAGGTCCCAATAAAAGAAAAACACTTATTAGAGTATTTTTTCAATGGTTCTATAAAAATATTTCCTGAATTTGTTGGCAAAACATTTACCGCCCATCCATTCTCTTCTAAATATCTGATTTTATTACAATCATAAATTGGACCACCGGCAACTATATTTGCTACTCCAAACATCAAAACGTATGTTTTCAACCAATATCACACATCCTATATCTATTTTTGCTAACTACGAATTATTTTGTAATATATTTCGCACTTTTCTTTTTAACCTTAATGGAACGCTTATTAATTTAACAATTTTCTTAGCTTGTTTGTAGCTCATTATACTGCACAATTTCCATTCCATATTCTGAATTATTTTAGATTCTTTATCAACCCATGACATTGAGAAATGATGTATTGCTACAGTATTCTCTGTAATATCAATTTTTCCTGTCAGAATTGACTTCGGAGAGAAGTAATCTTCAGGATAAACCACTATATCTTGCAATTTTTGAAATGTTCTTTGAGTTGTATCTAACCCAAAAGTTTTAAGAGCATCAGTTTGATACTTTGGACATGCAGTTAAGTTTAGAGAACCATCAGTATTATAAAAAGATATATTCTCATAAATATCCAGTATTTTTTTCAATAATGGATGACCAGCTTCCGAACCAAAACCCAAACCAAAATTTACAGAGTTTTCATATTCTTGCCCTACTACATCTAATAAAGGATCACGATTTTCCCAACCACAGAATAACTTATCAGATAAAAAATCATCAAGTGATGATATTAACTCAACATCTGTATCTAAATAAATACCTCCCATATTATATATGATATCTACCCTAGCATAATCAGAAACAAAAGCCCATTTTTTTTCTTTGTAAGCATCCTTAACATACTGATTCTTACTAAAATCATAATTTTCTTCGTTCCATTGAATAATTTCATAATCTGGGCAAAATCTCTTCCATGACTCAATACACTCAACAGCTTCCTTGGGTAAAGGACTCTTTCCAAACCAACAATAATGAATAACTTTTGGTATCATACTAACTCCTATATATTTCATCTACTTCTATATTTGTTCTATAGCAAACAAAATTCGCTACTACTATAAAACTTAGAATACATGCAGCATCGACTTCAAGAACTATTTCCAAATCAACAATAATAAATAACTTTTGGTATCATACTAACTCCTATATATTTCATCCACTCCTATATTTGTTCTATAGCAAACAAAGCCTGCAGCTACTGCAAAATACGGAATATATGCAGTATCGACTTTTAAGGTATTGTTCATCCACATTGTCATTATTAGTATTAACGCTGTTATAATAGATGTGTCTACAATAGTCCTTAGTTGCACCCTAACACACTTTCTTACTTTTAAAAGATAAAAAATAATAATTATAAAAAAAGCTATAAAACACCATAATCCAATTATACCTTCTTCCATAATGGTCCACTGTTGAAAAATCCATCTATAATTCATATAGCCATATTTGCTATAATAATAGCTTTGCAAGAAACTAAAAGATGACGTATCACAGTTACCCATTCCTAAACCAAATAAATTATGAAATAAATTATTTTGAAAAATTCTAGTTGATATAAACGTGTAACTTCCTATTCTTGGTATATAATAGCTTCCTAACCAAGATGCTGTCGCATAACTTTCTAAATAATTAAATGAAGTTAATCCTTCACTTATACCTGGAAATATTACTTCAAAAAATTGTAATCCCTGTTGAATAACAAGAAAAAATATAGGTATTACAGCTAATTTTACATAAGATTTTTTACTTAATGTAAGTACTAAAATAAATGCCATAACTAGTTCAAAAAAAAGAAATTTTTCTTCAGCCAATGCAGCTAAAATTATACTTGAAATCAAGCAAAATACCATTGAAAATAAGTCTTTTTTTTCATTAAAATATCTCAACATCGAGTAACTACAAACAATTACACAAAAAATACATAACGCATTTCCATTTCCATGTCCAAAAATTCCGCCGACAAAATCTTGCTTTAAACCTAAAATAAAAAATTGATACAAACCAATCGCAAAATTTATATATTGTAACTTGATAAAAATGTTAAAAATCTCCTCAACATCCTCATATTTTAAATATATAACGCAAAAAAAGAAAAATAATATTCCTCGAAATGTATTGCGAGCTCCCCATAAAATCAATTTAAAAGGCACCAGATTTCCTATTACTCCAATTAATACAATTAATATCAAAAAAAGCGTCACATAATTTATTCCATTCATGCGCATCAGATTAAATACATTTTTCTTCTTATGATATGCAATCATAATCCAGATTAATAATAAATCATTTATGTACAATAAATTTTGCGGTAATCCTATTTCTGAAGATAACGAAGTTACTGCTATTGTAAATAGAATAATAAACTTGATAACATTCCTAGCTGAAATTTTAAAAGTCATCATTATCTCTCCCCCATATCAAAAATTTATAAAAATCATTATAAGAATCAATATCTTTTACTGATTTTCCTAGACTTTTGACAGTATAATATCTTTCTCGTAAAAACCTTTTTAAAATTTCAAAGGAAAAATATAACTTTTTCTCTTGTTTCCATTCTATTAATTTTTCTGGTAAATTAGAAATTTTTTCAAAATTCTCTGGACATATTTTTACATAACAATTTTGATTTGGAAACAAGGTATTTTTCATATTTCGCATCTGTAAATGCGCATATAAATAAGATTTTTTTCTCAATTCTCCCTTATGTCTGCTAAAATTAAAGACATTTCTACCATCCCAAATTAACAGATTAGTACCTAATAATTCAGTTTCCCATATATGTTTTTTAAAATTATAATACTCCCTAAAGATATTATAAAATTTCGTTGAAATATTAAATGATAGATCTTCATCAAATATTTTACATTGATTATTCTGAAACAACACATGGACATTTTCTTGATAATAATCCTCGTCGAAGCCAAATATGTTTTTATTTGAAAAGGCAACATTGTATAAAGAAACTCCCTTTTCACTTTTGTTCATAAACCTCCTATTATTTTCATACGTATTTTTATAAATTGTTAAGTGTCCTGCAGCAAACATTTTATCATAATTCTGATTTAGTAACGGAACTAACATTTTATTTAAATTTCCAAATATCAAATCACAGTCACAGTGACCCCAATAATCATATCCCTTAATATAGTCTTCTAGTATATATCCATATGCTGGTTTATAGTCACATAACTTATATGGCGTTTCTAACGAAATTTTAAAATTAAACTTTTTTTGCACCAACAACCTAAATTCAAAAAATTCCATATTAAGCCATCTTATATTTTTGTAATTAACTGGACATTTTTGATCGCTAATTATTAACCAATCAATTTTATCATTTGATCCACAACTCATCAAAAACATTTTGAAGTAATTTTTAAATTTTCCAAAATATGGTAACACTAATATACATCTTTTATCCATAATTCAACCTCAAATTACAAATCTAATTTAGCCATTAAGTAGCCTATACTATAAGTAATTGACACCCATTTTTTATACTCTTACTTTTAACATCTAACAATATTTTGTTTCTACTTTTTCCTGCTAAAACTCCGTCTCTATTTATCCCAACAATTGCTTTTATAAAACTTACTCTATCATATTTGCTAAAGTCCCATAAATCATTTAAGTAATGATTCCATAATATACAATTTTCTTTAAAGCGGTTATTTTTATTCGCAACAGTTGTTGCATTTTCTTGATCAGAATAAATAATTCTTAAACTTTTATTAATATATCTAGTAATATATTTTCCAGCCATTTTATCCCAAACAACAGATTCTGGATAAAATTTTAACCCCTTTAGAGTTGGAAAAGGGAATTCTTTCATAACATCAGTCCTTATAATTCACCATAATTCTCCTTCATATCTATATATGTACTTAAAGTCTGTTTCTCTCATATCCACGTAAGGTTTTGAAATAGTTTTATTTGCAACTAACTTTCCATTCACATCTACACAACGACATGTTATCCCCTTATAGAAGCTCTTTTCATTATCAGGAATCTTTTCCCATTCTTTTACAAATATTTCCAAACTTTCCGGTACAAATTCATCATCAGAATCTGCAATTAAAAAAATTATTCTTTTGCCATGTTTACAGCTTCGTTAATCGCATAATGCTTTCCACGATTTTCGTGAGAAATATATTGAATATTCAGTTTTCCATCTTCTATATACTTTTCAACAACTTGTCGTGTATTATCAATAGACCCATCATCTATGATAACCCATTCAAAATTCTTGTAAGTTTGTTTTTTTAAAAACTATTAAAGATTCTATCAATTGCTTGTGCTCAATTATAGGTCGGTGTAAATACTGTAATATAAATATCTTTTTTCATTATTTTTTCCATGATTTTTAATAATATGTTTAATGCCCTTTTCTTTTCATAAACTGACGAATTAAACTCAATATTAGTACTCCACCATATTGCTTGTTTACTAACATAGAGTGAAAAATTCTTTGTTGAACTGGCAGTGAATTAATTGGATAATTTTTCCATAATTCCTTGATAATTGAATTTTTAGCGTACCTTCCAATTTGAATTTTTTTGTTTTTTATTGACAAATTAGAATCAGTAACAATACCTACATACAATCTTTCATAATCAATAGCCATCCGCTTAACTCTTATTACAGCATTTTCTCCATCAATTACAGCAATCTCATTTAGTCTTTCTAAGAACTCAACATACTGATTTAACTTTTTTTCTGAAAAAGTTTTCATAATTGAAGGTTGATTATCTTGTCGATAACAATATTCTGTATTATTTACAAATGCTACAATATTAGCGAATTTATATACTGACAAATTAAATATGGTATCTTCTGATAAAATATTTTCAAACATAATTTTATTTTTTAACAAAAAATTTCTCTTATAAATACCAGTCCACACACGCATCGGGTATGCTTCTACTTCAGTATCATCAACTGCATGACCAAATAATTTTTTTCTTATATCCAATATTTGATTTTTATCTGTAATTATTTTTTCAGCAAATGGATGAGGCTTTATCCTTGCTATTTTGCCATTAATCACATCCTTATGCCCTCCAAATACAACATCCGCACTACTTTCTCGTGCTTTCACCAAAAGGTTATTATACATAGAACCTTCAACCCAATCATCAGAGTCTACAAATCCAACATATTCTCCTGATGCATGTAATATTCCTGTGTTTCTAGCCGGACCAAGCCCACTATTTTTCTGATGAATAACTTTTATATTATTGTACTTCTTAGCGTATTCATCAGCAATTATTCCAGAATTATCTGGTGATCCATCATCAACTAGTATAATCTCAATATTCTTTAGAGTCTGTTTCAAAAGGCTATTTAAACACTGCTCTAAATAATTTTCTACGTTATATATTGGAACAACTACGCTAATATCTACTCCCATATTTTTCCTCTTATAATTTTCTGTCTATTAAATATCCATAAAAAGTCGAACACTCATTTTTTTCTTTTGAATATTGATACTTCCAACTTAATTTAAATAAAAACGTATCTTGTTTAATTCTTTTCCATTTATCAATATCGAACTCGTCACCTAAAACCTTATATAACTCATCACAATTAGGATTATTAGATTTAATATCAGAAAAAATCTTAGCAATTCGTTTATCATATTTTTGAGCTAAAACAATCATATAATCAACCATTAAATAGTCAACCATTGAATCATTGTGTTTCCAATAATTTAAGAAAAAATCTCGAATTGTCATAAAAGCGAATCGATTATCCGAACTGCATGCTAAAGAATAGCCTGCAAAATATCCAGAAGCAATTGAAGCGTGAAAATAATCAGGGCGCTTTATTGACCACAATGGCCATTTAAAGTACTCATCTAATACAGGTGCTGTACAGAAAAACGTAGAATCTAACCACATTCCCCCATGCTTAGCTAATAAAGATAATCTAAGTAAGTCAGAATAATTTGTTCGCGTGATAATCCCCTTATTCTTTTTTTCTTCAACCCATTCAGGAATCTCCACATAATGCTTGTAGTTATCCTCTGTCAAAACAATTACTCTATGACCCCCAGCATTCTTTTTAATAGATTCAACACATTTTTTTACAAGCTCTGGAGCTTCATCTAAACCTTGCCACCAACAAACCCAGATACAATCTGAATACTCAGAGTTTGGTAAAATTTCTTCTTCATGATTATAATCATAAAAATTCAAAAAATCCCCAAAAGTTTTTTCAAAGTACCTTATCATAATGTCGTGTTTTCGCAACAAATGTTGTTTTCTTGATTCATTTTCGTAATAACCGTTACGATTCATAATTTGGATATCGACTTTTGCCCTAAAAGTTTCTAGCGCTTCTCCAATCGATAAAACCTTTGCAATTTTAATAGTTGCATCTAACTCTTCGGCACAACGATGAACTATTCTCCTCACACTTTTATGATTTGACATTTATTCATTCCTCTATTCCTATAGACTTATGTACATTTTTTCTAAAATAGAATATGCTTTCTTTATTTCATACTGACTATTGTGTAAATCAGTATTATTTGAATTTCTAACCATTTGTTTTTTTTCTCCAATTAAAACAACCCATTCTTCAATTGAGAAATTTAAACTAATAAAAGTTGTTTTTTTATTAAACTTAACCTCTTCAGGAACTTTATCTGAAAAGATGCATGGTAAATCAGCGAACTGAGCCTCTACACCTACTACCGGTATTCCTTCAAAGAAAGATGGCATAACAAATACATCCATTGCTTGGTATAACTCATTAACATCAGATCTATTTCCTAAGAAACGTACCTTATCATCAATACCAAGATTTTTAACTTGTCTTCTAAGTTCTTCTTCTTTTTCACCTACACCAACTAAAAGAAGGATTGAATCTGACTCTTTCTTCAATAACTCATTAAAAATTTCAATCAAGAACTTATGATTTTTTTGATATGACAGACGACCAACATGTCCTACAACAAATTTACCAACTAAACCTAGTTCTTTTCTTTTTTCATCTCTTAAATCTTCGTTAAAATAAAATTTTTCTGCATCTATCGCATTCGGAATTACTTTAAATTCTCGATTCCCAAATAAGAATTTTCCAGCTTCTTCACCACACGCAAGACGATGAGTGCAAACAGAATTAATTTTCAATCGGAAATACTGCTTCAGTAGATATTTAAAATCCCTATCCAAAGATGTATTATGACTATGAGCTATTCTTATAGGAACCCCAGCTTTTTTTGCTGCTAATAACGGTAAATAGCTCATCGTATCAATATGAGAGTGAACAATTTTATACTCTGGATGTTCCTTAAAAAAATTCTTCATCCATTTAAAGTAAGCTGGATAATTTTGTGGATACAAGCGTGGCGCATAATAAACCTTACCACCCATTTTCTCGATTTCATCATCATAATCACTTCTATAAGGCCTATGAGTTAAAAAATCAAATTGAATTTTTGTTCTATCAATATTACGATAGTAATTCATAAGCATAGTTTCAAGACCAGCTCTATGCATATCATTTACACATTGAAGTATACGAATCATTTTATCCCCTATACAATTCTAATGTCTTATTTACGATATCATCCCAATTATATTTTTTAATAATAAACGGTGATGATTCCAATTTTAATTTTTGCACAATTTTTTCACTATCACTTAGATATTGTAATTTGTTTGCTAAATCTTCAACAGAAGATTGTTTAAATGTTACTCCACAATCTTCCATTACATCTGCACATTCTTCTATATCAGATGTTAGGCAACAATTACCATAGCTCATCGCTTCCAAAAGACTTAATGGCATTCCCTCCAAATCACTTGGCAACACATAAACATACGCATTACTATATAATTCTTCTAGTTCTTGTCCTTGAACAAAGCCAGTAAAAACAATATTTTCGTTGTTAGAAGATTTTTTTCTTAATTCTTCATAATAAGAATCTGTGTCACTTGCTCCACCAGCGATTACTAATTTCTTATCTGTTTTTACCTCGTTATACGCATCAATTAAATAATGAATTCCCTTTTCAGGAACAATCCTCCCTAAGAACAAGAAGTAATTATCCTTTTTCAAACCATATTTTGAACCAATAATATTAGATGAGAGCACCTCTGGTCTTGAAACACCATTTGGTATAAAGTGAGTATCCCTATTATACGTCTCTTCAAAGTACTTTTTAACACCATCAGATAAAACAATAATTTCATCAGCATATTTTGCTGCCATCTTTTCACCGAATTTTATATATCTAGATGCAAAACCGGTACCCCATTTGTCGCGTTTCCAATCCAAACCATGAATCGTTGCAATAATTTTTTTCTTAGAAAAGAATTTAATAATAGGAATCATTGCCGAAGGACCTTCAGCATGGAAATGTACAACATCTACACCTGAAAATAAGATTTTTAGAGTAGCAAAGAAAGATGACGATACAGCAGCCAACCCTTTCTTATCAATTGTAATACAACTCTTAATCTTTACCCCTTCATATTCTGATAATGTAGATAAATTCTCTTCAGAATTCATCACATGTTTTGTTCGTCTATCATAGCATGTAACATCACAGCCTAGTCTAACAAGTCTAGTACTAATCTCCTTTACAACCTTTTCAACTCCTCCCTCATTAGATAATACATGCTTTTGTCCAAGCATTACAATTTTCAGCTTCTTCTCCATAAAAACGACTGTTTCCAATTTCTCCTAAACTAAACAAAAAGAGGGTTGCAGATGTTATCTGCTTCCCTCTCTCATCAATACAACTTTAAATGTCTTCGCAATGATTTTGATATCTTCGCTGATGCTCCAATTTTGGATATACTTCATATCAAGTGCTACGACTTCTTCAAAATCGGTGATATCACTTCGCCCACTGACCTGCCAAAGTCCTGTGATACCAGGTTTTGTTGTCATTCGTTTGAAATGATGTAATTCATAATGGCGATATTCATCAAGCGTTGGTGGGCGAGTCCCAACAACAGACATTTCACCTTTTAGCACATTGATAAACTGTGGTAGTTCATCAAGTGACCAATCGCGAAGCTTGTGTCCAAACGGAAAGATTCGAGGGTCATCTTCCATCTTGAACATCAAATTCGTATCCAAATCATTTTGCGCTAACAATTCTTTTTTACGTTCTTCAGCATCAGTATACATACTTCTGAACTTGTAAATGTTAAAGATTTTACCATTTTTACCGACACGTTTTTGCTTAAACATCAATGGCCCTGGCGATTGTTTTTTTACAATCGGAGTGATGATAATCGCCACAATTCCTGTAAGGATAAGACCAAAGATTGAAATCGCAATATCCATCAAACGTTTCACCACTAACTGACGGAACCTGACAATGTTAAAGGCAGTTGTCAGATAAGTGGTATTGCCAATTTTCTTAATAGCACTATTTCCAACATAGAAATCAGAAAAGTTCCCGATGGCAACTGTTGTTGGAATACCAAGAAGTTTTAAGCAACGAGCAAACTCAGAAAAATCGTCCTTGCCACGCTTAGCAACGATAATCTCGTCAACTTGATGGTTAGCGACAAAATCACGAATCGCTGAAGCTGATTGCAAGACCAAAGCATCACCATGACTATGATTGCTGATATAAGCTTCAATCTCGTAGTGTGAAGCTTTCAACTCTTTCTCGATAGTTTCGCTCTCTTTAAAGTCCGTCACAAATAATACGCGTTTAGCCACTTCTTTACGGTTTCTAAGGAAAACTTTAAAAACCGATCTTGATACAAAGACAAGTGCCGATACCAAGATAAATAGCAATACAATAAAACTGTATGAAATCTCAGCAATATCCTTGATAAAGCGGAACTTCCCAAGAAGTAAAACAAAGGCAAATAAAATTGTCACCTTCGTCCCATAAGCAACTGAGCACTTTGCTTCTTCAAGGTAGCCACGCTTTGGAATCACTGAATACTCATCATCCATTACACTGGCAATGACGATTAAGAGGCCAAATATAATCGCAAAAAATTTACTCTCAAAAAATGAATATGAGTAACCGATATCTAGGATAACATAACTCATGACCAAAGCTATGATATCCGCTAGAAAGTAATAAACCTTTCTTATTGAATCTTCGCTATACATACTCCCAATAAATCCCCGTTCTAAAACTTTTTAACTTTTTTACAATAACTAATTATTTACTTTTTCTTTTTTCCACCTTTTGATGATTTTTCATCTTTGTCATACTTACCGTATCCATAGCCATAGCCGTATCCATAGCCGTATCCATACTTATCAGCTTTAAAGTCGAACTTGTTCAAAATGACGCCAAGGAAAGCTGCACCACTTTGTTCGAGTTGTTCTTTTAGTTTTGTAATAGTACGGCGCTTGTCAACACCAGGTTTGGTAACCAAAAGACTGGCATCTGAACTGTGAGCTATGATTGCCGCATCAACAACACGGCCAAGTGGTGGTGTATCGATAATGACATAATCGTAAAGACCACGTACAATCTCAATCATTCTTTCATAATTATCATTTTGGATAAGAGATGTTGGATTTGGTGGAATTTTCCCTGCTGGGATGACCATAAGATTATCAACTGTCGTATCACAGATAACATCAGATAGCTCTGCATTACCTGATAGGTAACTTGTCAAACCATCATAACGTTCTTGTGATTTGAAAGTCCCTGACATGACAGAGTTACGTGTATCGGCGTCAATCAAAAGGGTACGAAAACCAGCTCGTGCAAATGAGATAGCTAGGTTAACTGATGTCGTTGATTTTCCTTCACCCGGTTGAGCAGAAGTTAATGCAATTACTTTAAGATTACGACCACTAAATTGGATATTGGTACGAATAGAATTGTAGTATTCTTCCAATGATTTAATCATTTGAGCTTTAGCTCTAACTAATTCTAATTGTGGCATGAGTTATACAATTCCTTTCTTTATAATTTATCGACGTCTGGTACCACACCAAGAAGGGTCATACCAAGGACTTCTTCGATATCTTCTGGACGACGCACACGATCATCAAGTACTTCTGCTACTAAGATACCAACAACAGCTAAGAATACCCCAGCAAGAGCACCAATAGCAGCATTTTTCTTAACATTTGGTGATGATGGATGGTTTGGTTTTGTCGCAGATTCAAGGGTTGTCACGTCATCAACTTTTGTGACGGCTTTAATCTTTTCAGCAGCTACTTGTCGAACAGTATTTGCGATATCACAAGCTCTTTGCGCATCTGTATCTGTAACAGCAATTGAAATGACACGAGTATCTGTTGGGATAGTTACCGCAATTTCTTTAGAAAGTTCACCAGTAGACATTGAAAGTTTTTCTTGGTCGATAACTGATGATAAAACTTCACTTGATGTGATGACTTCTTTGTAGTCGTTAACCAAGTAAGAGCCCGCTTGGAGGTCTTGGTTAGTAAGACTTGTATCGCTGCTACGGCTAACGACGTAGATACGTGTCGTAGAGGTATACTTAGGTTTCATGAAGAAAACACTACCTAGTAAAGCAATTGTCCCAACAAGAAGACCAACAAATACGATAAAGAATTTTTTACTCCATAACTTTCTTAGCAAGTAGAGAACATCGATTTCGATACTTGCATTGTCATTTGTGTTCATACATACTCCTATAAATCTTTATTTTCTAATAAGGTTTTAGCATTTTCTTCAAAGAGTCGATAAGCACGGCTTGTGCCAAACTCTTGGGTAATGATGTCACGCGCCACATCCATATATGGCGGACGAGCATCTAGATTATGCATATCGCTAGCAACGATATGAACTACGTTCTTTTCTAAGAAATAACGTGCGCGCTTTTTGAACTTACGGTATTTATCACCAAAGAGTTTTGCTTTTAAAACATGTGCGCTATTAATCTGTGTGTAGCACCCCATGTTAATCAGCTCACGCACGCGCTCTTCTTGATTTTCGAGTGCATCGTAACGTTCGATGTGAGCAATGATTGGTGTGACCCCAAGCATGAGGACTTTTGTTAGTCCGTCATGAATCTCCTTCCACGGAGTCTTCATGCTAAACTCAATCAAAGCAAACTGGGTACCTGCCATTCGAGGAACTTTATGATGTTCTAACTTATCAAGCAGAGCATTATTATAGTAGAGTTCTCCACCATACAGGATAGTTAAGTCGTCAAACTTTGCTTCTGCCGCTTCTTTGACCTGCTTAAAGTTCTCGTAAATTTTTTCTTCTGATGTCTTAAATAACTCTCGTCTTCTGTGTGATGTTGAAACAATCGTTCGCACCCCTTGGCGATAACTTTCACCAATAAGTGCTAAACTTTCTTCAATAGTAGATGGTCCATCATCCACGTCAAAAACGATATGCGAGTGAATATCTATCATCTAACTTATTTACCTTCCATAACATCTTTAATAGCTTGCGAAGCTTTAGCAACACTAGCATCATCCAACTGAATCATATAAAGACTTGCAGTTGGCATGGCATAAGAAGTCAATTCTCCTGTTGAACCTGTACCTGTTACTTCTTGTGATGTAACAGTGAATTTCTCACCTGAATCCAATTGACCGTTGACCAATTTCATCATAGTGTCAAGTTTCATATCTGTCTGAATTGAATCTTGTACATTTGAAATAATCGTTGAATAATTAGAAATTGATTTTAACGAAGTCATTTTATTAAGGATTGCTTGAATGACTTTCATTTGGTTATTACCTCGGTCATAATCACCATGTTCGAGGCTATAACGTTCACGAACAAAAGCAAGCGCATCTTCGCCTGAAGTCAATTCAATATTTCCAACTGGATATTCTTTTTTATTCATCAATGCTGTAAAAGCTTGGTCATTGTAAACCGTAATACCACCTAGTGCATCAATCAACTTCAAGAATGAATCGAAGTTTAGACGAGCATAGTAGTCGATGGTGATGCCATAGAGGTTTTCAAGAGTCTTCTCTGAGGTTTCAACACCATAGATACCAGCGTGGGTTAATTTATCATATTGGTCAGCGCCACCATCTGGAATCTTAACATAAGCATCTCGAGGCGTCTCCGTCATCAAAATCTTATGAGTATTCATATTGACTGTTAAGATTAAGTTGACATCTGAACGTGAAACCGTTGAAATTGAACCATAGGTATCAATACCACTGATGTAAATGTTAAAGACATTTGAATCATGTGCTTTGGCTTCATCTTTAATACTTGTCTTAATCTTATAAGAATAAATGGTCTTAAGATTTGATTGAAAATTCTCATAAGACATTTCAAGCAAGCTTGAATAAGCATTGTTAAAGACCATAGCTTGACTTGATCCGTTAACTAAGTTCTCATAAGCAGCTTGATAAGAATCAACTTTTTCTGTCGCTAAATCTACTCCCTTTTCTGACTTAATATGAGACAACAGTTCATTGATATTGCTACCGTCAGCATCTGTCGGTGCTTGAACACTTGTGAGATCAGATACATCATTAACTGAGCTATTGCTTGGAACAACCACACTCATCTCAATCTCTGAGTAAGAGGCTGTTTCATTCATATTATGTGCTACATCGACCAATGACTTAAAGGCAAAGAGGGAAACTGCAGCAATGATAGAAAAGACAACCAAAAGTACTGTTGTTAGAACCCTGCTCTTTTTAAGAATGCTCAATGTTAAACACAAAGCAAAAATAGCTACTAATATAATACTATAAACAACGTTAAGATGCCTAAATGCCAAGATATGATGAGCATACATCATATATGTGGCAAGACCAGCAAGTACAGCATACAGGACTAAAAGCGCCGCATTCACAATCTTCAAATCAGCAAACCGAGAGCGCCGCCGTGAGCTCTTATGGTGCTTATGATGATTACTGTGATGGTGACCATGGTAACTACCATGATGATGTGAGTGAGTCGGCATTTTAATAAATCTCCGCTTCCTAATTAATTGTTAACGTTCTTATTTTACCATCTTATAAGGGTTATTGCAATTTCTAAAAAACTGTAACTTTACATGATAATTCTTATACTTTTTATAAATATTAGCTTTGACAACGTTTTACTTCTTTTAAAAATACTGTTTTTTATGGTTTTGTTACGTTTTTGTTATATTTTCGAAAATAAAGTTACCACAATGTAATTATTCGCTTTTTAGCGTAATCTTTTGTACATTTTTCAAATTTTATCCATTTTTAGATGTAATTTCCAAACAAAATGATCTTTTAAGTATTAAAAATCGGAAACGTTATCATTAGAAAAGCTTCTTCCATTTATTTTTAGACTTTTATTCCAAAAGTTTGTCTTTTTATCGCTTTCACATCAATAGTATTTCCACTACTTGCGGGATTTGCGATTTTGAGCTAAACTAAGGCTATGAGAATACAACAATTACACTACATCGTTAAAATCGTGGAAACGGGCAGTATGAACGAGGCTGCAAAACAACTCTTCATCACTCAGCCAAGTTTGTCAAATGCCGTTCGTGACCTGGAACACGAGATGGGGATTGAGATTTTTATTCGTAATCCTAAGGGAATCACTCTGACAAAAGACGGGGTTGAGTTTCTTTCTTATGCGCGCCAAATACTTGAACAAACAGCGCTTTTAGAGGAACGTTACAAGAGCAAAAACACCAACCGTGAGCTCTTTAGCGTCTCTGCGCAGCACTATGCTTTTGTGGTGAATGCTTTTGTTTCACTTCTGAAAAAGACAGACATGACACGCTATGAGCTTTTCCTTCGTGAAACCCGAACATACGAAATCATTGATGACGTCAAAAATTTTCGTTCTGAAATCGGGGTGCTTTTTCTAAATAGCTACAACCGTGATGTCTTGACAAAGATGTTTGATGACAATCATTTGACTTATACCAGTCTTTTCAAAACTCGTCCGCACATTTTTGTCAGCAAAAATAATCCGCTAGCTGAAAAGACACTGGTGACTATGGAAGATTTGGAAGAATTTCCTTATCTTAGCTACGATCAAGGAATTCACAACTCTTTTTACTTCTCTGAAGAAATCTTGTCACAAATCCCACACAAAAAATCAATCGTTGTCAGTGACCGTGCGACGCTTTTCAATCTCTTGATTGGTCTTGACGGCTACACTATTGCAACAGGTATCTTAAATAGCAACCTTAATGGTGATGACATCATATCAATTCCGCTTGACGTTGAAGATATGATTGATATTGTCTACATTCGCCACGAAAAGGCTAATCTTTCAAAAATGGGTGAACGTTTTATCGATTATCTACTTGAAGAAGTACAATTTGATAACTAAAAAGTTCTTGGACAGAGTCCAAGAACTTTTTAGCTCTATCATTTCTCTCCAACTCACTTTTGATAATGTCATTAACTTGGTCTAAATAGAATTTTTCTTTGTTATATTTGACGCCTGCATAGGTAGCAAGGGCAATGATTTTATCTAGAAAGGCTTGCGATGAGAAATTCGTTGT
>ULYA01011722.1_pt1 | contig 22499 bp, 43 predicted proteins | sample 1961821 | NCBI WGS metagenome assembly ULYA01 (sample SAMEA4835853, study PRJEB28245) | human gut metagenome | biome: gut microbiome; material: fecal sample | place: Denmark | collected 2008 | reverse complement strand
CGAATCGCAACGGAATCACAAGACAAAATGCTAATAGGTTCATTGCTAACTTGTTAGCATTTTCTTTTTATGATTGTTGCACAACATTTGCACAACTTGCGAATAGGGAAAGAAAAAGCCGGGAAATAATTCCGGCTATATTGTTGTTTTAACCCCACCGCTGATTTTGGGAGTTGGGTCGTATTCTGCTTTTTGTCTTCGTTTCTCATCCTCGTCTTTAAGGTACTTGTTCCTTATCTCTTTGATGTCATTCGTCATTCCCCATACCTTGAAGAAGAGGATGATTTGCAGTAATCCGAATATTAGGAGTATGATAGTTAAAAAGTCAATCATAAGCAAAAATTAGATGATTTCATATGAAAATGCTGTTGCATTGATTTTTAAGGCAGAATGTATAGTTTTGCTGTCTTTTGTGACAATATCAAACTCTACTATAACATCCACCCCAATAGTATCGACATTGGCGATGTTGATTTTGTAGGCTATATTACCATATTGTTCTGTTACAAATTTTTCTAAGATATTAGAATCATTACCTTTTTCAAAATTAATGATAGCAAATTTTGAAGCTGAATATGTTACATAGCCGATTGTATCTATAGGTATATATTCTTCAAGAAAAAACAATTCGTTCTTATATTGAAAACAGGTCTCATTTCCGTCTTTACTCATCCAACAACCGGCATATTCGCCTTTATCCACGAGAATAATGTCATTAGACCATGAATGAATTGTTACATCGCCTTCATACTTGATACGTTTAATCAGATTTCCATTGCTTGAGCAAATATCAAGGAAAGTATATCGAGTAAAGGCATTGGTAATAAGGGTGCTTGGAGCAAAATATAACGCATAGTTATCTTTGAAAAGTGCTATATCCGGATTGCTACGGTATTCTAAATTTATAGATTCTCCATGACTTTCTGTTACTGTTACAGGTGGATACTGTATCTTATTCTTCCATATGATTTCACCTGTTTCAGAGAACTTATAAGCATATTTATCAGTAATATAGGGTATGTAGTATGTTCCGTTGTAATAGACCTTTTGACTTTTGTAATATCCTTCTATACTGTCCAAGGTGATTTCATTAGTGTCATCATCCTTGTTGCACCCCATCATTATTATTGGTAGGGTCATAAGTAGAAATAGTATTTTTTTCATCTTAAATATTTAGTTTATTCTTTAATTCGTTGAAAATGTCGGTGTTTTCAAGTTCTCCCCAATAGTATTTTTTGTATCTATCTCGGTCAAAGCTGTCTTTTTTCTCATAAACGATTAGACACCGTTTGTCACAAAGGATTATTACAGTCGATTCAAGGAGACAAGCATATGAGCGAGCTTGCAAAAATGCTTCTTCTATTTCCTGGTTATTCTTCATGTAGAGTTTTGCCTCGATTAAAACCTTTGCTTTTTCTTCGTCCGGCTTATTATCGTAATGCAGAGCATAGTCGGGAAATATCCGGTGTCCACGTCCTGCATGTATTGGTAATTGACGAATGAAGTCTTTGTTCTCATACCATCCCATAGAGTTAAGCAATGGTTCCAGTAGTTGTAGTTCCACATCTCTTTCTTTTTCTATACTTACATTCTTGGGTAGTGTAGGAGTATATAGCTTTGGTAGGGTATCTATATCAAATCCTTTTGCCTTTATCATTCGCAGGAGTTCTGAATAATCTTCGCTACTCATTGACCATCCGTTCACTCCTTGAAAGTTCTTTCTTATGAGTGGGTGGCTGGAGAAGTATTCATCTTCCTGAAGCTCTTTTAATGTGATGTGAGGAATGTCTATTCTGTTACTTATATAAGTGTTGCTGTAATAGTGGAAGAACGGGTCGATAATACCATCGGTTTGTGCTATCCACAAACAAGTGATTGCACTAATAGGTGCTGTTTCGTAATGAATCAGAATATCTCCCTTTTTCGTTTCCTGGTTTGACTGCCAAAATCCGGTAGTCCATTGCTCGCCATACCCTTTAATCAATCCACCAATAAACCATGCTTGTGATGGTTGGGGAATTTCACTCTTTTCTTCTGTGTGGAGAAGATTTGGCGCATAATCGTACATAAATGCACTCAATTCATCAGGTGTCAAGTTGTTTCCCATTCTGAAATAGTAGAACACTTTGCATAGTTCCCAATAATACATGCACCTATTTTTGTAATCGGGCTTCTTGGGAATTGGCGGCAATTCTATTTCAAAATAGTCGGCTAACTTTTTGAGTTCATAGAATCTGTCAATGTACAAATATGGAAAGAAATATTCACCAAGTAGGTAGTTTAACTCCATTGAGAGGAATGGGATGTATTCAAGCATCAAGTTGAAATCTCCTATCTTCAATACTTCTTCATCCTCTATCCGTAATCCTGTAGAGATAATTTCTTCGTATATTCCCTCGGCTTTATCAAGTGACGGATATTCTGTACTTTCAAAATCGGAGACTTTATAACACCAAAAGTCCTCCAATATTTCGCATATGATTTCCTTGTTGAAATTGTCTTTGATACTTGGATTATAGTGTTCTAAAAGTTGCTCCTCGTCTATCCATTCCTTTCTGTCTGAAAAACTGGATATAACAGCTTTCCCTTCCGGAGAGTTTTTATATAGATTCCAAAGGTATTGGTTGAATTTCATAATATTATATCCAATTTACGATATTGACAACTCCAATGACTATAGCCCAATCTTGGATTTCTGTAACAGGCAATTCATATGGAATAAATCCTTCTTCTTCGTTAAAGGAAACGCATTTAATATGCCCTTCTTTTTCAGATGGCATTATTTTTTTCACAACTATTCCATCAGGGGTGGCAAGTGCATAAACTTCCCCCCAACGGATATGTGTGCGGCTTTTCCAAATTCGGCAACCAATAATGGAACGCTCAGGAATACTTCTTTCAGGATATTGGCGATTAATCATACTTCGTCCAAATGTTCTAATTGTAAAGTCACATCCTGCTAAATCGGGGATTATATATCTATCACATTTATTTGCTTCTATTGCAACTTCAAATCCGGAAGGCATCCCACAGGAAGCTGCTTCCAGCTCAAATAAAGGTATTGAGTTTTTATGAATAGTTTTTATATGCGGTGTATCTTTAGCGATATTATCGCATGTGGTCTCAATAAAAGGAATTACAATATTTCTACCAAATTTTTCAATTATGGTATTATATAATTCTTCAGTAAGTTCTTTTTTGCCAGTTTCAAGTTCTGATAAATAGGATTGTGATATTCCTCCTATTTCTTTTCTAAAACATTCTTGATTCATTTTCAAGGATTTACGCAACTGTGCAATATTTAGTTTATTCATATATTGTTAAATATTGTCAATATAGCGATATTTTATTGCGATAAATAGCGATATATTGCGATAAGGTAGTATATTTGCATCACGATAACGATACAAAGATACGTAACTTACAAATAAGGTGCAATAGTATAAACATATTAAATCACACGATTATGAGCACGAAGAATTTTTTACACGAAGTTATGAGTCTTGCATGGCAGTTTGTTCGCAAGAACGGTTTTACGATGTCAGAAGCATTAAAGTGCGCTTGGGCTAACATGAAATTGAAATTGCAGATGAAAAGCAAGATTGTGAAATTCTACTTTCAAAAGGTGGATGGTTCTGTAAGAGAAGCCTACGGTACACTAAATGAAAAGCTGATGCCTACCATCACTGGTACTGACAACAGAAAGAAGAACGATACAGTCCAGACCTATTTCGACACAGAACGCCAAGAGTTCAGATGCTACAAGAAAGCTAACCTTTTAAAAATTGCCTGATATGAGAAACTATAGAGTATGTGATAGTATAGAAGCTTATGCCTTTGAAAAGGCTTTAGATAAGGCTTGTGAAGAACTTGAAGAGGTGGATAAAATGTCTGATGCAGAGGCATGCGTTTTCTGCAACACCGATACGAAAGAAGAAGCCTTAGAGGTTATTCAAGAAGAGATTGATTATATAGAGTTTCAACTTGATAGAATGGCAGTATGATAGAGGCATTGATAGTATTAAGCTGCTTGTATGCAAGCTACAGGCTTTTCAGAAAGCCGGGCGAGAAGTTCTTTTATGATGATTAATCACACGATTATATCACGCACGACAGCCCTATTGACGGATTGAACGGCAACTGATAGCGAGAATCGGGTAGGGCACTATTGATTAGTTCTTTGACAAGTATGTGAAAACCTTTGCGGTGTAATTCATAAGCCGTACAAGATTAACCAAGATAACGAAATATAGAAGCTGCCATAGCAGGGATGCGGTGACTGGTAGTAGGCTATATTGATTTGAAATGAACTTTACTTTCAGCACCGAAAATCATCTTTACGGTGTCAAGTATGCGGGGCAGGTGTCCGTATCGCTGAAAGGTCTAAATATAAGCCCTTCACGTCTCAATACGTGGTAGAATCCGTAGAAGGTATCGGGGGCGCAACAACCACAGAAAAGGTCAGTGCTATACCGTACTAAAAGCCGTGAGGGATGCTGAGTACAAGCTACCCCTTTACCCTTGTACGGGTGGTTAAAATTGTTTTGTCGTGTTTTATTTTGTGTTTGTACTGGGTGTGCTGTCTGTGAAGATAGCGCACCTTTTTTCCGGTGATATGGCGGAACAGGAAACGCGTTGCTCGGCAATAAACTTAGCAATTTATGCAGGTTCAAATCCTGCTATCACCACTATTTTTTTCAAAATTAAAGCGTATGATAAAGGAAATTAAAGTAGATGAGAACTATCAGACAACTAAGTTATTTGATAGTATAAAGGTTGGGGATATATATCGAATCCCCTTTGAAGACTCTCGGCACACTGGGATAAAAATGGAAGCTGCCCGAAGAAACAAAGAAGCACGGCTCACGAAGAAGTTGAAAGGAAAACTTGACATTATGTATAGGGTATCAAAAACAGATTGCCCAGGTTTTTCTTCGCTTATACGACTGAAATAATCATTAGCTCACACGATTATGGAACGGGTATTTACAGAACTCACCCCTGAATGCGAGGTTACAGCACGGATGTATGCGCAAGGGTATGAGAAAAAGGAAATTGCCAATATCAAATGTCGGGCGGTTAGCACAATTAACAACCAGTTGCAAAAGGCTTTTGATATATTGCATGTACGGAATGGGAGAGAACTTGCAACCATGCTTTATGAACGGATAGCCGGTGTGAGGCTCACAATGGATTTTTCACCTATGGCCCGTGTGTCCGTCGCATGTTGCTTACTGTGTATATTTTCTTTGTCACTTTACCACGAACAAGGTGATATGAGGAGGTTACGAAGATTTAGAATTGAACATATAGAAAGGGTAAGAGAATGAACATGGAGGATATTTTAAATAGTGGTGCCAATGTTACTTTGACAATAAAGTCCACTGATTTGAAAGAGTTCGCAGAACATCTTGTAAAAAAGACTGTGAAAAATATCAGGGACTCTTTCATCAGACCAGAAGAGGACTACTTGACCATTAAAGAGGCAAGTCAGATTCTACATACCGATAAGTCAACCTTATGGAGATGGCATAAAATTGGATATTTGTGCAGGTTGGAAATAGGTGGTAAGAGATTGTACCGAAAAAGTGATGTAGATGCTATTCTACAGAAAGAGAATAATTAACCCTTTAAATTTTACGATTATGAGTAGTGAGAAAGATTTAGTATTAAGAGATTCTACATTTGAAATCCAAACAGCGGATTTAAGTAAGAATGAACTTCCTTCTTTGGAAGATGCGCAGGAGTTACCAATAGATTTGTGTGGCAACTACTGGACGCCTGAACATGCTGGTGAGTTCAAGAAAATGTTTTTTGTGGAAATCAAACCACAAAAGGTCTTGAGTGCAACTAATCCGGACGAACTGATTGATTTGGATTGTGCCACATTTCTTGAAAAGACAGTAAACGGTACTGTTCAGACAGTGACAAACGGTTCCCGTAGGTTGGTTGGTATTCTGGAACAATATTTAGAAAACGGTTCTCTCAAAAGTGGTATGCCTCTTAAAATTACCTACATGGGTAAGAAAAAGAATAAGACCAATAATTTTCAGTCTGACAATTGGTCTGTAAGACCTCTTCGTCTTAACCTACCTGTTGCCGGATGATGGAGGATTTTAATATTGATGATTTTTCAGAGGGGGAAGAACTTAACCCCTCTGCCTATAATCCGGAAGATTATCCTACTAAAGAAACAGTTTTGGATTTTATCGCCTTGAACTGTAATAAGCCGCCTGTCAATATTGACCTGATGGAATTGAGTGTTAATGGAAGTGTAAAACGTGACCCTATGGAAATGTACCTTCAAAGTAAGTGTATTTCTTCCTCTAATTTGAAAAATGCTCTTAAAACACCGCGCTCTTTCTATTATGATTGGGAACGGGTTTTTGAAGAGAAAGAGAAGTCTCACTTCCAATTAGGAACCTTTGCCCACATGGCATTTCTGGAACCACGTCTATTTGAACTTGTAAAAGTAGAGCCTAATTGTAATCAGGCGTCCAAAGAAGGGGTATTAGCCATGATTCGATATTATAATGAACTATTGGCGAAAGAAGCAGGCTATGTGAAAGAGGTTGAAGATGATATTCCTTCTGTCAATTGGAATTTTAATATTTTAAAAGAATACCGTGATAGATTGAGGCAAACCTGCATTGATTTGGGGTATTCTTTCATCAGTGAAGAAATGAGCATGATTATTAATGCTCTGAAAAGGAACTACTACTGGTATGGTGGTGGTATCATACAGCAGCTTTTAAAAGGTGCTTGTTCGGAAGTTTCTTTTTATGGACGAGACAAGGAAACCCAACTTGATGTAAGGGTTCGACCGGATTATTTCAATATAGAAGAGAATATCGGTGTGAATGCCGTAATCTCTTTTAAGACCACACGTGCCGATGACCTTGGTAAGTTCTACTATGATTGTGCCAAACTCAAGTACGAGCTCTCAGAAGGTATGTATCAGGAAGTAATGAGCAGTATTACCGGGCGAAAATTCAATGTAACTATAATGATTATGTTGCAGACGGTAGAGCCTTATGATGTAGCCGTTCTCTTCTGGTCTCCCGATGATTTGGCGAATGGAAAATATAAGTATCACTACGCCCTTTCGATTGTTAAAGACTGCTTTGAAAAGAAATGGTTTCCCGGCTATGATGCCAAGGCAGAGGAAGGTGCCCGTGGTATTATCGACATGCAGCTTCCTGAATGGAGCCATAAACTGCTTCATCCGGTGGCTATTGATGATTTTGAATGAATGGAACTGTGCAAAACCGATATTCAAACAATCGAACGTCTTCTTAGGCAGTGTTCTGAAAGAATAGAGAAGTATGCGCCTAAGACTTCCCCCGATCAAGATTTATGCAGGCGTTGCAAGAAAATGATTAAACGAATAAATAATAAGAAATGACAGATTTAAAAGATTATTTGCCGGATGAAATAATATTCAAATTACCGACAACAGTAAAATTCCCCGAAGTGATTTTTCCTGATTGCATTTGTATGGATGATGTGAAGAAAAAACTTTCGGAACATTTTGTAACCATCCAAGAAAAGGATGTAATTGCTAACCGGGTGATGGATGAGTATGAAATATCCACTATTCGTGCCAATTATGGTGAAATAGCCGAGGAACAAATACCGGAACTTGAAAGCCAATTTGAAAATCTGAAGGCCAAGTTCAATGCAGAGAAGAAAGATTTTGAAGCAAAGATTTCAGCTTTAAACACCCAATTCAAAGACTTGGTTAATTTAGCTAAGAAAGGTCTTGAGGACTATCCTTTGAAGATGATTGATACCTTCCGTATTCCAGTGATGGGGTACTATTTATATTATTCATGGGTGAATGAGGCTTTCCGTTTGGCTTTGGTGCAAGAGATTCCAAAGCATGAATATAATGACCTGTTCAATTCGGGTGAAATGAATCAGGAAGCATTTAAATCCCTTGGGTATGAATTACCGGATATTGAAGTTAAGGATACTCGTAAGAATCTTCGCAAGTTTGGTAAAGGAGAGGATATTGTAGAGGTCTGGGAAGAGGATGGTCAGGATGTCTGGTTGGAACATTGGATTGAGGACTTCCTTGATGAAGATAGCGGTGAGACAGTTCCTATACAACGCCATGAGTGGCACAGAGTTTCGATTGAAGAAAGTCCATGGAGGAAAGAGGAAAACAATGACGAGACTGAAGTACAAGAAAGGAAGGCCGTCGAAGTATCAGACGAGTTTGAAGAATAACCCCTATTGGGAAGAAGTAAAACGTAAGGTTCGTGTTCGTGACGGACACCGTTGCCAGATGTGCGGCAAGACCTATAATCTGGAGATTCATCATAAAACCTATCAGATAGGCGGTATGTCTATTGTCGGACATGAATTGGAACATTTGGATTGTTTGGTAACTCTTTGTGAAGAGTGCCATGCGAAGGTTCACGAAAAATAACTTTGTTAACCAGCCTGCCCGGTCTGTGAAGATATGGCAGGTAAATGAGGGAATGTAGCTCAGCGGATAGAGCGCCGTGTGTGGTGGAAGGTTGGGAGTTCGAGTCTCTCAAGATATACTCTTAGCTTAACGGGAGAGCACCACAAACGGTGGTCGGTGGTTCGAATCCACCTGTTCCCACAAACTTGTGTTGGAAAGGGGATATGAAATTGTTTGGTTACAAATGGTTATTTCTGTAATGCGCATGCGGATAGTATCCCCGATGTTATCAAGTGAGCAGCACTACTGAACTGCATGAGAATTATATGCAATATCTCGTAGAATGCGCTTCGGGGCTTTTAATTCTAAATTAACAACCTGTCACTATATGAATGCAAAACAATTTTATGATGAGGTCGTAAAACTTCGTCGTCTGCAAAAGGAATATTTCCGTATTCGTTCCTCTGGTACTTTACGTACCTGCAAAAAACAAGAAAAACTTATTGATAGTGAAATAGACCGTGTTGAAAGATTGATTCAAAAACACCGTAATACTAATTTATTTGGACATGAGACAGATAAGCAGGAAACAAGTACAGTTGAATAGAGAGGTTGCTGCAATAAAGAAGAACTTACCTCCATATTGTGCAATTTGTGGTAGACCAATGTCGGACGCTGCACATCTTGTTCCTAAGAGTATGTACCCGGAACACTATACCAATCCCTTAAATATCGTTGGATTATGCAGGGAATGTCATAATAAGTATGATAATAATTTAGCCTTCAGACAAAGACAGAAACGTCTTATTGAGCGTGTGAAGTCTTTTGATGAATGTGCGGCAAACAGATATTTTCATTTATGAACAGCTACCAATTGATTTCTAAACTCCGTAAGGTTCGGGGTGACACTTATCTTTCTACAGCTTCTCAGGCTCTTTACCACGAACTTGTTGCTATCTGTAATGACATGAAGTGGAAAGAAGTGTTTTTCATCCGTAGTAGCCTGCTTTGTGCTAATTTGGATATGTCTGATAATACTTTGCGTAAATCAAGGGAAAGTCTTGCCGGCGCTCAGCTCATATACTATAAAACCAGCAAGGATAGACGTATAGGATGCTATTATTCATTTGTCAAAAGCATAGATGATGATGTTATATCATCCTCAATATCATCCTCAAAAAATACGGATGAAACTTCGGATGATATTGCAGGTGAAAATGTTAGTAGTAATAAAGATAATCAAATAGACACATCCTCAATATCATCTTCAACATCATCCGCAAAATTTGCGAATGATAAAATAACATCATTCGCAATATCATCCGTAAATTTTGCGGATGAAAATCAAATTCCACATATTATAGATAATATAAACATAAAACAAGAGAAGAGTCTCGCGCATACGCACGAGAGCCCCCCACTTCCAAAGAAAAAATCCCGAAAGGAGATAAGGGATGAAAAACCTCTGGTCTATCCGTTCTCTTCAATAGCATTCATGTCCGCTTGGGAAACGCTTCGTCAGACACCGAAATGGAAAAAGAAACTTAATTACGCTTTGCAACTTTCACTCGATAAACTTTCCAAATTTGAAGAAGAATTTGCCATAAAGCAAATTGAAAGGGCAATCGAATCCAATTGGACAGGAGTAGTGTTTACGGGAACGGAACGAGATTATCAGGATTGGTTAAACGTTAAATATGAAAAAGCTAAAACTAAAAGACAAAACGGTCGGGATGCTGATAAGGCAGCAAAGGCAAGAAACCTCATTGCGGAGTACGCGGCCATCGAGCAGGGATGTGATGCTGTCGGCCATCAAGCAGAGATACCCGACCTTTAGCCAAGTATCTGCCGCATATTCGACATCGCTCCAGCCGATGCTTCTTGCCGACCTTGACAAAGCCTACAGCGAAAAGTCGCCCACGTTGTCTGACCTTGAACGGATGTACGGTGACGGTTCCTCGGCTCTGTGGGTAAAGACTCAACTGCTGACTATTGACTTTGCCTCTGCTACGAAAGAGAGTGCCAATGAAAAAGCCTTGAATGAGTTCTCAAATTTGTTTGTAAGGCAGTACCACTACATCAAGCTGACCGAATTCATTCTATTTGTTGCTCGGTTTAAGTTGGGCAGATACGGGAAATTCTACGGTTACTTCGACACGATAACCATTGGCGAGGCTTTCCGCAAGTTCCTCAAAGACCGGTCGGATGAGCTGGATATAATCATCCGGAACCGCAATAACCGAATACAGGAGCAACAAGCACCTGTAGAGCGGAATCACCAACCGCCCGACGACTTACGGGCAAAACTCAAATTAAGATGAAAGACATAAAACTGATAGCGACTATTCTGTCAATCCTGACAGCGTATGCCGCTTTTTATTTTGTCTGCTACTGGATAGCGGACTATTGTTTAAGGACTTACTTGTAACTGATGAAAAAAGATACACGATTATGAAACCAAGAAAACAACTAATTGACGCCGCCGTAGCCAATGGCAGTATTGACAGAATGAACATGTTGCTATCAGCCTCCCATCTGCTGAACTGTGAAGCCAACAGCTTGGTGGAAGAAGCGAGCGATTTAATGACTGAAAACGGTCTTCTGCTTGGAAACTTGAAGAAGCTGCACAACGACTTTGTTAGAGTTGCCGACAAGTATTTCAAAGAGTTTGCCACCCTCGTAACCACCGATACTGCCAAGATGGATATGTTCTCTGACCTTGACGGATTCGACAGTGCTTTCAGAGAATGGGCGAAAGTACCTAATGACTGGAAACCGAAGGAGATTGAGTTATGAAATCATTAAAAGAGATATTATGCAGCTTAGAAGGGTTGTCTGACATTGAATTATTTGTCATAGACTTATTCTGCGGCGCTGGCGGTTTGTCGGAAGGCGCGGAAGAAGCCCGTTTGAATGGTAATAAATGTGCAAAAGTCGTTTGCTGTGTGAATCACGATAAGAATGCTATCCTTTCACATGATGCCAACATTCCTGATGCACTTCATTTCATTGAGGATATTCGTACACTGGAGCTTTCACCGATAAATACTATTGTTGAACGTATCCGTGAATTATATCCTGATTCGATGATAATGCTTCATGCTTCTTTGGAGTGTACTAACTTCTCGAAAGCTAAAGGCGGTCAACCGAGAGATGCTGATAGCCGGACGTTGGCAGAACATCTCTTCCGTTATATTGATGTTATAGACCCTGACTATATTCAGATTGAAAATGTAGAAGAGTTTATGTCATGGGGAGATATGGATGAGAATGGGAAACCTATCAGCATGGATAAAGGAAGGCTTTATCAGAAGTGGGTACGCAATGTCAAGAAGTACGGCTACAACTTTGAACACCGGATTTTGAATGCTGCCGACTATGGAGCATACACCACCCGGAAGCGGTTCTTCGGTATCTTCGCCAAGAAAGGATTACCGATAGCGTTCCCAGAACCGACCCACTGTAAAGGCGGCAGAAATGATATGTTCTCACGGTTTGAGAAGTGGAAACCTGTAAAGGAAGTGCTCGATTTTTCGGATGAGGGCACGACAATCTTTCGGGAGAAACCTTTGTCTGAGAAAACCCTTGAACGCATCTATGCCGGACTTATCAAGTTTGTAGCGGGCGGGAAGGATGCTTTCCTTATCAAGTATAATTCCATGAGTCGCACCGGAAAATACAACGCTCCCGGAGTGGATGAACCGTGCCCCGTGGTAGCCACGCAAAGCAGACTTGGGGTGGCGCAGGCATGTTTCCTTTCTAAGCAGTTCAGCGGACACCCCGACAGCAAGAACGTATCAGTGGAAGAACCGGCTGGAGCAATCACTTGTAAAGACCACCACGTTTTTGTATCGGCTTACTATGGGAACGGGCATAATCATTCGGTGGAACTTCCTGCACCTACGGTTACGACAAGGGATAGGCTGGCGTTGATAGATAGTCAATTCATGTGTTCCTACAATTTCAATGATGCAGGAAAGGACATTAACGAGCCATGTCCTACGCTTCTGACGAAAGACAGGCTTTCCCTTGTATCTCCGAGATTCATCGCTAACGAGTATTCGGGTGGTGGGCAACATACAAGCATTAACGATGTGTGCCCGGCAATCCTGACCAATCCCAAGCAGAAGTTGATAACGTGCCAGCCGTGGATAATGAATACCGCAGTCTCTAATATCGGGAGCAGCATAGAGGAACCGTCTCAAACTATCACAGCTAATCGGAAATGGCATTACCTTATGAATCCGCAATTTAATAGTGTGGGCGGCTCCGTTGATAACCCCTGCTTCACTCTGATAGCCCGAATGGATAAGATGCCGCCCTATCTGGTGGCAACAGAAAGCGGTCAGGTAGCGATTGAAATCTACGACAATGATAGTCCCATGACCGTGAAGATAAAGGAGTTCATGGCACTATATGGCATAGTGGATATTAAAATGCGGATGCTTCGCATTCCTGAACTAAAACGTATCATGGGCTTTCCGGAAGATTATGTGTTGGTTGGTACACAAGCCGACCAGAAGAAGTTTATCGGAAATGCGGTAGAGGTTACACAGGCAAAGAAGAATGCCGAAGCGCTTTGTGCAAAACTTAGAGATTTAAGATTGAAGAAATTAAAAGAAGTAGTTTGATGAAAAATGAAAAACTCATATTAGATGCCTGTTGTGGCAGTAGAATGTTTTGGTTCGACAAGTACAACCCACTTGCCTTATTTGTTGACAAACGTTCGGAAACACTTACGGCCAAGGACAGGGGTAAGACAAGAGTCATAGAAATAAAGCCGGATGTAATAGCCGATTTCACCAACCTTCCATTTGAGGATAATTCTTTCTACATGGTAGTATTCGACCCACCGCACCTGAAAACACTTGGTACAACCTCATGGATGGCAAAGAAGTACGGTAAACTGCCAAAAGACTGGCAGACACTCATACATGACGGATTTACTGAGTGTATGCGCGTCTTAAAGCCTAACGGAACACTCATTTTCAAATGGAACGAGAGTGAGATAAAAGCTGCGGAAGTTTTATCTATTATTCCGTTCAAACCTCTTTTCGGACACACTACCGGAAGACAGAGCAAGACAATATGGATGTGTTTTATGAAGCAATAAAATAGTATGAACATCCATCACATCAAAACATCATGGTGCAAAATGTGTGTTTTGGAAGACAATCGGAAACGGAATGGAAGGAAGAAATCGAATTAAAAATAATCTATATGATAATAGCATGGTTTTCTTGCGGTGTAACATCCGCAGTTGCTTGTAAGATAGCACTAAGTCTGTATGATGATGTGCAGATTTACTACATCGAAACAGGTTCCGGGCATCCTGATAACACCCGGTTCCTATCTGATTGCGAAAGATGGTATAATCGTCCGATACATACTATCAGAAGCGATAAGTATCTCAACGTAGAGGATGTGTTGACTAAGAAAAGATTTATTAATGGTCCTACTGGCGCAGCTTGCACATTCGAACTAAAGAAACAAGTTCGTTACAAGCTGGAAAAAGAGTTGGGAAATTGGGACGGTCAAGTCTGGGGATTTGATTTTGACCCGAAAGAGATTAACCGTGCCATTCGCCTAAAGCAACAATATCCGGATACAAAGCCGTTATTCCCGCTTATTGAAAGACAGATAACCAAAAAGGATGCAATGGGTATGCTATGGAAAGCTGGCATTGAAATCCCTACTATGTACAAGATGGGTTACAATAACAACAACTGCATCGGTTGCGTGAAAGGTGGTATGGGTTACTGGAACAAGATACGGAAGGACTTTCCAGAAGTGTTTGCTCAGATGGCGCAGATTGAGCGTGATGTTGGAGCCACCTGCTTGAAAGATAAAGACGGGCGCATCTTCTTAGATGAACTACCAACGTGGCGAGGTGACCCAGTGGAAGAAATTATACCGGATTGCTCTCTTATCTGCCAGATAGAGTTTCAAGAGATAATCGACAGGCAGGTAGAACGGGTTTTGAAAGGAGAAATTCACATTAATGACGTAACATGAAGAAAAGAATAGAAAAAAAGATGCAGAAATACCAGCATAGATACAAATTACATCAGTATTTGAAGTATGCCCGCCAATGGTGTTGTGCTCTGGCCTATAAGGGTAAAATATACACGTTGTTAGATGATGGTAGAATTGTAAAGAAGGACGGTCAATTATGAATATAAAGAAAATAAAGGAACATAACCCTCAATCCTTTTTAGACGATTTGAAACGGGTAAGAGAAATCATGGTCTATGCAGCGCATACCAACTCCTACTATAAGATTCTTAAACATGAATTGTTGAGAGATGCCGAAGAGAAAACCATCATGTACTATATGACGGATTCCATATTCGCCAGGAAGCGTGATGTCATGGTAATAATTTAATCGAGAAGAATATGAAACAAACAGTAAAAGAAGCAGCAAAAGGATTTGCAGAATCAGTAATTGATTCATTCGGAAGAAGCGGAGTTCCGAGTGGTGTTTCCGATATTAAGGAAATGATTGCTCTTGGTTTTGAAAACGGCTCTGAATGGCGCATCAATAGCGTGTGGCATAAGACCAAAGATGAAGTGCCACAAGCTCATGGTGAATACAAAAATGAACATTATCCACAGATACCGTGCCTTGTCTATGGAAAAATAAGCACTGGAACTGGTTACGGTGTCCGCTATTGGAATGTAACAGAGCAGTGCTGGGACGATGAAGAGTGCGATGATTATGAGTGTTCCAAAGATGCCATTGAAGAATGGGCGTATTTGGATGATTTAATACCTAATAAAAAGCAATGATTTATGAAACAGACATTAGAAGAAGCTGCCCAAAGCATGGCTTACAATAAGATGCCAGATTGGGGAGGATTGCCAGCATTGGCGAAAAAATATTTTATAAAAGGTGCAGACTGGCAGGCAAAGCAATCTCCGTGGATAAGCGTTGAGGAGCGGTTGCCAGAAAATAATACCGTGGTTCTGACAAGAGGGGCTTATGGCTTCCTTATTTGCCAGCTTTCATCTTTGGGTGAATGGGAAACCGGGGCAAATGTTAATAAAGAAAGATTAGGCATTACCCATTGGATGCCCATCCCCTCTTTCGATGAGATACTCGAAGCCAACAAGGATGTACTGGAACGAATTAAGGAGAAAGGAGATTGAATTATGTTTAGGACAAAAAAAGATGAAAAATTAAGATTGGACTTAGTGAAACAAGCTGGGTTCACATTAGACGAAGTACCATTGGTTTATGCTTTCATAAAGGGGACTGATGAAGCACTGTCGGAGTTGCAAGAGTTCCGACAGTGGAAAATGTACAAAGAAAAGCAAAAGGTTGGATACAATCTTTAGGCTTTCTCTACAAGCAATGAGATAACAAATACTGGATAAGGCTGTCCGTCTTTTCCGATTTGATGGTTGAATGTAGTAGAAACAATCTGTTTCACAGTCCACCCATTTTCGTTTAATTGCTTGGTTACATCATCTAAATTCATTCCATAGGAATCAATGACGTTGAAACGTCGAGAGAAAGTTAGAACTCTTTGTTGCATAATCATAAATGTTTAAAATTAGACAAAAACAAAAGTAGAAATTAAAAGGGGTATATCCAATATTCATAATGATTAAGTTTAAAATTAGACACTTTACTCCTTTTCATAGGATATACCCCTTGTTTAAATTTGGTTAGGTATGGAAGTAAAGAACGGAATAATAATAGACGGAGTACTGCATGAATTGAAGGAAACGAAACGTAATGATTGTTTAAAATGTTCGTTACGTGATTTATGTCAAAATGAGTTCGGAAACGAATGCCTATGTTGGATTAATTTAGCTTCGGAATCAGAGATGACAAATTGTGAATTTAAGTGTCGTGGCAAAGTAACAGATATTAAGATAGATAAGGAGGAATAACTATGGGATTTACAACACCGTGTTTCATAAGAAAGAATACACCGGAGCTTCGGAAGAAGCTGGGAGAGTTGGGATATAAGGTAAGCAATGAAGCTCATATAAACGACAACTTTTTAACTATTGATAATAATGAGGTGTTTGGGATTGAAGAACCTTATACTCCTGAGGAATGCAATGGGTACATCCATTGCGGAACCAACGAAAAGCTTTTCTTGGCTATTGCTGCATTGAGAGATGATACAGACAAGTACCAATGGTTTATTTCACCTGAAGGAGTTTGGGTTTATAATAAAGACTATGACAGTATATTAGAAGTATCTCTTAAATGGCACAAGGCTACCGTAAATGAACTGATTGAACATTTTAAAGAAAAAGAATGAAAGCACATGTAATGAAGCTTGAAAACAATTGTGTGATTGTTGACGAGGAATATTTTAATGAGATAAAGAAGGAGTCAGAATTTAACCAGGAAAAGATAAATGAGATTGCCGAAGAAAGGTTTTTGAAATATGTCAAAGAAAGCGGCATCAAACTTTCCTATAAAGTAAACGATATACCTTATCTTTTTCACCACGACTTGTTGTATGAAATAAATTATGATGAGAGAGGTTATCCTGAATCTGTGTTAGAAAAGGTGAAGTATGTTATTGCAGACGATATAACAGAGGCTTTGAACGACAAGTTTAAAGGACTGAAAGACGAGGCTTTGAATTACGCAATAAGCGAGTTTGACAAGCAGAAACACGGTTTGGAGGCTACTGCAAAAATATGGAAATGTATTGCATTAATCTTTTTCATTATGACTATTGTTTCAACAACCGCATTATTTATATAGTTATGACCGAAGAACTTATAACATTAGAGACGGCGAAGCTGCTGAAAGAGAAAGGCTTTAATAAAAGCACATTGTTTGCTTATAAAAATAATGGAAATTTATACCAAGACTTTAATAGAATTAGATTGAGTTATAATTCGCTTCCTGTTCCAGAATTATGCGAAAATTTCTGTGCATGTGAAAGTGATAATCCATGTTATAAATGTGGTACAGCCGTATATTTAACGTCTGCACCAAATCAATCATTTGCTCAAAAGTGGCTGCGCGAAACCAAGAAGCTGCACGTTGAAGTATCCTATATGCATGGGGATTATTGGATATATGACATACTGACAATTCCGGAACATGATTTAGTAGGATTGTCGGATAGACCTATTATCCATTATAAATCCTACGAGGAAGCACTGGAAGCCGGGATACAAGAAGCATTAAAACTTATATAACTATTATGAGCAAAGGAATTTACACAAAAGAAAATGTAGGTAATGGTGTATTCATCTTTACCGCCAACAAGAATTTTGTAGAACCTAAATTTTGGGGACTGCATGAAGAAAACGAACAGGCACAATGTGTAGTTATTATCCATGATGGCAATGCTTTATTCTTCTATCCGGAAGATATGGATAATGATACCCATATTCTTCTTGATTGGGAGAAAGAGCAAACAGGGAAGATATATCCAACCGCAGAAGAAGGTATGAAGGATACCGATGGAATAGGCAATACCAAAGCATTAGCTGCATCCGGAAGCGAAATTGCTGAGAAAGTCATAGCATTGGACTTATGTGGATTAAGTTGGCACATTCCGACACTACAAGAGAGTGTCTTAGGGCATGAACATAAGGTTATGCTGAATACAGCCTTAGCTATCTGCGGAAAACAACCAGTGAAAGATAACTGGTATTGGTGTTCTACGAGAAAAGAAAACAAACGCAATTTTGTTCTCTATTGGAACCTTGGTTATAGGGGCAACGACAATCAGGACTTTAGCAATTGGGTTCGCCCCGTGTCCGCTGTCTCTCTTAATTCACTTTAACCTTATAAATGATTATAACTATGGCAAAAGTATTTATAACAAAGTATGCCTTAACAGAAGGTATTAAAGAGATAGAAGCAGATATTATTAGAGGTAGATTTGAAAATAGAGAATATGTAATTGATGGTTTATGTTCTTACTTCCGTATAGGGGAAAACGCATTCACCGATAAATCCGAAGCGTTGAAAAAGGCGGAAGAAATGAAGATTAGGAAAATCGCTTCTCTTCGTAAGCAGATTGAGAAACTTGAGAAATTATCTTTTAAAGTAGAGGAGATTTGATTATGGGACAAGAAAGAAAAATCGGAGAAGTATTTGAATGCAATGGAGAAAAAATTATCGTGAAAAAAGATGGCGATATTATGTGCGGATGCGATAAGTGCTATTTTGATGGCAAGCCGGAATGCAGTTATTGTCGTTGCATTTCTTATACGAGACAAGATAAACAAGGTGTGCACTTTGAAAAAGTGGAGGATTGATTATGAAAGCAAACCTAATATTTTTTCTTGCGATATTCATTATATCAGCATTATTCATCGGTCATTTCCGACTGACATTCTCACCGTTCAGTGTATCCTTTCCCTATTGGCATAGGGCTGTAGGAGTTATTCTTATCGTTGCAGGATGCTTGGTCTACAACATAGGTGAGCATATATCAGGCTACAAGAAAGGACTGGATGAAGGCATGGAGATTGTTTTGAAAGAGTTAAAAGAAAGATACAACCATGAATAGAAAAGAATACCAGGAACACTGCAAGCATTACAGCCCGTATAGTGGGCAGTGCTACAAAAAGTCATTCATATCGGGCATAGCAAACAATATGCATGTGAACATGCGGTGTGACGGGAAATGTCCCCGTATGAGTAATTACGATAAGAGAAATGGAATATTAACTGATAAAGAAAGAACAAATGAATCTAAATGAACTGCGCGACCGAGCCTATAAAACCGCTTGCGACCACGGTTTCCACGATGAAGAATTGAGTAATGAACATTGTCTTTGCCTTGTAATATCCGAGCTTATGGAAGCTGTGGAAGCGGACAGAAAAGGGAAACGATTTAATAAAGATGCGAAAGAGACCTATGAACTTATACAGAATGTGAAGTTCTGCAAGGTTATATATAAAAATTATATCAAAGGAAGCGTTGAAGAGGAGCTTGCCGATGCTGTTATACGCCTGCTTGACCTTTCCGGACTTAGGAATATCCACTTAGAGCTTGTAACTAAAGATATAGGTGATTCCATTGATGAAATAGCAGAATATTATAAGGATGATACATTTACAGAGGCTATTTACCATATATCTACGCTTCCTGTGATATATGCAGGATTATGTGGTTACAATACGGCAATCAACGAAACGATATTGTCAATCTTCGGGCTTGCCAAGCATCTGGACATAGACCTTATATGGCATGTGGAGCAGAAGATGTGCTACAATGAATTGAGAGAAAGTAAACATGGAAAGAAGTATTAAACATTTCCCGTTACGTATAGACTGCCGTACAGTCATATATGTAACAAAAGATAAGCTTACCCTCTGAATATGCAGAGAAGAAGCGAAAACTATTCAATTCTATTTCAGCGATTGAAAAGAAGGGTGGAGGATACCGGGTAACAGTTGATGTCGAAGAAGTAAGGGAACTTGTTGTCAGCGGTATACGCCTGAAAGATATTGCAAAGAAATTGGGAGTGAGCAAAACCACTGTTGATAACTATATAAAGAAGTATGATTTGAGAAATGGAAAAAGATGAAACAGTTTGGACTGATGCGAAATGTGCAGCCCTTCGAGTTGAGTTCCTTACCAGTCGTGAGGAACTCTTTTTGTATGCAAAAGCCATCTATTCCGCAATGATGTGGGGTAGGGAAGTGAACGAGAAAAATCGGATTATTCAGGGAAAGAATAAGTCTGTAAAATAAAAAAAGGAGAACCAAGCGCACGACCACTCAATCCTCCCTCACACGATTATGATGCAAATATACTATTTTTCTATAAAAATAATCGTGTTATGGAGCTGGATTTTAATAAAATCATTCGTCTTAAAAAGATTCGTATCGAGAAATCAGAACTTTCAGAGGAAGAAAATACCTTGACTGCCCCGGTTCTGAAAGATAAGTGTCTTATCCATGAAATCTACAAAATATTCGTTGAGTTACTGAATGAGAGAGGATGTCCACCGAATATTGACAGTGTTACCCAGCGGAAAAAGTTCATTTTCATTATCCTGTACCTGTTTTCTCCAAGCTCACTTGCTGGTGGAAAAATGACAGCAGGGTTACGACCTGAATTAGCAAGGGTTCTTGGTGTTCAATCAGAATGTACCATTTCCGACAACTGTGCTGATGTCGTGTTTCTGTATCAGAATTATGGGGACTTTAGTGGAGATATAGAGTATCTTTACACCGAAATCGTAAATCGGTTAAGAATTAAAGGGCTAATCAATTAACAAAGCGATAAGAATTACTTACCGCTTTGTTTTTTTAACTCAATTTTGAGCCATCGAATTATAATTGTTCATATATTTACGATGCTTTTCTGCACAAAATTCTTTGTGTTATGTGTATAACTCCGTTTTTAAGCATACATAAAGGTTGATATATTAGTATTAACTTTAAAAAAGGAGGTTTTATGTCTGATGATAAAGACTATTATGAAAAAGAAGAACGAAGAATAGTGAAAAATGCCACAGAAAAAGGAGTACCTTTTGAAACAGCTGCAATCATTAGCAGAAATATAAGGCAGGAGGGATTAAGAGATTATGAATATCTTCAAATGCTCAAAGGTAAATTGAGTGATGAAATTAATCGTAAAAAGTAAATCAACAGGCCGGAGTTCAGTGCTCCGGCTCAATTTTATACAACTAACAGAATTAATATTCTAATAAAAAAGTAGAGAGATATTATAATTCCTACCCCTATAATACTTTTTGTTACCCAGTCATGTTTAAATACATCATACTTAAACATTCCACCAGGTACAAATTCGTGGGCTACATATTTTGCTTTCCAATACCCAATGCCAATAAACGTCATTCCTAATCCAAGTCCTAAAACATATCTTCTTTCAATAAATTGTATATCAAATATCATTGCTGCTGCGGAAAGAAGGATGCCACATAAAAGTACTAATTTCCACCAATAATCGACTTTAAATAATTGTCCTAAATCCATAATTCTATCTTTATTTATAGTATTCTTTTCCTTGTATATTTTCATGGTCCGGCATACGTGGTTCTCCGTCAAAATGGATTTTACCTCCGCAATGGGGGCAGACGATAACGTTTTCTTCCTCTTCCTTATCTTCCCCTATCAGTGTTGTAATAGACACATTGAGAGCATCAGCTATTTTTAGAAGATTATCCAATGAGGGGGATGATTTTCCAGTCACGATATTGCTAACTGCAACCTTTGAAATGCCAACCTTTTCCGCAAGCCAAGCGGAAGTGACGTTTCGCTCGCTCATTATTTCTTTTATTCTCAAATCCATAAACTATACTTTATTTCAATTACTCCGCAAAGTAACGCAAACTTTATCAAATAACCTAATTAGGATAAAGTTTGCTTTATTAAATAATGTTAAGTAATAAATAAAACTTTATCAAACTTGTTGTGTTTAATAAAGTTTGCTTTATCTTTGCATCATCAGAAACGAAGTAATAACAATTAAAACATATAAGATATGAAAGCAACAGAATTTAAGAAAGGTCAATCAGTAGTCGTAACTACTAAAAATGGTAAGGTAGAAGGTACTATTTCAGGTGTTGATATGAATGTTTGCACTTTTGAAGTTGAATACTCTGTGGATTACCTAAAAGAGGGCAAAACATGGACTATGATTTGTGTGCCTGCAAGAGCGATAGAATTAGCATAAGTTTAATCAGCAGGGCGAAAGCCCTGCGTAATATAGAAGATTATGAAGCGATATTATTTTGAACTGTTAGATGATGATTATAATGATTTGGGTGCATTGATACCGGACGGCAGTAGTAAGAAAACCGCTGTTAATCGTGCGAAAAGATGGATGGTTGATAACAATATTCAGTCTGCCCAATTAAGCGTAAATAGCATGATTACTGACAATATTTTGGATATAATAAGCATAGAAATAGCATAAGTTTTAATCCGGTAGCCTTTGGGCTACCACAATACACACGATTATGGAAGCGGATTTAGTTTTAGTTATCAGCCCCGAAGCCCCACTGATGAAACAACTGGGCAAAGTATTGGGTAAGTTATGTAGTATGTGCGATTTTACCACCATAGAGAGGGGTGAAAAGTACATCACCATACAGCATGATGAAACTGGGCTTGTAG